>Ga0180433_10000829_pt1 | contig 52558 bp, 47 predicted proteins | sample SS_ome_8_FD_132980 | JGI IMG/M metagenome (GOLD analysis project Ga0180433, IMG submission 132980) | Hypersaline lake sediment archaeal communities from the Salton Sea, California, USA - SS_1_D_1 metaG | ecosystem: Environmental > Aquatic > Non-marine Saline and Alkaline > Hypersaline >...
ATACTTTTTTATAATGATTTCGTACCCTTCGACAAGCTCGGGGCGAACAGATTTAATGAAAACACTTTAAGTAGAGATATCTTAATCTTGTTTTTGTTTTTTCTTAGATCGAGTTTGCGTTAACTAGTCTAGAGAAAACTTTCACAGAATACGCAAGCCTGTCACCCTAGTAATTTATTAGCGGCAAATCCAACAGCTGCAGCAAAACAGACAAAAGAAATAAGATTTCTTATCGGATATTGCGTACATTCATTCCATTCAAGCTCTTTTCTTAACCGGCCAAGATCATCGAGCGATTCGGGAGTCAGCTTTGCATCTTCAAGCATTCTATCACCTTCTGGGTCTCTTTGACCAAACATAAAATGACTTCTTTGTCCCGTTACTTTTCTAACAAAAGCCTTAGCAACTTTTTCATAAACCGCTCTATCTGGACCATGTATAATATATCCATGCTCACCTTTGTTTGCACCCCAGAGGTACACATTGTTATGCCCTGTTTGTACTAGTTTTTCAGCTATTTTCACGGTACTGCTTGGGGGGATAAGCCCATCTTCTTTGGTATAAGAAATAAAAATAGGCATTTCTCTCGGAATATTTGCAACACTATCAATTGGATGCGGACCAGCTGGATTGTGTTTTTGTAAAATCCATGGAACCACGCACCAATGGGTAGCCGCATCTAAAAATGGTACCCACCCAACACCAGATTGACGACATTGCCCTTTTACAATATCACGCATATTTCCTGGAGATTCTACAAAAATACCATCTGCACCTTCAAAGTTTCCATTCAAGGCAGTAATTGCCCCTCTAGAAACACCTGCAACAATCATTTTGCCATTTCTATTTCTTTCCTTTACCTCCCGAAACTTTTGCTGAAACTCATCAATCTCATTATCTTGTCCCAAACTGGTCTCTCTCATATTAGGGAATCCACGACCTGCATATTCAGGTCTTCCCGGTGAATCTGGAAAATCAAACACATGGATATTGCACCCAGAAAATGTATCTTGATACAACCTGCCATGCATACGATTGCCACCAAATCCATGCCCAAAAACAACATCATTTGTCGTAGAAGTTGCTATTGCACAACCTAACAATAAAATAAAGGATAAAATATACACACGTTTCATGTAAACCTCCAAAACTTCTAAAGGGATTTATATACGAACAATGCCTGACTCATCCGCCAGGCATTGTCACTTCCATCACATGCAAAATCAATCTATTTTACATCTTTTATCAATTGCTTCTTTTCTTTTTTACCTTGATTTTCTTGATTTGAAATTTGCATTTGCAACACATCTTTAGATTTTTTCTTTTTCCTCTTTTTCCTTCTTGGTGCAAACTTACTCAGATCTTCACCATCTTCTTCTGTTTCAGCTAATTTACTTAATAGGCTTTTACGCTCCTCAGATGTCCTTTTTTTCTTTTTCTTCCTTTGAACATTCTTTTTCTTTGTACCAAAAGGAATATTATTCAAAATTCTACTCGGAAGCTCTTCCCCATATTTCACTATATTTTCAGCCGTAACAACCCCAGGAACACTTCGCATCTCTCTCTTTGTCCTTTCCATTCCTTCATCAAGCCTATTTACAACATGTTCCGTTTGTTTTTCTAGAAAGTCATCACCCATTTGTTTTACTTCATCCAACAGTTTTTGAACCTGATTGGTATTTTTTTTGCGTCCTGCTGCAGCAAATAAAGAATCTGTTACATTCGTAACAACACCTTCAATCTTTTTACTGTTTTCCTCAGAATTGATTGCATCTAATCCTGTACCAAGAACATCTTTTACCAATACTTTTCCATCTTCTGTAGCCTGCTTGGTTACAACGGTCATCGCCTTTGTTACTTTTTCCATATTCGCTTCTGATGTAAGTTGAGTAACTGCTCCATCAACCGTTTTTTTGATCCCGTCATTTACCTTGTTTATATTTTCTTCTGAAGTTGCATTTACAAAGGTATTATCTATAGTTTTTTTCATTTCTGTATTAAGCTTCACGTTCAAACGTTCAAGAGAACGCTCCACTTTTTGAACATTTTCTACAGAGGTCATATTTGTAACAGTATCATCAATTGTTTTTTTAACTTCCTCATTTAACTTTGTGTTCAATGTTTCTAAAGACACCTTAAGCTTGTTCATATTTTCTACTGTTGTGGCATTTGCAACAGTATCATCGATGGTCTTTTTAAGCTCTTCTTTTAACTTTTCATTAAGTCCTTCCAAAGAACCCTTAATTTTATTCATGTTTTGATCTGTTGTTGCACTAGTAATCGTTTCATCAATAGTTTTTTTAACTTCTGCTTTAATTTTACCCATAAGTTCAAGCGTTGGCTGATCTAAGTTGCCTATAACTTCCCTCACTTTTTGCTTATTTTCTTCACTGCTCAAACTTACAAATAACTTATCAATAAAGTCTTTAGAAAACTTATCTTGAACTTCATCAACAAATCCTGAAGATTCGCCTCTAAAGTCTCTTCCTACTCTTCTAATATCAGATTCAAACAATTTTAAAAACCCATAAAAAACAGCCAAAATACCGGCAGCAACCGCTGCACCACTTGCAGCTTTGTATGCAAGCTTACCAAAAACTGTCATTGCTCCAATAGAATTTAACCCTTCTGCAGACCCTACAGCAGAAACACTTGTCTGCACTAATCCGTCATTTGCAGACACTAAGGATGGAACTGCCACTGAAAATAATAGCGACAATATAATAACAAAACGTAACCTTTTTGTTTTCATAATTAAACCTTTCTCTCAAGTTATTGATAGCCAAAGCCCTATTTACCAAATGAAAATTTATTATTTCACCTCATAGTACATTACAAAAGCCTTTAACGCAACACCCCCAGAGCCTATCATTTGTTCAGTTAGTATATACTTTTGGGCAAAAGGGAAACAAGAGTTACCAATACTTAAAAAAGATTGGGTAGGGCTACTTTATTTGGTTTAAACCACTAGTTTTTCAAGCCTCCTTATAAAAAAGGTTTTTTATAAGGAATTTACAACCCCCTTCGACAAGCTCCCGCCTTCGCTAAAGCTTCTTCGGGCAGGCAGGACAGGCGTTGTAACGAAGCCTGTCCTGAGCAGCTCTTTAGAGCGTATCGAAGGGCTACGCATCTACTCAGCGCGAACGGAGGGAGGAGATTTTCTTTTTAAAAATAACGCGAACTCGAGCTAAGAAACAACCTTTTAAGGCTTTAAAAAACAGAAGAAAGACGGCTCCTGGCCGTCGTCCCTGAGCTTGACGAAGGGTATATTTCCTTATAAAAATTTTTTAAAATTTTACTATTTTTGCAAAAAAAAAGTTTTAAATGTTTATTTTCTGAGTAAGTGCCGTTTTTATCAAAAAATTAACTTGGATTTAAAGGAAACACACCCTTCGTCAAGCTCAGGGACGGCGGCCAGGAGCCGCCTTTCAATTAAAACTAACTTTCGAATACGTATAAATTCAAACTTGCTTAGCTCGAGTTACCGTTAAACTAATATCCTTAGGAAATATTTGCGTATAATGGGTAGTCAGCGCAAACGGAAGGAGGAGGTTTTACTAATTTACGTACTCTATTATCATTTAGAAATAGAAAAAGCTGAAAAACCCTTTAAATTAAATGCTTTTAAACTAAAGCGCATCGTTTTTTTTTTTTTCACCTTAATTCTTGACTTTTTACAGGCTTTTTTGCCAAACTGAAAATAGAAGGAGTTGTTTAAATTTTTTAATTCCAAAAGGAGCGTCTCATGAAAAAAAAGATATTACTTTTATCCGTTGCAGTTTTATTTACCTGCCATATGTTTTTAGCAATGCAAAAAAACCAGCAAAGCAAAAAAAGTCCCGCGAACACTGCTATTAAAATTGGCAATCTCTATATAGGAGAAATTACATTCCAAAAAGATAACAAATATACGGTTATGATTAGAATGGGGAATAGAATTCTACAAAATCATATCATTCGTTGTGATATAACAAAAAAGAAAAAGATAGCTATTCCTAGAGGCAACTTAATAGGTAAGACTGTTATTATAAAATTGGGAGGGGTAACTCGTATAGCATTCGGTTCAAGCGGCAATAATGGCGATGATAGGTATTATTATAACGGAACAATTTTGGAATTTCCAGACTACAAACCCACCGAAAACATAAAACTCAAAACTGGCAACCTTTATATAGGAACGATTACCAAATACAAGGAGAGCCCAAATTATGAAGTTAAGATTAGAATAGGGGGTAGAACTCTACCAAATTATGTCGTTACTTGTACTAAAGCAAAGAAGGTCCAACCCTTCGGCGGTAAAACTGTTATTATACAATTGGGAGAAACAACTGGGGAAAAATTCGATTCAAGCGGCAATCGTGGCAATGATAGGTATTATTATAACGGAACAATTTTGGAAGAAATGCCAAAATCGAAAAATAAACGTTTTTATTACCCCGCGTATGAAGATGTTAATGATAATAGGATAATCAACATTGGTGATGGTTATCGAGGAACAATTACCAAAGTAGTAAGGGAAAAGAAAGAAGAGGAAGAAATAGAAAAGAAAGAAAAACAATCAATATTTTCTTTTGCTTATTGGACTAATGGTGAGAAATCAGATAATAACAATGAGTACGACGAGTACGACAAGCTTTATAAACGCTATTGGGTTACCGTTAGAATGGGACCTTCTAGAATTGAACAAAATAGATTAATGTCACCAGAACATCAAGTTTTTTGCATTATCAAAGATCGTTTTCTGGAAATACCTCAAGGCAACTTACTAGGTAGAAAAGTTATGATAACATTGAAAAGGAAGAAAGAGGTCAGTTTAGGCGGCACTCCTTCTGAACACTATACTGGAACAATTGTAAAATTCTTTAAATAACAATATATCAAAATATAAATACAAGTGCGGTGATTAGAAACAAACCCAATCACCGCACTTGTATTTATATATTTAAAATAGCTCTTTATACATCATTGCTAGTATCATCATCGGAATTACCACCAGTCCAATATCTCCAGGAGAAGAATGATGGTTCTTCTTTTTCTTTCTGCACAGGTTGCACGATTTCATCACCATCTTCTTCTTCATTTTCTTCAATAACTGTCTCTTTCTCAACTGTCTCTTCTTCTTTGACCATTTCTTTTTTTACTTCTTCTTGTTTTTCCACAATCGTTGGCGTCAAAGGTATATCGTAAAATATTTCATCATTCAAGATGCTTTGACTTTCATTTACTTGTTTCTTTTTAACTTTTGGACTATTAGGGATAGTAAGTCTTGTTTCATCTTGACGCTCATTCTGTTGCAATTGAATTTGCAAACTAGTATCACGATCTTTTTGTTCTATATCTTTTTTAAGCTCATCCATATCAATAAGAACTTCACGCTTTCTGAGTTCTGCTAGCTTACGCCTTCTTTCCATGCTACGTTTTTTTTCTTTTTGATGCATTTCTTCCAGTTCTTGGTCAGAAGAACCGCCCAAGATTGTACGCTTCAAAGAAGTAAGGCCTCCACTAACTAAATTGCCTGGAGCCGTTCTTACTGCTTGTGTTAGCATTTTCTTGCCTTTTTTCAGAACCGGACCTAAGGCTTTTTGTAGTTTCTCTTGGCTTTTTTCTTCACTTAACTTATCAAGCCCAGCATCTATTGCACTATCTACGCCTTTTTTTAGTTCTGTTTTCATGTTTTGAATAAACAGCTCAACATTTTCTTTGTTTTCGCCTTCATTCAATGATTTCAATGTACTTGATACAGTTTTTTGTAGTTCTTCTTTAATTTCGCCTACGTTCTTCTTAATTTCCTCATTCACTTTTTTAGTTATACCATTCATAGATTCTAAAATCTTTTTCTGCGTCTCTTCAGAGGTAATATCCGCTACAGCTTTTTGAATTGTCTCTTTTGTTTTGAGCTCTAGATGACCAACAACTTTTTGAAGCTCAACATCTACTTTTTTAGACGCAGACTCTATAACTTCTTCTATTTTCTTTTGACTTTCTTCCGAAGCCATTTCTTCAACGGTTTTTTGAACAGCCTCTTTTGCTTTTTGCTGCAAGCCATTCATAACCTTTTGTAGCTCTTCATCCATTGTCTTGGACATAGATTTCATAACTTCTGTTATTTGCTCTTGAGCTTCTTCAGATGTAACTTCCCCAATGGTCTTTTTCACAGCTGCAGTCGCTTGTTTTTGCACGCTATCAACAACTTTTTCAAGCTCTACATGCATTTTATGGGACATAGACTGCATAGCTTTTTCTATTTTCTCTTGATTCGCTTCTGATATTAGCATCTCAAATGCTTCTTGTGCACCCTTTTGCATATCTTCGATAGTTGACTGTAAGGCACCCTTTGCTTTTACTTGCAGGTTCCCTACAACTTTTTCAAGCTCAGTATTCATATTTTGAGTCATTTGCTGCATAGCTTCTTCAACTTTCTTTTGATTTTCTTCAGATACGATACCATCAAATGCTTCTTGTGCACCTTTTTTCACTTGTTCAACAGTCTTTTCCACGGTCTCATCAGCTGATTTTTGTAGGTTACCAACAACTTTTTTCAGCTCAAAGTCCATTTTTTCAGACATAGATTCCATAACTTCTTCAAGCTTCTTCTTATTTTCTTCTGATGTTAGGCCATCAAATGTTTCTTGTGTACCTTTCTTCATTTCTTCAATAGTTACTTGAACAGCTTTTTTGGCACATTCTTGCAAGCCACCAATAGCTTCTTGCAATTCATGATTCATTTTTAGTGTCATATCTTTCATAACTTTTTGCATTTTTTCCTGATTTCCAACAGATAGGAGCTCATCAAATACTTCTTGTGCACCCGTTTTCATGTCCACAATAGTTTCTTGTACCGCTTTTTTAGCATTGTCTTTCAAGCTATCAACAACTTTTACAAGCTCATTATTCATGTTATGCGTCACTTGCTTCATAGCTTCTTCAACTTTTTGTTTATTTTCTTCTGATGTTATTTCTTCAACGGTTTTATTAACTGTTTCCTGCGCCTTTTGTTGCAAGTTATGCGTAACTCTTTGTAATTCTTCATCCATTTTTTTAGACATAGATACTACGATACTTTCAAGCTTCTTTTTGTTTTCTTCTGACGTTATGTCTTCAAATGTTGCTTTCGCACCCTTTTGTATCTCTACAACCGTTTCTTGAACAGCTTTTGTTGCATCTTCTTGCAATTGAGCTACCACATTTTTAAGTTCTTCATTCATATGCTGTGTCATTTGCTTCATTGCTTCTTTAAACTTATGTTGGTTTTCTTCCGATGTAATATCTTCAACTGTTTTTGTAACCATTTCAGTTGCTTTTGTTTGCATATTTTCAGCAACTTTCTCAAACTCACTATTCATTTTTTGAGACATAGACTCTATAACATGTTCTACTTTTTCTTTATTTTCTTCTGAAACCAGAGAATCAAATGTATCTTGTACACCTTTTTTCATATCCCCAATAGTTTCTTCCATTGCTTTTTTGGTTTTTTCTTGCAAGCTCTCAACAACATCTTCAAGCTCTTTTGTCATGTTTTGAGTCACTTGCTTCATTGCTTCTTCAACTTTTTGCTTATTTCCTTCAGAAGTAATTTCTTCCACAGTCGTATTAACTGCCTCTTGTGCTTTTCTTTGTAGGTTACCAACAACCCTAAGCAATTCTTCATCCATTTTTTTGGACATAGATTCTAATGCTTTTGTCACTTTTTCTTGGTTTCCTTCAGACGTAATTTCATTAACTGTTTTCTCAACGGTATCTTTCGCTTGTCGCTGGAAGTTTGCAACTACTCGTTGCAACTCTAGATCCATTTTTTGAGACATAGATTCTATAACCTCATTCATCTTATGCCGATTTTCTTCTGATGTAACTTCATTCATTGTGCTTTCAACTACATCTTTTGCTTGTCGTTTAAGGTTATTTACCACATTTTGAAGCTCAACATCGACCTTTTGTCTTACTCCTTGGACAAGTTCTTCCACCTTGTTCATATTTTCTTCAGACTTAAGATTATCCATTACTTCATCAGTAGCTTCTTTAAGAGCCCCTTCCAAGGTACGCTTAATATTTGCTATAACTAAATTCACCTTCTGGGTATTTTCTTCAGATCCCAATGTATCAACTGCTTCATTGATAGACGTTGTCGCAACTTGCTTTACCGATTCGCCAAGCTGATTAATCATGCCCTCAAGCTCTCCTCGGCCTTCACGCACTGAGCGGAAGCCTTGCTCAACAGATTCTTTAACAACATTTTTAAATTTATCTTTTAAATTATTTGTAACCTGATCAATACCTTCATTCACTTCTTCTGAATCTTTTAATGTAGAGATACTTTCTTTCATCGCTTCCGTAAATGCATCTTTTATCGTTTTTTTAAGAGGCTCCTTTAAAGACCCAACAAGACCTTGTATCTCATTTCTTGTTTCCTCATTATTTAAATCTTGTACCACGCCCCTGCTTGAATCTACGGCAACACCTCTAAAAAACCCTTTTATGCTATCGCCGATTCCTTTGAATAAGCCAGAACCACCTAAGAACTTATAAGCCAAGGCACCTATTGCACCAACACCGGCTAAAACAGTTACAATATTAAATATCGATCCTACTGGAGATGATTGCTGTACTGCAGGAGCAGCATTACCAGTTGAACCTGAACCAAACAAAAAACTTCCAAACAAGCCTACACCAAATATGGTTGCAATTGGCGCAAGTACTTTTAAAAATGGATGTCTCTCAAAACCTTGAGAAACATTGGAACGCGTATCCGTATACATTTGAGATATTCTTTCACCAAATGTCTGATCATTTTCCATTGCGTGTAGCGTTGGAGTGATTGATGCAAACATAAGAGAAAATGATAATACTAAACCAATATTCTTTTTTATCTTAAAAAAAGATTTCATGTTAACCTCCTGCAAAAATTAAAAATAATTAAACATTACTAAGAACAGTTAGACTTAAGAATTGTTTAATAACCTTCCACTAAACTTTTTAGACCATTTACACAAATTACAAAAAATTATTTGATTAAAACTAATAATTCTATAATTTTCTATATGTTAAGATATATAAAAAAACAAGTAATGTCAATTGCCCCAAACACCTCAGAAAAGAGCAAAAACAAGGTTTTATTGACAAAAGGCAATAATTTTCACACAATCCTTATTGTCCTAAAACAAGGACTAAAAACTAAGAAAGTCTAAATAATATGAAAAAAATAGCGTCACGCCAAAACCCTGAAATCAAAGAAGTAGCAAAACTAAAATTACAAAAAGAAAGAAAAAACCAAAAAAAATTCTTAGCTGAAGGCCTACGGGTCTGCAAAACGCTGATAGATACAGGAGCAACACTTTTCCATCTTTATGTCACCGAAAGCTCTATCCAGAAAACAACAGACATGTTTCCGGCAGACAAAATAACAATTGTATCCGATATCGTAATGAAAAAAATAGCCCCAACGGTATCTCCAAGCGGTATTTTGGGGGTATTTGAGATCCCTCAAGAACCTGATACAAGCAAATTAGGCCCTGGATTGGTGCTTGCAAATGTATCAAATCCTGGAAATATGGGAACCCTTATCCGCTCCTGCACCGCTATGGGCTTTAAGTCAGTGGTTACTATAGAGGGAACAGACCCGTGGGGGCCAAAAGTTATTCAGGCAAGTGCTGGCGAAATTGCAAAGGTTTCTCTTTTTTCTTGGTCTTGGGAAAAGCTGCAACAAGAACATGGAACATTGCCCTTAGTTGCTTTAGTGGTAGAAGATGGGAAAAAACCGCAAGAACTTGATCTAAAACATTCACTCCTTGTTGTGGGCAGTGAAGCTCATGGTATTCCTCAAAGTTGGATTGATGATTGCCAAGAAAAACTAACTATTGAAATGCCCGGCAAAACAGAAAGTCTCAATGCGGCAGTTGCTGGCTCTATTGCACTATATTTGGCAGGAACACAATAAAAAAGCCACGGAAGTCCGTGGCTTTTTTAAATAAAGATTTTGGATTACTTAAATATTGAATATCTTTTGTAAATTGCGTATTTTCTCATACGCCTTTTTGTATGTTTTCTTTAAGTGTTCATCAACAGTCGTTGAATATTCCGGTACATTCATCTTTTCTACTAAAAACCTAATATTCCTATCATCATTATCTTTATAAAAACTAGAAGTATAATTGCTTATAGCCAAATCTAATGCATTTTGTTTATACATACCCATTGTTTCTGCATTTACATCTGCTTTACCTTTTTCCACCAGCAATTTTGTTATTTTAGGACAACCAAAATAAACAGATGAAAGAAGTGGGGTGTGCTTTAAATTAAAATCATACGTTTCTAACTCCACACCTTCTTCTTCTAGCAGTCGATCAATAAACCAACGGTTTCCTGCAAATACAGCAACATGCATTACTGACTGACTTTCTCTGGTAAGTGCATTAACATCTGCGCCATTTTCAAGCAGAAGCTCTAAAACGCTTAATGCACCAACTTTTTCAACTACTTCTTCTTTTTTCTCTATTTTAATTCTTGCAAGCTTATGTAGCGCGGTTTCCATTTTATCGCCTATAGCATTTACATCTGCTCCATTTTTAATAAGCCATGCTGCAGCTTGAAATTTCCGTCCTTCTATCGCTCTCATCAAAGGAGTTTTGCCATGTATATCTGTTTCATCTTTTTTTGCACCCCATTTACCCAAGTAATCCATAATTGGTAGAAACTCTTTTTCTACAGCGATATGCATTGCCGTCTCATTATAAAAACCACTTTTGCGATCTATCTCTTCTAATTTTTCATTTTTTTTGTATGTTTTCACAATTTGCATAACAAAACTAAGACCATTATGTTTCACTGCTTCATGTAAAACAGTTTGCTCATATTTACTAAAATCTCTTGTTTCACGTATCTTAATGGCATATGCATTTTTTTCTTCTTCTAACAACGTACCAACTATATCCCATGCTTTTTTTTCAAATGCTTCAAATATATCTGTAATTTCCTTCTTTTCAGTTGTTTTTTCTTCTACTTCTTCCATGCAATAGCTTGTGTTTACTGGAAGTAAAAACATTGAAGCAAAAATAAAGAAAAAAAATTTGTTTTTCATAATAAGCAATCCTTTATTTGAAGGGTTTATGGTTAACAGATGTCAGTATACTTTATCAAGCTGCCGTTTGCTGTCAAGAAAAAAATATTTTATGTAAATGGTTTAAAAAAAAGACTCTTGCTCAAAAAAAGAACAAGAGTCAAATACTCATAAAATATATAATTATTTTTAACAATTACGCACGTTGATCCGGCTGCGGTTTATCGTTTATTTTTCGAGAAAAAGCTTTCACTACATCAAGAAGATACGGAATATTTTTTCTTACTGTTCTTTCTTGAGTCTCAAAGTTAGTCTCACATACCCCAAATTTCTTTTTATCAAAGCCATGTTGCCATTCAAAATTATCCATTAATGACCAGACAATATACCCCTTAAGCGGAACACCTTCTTCTATTGCTTTTGACAATGCATAGATATGTCTTTCGAAAAACAAATTTCTATGTTCTTCTTTTTTTGGAGCAATTCCGGTTTCTGTAATATAAATAGGCTTAGGGTTTTTAAATTTCTTAGCAAAATTATTCCATACATTCTTCAAAGATCGGCAAAGCCCTTCCGGGTAAATAGTATATAAAGCATCAGCGGTTTTAATTAAGTTAGGTCTAGGGCGAGGCCTAAAGTTATGCATATAGGCACCTGAATAATAATTAACACCGATAGCGTCGAATGCACCGATAGCTTTTTTATTTACATAGTTTATTTTTGCCCTTCCTGGCATCCAGACTTTAAACCTTCCTTTTAAGAAATAATTGTAGATTGATTCATTCATGAGTTGATTGGCAAAGTAACAAGCAATCCTATCCCACAAATTCCATGGATCCATTGGTAACATATTTTTATATATACCAATTTGAGCATTTTGATCTTTTGCTTTCAATGCATGATAGACTGCCACATGAGCATCTAATAAATTTTTCATAACATCTACAGCTTGTTGCATATCTTTTTTAAATGGCGGCTTAAATCCTTCTGAGTAGGCAGGGAATGCATATCCACTAAACGTATTAATCGTAAACCATAGGTGTACATACTTATTTAACCGATCAAATACTTTTGAGCAAAATCGAACAAAATATTTTATATTATTTGAATCTTCAAAACCTTTCTTTTTTTCAAACCAATCTGGATGAGTGTAATGATAAAGTGTCACAATAGGCTGTATACCTTTTGCCACTAACTTTTTACACATGTCCTCGTATCGATCCAACGCTTTTTCATTCCATTTACCTTCTACAGGCTCCACTTTTTCCCATGCAATAGAAAATCGATACGCATTAAACTTAAGTTCATCCAATTTTTGAAAATCTTTTTCATAGAGATTCCAACTGCCACATGCATCACCTGATCGATGCGGAACAGGCATCCATTTTTCTCCATCCCGTTCAATCTCTTTACCTTCCCATATATGCCACTGATTTTTTGGTTCAATTTTTGTTTTAAAGATATTCCCTTTGGCATCTTTCTTCTCAATCTCGAGTAATTCATTTTTGTTTTGCGGTCCTTCTATTTGATACGAAGAAGTTCCAACACCCCATAAAAATCCTTTTGTTTTTTTAGGTTGTTTTTTAAATATAAGTTTTTGTCTACCGGTATCTATTTTTTTCCAGTCCCAATTTTTTGGATATGTCTTCATTACCAACACCATTAAAGCTATAACAACACTCTTACACATTACTCTCAAGTTCATAGTATCAACTCCGCCAAAAAATATATATTATTTTGTTTTAAAAACATCAAACATCGTTATATACCTTCAATAGGCATAGGTTATTAACCCTAACGCACTTATAATGTAATGTAAATAGGATACATTCTTCATTACTCCTTTTTGGCAAAATAACGCCCAGATAGAAAGATTCTTCCTAAAAAACTCCATTTTCTTTTCAAACCGTTGCTTTTTCTGGCTTGTTTTTGATATCCTAAAATTGTAGAAATTAATAGAATATTTTGCACCAAAAAAAAAGGAGGTCGTAATGATTAAAAATATCTTCAAAAAAAGCCCTATATTGCTATCTTTTGTGTGCTTATTTCTGAGTGCTTTACAAATAAACGCCAACTATCTTGCCGTTGGCGGAAAGAAAAAAATACTTGTTTTTGAAACAAAAACGGGAAAATGGAAACAAGAGGAGGTTACAAAACCTCGTTATACTATAAAGTTTAAGAGGGGTTCTATTTCTGACATTGCATTTCACCCAGATGGTACCCAGCTAGCCTTTTCTCTTAATGGTCACCAAAGAATCCGCCCATTCGACAACAAAGCAATAATAAAGATTAGAAACCTTAAAACAAAGAAAACTCGTAAAATCTGCGATGAAACAGGCGATCATATTACTTCTATAGCATTTAGCCCAAAAGGAAAATATCTAGCAGCAACTTTTCAGAGAACCGGAAAAATAATGATCTGGAACACTAAAACAGGGAAACCAGAAAAAGAGTTAACAGTCGATCCACCATTACAATACGGTTCAATGTTACATTCAGCAGCATTTAGCCACGACGGAAAATATCTAGCTATTGGTGGCCCTGACACCTGGATTTGGGACACTAATACATGGAAATTAGAAAAGAAGCTAGAAGGTAATGCTGAAACTCGTACATTGGCGTTTAGCCCAACAGAAGAAATTCTCGCTACTGGTCATGGTAATCATATAACAAAAATCTGGTGTGCTAAAACATGGAAATTATTATATAACATTAAAGATAAAAAAGTTCAGCCTGAATCGATAACTTTTAATCAACGTGGAAACTATCTTGCGTATGTTGGTAAAGATGAGCAGAATTCTCAATCACCCGTTCTTGTACGAGTGCTTAAGAAGGAAAATAAGGGGTGGAAAAACGCTCACCCTCTAATATCCTTGAAAGGAGCTACAGGATTTCTGGCATCATCAGTAGCATTCATCGATCCAAAAGGTAAGAGCCTTGCTCTCGCGTCAGGAGATGTACCAATTGACCAACATACAGGTTATCTAAAAATTTATAAAGCAAAAGCCAAAAATTGGAAAAAGGTTCAGTTTTTAGTAAGCTGGCAAATGTCCTTCTCTTGTAACAAAACAGTATTTTGGGCAAAAAAAGAAAGCAAAAAAGAAAAAATAGCAAAAGAAGATTTGCAAGAAAGAATAAGATTCCTGAAAAATAAGCTTGATAAAATCCTGGAAGAAAAAGAACAATTGCAAAAATTAGGCATTCAACTAAGAAACAAAACACTGAATATTCCTAAATTTCTTCTCCCCGAAAAAGCAACAAAAGATCTAGAAGGACTCCAACACCGAATAACAGAAAAGGAAGAAGCCGCTAAAACATTAGAAACAACAATCAAAAAACTTGAAGAAAAACTGTAGGATAAGACTTTAAAAACAATAAAAAGAGACTCGTTATTGGCGGCCAATAACGAGTCTCTTTTTATGCTATAAACAATTTATTAATGCACTTGAGGTTTAATATAAATACATAATGGATTAAACACGTATTTATTCACTACCTCCAAAAAAAGCCACAATAGCACAAAAAGCTCGGCTAAAGATATTTCCTCTTGAAACTATTTCTGCATCTGCCGCTAACAGTTGCTCCAACTCTTGCATCGTTGGTTGACACTGGCCAAATAACACTTGTCCTCGACCTGCAAAAGCATCGGTATACGGCAGTTCATACTTTCTATAAAATGCATGTGTAACATCCTGGTATTTTTGCCCATCTGTACCCCAGAGTAACCGCCCATGACGACCCTTATCTAAAATCAACAAATGAGCTTTTTGATGCCCAGCTTCAATCACTTTTTTGTATACATTAATCGTCTGTTCATAATTAATTAATGTATCCTCTTTACTGCATACAAAAAGAACAGGCAGCTCTGGATCTAAGTTTTGGGCAACTGTTACCGGATGTATCCCATTTGGATCATACTGAGAAACCCATCGAAACATATTTTTAAAACAATTTTTCAATCGTTCACATCTTCCAACGCCCCAATGGGACAAAAAGCCATCCATGCCATTTTCACCTGTATCAAATGGAGACTCAAATATCGCAGCTTTTACGTTTGCAGGCCAATACCGCGCAACAAAGTTTACTGCAGTCGCAGCTCCACGAGAAACACCAAATAATACAACATCATCATCTATCGCATGGCAACCTCGATGCAAAACCTGCATGTCGCCATCTTGTCCAAGGCAGCTATTTCTCAAATAATATGGAAAAATTTTTAATTTTAAATCATTATATCGCACAAAATGCACATTATCATTACAAAAAAGATAATGTTCTCCTAACACAAATCTAGAAATTCGATTGTTCTTCTGTTGATACCAAAGATACCGCTCTGCAAGACTTCCAAATCCATGTGAATACAGATATGCAATTGCCTGCATATTTGAAACAGAAACAAGCAACAACAAAACTATACGTAGAAAGATATTGCGTATACGCATAATAACCTCCCAAGATCTTATTAGTTTTTATATGTCTTCTAGCCCCCTTGAGCAGCGCTACCAACTTCCGGCTGGCATTGTTCAAAAAATGCCTGTCCTTTTTCAGCAAGTTCATCATCACATGGTAAGCCATGCTTTTTGTAAAATGCATGCATAACGTTTTGATACTTATCTGCATCCTCACTAAATAACAATTTAGAATGTCGTCCTTTTTGTAACTTTAGAAGATATGCTTTCTCGTGCCCTGCAGCCTTTAACTTTTCATAAAGCTCAATCGTTGAATCAACAGGAACGGACTGATCTTCTTGAGAACAGATAAACATTACCGGTATATCTTTTCTTATTTTATCTACCAAATCAACAGCATGCTTTCCATTTGCATCGTGTACTGATATTTTTTCAAAGAAATTATAGATGCCATCCGGCTTTGTCCATAACATTTTTGCAATAAACTTAATAAACCAATGATGATTAAATACATTTTTAGCGTGCCCCACCGGAGATTCCAACACTAAAACTTCTACTTGCTGTGGATCTTCAGTCACGACATAATTAATAGCCGTTGACCCTCCACGTGACAATCCAAATAAAAGAATTGCTGCATCTTCACTTTTTTCTGGTACCACTTCATCGCAATTTTTTTTAAGTTCTGCAATCTCATTATCTTGGCCAAAACTTGTTTTAAAAATGTTAACCAACTTCTTGTATACAACATCAGGATAATCAAATGTTTTAACGGGTTCGTTCAAAATGTACCGTTCATTTTTATACTTCATCCCAAGCCAAGTATATTCTTTTACATAGTTATTCTTCTGCCAGCCTGTATCTGCAAATCCATGAGAAAACACAGGGATATACTCTTTAGCCAAGCTATAGGCTGATACCAATATACATAAATACAAAACTACTCTATAGTTATTTTTCATCTTCTCCCTCTATCCTTTGATTATTCTCAAAAATCAGACTCAAACCCATCGAGCACCCTTCTTTTGGCCTAAAAGACCATCTATCTATCGAATATCATTGTATGCTAAATAAAAGATGTAATCAAATGGCTCCAAACCAAAATGTATTCAATTTGAAATTACCAAGCGCTACAGCCAAAGCATAAAGACTATTTTTATTGTTTTTTGTTTACATAAGCCATAAATATGCTATTATAAAATACGACGTATAGGTCGAGACACTCAGATCAATCTTTAATATGGTATAATTCCATATAAAACGAAAAAGTAACAGCAAAGATATCCAACCCTTCGACTGCCGAAAAATTAAATAAATGTGAGGTTTTAAAAATGAAAAAATCAATTCTATCAATTTTAATGTTAACAATAACATGTACAACACAAATCAAATCACGTTTTATTCGAGGCTCAGTATATGGACCAACTCATAACAAAAATGAGCAAAATGAACCATTAATAGCTTTTCTCGGAGATATACATGATGAAGACATACCGAAACAACGTGAAGAACTTATTTCAATACTAAAATCTTTCAAACCAGAGGAAATACTCGTATTAGTAGAAAATTCAAGAAGTGAAACGCTGAAACAAACTAATCCTACCTATTGCTTAGCAAGAAAAAATATAGATACAAGATTGGATGCAAAAAAACGAACATCTCTTGTACATCTTTTAAAAAACTCAAAAGATATAGGCATAAAGGCAATAAATGTAGATTATAGGTTTGTACAAATAACTCTCTTGGAAGAAATTAAGTTATTAACAGATGTTGAGAAACTAAAAGAAGGCAGGTTTAGGCAAAAATTCTCCAACTATGAGCCAACTTTATCAATAAACGATGCAATTGATGAAATCAAAAATAATGAACAAGAAATACAACAATTCATACAAGACTCATCTTCTCCAATATCTAATATAATATCAGATATTTTTACAAGAATAGCCCCATGGAATAAAAAGAGGTACATCTCTCTGCAAAATCATACCCGGACACTAAAAGAAATTAGGCAAATGGGTTTCTGGGATATGATATATGAAAGAGCAGTTTTATTCTCTAAATTATTTCATGGAGCACTCAATGTCCCTGGTCATCTAGAAATAAAAACCTTATATCATATAGCAAAAAATACGAATAAAAAAATCATAATCATAGGCACAGGCCTTCTTCACATGTTAGAGCTTGAAAAACTAATTACAAACGAAAAAATAGGATATAAACTCATTAAGGAAATAGGCCCAAATAAAAATGATTTAGAACCCTTATTTGCTCCAGTCAAAGCAACTATGGGAAAAGATTTTCCAGAAGAAGAAAGGAGAAAACAATTACACTCCGCGGTTTATGATCTCACAGGTTTTCCAGTTTTAGCTTTTGATATTATGGTTAAAGAAAGCTTTAAACAAACATGGAGCAAATTTGAATCCTTAAATATTGCAAATTTATTCGAAACGATCATAGAACAATAAAACCAAAACAAATAAATACAAATTTTAGATTTTCAATCGATAGTTTTTTTAATCAATATCAGTTCAATGAGGATATGAATTTCACTAATTTCGTGGAGGTTACAAGTGAATATAAAAAAAATAATTAGTTATATCTTATTTTCATCTTTATTAATACAAGTGCATGCAGGATTTGCTTTGACATATAAATTATCTTTACTTACAAAAAAACTTCCTGGTGGAAAAACCCATTGCATTTGGAATATTCACTTGGCACACGAAAGCTATTTATCACTTGATCACCAAACAAAATCAAAAATAGTAGAAAAAGATTTAAATGATATAATAAAATTCGCAAAACAACTAAATGCCATTGTTTATGCAGAAGATATGTCACACTACAATAAAAAAACAAAAATTCTTAATTATTTATATAGCAAAACCCATATAAAGACCTCGCCAGATCTCTTAAATAATATCTATAAACGTTTACAAAAACACAATATTAATACACACAACGTTGAACAAAGACAAGATATAAAGAATCTACTTCCTTTAATATATATATTACCTCTCATTATAAAAGGAAAATTAACCCATAAAATAATACGTAAGCTAATAAACACAATAATACCAAAATCATTTTGTGGTGATGGATTATATCATGATTTTCGTATATGTATTTTACCTCTCATCACCAATTTGTTAGTAAATAAAACTATCAATTATGCACTATACCCCCTCATATCAAAACTTTTCGGAAGCTCTACGACAAAACACCTTAACACAACAAAAACAATGTTTATATATACTACAATATCCCTAAGCATAACGCTCTATCTCAGTCACTTATCAAGAACAAAAAAAATACATACTAAAATTAAAAATAACAAATATAAAAATATATTAAGCGATACTAAAGAAGACTTTGAAACAAAGTATCGGATAATTGCACACTTAGAAGACAAGCCCTTAAAAAGTACACTCCTTTCATATTCATATTTAAATGACATAGAAACTATAATAAAACTTTTAAATCAAGAAAATGAATCACCTTCTTCTAATGCAGACTATATTCATTCCTTCTTTCTCTTGGGATATGAACACTCTAAAGCAATAGAAGAAGCTCTATTACATAATTTTAAATATAAAAAAGAATATGATATAAGCTCGGATGCTTCTAATCCTTATCTTCTGAATAAACGTAACAAATTAAACATAGAAGAATGTATATTAAAGGGTCTTGAAATTTTAAAAATAAAAATAAAAAAAGAAAAAGAAAAAGAAATGTTCCAGGATAAAAAAAGACAATACATAAGCACTATAATGGGAACACAAATAAGTTCTGATGTAGAAAAAACAAAAGTAAAATTCTTAGCACAAAGAACAAAGGGGTTTCCTAGAGAACTTTCTTATAGAAAAATACTGAAAGCGCAAGCATTACAAAAACTATATAGTTCTCTCTTAAATAGAAGATAAAAAAATAAAACAAACTGGAGGTTAACTATGAATTTTAAAAAAATAATAAGTCATATTTTATTTTCATCCTTATTGGGACAAGTGCACGCAGGATTTGCATTAAACTATAACCTCTCTTTGCTAACAAAAAAATATAAAAATGGAATAACTCATTGCATTTGGAACTTTCATCACCTCAATGACAATATATTCTCCAGCAAAGAAAATATAACAAAAAAAGCAAAATCACACCCAATTAATACCTATCTTCCCCTTTTAAGAATGGCAGGAAATAATGTATCATGTGCATCCATGAAAAATACTTGTTCCCACATTAAAGAAAAGTATATTGATACCATTAAGAAAAAAGAATACATTACATTATCAGCCAACTTTTTACATGATTTCTTGTCTGTCATAGATAAAACAGGTTTGTTATACAACAAGATAAAACACACATTAAAAAATCTATCTGGTCAGGCATTACCCAGAACATGTGGGCGGACCAGGGAGGCAATAAACCTTATTGTAATGTCCTTTGTTTTACCAACTATTGCTAGGCATTCAAAAAACTTTATTATCAACACGTTACAAAAATACAAATCTGGAGTGATCAAGGCTTTTGTTGGAACAATAAAAACATGCTCTGAACATATCGTTGCTGTTTCAATAGCATTATTAATTACACACATATTAATTCACAAGCTTTTACAATCACAAAAAAAACATACTAATAAAAACCTTGAGCAACCAGATCCGCTTGAAGTATTACAGGAATCATACTTGAATGACATACATGCAATAAAAAGCGTTTTTCAGCAACTTAACCCTGAACACAATGCACACTTTGTTCATTCTTTCATGATAACAGAAGATTATAATACAAGATTACTAGAAAACACTTTATTGCAGAACAAGTATCGTCATACATATGAAACAACTGTTTTTTCTGACATCGATATCTTTAGCATACAAAATCGTATGCAACGAGGCATTGAAATACTTAATAAGAATCTTGAACTTTTAAAAAAAGAAAAAGAAAAAAAAGAGAGATTTACAAGATCATTAGCAGGCACAAAAATGACAAAGTCAGAAATTGCAAAAGTGGTATTTCTAGGTCAAATTATAAAAACAAAAATAAACATATGCGACCACAAGCTCCTCACAACTTAACATACAAAGAATATCTTAAGCATAAGATGTACCAAAAACTTTATGCAAAAAGAATATAACACATTGCCTTTACATCTTTTCAAAGCTCAGATAGCCTGAACTCCAGAGTAGTTTTTGTTTTTTATACTAACCTTTGGAGAGAGCAATGACGCAAGATCGCAAATTATCCTTGTCGACCGCTATCTTGATAAACATAAATATAATGCTTGGAGCAGGCATTTTTGCAAATACCGTAGTATTATCAAAACGTGTTGGTGCCTTGGGAGGCTTTTCTTATATTGTTATCATTCTCATGATGTTACCTTTAGTTTTATCTATTGCAAAACTAACCGGCATGTACCCTGAAGGCGGCTTTTATGCTTTTGGAAAAAATACCATATCACCCTTTGCCGGTTTTTTAACTAGCTGGGGATATTTGGTAGGAAAGCTCGGCTCAGGGGCCTTCATGACTCACCTCTCTTTAAAACTGATACAAGATCTGGTCCCCATTTTAGGAAAAATACATATTCTTACCCTTGATGCAATCGTTATTGCCTTATTTGTCCTGCTCAACACACGCAATATAAGATCAGGAGGCGCAATTCAGACAGGATTTACTATTTTAAAACTTGTACCAATTGTGTTTGCCATTTTGGTTGGACTTTTTCTCATTGATCCATCAAATCTATCTGCTCCACATCGGCTTTGGGAAGGCATACCATCCTCCCTCCCTCTCTTGCTCTATGCATCTATGGGGTTTGAAGCAGCCTGTGTATTGAGTAGTAAAATAGAAAACCCTTCAAAAAATGCGCCAAAAGCAATTGTTTTATCTTACATCATAGCACTTTGCGTTTGTGCGCTATATCAATTTATGTTCTATGCATCAGTAGGGCCAGCCGTTTCTTCTATCACTCAAACGCCTGGATACCTATATGCGTTTCCTATACTACTAAACAAATTACTTCCGGCTCTGCCAAACATTGCTTATTACTTTAAAATAATACTTCACTTGGCCCTATCATCTGCTGCTCTTGGTGGAAGTTATGGTATTATGTTCAGCAACACCTGGAATCTCTATACACTAGCAAAAAACAAGCACACCTTCTTCCAGGGACTTTTAACAAAGTTTAACAAACATGCAATACCTGTCGCCTGCGTAGTTTTTATAGGTATCATCTATATTTTATATACAATAGTCAGTCATGGGGACCAGATGGCCTTACAATCAATGAGTGCCCTGGGGGTTGTATTTGCCTATTCGATGAGTGTTTTATCTTTATTTGTAGCTAAACTTAAACGCCCCCAAATCGATTTTCCACTGTGGATACCAACTATAGGTCTGATCAGCTGTAGTACACTCATTTATCAATGTATAAAAAGTTTGATAGTATATGGACTTACCTCATTAGTAACATTTATCATATTAATGAGCCTTGGAACTATAATGTTCTTTATATCTGCAATAAGAACAAAAAAAGAAACAGCATAAATAAAAATTATTTTGAAAAAAGGGATACCCGTTTTCTATCTTAGCAAGTGAAGCCGTTATAAATAAAGAAACACAATAATAACAAAAAGCCCCGAGGGGGCTTTACATCTCCTAAAAGTAGATATACCCTGAAAAAAGGATTAATTTTTATTTTTTAATACTTTTTGGAGAAAAAAATGTCTGAAGAGCGCACACTGTCATTGCCAGTCGCTATTTTGATAAACATAAACATAATGCTTGGAGCTGGAATATTTGCCAATACGGTACTGCTATCAAAACATGCAGGCGCATTGAGCAGCTTTGCATATATCATAATTGGCTTAATGATGCTCCCTTTAGTGCTATCTATCGCAAAATTAACCGGTATGTACCCTGATGGCGGGTTTTACGCTTTCGGAAAGAATGAAATATCACCATTTGCAGGATTTTTAAGCAGCTGGGGTTATTTAATAGGAAAACTTGGATCTGGAGCCTTTATGGCCCATCTATCCTTAAAACTAATACAACAACTTGTCCCTATCCTTGGCAAGATTAATATTCTTTTTCTGGATGCAATCGTCATAGGCCTTTTTGTATTACTTAACACCCGCAATATCAAGGCTGGAGGACGTATTCAAACAGGCTTCACCATATTAAAATTAGTCCCTATATCCTTTGCTATCCTGGTTGGGTTATTCTTAATTGACCCTACAAATCTCTCTCAAGCACACCGTGTTTGGGAAGGAATTCCATCGGCACTACCCATTTTATTCTATGCAGCAATGGGATTTGAAGCCGCTTGTGTTTTAAGTAGTAAAATTGATAATCCTTCAGAAAATGCTCCCAAGGCAATTATCATATCCTACTCAATCGCTATTTGCATATGCGCTCTATATCAACTTATGTTCTATGGGGCAGTTGGGCCTGCATTAACTTCTATTACAAAAGAACCGGGATACCTTTATGCATTCCCTGTTTTACTACAAAAACTACTTCCTGCTCTGCCAAATCTAGCAGGATACCTCAAAGTGCTTCTTTACTTGGCAATTGCATCATCAGCACTTGGAGGAAGTTATGGTATTATGTTCAGCAACACCTGGAACCTTTATACTATTGCAAAGCACAAACATACCTTCTTCCGCAAATTTTTTACATCATTTAACAAGCACGCAATACCAGTAGCATGCGTTGTATTCATTGGTATCATTTATCTAACCTACATACTAGTCAGTCATGGAAAGCAGATGGCCTTGCAACCAATGAGTTCTCTCGGTGTGGTGTTTGCTTATACTTTAAGTGTACTGGCCTTGTTAATAGCAAAAATTAAGCGTCCACATGTTAAAATATCAATTTTGATACCATTAGTAGGATTATTAAGCTGTGGAATCTTAATATATAAGAGTATCCAATTACTCGTTATCTTTGGCCTCACATCATTAATAACATTCCTAATATTAATGGGTCTAGGAAGTATTATGTTCTTTATATCAGGTATGAGAAATAAGGCTCGCGAACTCGATCTAAAAAAGAACAGTTGATTATAAAAGACACCGTTTTTCTATATTTTTTTCTTAATTCTTCATTCGAGTTTACGTTGAACTTAACGCAATTTCAACGTAATTAATGCTAGCAAGCATAGAACAAGGGAAATAATCCCAAAACGAACTGTAATTTTTGATTCTGGCCACCCAAGGAGCTCAAAATGATGATGAATTGGAGCCATCTTAAAAAATCTTTTATCTAAAAATTTAAATGAAAAAACCTGAAGCATAACGGAAAGAGCTTCAACAACAAATAAACCACCAGCTATAGCCAATAAAAACTCCTGCTTTGCCATTATCGCCATTAATGCAAGACCTGCCCCCAATGCCAATGAACCAACATCCCCCATAAATATTTGAGCAGGATAGGCATTATACCACAAGAACCCTAAGGACGCTCCCACTAATATTGATCCGAAAATAGCAACCTCCGCACTTGCTGCAAAAGGAATACGCAAATAGGATGCAATATGAAAATTACCCGCTAAATATCCAACTAATGAAAAGGTAACAAAATTAGGAATCAAAGAACCAATAGCAAGACCATCAAGCCCATCTGTTAGATTAACAGCATTGCTGCATCCTACAATAATAAACATTACCCAAGGAATAAATAACCAGGAAAAATCTGGGTAAAAATACTTAAAAAAGGGAAACGAAACAATTGTTGTCATCCCCTTGCACCACAATAAACCCACAGACGTTATACCCGCAACTAGCCACTGGAAAAAAAATTTTGACTTTACAGACATACCTTTTGAATACTTAATTTTGTACCAGTCATCAAAAAAGCCAATCAGCCCAAACCCGATTAAACAAAATAGAAACACCCACAAATGAAGATCGGCCAAATCACACCACAACAAACTGGTTATTAAAAAGGTTATTATTATGAATATACCCCCCATGGTCGGCATATCATCTTTTTTTCTGTGAGATTCTGGCGTAAACTCACGCGCTTTAGAGCGAAAGAACTGCTTTGATTTGGCTATAAACCAGCTCCCAAATGACAAAGATATTAATAATGCCGTGAGCAAACCTGCAATAACGCGAAAACTAACATAATGAACCACATTCAACGCAGAAATATATGTCTGCAGATACAAAGAAAGATGGTATATCATATAAACACCGCAACACCTTACATGGTTAATAAAGGGACAAAAAATAGACATCTTACCCTAAAACGTATCCTAGACTAGTATACTCACTTTTACCAAAAAGCCCAGCTAATCAGCAAATAAGGGGACCCTTTGACTCTAACCACCCCTCGTTTATACTGGTTCTACAACTTCAGGAAACGAAACTCTTTCTGATTAAAAAATTATAAACCCCGAAAAAACACAAGGAGTTATTATGAGTTTGAAAAGAAGCACTATGTTGAAATTTGTACTGATGGGATTAACCATAAGTGGCACAAGTCTTATGCAAGCAAATACCACAAATGCCTCCATGCAAAGAGATGCTACATACAACGCCGCAGCACAGGCAGCAGATATAGATATCAGCTGCACACTAAGAGACGTTCATGGAATTGTTGAAAGCGTCAAAGAAAAAGCAAGAGTTTTCTTTCTACCAGAAAGACGATATCGTCAACTAAGAATTACAAAAACATTCATGGAATATATACAGGAATTTAACCCAATACTCGACAAAGCAGAAGAGTTACTCGCAAAGTATCAAAATCAAAGCACTACAAAAGAACAATTACTCTATGATATTATCTTAGAAGCCACCGATAAACTAACAAAAGTCTACAATATATTAAGTGGCGGATATTCAAATGCTGTCAGTCTTGGCCTAGCACTAAAAGGGGTTATTAGCCCAGCTGAAGTAAAAAGACTGGAAAATAGAATACTAGAACTAAGACCATACCTAAGTGAAATAGAAGTTGTTGACTTAGAAAATCTCGTAGCAGCTATCAGAAGCTTTGAAAAAGAAAAAATTATTCCAAAAAGCATGATTAAACAACTTAAAATATTAAGACTTAGAATGAGCGGTAGATAAACTGCTCAAGAGGATAAAATCTATCCCGTCACAACACAAAGCGCGCTCTGAGGCCGGCCGCCCCACTTTTCTACGCGTACGCGTTCTTTCCCTTCTTTTTATCATAACCATCAATGTCATGGATAGGGGAAATGGAGATTGAACTCGAACAGAAATCCATAAAGCAGGCAAACTTTGCCTAAACACACATAACATGGTATATTAAATATATCCCTAGTGAATAACATCACTAGGGATTTAAATATCCATATCTAAAGGTTATTAACAGAATGTACATGTAAAATTAAACCATGCTTTAACGGGTAGTAGAATAATAAATGAATACGTTTGATGTAATTGTTGTTGGCGGAGGGCATGCTGGAATAGAAGCAAGCCACGCAGCAGCAAAAATGGGTTCAAAAACCTTACTTATCACGATAGACTTAGAAAAAATAGGACTTATGTCCTGTAATCCCGCTATCGGCGGTGTTGGCAAAGGACACATAGTATATGAAATAAGTGCCCTAGGTGGTCTTATGCCAAAACTATGCTCCAAGACGTACCTGCAAGCCCGTATGCTTAACACAAAAAAAGGCCCTGCGGTACAAGGACTGCGGCTGCAAATTGATAAGTACGCCTACAATAAACTTAGCGTTAAAACCATGAAAAACATTCCAAACCTTTCCCTTATGGAGGGAATGGTTGAAGATCTCCTGATTGACACAAACAAAACTATACAAGGCATTATTTTACAAAATGGCGAAAAAATATATTCATCCTCAGTTATTCTAACCACCGGTACCTTCCTCAATGGCACAATCCATGTTGGCAAACAGAATTACCCAGGCGGTAGACAAGGAGAAAAGTCGGTTAAGAATCTTTCAACCGCACTACAAAGAGCTGGTCTTACCATCGGTCGATTAAAAACAGGGACACCCCCAAGATTGGCAAAAAGCAGTATAGATTTTTCAAAAATGGAACAACAGGAGGCCTCAAACTTAAACCATCTATTTGAGTTTTACCCCCAAAACGTTGTTAGTACACATCATTGCTACATAACCCACACCAACGAACTAACACACAAGATAATTCAAGACAATTTACAGCTATCTGCACTTTATTCTGGCAATATAACCGGCATAGGCCCTCGATACTGCCCTTCCATTGAAGACAAAATAGCACGGTTCCCGTATAAAAAATCTCACCATATATTTGTGGAACCCGAAGGCGCCGATGCAGAAGATATCTATCCTAACGGTATATCAACCTCCTTGCCCTATGAAGTACAAATTGATTACATAAGATCAATTAAAGGATTCGAACAGGCTGAAATAACAAAACCGGGCTATGCTATTGAGTATGACTTTGCGTGCCCACAACAATTAAAACATACCCTTGAAACAAAAGAAGTGCACGGTCTCTTTCTTGCAGGACAAATCAATGGTACAACAGGATATGAGGAAGCTGCCGCGCAAGGATTACTCTCTGGTATCAATGCGCACCTACAACACACAGAAAAACCTGCTTTTACCCTTGAGCGAACAGAAAGCTATATTGGGGTCATGATAGATGACCTGGTAACCATGGGAGTTGATGAGCCCTATAGGATGTTTACGTCTCGCGCAGAAAGAAGATTATTATTACGTCAAGACAATGCTTTTTTACGCCTAATCCCAAAGGGTTACGCTTTAGGACTTATCGACCAAACCCTATATCAAGAGTTTGTCAACGAAAAAGAAATGGTTGAAAAAGCCTTGGCTACCATTCATAAAAATTATAAACATGCTGATCTTGTTAAAATGCTTGCAGAAAGTGGTTGCGATAAAACTCTTATAGAAAAACTTGCCAATCAGCAACTTTCCGATAGAAACATACAAACTATTTATGCCGAGCTTAGATACGGACCTTACTTTAAACGAGAAGAACTAGAAATTAAAAAAGCTGAAAAATACAAAAAACTCAAAATACCTACCGCCTTTTCCTATAAAGATATGCCGGGCCTTTCTAAGGAATTACAAGAAAAATTAAGCCGCTGCAAACCAAAAACAATTGCCCAAGCCTCCTTAATTCCAGGGATCACCCCTGCTGCAATATCTCTTTTGATATTCAAAACAAGAGAATTTAATAATCTAGTTGCAAATCAAATATAAAATATAAAGAAAACATGTAAAAGCTCCCAAAAAAGATTATCCTAAGAACTAAAAATTATAAAAAATATTACGGGGACCTAAAAAAATGAGTAAACCTATTATAAAAATATGGGGACCAATTGGAATTCAAAGCTATGGCCTTTTTGTGGTTATTGGAATCATTTTGGCAACGTGGTTGCTATTAAGAGATAAAAGAAGAAATGCTATTATTTCTGAAGAAAATTTCAACAAGGTTTTAGCTACAATCATATTAAGTGGCATTATTGGGGGAAGACTCTTATATGTCTTAGAAGAACCCGGAGGAATCAAACATTTTATTGATATATTTAAAATTTGGGAAGGTGGGCTTTCATCTTTCGGGGCCATTTTGTCAATTCTTTTAGTTGCTCCGTTATATCTCAAATATCTACAAGTTCCTATTATTAAATTCTTAGATCTTATAGCAATTTATGCCCCTCTTGTCTACGCAATGGCACGCATAGGTTGCCTTACCGCAGGATGCTGTTATGGGGTTGAGACAACGCTTCCTTGGTCTATAATATATACCAATGCCTCGTCTGTAGCACCTCTTTGCAAAGCTTTGCACCCAACACAACTGTATAGCTCTATCGCCTCTCTTGCAATATTTTTCATTATGTATTTTGTAATTTCAAAAAAATATAAAAAAACAGGCATGTTAATCTGCACCTATCTCATGCTAGCTGCAATAGAACGATTTAGTGTCGACTTTTTACGAGGAGATAGATCCTATTTTTCTACCACGGGACTACTATCTACACTTTCAACCTCACAATATATATCCCTGTTGATCATCGCAATATCATTGATTACAATAATTTTAATACAAGTAATAGGAAAAAATAAAAAGAACCTATGAATATTTTTAGTTATATAAAAACAAAAATTCATATCTTGGAAGTAGTCAATGAATATACCGCATTAAAAAAAGCAGGAAACTACTGGAAAGGTAATTGCCCTTTCCATAGTGAAAAAACAGCGTCATTCACCGTCAGCCCACATAAGGAAATTTTTTATTGTTTCGGGTGCCATACAGGCGGAGACATTATAACATTCATATCAAAAGTTGAATCCTGCACCCCACTTCAAGCGGCAAATCATTTAGCAGAAAAATATAGCATTCCTATCCCCCAGCATCTGCAAAGTGAATCTGACAACGGAGGTGGACAAGAAAAATCCAATTACTTTAACCTATGTAAAACAGTCGCCAACTGGTGCCACGAGCAACTTCTAAAGCACCCATATGTAATGAAATACCTATTAGACCGAGGATTTAACAAACAAACAATTAACCTATTTCAATTAGGATACTTTCCCGGTGGCTTGAGTTCTATCAGAATGCTCACCAATTATGCAGCAACAAAAAATTTTATTCAGCAAGATCTCCTTGAAGCAAAAATAATAGCTGAGGGCAAAAGAGTTTTGTATTCCCCGTTTGAAGATCGAATCATATTTCCAATACAAGACATAATTGGACAATTTTGCGGATTTGGGGGAAGAATCTTTAAAAGTGGTGATCAAAGAGCAAAATATTACAACTCACATGAAAATCACTATTTTAGCAAGGGATCCTTATTGTTTGGCTTTGACTTGGCAAAAAAAAATATAAAAAATACAGATCATATGTTTATAGTTGAGGGATACACCGACTGTATCGCAATGGCACAACATGGCTTTAGTAACACAGTTGCGACCTTAGGAACAGCATGCACCTTAGATCATCTCAAAATCTTATCCAGATATGTTGACTTCCTTTATGTCATGTATGATGGAGACAATGCTGGCCAAAAGGCAATCATGCGACTTACAGAGCTTTGCTGGCAGGTTAACCTCGAATTACGGGTTATCGCAATGGAATCAAGCCAAGATCCCGCTTCATTCTTACACGCAGGAGGCAACTTACAAAAACTCATAAAAGAAGCCAAGGACCTCTTTGTCTTTTTCATAGAAACGGTTGGAAAAGGCTTTTTATCAAACCCTTTAAGCCAAAAACTTAAAATGGCACAAAGCATTATAAAAACCATAGAAAACGTACAAGATCCTATTAAAAAAGACCTTTTACTCCAACGAGCCTCAAAAACACTGGGAATCCCGATTGAGTCAATAAAATCAAAATCAGACAAGGCTTCTGCTCCAGAAGGACTCAATCGAACGAACTCACAAAACGCCCCACAGACAGGACCAGCACTAGAAAAAAAAATATTCTTTGCTATAATAAATAATACTACATTATTAGATACCTATGATGAGGAATTTTCAATTGCATATTTCCCTCAACCCATTAAAGGTATATTACAAAAGTTAAAATTGGCTAAGGCAAAGCAACCATCATTAGATTTTATCACTTTTTTTGACACGCTCGACGAGAATGATAGACAATATATAAGTAAAATACTCTTAGAGTTTGATACCAAAATTGAGAAAAAAACATTTGAACAACTTCTTTTACAATTCCAGAAAAAACACTGGAAACATATAGTTCAAAACATAAAAGCCAAGCTTTCTCAAGCAAAAGAGGAGTCAAATGATACAGAAGTTGCAAATATTTTGCAAAATTTTTTAGAAATAAAAAAGAGGTTGCTAAGTAAAGGATTGATTGTAAAAGATAGTAAATAATAATAATGGATGCAAAAATTATGAAAAAAAAGAAAAAAACAACCACAAAGAAAAAGGTTGTTAAAAAGAAAACAACGACAAAAAAAACTGCAGCCAAGAAAAAAATTACAAAAAAGAAAGTAGTTAACAAAAAAGTTACTACCAAGAAAAAAGCAACCGCAAAAAAAGCCGCAACCAAGAAAAAAGTCATCAAAAAGAAAGTAGTTAACAAAAAAGTAGCCTCAAAAAAAGTAGCAACAAAAAAGAAACCAACCACAAAAAAAGCCGCAATCAAGAAAAAAGTTGTTAAAAAGAAAGTAGCCAAGAAAAAAGTTACCACCAGAAAAAAAGTAGCAACAAAAAAGAAAACAATAACTAAAAAACCAACAACAAAAAAGAAAGCAACCACAAAAAAAATCGTTACAAAGAAAAAAGTTGTCAAAAAAGCTTCACCTAGCAAAAAAGGCACAACAAAGAAAACAGCATCTTCTAAAACAATAATAAAAAAAACCACTACAACAAAAAAGGCCAAAATGCCCCAAAAAACAGAATCAAAAGCTAAATCAAAAGAAATAGACTTTAAAAAAGAACTCATTGAAGAACTCATTGACAAAGGGCTCAAAAGCCATCAGCTCACCTATGAAGAAATCATAGAATTTTCTACAAAAAACCATCTCGAGGACAATGAGATTGGCACCCTTATGAAAAAGCTTGAAAAAAAAGGCATTGAACTTGTCACGCTCGAAGAAATAGAATCAAAAGCTAATGTCAGCGGCGAAGGTGATGAATCTTCAAATGTCAAAATAAAGTCTAAGTTAAAAATAACTGAAGAAGAAGATGACTTTGATGACGAAGATAAAGAAGATGAAAAAGAAACCATTAAAGCTATTACCTCTGCTCAAATAGCTGATGGTGTAAAATCTTATTTGAGAGACATCGGTAAGATACCTCTTTTAAATAAAAAAACAGAAGAAGCAATAGCAAAAAAAATCGCACAAGGAAAAAAAGAATCCATAGACGCTATATCAAAGTTTCCATTCATCTATAAAGAAATTATATTAACCGGAGACAAATTACAAAAAGATGTTATCCAGGTAAAAGACGTCGTCCAATTCTCAGAATTTGACGAAGAAAATATTCCTAAAATTGATGAAGAAAAAGAACTTCTCCTTGCAGAAATTAACAAAATCAAAGGGCTTATAGACAACGAAGAAAAAATATATGCAAATTACAGAAACAAGCTAGATAAGCCTAAGATGAAAGAAGAAATGCTCAAAAAAGTTGAGCTAAACAAGATAACAATAGCTGATACCATGAAGGCAATTAAGTTTGCCAATAAATACATAAAAACCCTTGCTAAAAAAATACAAAAATTCATCAATAAAATTAAAGAAAAAGAAGATATATCAAAAGCCTGCACAATCCAAATAAGTCAACTAAAACAGAAAAAGGACTTAAACCCAAAAGAACTAGAAGAGCTAGAAAATGCACTCAGAATAAACAATAAATCGATCAAAAGACTAGAAACTGAAGTTGGCATATCAAAACACTTGATACTCAAATTCTATAGGCAACTTGCAGGTGGCATGAGAAAAGACAAGAGAGCAAAAGATGACCTTGCAAAAGCAAACCTTAGGTTGGTAGTCAATATTGCTAAAAAATATGTTAACCGAGGTCTTCACTTTCTTGATCTTATCCAAGAAGGAAATATCGGGTTGATGAAAGCTGTTGAAAAGTTTGAATTTGAACGTGGATACAAATTTTCTACTTATGCAACCTGGTGGATCAGACAAGCTATTACAAGGGCTATTGCCGACCAGTCAAGAACAATCAGGGTCCCTGTACACATGGTAGAAACACTCAATAAAATCAATAAAATCAAAAGAACCTTTGTGCAAGAACATGGAAGAGAACCTACCCATGCAGAATTAGCAAAAGAACTAAACCTGGACGAAAAGAAAATTAAAAATATCATCAAGATATCAAAAGAACCAATATCACTTGAAACTCCAGTAGGAGACAGTGAAGATGCATTTATTAAAGATTTTATAGAAAATGAAAATGACTTCTCCCCTTCAGATACTGTTGCTAGCAACGATCTTAAAAAACGCGTACGAGAAGTATTAAAATCATTAACACCCCGCGAAGAAAAAGTCCTTAAAATGCGTTTTGGTATTGACGTTGCCTCTGAACACACCCTTGAAGAAGTCGGTAAAGACTTCTCTGTTACAAGAGAGCGTATTAGGCAAATTGAAGTAAAAGCAATCAAAAAATTAAGACACCCTTCAAGAAGTAAAAAATTAAAATCATTCTTTGATAAAAACCCAGAGGATTTACCGGCATATGATGACGAATCATTCGATTAAGCGTATTTTAAGTTTTAATATAGATAAAATTTGGGAGTAGAAGGATATAATATATGGCAGCTCCACAACTACTAACTACGTCATTTTATTTTTCGATACTCGCCTTCGTGCTATCTTTGATGGCATGTGCAGTGTTCTCATTCATCGAAACCAGCATAACAGCATTGAGGCTTTTCAAATTAAAGGAATTAGCTGGAAAAACTAAAAAATATATCGGCTTGTTTCAGGACCTTGAAAAGAAACCTCAAACAGTTTTAACAACAATCTTGGTAGCAAACTGTCTAGCAAATGTTACGGCTTCGGCTTTGAGTACACATATCATGGAACAAGTCTTTTCTCGCTTTAACCTTTCAGGTGGGCTTGGTTTTTCTGTAGGTATCGCATTTGCAACAATTGCAATACTCATTTTCGGTGAAATCATACCGAAAAATCTTGCCAAATCTCGGGGTGAAAGCATCTTTCTATCACTATTATGGCTTACAAACCTCACATTAGTTATATTCAAGCCACTTGTTCCGATTATGCAGCGCTTCTCAGATTATCTCGTGTATAAACTTGGCGGCAAAAAAGCATTAGAAGGCTCAAATGATTGGATTGCCTCAGAAAAAGAAATTCAATTTCTTATTGAGCATATCAATGAAAAAGGCCTCATGGAAACAGAAAAAACAGAAATGCTTCAAAATATATTTGATCTGGGAAAAACACCCGTAAAAGAAGTAATGATTCCGGCAACAGATGTAGTTACAATCGATGTAAAAAGTAACATGAAAGAGGCACTCGCTATATTTGCAAAACATACCTTTACCAGGTTCCCAGTGTTTGAAGGAACCCCAGATAACATCTTAGGAATTCTTCATTTAAAAGATGTTTTTATACTTGAATCTCAACATAAAGTAAAACCTCTCAAGGAATTGGTTAGACCAATATCATTTGTGCCAGAAAGCGTCAAAATTAATCAACTACTTAAACAACTACAAGAACACCATCAACACATGGCAATGGTTATTAATGAGTACGGAAGCATAACAGGACTTGTAACACTAGAGGATATTCTTGAGGAAATCGTTGGTGAAATAAGTGATGAATATGAAGACATAAAGGAAAAAATTGTACAATTAAAAACAGGAAGCTGGATTATTGATGCTACCGTCCCATTAGATGAGTTAAGTGAAATACTAGATGTCACATTTGAAGCAGAATCAGTATTAACCTTAGGCGGATTCCTTACAGAACAATTTCAACACCTTCCTAAAAAAGGAGAACGCTTACAATACAAAAATTACTGCTTCCAAGTGCAAAAAGCTGACCCCAAAAGAGTACTACAAGTTCTTGTATTCCGCACAAAATCTAACTTAAAAGAAGAAAAAAAAGAGGAAAAGAAGGAAGAGTAAAAGAGAAGCGCCTTTTAAAATAAAGGAAAGGTTTATGTTTAACGCAAAGTATGTGCTGTTTTTTGTTACACTAGCAACCATGGTGCCTTATCATACAACCGTAACAGCTACGTCACCACAAACAAAAAAAAGAAAGCCGAAGAGAAACAATAGACGAAGACAAAAGCCAAACAAGCCGCGCCAAAACAAGCCAAAACCCTATAAACCTCCAAAGCCACCTAAACCAATACCACAAACCCCTCAAAACTATGAGCAAGTGCAAAAAGAAGATCACGTAAGAGTCTGCAATATCTTGGGCTACGCATCTAATATTTTTGGCAATTTCGTACAAATGGTAAAAGAACCAAAAGATCAAAGAAACGTCGGACAACAAGTAGGGAATATGGCACAAAACATATTCCACATTGTTTCAGAAGCAACAAAACATATCCCTATTTACAAATCACCAAACAACGAGTCTCAACTTGAAGAATATCCAGATGCTTTGGAATACTTAAATAGCCAAGACTTCATTACAGATCTTACGAGCCTTATTTTAGAACAACTTGAGACCATAGAAACATACAAACAAAACGAAAATACATAGCCTATTTCCATGATAACCAAGCAACTCATAACGATTGCACGCTTTACGATACAAGAAAGCATATACAATAAAAGCATACAATTGGCTCTTTTTGTTCTCATTACTACCTTTACAACAGGCTACTTTTTGACAGACTTAATGATAGGAAGCCGATTAAAGGTCCTTATGGATTTTTGCCTTCTTTCTTATCAAATTTTTGTATTCAGTTTTATATTATTCTTTGTTATTCCATTTTTTGGAAAACCTAGCCGTCTTAAGATGCTCTCTTTATTTATTTTTAGATCTATTTCTCGCCCTATCTTTATTGCCGGTGTTTTTTTAGGCTTTACCATCATTTTATGCGTTGCAAGTATCTTTTTTTTCACCGCAAGCTTTATTTACCTATGGAGTCTATATGGCTACCTTATGACCCATTTGAGCATCGCTTTTGCAGCAATCTTTTTTGAGGCTATATTTTTAGCCGCAACCGGCATCCTCCTCTCATTACTATTACCCAACCTGCTTTCTTATGCCTGTATAATTGCTATCTATATCATCAGCTATACAAGTCATAGCTGGCTTTTACTCACAACAAAAAAAGCAAACCCCCTGGGAGCCTTTCTTGCCTATGCATTTTATTACCTCCTCCCAGACCTTTCTCTTCTGGATATCAAAAGCACGGTTATATACCAACTCCCCTTTCCCGCCGACTCTTTTTTACTTACTGTTTTGTATACACTTTTAATAAGCAGCTTATTTTTAATCGTTTCATTTCTTGTGTTCAAAAAGAAAAACATCTAACCCCTATCTCTGTTGCTATTTTTAAACAATACGCTACACTCATGAAGTCAATTAACAAAAAAGAGCCTACAATAAGGAAAAATCTTGAAAAATATAAAGAAAAAAATCTTACATATTATAATGCTCAGTCTTTTTACCTCATCACTACTTACAATAGATGAAAATGACAAAACAGAACATGAAAAATACCGGGAACGATCAGCTCAAGCAAAAGCTGAACACTTTATACAGCTATATCAAAAATCATCTGAAATGTATGAACTACAAAAACTATTACATCCGTATAACAAAAGAGAAAAACAAGAATTTTTACTCCAACTTCTCATTAAATCTATTGAAAATGAAGACAAAAGAAAAACTAGAACCCTCATTAAAGCAGTACAAAAACATAACAATAGCATACTACAACACAACCCACTTTCAACTATAGGCCTTGGCGTTGCCGCAGGACTTGGAACCAGTATTGCTGTTACACTGGCTGGCATACTCTACTTGTGTTTGAATTTTGGCCGCATTTAAAAAATATTAGTAAAAACAGGAAATTCATGAAAAAAATAAAAAAAATCATAACATATATTCTCACCTGTAGCATTTTGATCTCACCTTGCAGCATATTTGCATCAAATTCATATACAAACTATTTAGAAAAATTAAAACAAAACCAAGAAAAACAGTTTGACAAACTCTATAAAAATGCAAATAGCTCTTACGGGTTAAATTGGTATTTATTAAAATATGAAATAGAAAAAGAAGAAAAACAGGAAATATTACTTCAATTATTAATCAAATCGACACACGAACAAAATAACAAAAAAATGAAAATCCTTCTTTCGGAAATACAAAAACATAATAACACTTTATTGCAAAATCACCCGTACACGTCTTTAATTGTAGGATTATCAGCAGGTCTTGGAACCGGTGCCGTAATTGGTACGGTTGTACTTTTTGGCACTCTTATTTCATTACTCATAGACTCCGGCTTCGGCCGCTAAGGTTTTGATCCCAAGTTCTTACGGCACGAAAATTTTAGAATTGAGAAACGTTTTTAATTTCTAAGGCCCGTTGCGCTTGAAAACTTTATTCTTTTATCCTCGACCAAAAATACCAACAAAAACAAAACATTTAACACTGTGCGACATGGTAAAAACCATCGCATCAAATTTCTTTTTTAAGTTGCTTCCAGAGAGAGTTGCCGCTAAGCGCCGCACTTTAAACAAAAGAGCCTAAAAAAATAAAGCCCACCTTTAACTTAGAAAAATAAAAAGCCAAACTTTAAGACTTTTTCACGCTACAGCTTCATAAAAATAAAGATATTTTTCAAAAAATACCGCTACTTTCCCTTTTGTTCCGGCATATTTTTTTAACTGAATAAAAAAGTTGTATCAAAAAATTTTTAATGCTAGAGTGAAAAACGTAAGCAGTCTAAATTCTAATCATTTCAAGGAGTAGGTTATGTTGAGACATATATTCAACAACCCACAACCTATCAATACTATTCTTCAAAAAAAACCAAAACAACTTGGCATGAATATTTACTTTATGGTCCTCATCTTCAAGGTAAAACCTTGGCCCTGTTGTAGCTTTTTTTGTAAAAGCATCTAATTTCGCTCGTCTTGAGCTTGAATAAAAAAACCTGGTAAAAATCTAGATTTTGATGAAATCATAGATCGATACCTGTTTTGATAATGAAAAAAACAATTTTCCTTTTCGGAAATTATAAGGTTTTATAATTTCAAGGAGATTACTATGAATACGAAAAAAAGTCTCGCTACATTTTGGTTAATAGTATTGGTAACCACACTTAAAATATTTTCTATAATATTCCTATGTTCGTTAAATATAAGCCTACATAGCATGTTAATGAGAAAATATGCACAAATAGGACAATCAAGCCCTATATTATTTGAGGTGATACACAAAACATAAAAAGAGCATTGTATGTTTTGGTACAACTTGTTATATTCTAGCGAATATAAAAAAGGACAATAAAACTGTAAGGAGAATACATATGAAAATGAATGTATTTATTTCAATTATTTTTCTTACAGTTTCTTTTTATTGGCCAACCTCTTTCTCTATGGAAATGGACTTTGGTGAATATCTTGAAAAAAAAAGAAAAGAAAGAGGTCAAACAGAAGAAGACTACTTCCAAATCGGGACCTTATCAAAAACAGAAATTCAACGAAAATATAAAGAGCTTTCTTCACGATTACCCGACAGAACAAAATGGCGGTATATACAAATTAAAAATAAGACCGATCAAATGATACAAATTATCTATAAAAAACCGTGCCCCGGCTTTGAGGGACCCCATATAATTAAAACAGAAGATATAACAGTCTGGCCAAATAAAAATACAGGAAAGATTCTCATTCATAATAAATACAAAATTAAGATCTTTCAGAATAATGTGAAGGAAGTAACATTCTATGCAAAGGAAAATGGAGAATATTGTGTTAAAAAAGATGGCAACACCTTTTTTGTTACATGAAAAAAGCCCAAGCTAATGCTTGATTAACCTGGGCTTAAAAACCTTATTTACTTTTAACACTTTGAGGCTTTTTCAACCAGGCATCAAACATTTTTGAAATAACACCACGAGAATAATATCTTGCCGTTTGTCCTTTTTTGTTTTTTAATTCTAGATTAGCACCTGCTTCTAACAAAATGGTCGCTATAAATTCATACGCTTTATTCGCCGCTTTCATCAATGCGGTTCTTCCCTTATTATCTTGCGCATTAACATCTGCTCCTGCTTGCAACAATATCCTTACCATTTTATCGTGACTTTTCTCCACCGCACCATGCAAAGGCGTTTCCCCTTTTTTATTTCTTTCATCAACTCTTGCTCCAATTGACAAAAGAAATTCAACCATTTTTTCATGTCCATTGCTAGCGGCTTTATACAATGCCGTCTCATGCTTTTTCTTTGTTTTAAAGTTTACTTTTGCGCCCTCCAATAAATATTTTTCAACAATATCACGATTACCATCACCAGCATGTCGTACCATTTTTTCTGAAATTTTTTCAATTTCTCTTGCTCTCTTTGCTCGCCTTCTTTTGGATACAAGAGGAGAAAAGGTCATACATACCATTGCAACTGAAATAACATAAAAAATATATTTTTTCATCAAAAATCTCCTTAAACGTTAGTAATTTAGCTCCCACCCTTTTCACATTATATTATTTTAAAGCATTTCATATATATCAACCAGATTAAGGGTATATAAGGGATAAAACCCCCTACAGAAAGGGCTCTTGCGAACAAAAAGATCCTTTATTAACGTGAACTCGATCTAAGAATTTTCTATATAAAGTTTGGCCGCTGTTGAAAATTAGATAAAGTATTTATCTTCATAAAAAAAATTATTTAATTTCCCGTTCGTCCTGAGCCTGTCGAAGGATACGAATCCTTATAAAAAAAAATGCTACTATATAAAATAAAAGATTTCAATGAATTTTTATTATGGTATTTTAATAAAAAATAAATGAAAAAATTCTTTATAGGAAGTTCACATCCTTCGACAGGCTCAGGACGAACGGGGGATTAGCTTTACATTTTTAAAAAAGAAATTTATATGCAAACGATAAAAAAATCAAAAGTTTTCTTAGGTCGAGTTTGCGTTAATTAACAAAAAAACCCTCACCGGTTGGCGAGGGCTTTTTTTACATCAAACTGTTATTTGCTCATGCATTATTTACTTGGCTTAACTTCCTCAAAAATTTTCTTCATAGAAGCTAATGAACCAACCAGTGAACTTGCTTCATAAGGAACCAAGATCAATTTACCATCTTTATCTTCCATCATCTTCGGCAATGTTTTGATATACTGTGTTGCAATCATGTATGGTAGTGGATCACCTTGAGGAACTGATTGTTGAATCATTCCTATGGCCTTTGCCTCTGCATTAGCAATCTGCAGTCGAGCTTCAGCCTCACCCCGAGCTCGCTCTATGTTTGATTCGGCTTCACCTTGCGCTCTCAAGATTTTAGACTGCTTTACACCCTCAGATTCCAAAATAGCAGAACACTTTGAACCTTCTGCATCAAGAATTTGTGCACGCTTATCACGCTCGGCACGCATTTGTTTTTCCATAGCTTGTCTAATATCAGCTGGCGGATTTACTTCTTGCAGCTCAACTCTATTTACCTTAACACCCCATTTGTCTGTTGCTTCATCTAAAATTAAACGCAATTTTTCGTTTATTTCATCACGTGAAACTAATGACTCATCAAGATCCATGGAACCAATAATATTACGCAATGTGGTTTGTGTCAGCTTTTCAATAGCTTGCGGAAGATTCATTACCTCATAAACGGCAGCCTTAGGATCTGTTATTTGATAATAAAGCAACGCATTAATTTCCATAGTAACGTTATCTTTGGTAATAACATTTTGCTTTGGGAAATCATATACGGATTCACGAAGATCAATTCGGCTTAAAACCTTAGAAAAACGATAATATCTTCTTCCATCAATCTCTCTCACATAGGTCCAATGCACACTCCTTGGAGAATCTAAAAAAGGAATCACAATATGAAGACCTGGTCCAAACGTTTTGGAGTACTTTCCAAGTCGTTCAATAATAATAACCTCGGCTTGCTTAACCATATACACCGATTTAAATAAGAAAATAATGAAAAAAAGAACAACAACAACAAAAAATATACTATAACCCATCATAAGCATACTATAATCCCTTCAACAACTTGATTTAGACTTATCAACAACTTCTTCTGTTTCTCTTACCACTAAATGTGCCCCTTTAATATCTAGCACAATAACCAACGCCCCTTTTTTAATTGCCGGCTCATTATCATGTATACGAGCAGACCATACCTGCCCCAAGACTTTCACCAGGCCAACACCTTCTGGCTCGATGCATTTTAACACTCTTCCCTTCTTTCCCCGTAATGCATACACATTAGTCACATCATGCTTAGAACCCTTAAACAAATTCTTCTTTACCAAGAATTGCAGAATTATAAATGAAAGAAAGGTCCCGACAATAAATATAATACTTTGTACAACCAACGAAGTTGTAAAAAAAGTAGCAATAGCACAAGAAATAGCACCAAAAAAGAATGAGAGGAAAAAAAACAAACCGGGAGAACCCATTTCTAATATCAAGAAAAAAACCGCGATTATAAGCCAGAAGAAAAACATGTTTTCTAGTATCCAATCTATTATATCAACCACACATCACCCTTTCGCTTTGGATTAAAACATACTTATCATATTGCAATCCGAAAAATAACATAGTAAAAATTCCCTTATAATTTAATACATTTCTTACAAATACACAATAGGGGTCAGCTTGGAGCCTCGAAAGAAGATATGAAGAATAACAAACCATTGAATAATCAATAATGCAATTGATACACTTCAGATGATTAGGAATAGTAAAAAGTAAAAAAAGGAATATTTATGAAAAAAAGAATTTTTCTGTTATTTGCCCTCGGGTGCTCCTTCCTCTTAGTTTTTTTCTTTAGGTCTCCCTTTGTAGCGATTTCTGAAGACAAAGAGCTAAATATTACTCTTAAAGATAATATGCTTCGCGTTAAAAAAATAGCCGATAAACCGGGTACTTTAGACTTGGTAGACATCCATAAGGTTAATCCAAATATAAAGCTTGATATTCGCTATGCAACAAAAAACAATGTATTTGGCAAACCACTGTATAGCTCTAGCAAATGCTATTTTAGAAAACATGTTGCCCAAGCAATAGATAAGATTCAAAAAGAACTAGAACCTATGGGTCTTGGGCTTAAGATTTTTGATGGTTATCGCCCATGGGATGTGCAAGTAGAAGGATATAAAAGATTTCCCAAATTGTTCTCAAAACCAAACCAACATCGAGCAATGCATCCACGAGGTACGGCAGTCGATTTAACATTGGTCGATAAAGATGGCAATGATCTTCTTATGCCTACAGAATTTGATGATACAAGCGGCAAAGGATCTCGGACTCATTTTAAGGGTATACCGATAAAAGCCTTAGAAAATAGAGAAGTCTTGGAAAAAATCATGGTAAAACATGGCTTTGTCCCGTTACCATGTGAATGGTGGCACTTTAATCATTATACCTGGAAAGCCTATCCCGTTATAAAGTTAGACTTTAATGAAATAGAAAAAAGATTAAAAAAACAATAGTAAATTAAACCTTAAAATCAAACCTTTATTTCCAAATTGTAAAAATAAGAGCCGTTGCATAGAAACTGTTTTTAACGTATATTACTTATAATAAAAGCCCCATTAGAAAACAGGAAGAAATGAATAAAAAAGCAAAAAAGAATAAGTTTTTACTTGAGCTTTTAATTGCAATCTTAACTATTACTGGCTGTACAACAAAAAGCAAACTAAAGAAAGCAGATAAAACAACTAAAACACAAAAAGCTAACAAGAAACAAACACCACCCTTGCACAAAGCTCAGGACATGCTTTCACCTCCCCATAAAGATACGAATAAAGATTCAGCAGGCTGCAGTGAAAAAGAAAAACATACCATAACAGTCTGGATTCATGGTACTCGCGTCTTAAATAGACTTTTACAAAAAAAGATTTTTAAAAATTTCTTCTTCTATCGAGAAGCTGGCCTTAAAAAGGCAAAAGCTTATAGCAAACAATATAATCCAAAAAAAATAGCACAATTACTACATGAACAAAATACAAAACGATTCGTTTTTGAGAACTTCTATTTCTTTGGATGGTCAGGCAAATTAAGCCCTGATAAAAGAATTGAAGCTGCAACCAATTTACATGTTTCCCTTACAAAACTTATAATAGCATATAAGACAAAACATGGGATCAATCCCAAAATACGACTTATAACACATAGCCATGGGGGCAATGTTGCTCTTTGCCTTTCTGAATTAAATAAAAATGAAAAAGAAAAAATATATATCGATGAACTTATATTACTCGCATGTCCAGTACAAGAAAGAACAGCTCCCCTGATAAAAGATAATACATTCAAAAAAGTATATTCCCTTTACTCAAACATCGACATGCTCCAAGTTATGGATCCACAAGGCCTACACATCAAACAATATAAAGTAAAAAAGCCATTATTTTCTAAACGCGTATTTGAGCCAAATAAAAAACTCATTCAAACAAGACTTAAGATAAACGGTCGAGGAATCTTTCACTTGGAATTTATGCTTACTAAATTCATTAAACTCCTCCCTCATATCCTTGACGAACTCGACACATGGGATGAGACTTTTTTTAATAATGCAACACTCAAAGTACTAAAAATAAGCACCTATACACACGGAACATCTTTTAGAAAGAAAACCTTGCACTAAAAGGGACTTACCATGAATAAAACGATCAAAAAAAATAAATCTTTACTCAAACTTTTACTTGCTGTTTTAACCATCAGCGGATGTAGCATTAAAAACAAGATTACCAAAACAAAAAAAGCTCAGACGCAACAAAAAAATAAAAAAACAAAGCAAAGCACAAGAGTATCCAAAGAAAAACATACTATTACCGTATGGATCCATGGAACCCGTTTAATGCACGGTTTTTTGCATCGTAAGGTTGCATCAATTAAAAATTTCTTCTACAGAGAACTGGGCCTTAAAGAAGCGCAAGCGTACAGTAAAGACTATAATTTGAGAAAAATAGCTGTTATATTATGCGAAAAACAGAAAAAACGGTTTAATTTTGATAACTTCTACTTCTTTGGATGGTCAGGCAACTTGGACCATAATAAAAGAAAAGAAGCCGCAAAAAAACTTAATACCGCAGTAAAAAAACTTATAGCCAAATATAAAACAAAACATGGCGTTACCCCAAAGATAAGGCTCATCACTCACAGCCATGGCGGCAATGTTGCTCTTTGTCTCTCTGAAATTAATAAGACTAAAAAACGAAAAATTTCAATTGATGAATTGGTTTTACTCGCCTGTCCTGTACAGAAAAAAACAGAACATATGCTCAAAGATAACATCTTTAAAAAAGTCTATTCCCTTTATTCAAGCATCGACTTGTTGCAAGTTGTTGATCCACAAGGATTAACCATTAAACCTAGCTATGTCCTAACAAGACCATTCTTTTCTCAGCGCACCTTTACCACCCACAAAAAATTAGTACAAACAAAGCTAAAAATAAATGGTAGAGGAATACTCCATGTTGAATTTTTACTTCCTAAATTTGTTACACTTCTTCCTAATATTTTAGAAGAACTTGATGCCTGGAAGCAAAACAGCACTAAGCATAATCGACTCAATTTACTTAAGATTACTACAAAATCAAAAACAATATTTAGACGCAAATTATTGAGAGCTTAAGGGGCGGTAGCACATGCCACTACCCTAGTATATTTTTCACAGTACGAATAATGGCAGCTGCATCAATTTCTTCCCATGCTAATAATTCACCCGGCTGACCTGAACGAGGGAGCTTTGTAACGGCTAAACACTCTACCTTAATTCCCGCATCAACAACGGCGCGACTTACAGCTTCACCAATACCACCTTCAACATAGTGATCTTCTACCGTGATTATTTTTTTATTTGACGCTTTTGCTACTTCTATAATTTTCTTTTTATCGAGCGGCTTAATCGAATAAAGATCAATCACAGAAACGGTTATCCCCTCTTCCTGCAACTTTTCATACGCCTTTAACGCCTCAAAAAGCGTTATCCCTGCCCCAATAATACAGGCTTTATCGTAACTATTTTGGCGCAACACCTTACAACCACCAATGGGAAAGCTTTCTGAGTTATCATATATCACCGGTGTTGCCATTCTTGTTGTTCTCAAATAACTAATGCCAGTGCTGTAATGAGACATCTGCTCAACCAATTTATAGGTACTAACGGCATCACATGGATACAATACGATTGATTCTGGCAAACAACGCATCATTGCAATATCTTCTAGTCCCATTTGTGACGGACCATCTTGGCCAATAGAAACCCCCGCATGCGAACCGACCATACGCAAACTCGCCTGCCCAATAGCAGCCATACGAATTTGATCATGAGCTCTGGTCATAAACGCACCAAAGGTTGAAACGAATGGAATTTTCCCCCGTTTATCCATACCAACAGCCATGCCAACCATATTCTGTTCTGCAATAAAACATTGAATAAATCTATCTGGGTGTTTTTTTTCAAAAAGCTCCGCAAAAGTAGAGTTTTTTACTTCTGCATCCAAACTCACAATTGATTTACACAAACTTCCTAGCTTTGCCAGCGCTTGCCCATATACTTTTCTGGTTGGGATCTCTTCATCTTTTTTGTATTCAGGAGAAGGCAACGTCAAAGATGCACAAATATTTTCTTCATAGGTTACTGACGGCTTTGCAGGCAACTTTGGTACCCATTCATATGCAGCCTCATCAAACTCAACAACTGATTTAAAACGAGTTTCAAGTTCTTTTATGATTTCATTAAGTTCCTCTTTTTTGAATGCCTTTCCATGAAATCCGTGCTTATCTTCAACCTCTTTTACCCCAAACCCTTTATGTGTTTTTGCAATAATCATCACAGGCAAATCTTTTGATTCTTTTGCCTTATCAAGCGCATCCATAAGCTGAATAACATCATGACCATCAACAATAATTGTTTTCCATCCAAACGCGTCAAATTTCTTTTGGTACCGCTTGAGATGATGACCATGTAACGCCTCTGTGCTTTGCCCCAGTTTATTCACATCCAAAATACCAATCAGATTATTTAACTTATAATGATGCGCAAGCGCAGCCGCCTCCCATATAGCCCCTTCAGCAGCTTCACCATCTCCAAGCAACACGTAGGTTTTAAAGTCCAGTTCATCGATTCGCGCAGTCAATGCCATACCTGCACCAACAGAAAGCCCAATACCAAGCGCTCCCGTAGCAGCTTCCGAATGCTCAAAACGCATGGTTGGATGCCCTTCCAATACCGACGATATCTTTCTGTAATTCATCAAATCTTCGTCAGATAAAACACCAATCTCTTTCCATGCAGCATACAAAAGAGGCGCCGCATGCCCTTTTGATAAAATAAATCGATCATTATTTGGATGAATAGCAGAATGGGGATCAAAATGCATAGCATAAAAAAATAAAACAGAAACAATATCGGCAGCAGAAAGACAAGTTGTTGGATGGCCAGAACCGGCCAAAGAGGTCATCATTAAAGATGACAAACGCATATTATATGCTTTTTTTTCAAGAAATTTTTTTAAAACATTCACATTACTACCCAGATTTAAAAGACACTCATTACAACACAACTTTTTTGAAGATATTGAAAATAATACGTATAAAACAAGATTTTATATTTTTTAATTTCAATATCTTTTCAATATTATTGTTATCATAATCTGAGTTTTAATCAAATCTGGAAGCTATCTACCTTCTCCCCAATAAAAACGTGAGAGCAAGCAAATAGCTGCACCCGGCTCCAACTGTAAAGAGTGAACCAAATAGATGCCTGTATTCACCTGTTGTTGAGTTACTAACGACTCTTCTTGGTACTCCATTTGGATCGTGCCCACCAGGAAAAGGATTTCCTCCCGCAAAATGCTTATATGCCTCATATGACAAATAGGTGCCCAAAAGAGAGCAGGCCGCGGGAATAATAACCTTATCTCGCAGGCAATCTTGAGCATCAAAATCAAAGTCCACTGGCTTTACCGAAACAGCTACCAATGACAATAACAAAATGAGCGTTGCTATTTTTTTCATTTTTTTCCCTTATGACCCAAATAACGTTTGCAATAACATAAAATAACTAAAGCGCAGCGATAGCGCTGCAAATAACACCGTTAGAGCGACTATTGAAATTTACAGAGTGATTCACCACTAACTCTTTGGGAGTTCCATCTGGCCACCGCTCTATAACTTGTTCCCCATTTGCAGGAGCCTCACCAAAAAAATTATCATACGCAAAATAGGTAAAAAGTTTCCCTACGGCAACACAAGCAACTGATGGAATAAGCTTTTGTCTAATAAAACCAGAATCTGCATTGTTTTGCCCTACCGCTCTTATAGGCAAAGCAAAAAAAGTTAGGAACAATAAAAATATAAAAATCTTTTTCATAATTTGTCTCAATACATTAAAATACAGCTCTTTAATACCATATAGTATACACAAAAACTTTCCGCCACAAAATTTGGAATAAACATACTCATGCACCCCCAGCATTTCAAAAGATTTGAGCATTAAAACACAAATCAATAATTTTTATGCAGATACAAGTGCTAAAGATACCAAAAAGCATCCTGATGCAATCATCCCATAAAATGCTGCCGGAAGTAAGTCTCGATGCAATACATACGTTTGCGGCCTAACATTTTGTCGATTACTTGTTCTTTGTTGACCGTCAACTACACCAGAATCATTGTCCTCTGATCCTTTTATCATATCACATATTGGATCACCACAAATATCTGAAACACCGCCTGATTGCAGGCTAACAGCATCAACATCCGTATGAATTTGTGATTTAAAAAAATACTTACCTGCTTTGTACAAAGACCATGCACCGAGCATCCCCGCAAGGATTGAAGCTGTTATAGCTTCATCAGACAGTTCAGAACCAGAAAGAGTTGTACTATTACTAGCAGGCCTTATCGATAAAGCACATAAAGAAAAGAGTAGAATAAAAATTGATAATTTTTTCATAATAATCCTCCGCATCACTCAACTTCAAAAATTAGCCGCTAACAATTGCTAATGATCCTAAAAGACTAATAACTGATAAAACACCATAAAAAGCAACCGGGGCCAAATCTCTACCTAATATATAAGGCCTATTGTTTTGTTGCCCTTCAGAACCTAGATTTCTTATTGCTTGGCTTAGAGAATCATCAGAAAGACCTCTATTGTTTCCAGCATTATTTCGTGGCTTAAAAAAGTGTTTTGCTGCTTTATAACCAGACCATACACCAAACATCCCCATAACAGCTGATGTTATTATTGATTCATCAGATAATCCATTATTTTCAGCAAGAGCTGACTCATTAAAATCCATATACTCCACATCAAATGATGCTTTTACGGATAATGTGCATAAAGAGAACAGTAATACAAAAATTGATAATTTTTTCATAGCGATACCTCCATCGTATACGAATTATAAACTTTGTCCCAGCCTTTTTGGGCTAGGACAAAACTAGATTTTTTATCTATTCCAAGCTGATACGTTCATTTTCCAACCTAACCATCCAAGCAAACCTGCTCCTACGAGCCTTGAAACACCTTCAACCAAAAATCGAGGAACACGTTCTCCAACTTCAGTTCTTTCAGAATTTAAATATAACTTGGTTTTATTCAGACCACCTAAACCTAATTCTGCACAAGCAGCAAAAAGTCCAACTGAAGCAATACCTTGTATAAGTTTTCTTGTCATTGAGCTTGAATCAAATAAAGATGTCTCAAATGCTTGCAATGGTGCAGCCATAATTGAACAGGCCAAAATACCTGCAGCTATTTTCTTAATCATAATATCCTCCATTGTATTGATTAATATTCTATCGACTTAAATTTCTTTCAAACTCACGCTTAGCAACATAGCCAAATAATGCAGCTAAAATTACGTTTATACCACTTTTTTGATAAAAATATAATGCATTTCTGGTATCATATCTAGCACGCGGCCCATTAAACTGCTCTAGAACTTGATTATCAGTTGCTCTTCCGAATGCTCCAATAGAAGTTAAAAGACAATCTATTCCTATTGCTGCACATCCAGTCGCTCCAATTAATCTCAATGCGGATCTTTCCGTTGAGTTTGGCTCAAAAACAGGAGAACTTACGGTTGCTGACAATAGCAAAATGGCACATACAAAAGCTGCAAATTTTTTCAACATCATATACCCTTACAGACGTTTTAACTTAATAAAATTTTAGATCCGACATAAAATGCTCCAAATGCACCCATACCATTAATAAATGCATGTATATTTGATCGAGGGAATACATCTGGATTATACATCACAGTTGGCATTTGATGCCTATTATTTCCACGTATTTCAACAGGCGATCTTCCATCACCAACTAAATATTTATAAGAATTATGGGCCAAAAGAGCTGCTGCCATAAAGAAAAATGCTCCAGAGACCGTCTTACAGTTCAAATTAATAGTTATTACATTTGGATCCTTCGGGGGAAAAGCACATTTTACTGCACCGTTTCCAGCCAAAGTAGTGATTCCTGTAAATAACAAACATCCTAAAAAAATTGGTATTATTTTTTTTACCATAATAACCTTCTCATCTGTATAGGGGTTTAGAAATCATATTAAAGCCTTTTAATCGGCTATATATAAAATAACAAACTATACAAACGAGCTCAACAGCCTCCAAATTGCATAACTGCAATAAAAAAAAGCAACGCCTCTCTTGCCAAAACAATGGAATAGAGAGACGTATGCATAATTTGTGTGACATGATCACGGGAATGAATTCCCGTGCATCTTGTTTTCAAGAAGGGCTTCCTGCTTCACAGACAACAGCCAAGGGGTCTTACACTGTCTCCACGGGCTTAACTTCGGGCATGCCCTGCCCTAGCATTGAAATATTATCGAAAAAACGCTGGAAGTAAAGGCTTTCATCTCGGTTTTAAAAAACCGAGGCTTCCCGCCATTAATACCTAAAAAGGTTATTTACACACCAATATATTGGTTATCCACTAATAGGCAAAAAAGAAGCGGCTGCTTTAACACAATTACAGGCATTTCTACAATTACGCTCAAAACCCATTAAGCTTGCTTCTGAAAATCTTGGAGCACCATGCCCACCAATATTGGTAAGCCAGCCAATGTTTTTTATAGCTAACGCAACACTAGCCCCTGCTCCTAGTGAACAAGCGGTAATAACAACGATCTTTACAGCTGGATGATCGGTAATAGCAGCTTGCATATTTACATTACATGCAATCAACGAAGAAACTACTACTATGGAGAAGAGTTTTTTTAAAAAAAATCTTTTCATCATAAGAAAAACCTTCATAAGAAAATGGGGTAATAAAATAGTTTTCCTTATGAAGGTTAATACCTTATAACAAATTTTTCAACAGCTAATTTACCACCAACTATTAGTGTTTGTGATGATCATGCTTTTTATGCCCAAACTTTTTTTCACTTTTGTGTCGACGCCTCCAGTTATCAACACGAGCCCATGATATAATTTTAAAAATATTAGAAGCACCTCTAGAAAGCTTTTTTTGGGTAGAATCCATTAAGCTCTCCCACCTTGTCTTAAAATCCTTAAATATCTTCATTTTTGTCCCCTTTTTTCAAAAATCTACCAACATCAACTATAACTTCAACTTTTCGGCTCACTTTAAGCATAACAAAACCAAAAACAGCGTTTCAATAAAAATGACAAATCAATATAATTAGGCTATCATATACATGATGAATACAACTTTTATCTCAAAAATAACCCATTGGATATTACGTTTTATACAGGCGCAACTCCTCGTTTCTTTAGTATCACTCCCTCTATTGGCAAGCTGGGGACTTCCTGTTTCAGCTCTCTCCCCAGTAGGAAACTTGATATTTTTGCCCTTTTTTATGGTTTTTCTCTTTATTTCATCATTATTGTTTTTTACTGAACTCCTCTATATACCTAATGGCCTTTTCATAACACTATTGGATAAAATTTCAACATTTTGGCTAGCTCTTATGCCCGAAAACAATCACACTCCCTTGATCGGCTTTGTCAAACCAAACCTCTTTTTTCTACTTTGTATCCCAAGCGCAACATTCTTTATTCTCTCTTGCAAAAAAATAAAAACTATTACAACAAGCATCTTATCTCTTACCGCTTTATTGGCACTTTCTATCGTATATTTGAAGATCATACAAGCACCAAAGGATTTTATAAAACAACTTCCTTGCAATAAAGGCAACGTCACATTGCTATACAACAAAGGAAAAACAATTGTCATAGACCCTGGCGTTCTTGGTGCAAGAATCTCGGCATCATCATGGATCACCTATACCCTTATTCCTGAAATGATTAAAGCCTGCGGAAAAACACACATTGATCATCTTATCCTTATGTCCCCCGGAACCTTGCTTTTTGAGGCAATAGAAACACTTTGCAAGTCTTTACATGTAAGACATATATATCTGGTCTACTGGAACGGGCAACTGAACAAAAGCGCCTTAAGAAACTTTTATTTCATGAAAAAAGCAGCAATACAAAGTAAAACAATCATACACCGCATCGGCAATATAAAAGAAATCATTTCTATATCAAGCCAAACAACAATCACCCTTTCCCCTTTTACAGAAAAAATCAAATACCACAAAGCAACCTTTCCGGCCCTTTGTGTCACTTGCAAAATTGACAATAAGACACTTAATATCTATTCTGCAAAATATAAGAATCCAAAAAACAGGAGAAAAATCAAATGAGGGATGTAAATAATACAAGTATTATCTTAGTTGTTGCACATGAAGGCTATCAACCCATTGAATATTCAGTTACTAAAAAAATACTTGAAGATGCAGGCATTACGACTACAACCGCCAGCAACAAAGGAAGAATCGCAACGGCAAAGGATGACTCATCAACAATGATTGATATCTCTACAGACAATATTGATATGGCTAAATATGATGGTATATTCTTTATTGGTGGACCTGGTGCAATGGAAAATTTAGACAATGAAATTAGCTATAAGGTAATACAAAAAGCTGCAGAACTTTCAAAACCATTAGGATCAATATGTATATCAACAAGAATTTTGGCAAAGGCTGGAGCATTAGATGGTAAAAAGGCAACAGGATGGGATGGAGATAATGAACTAGCAGGTATATTAGAAAAATATAAAGCTATCTATATTAAAGAAAAAGTCGTAGTTGATGATACTATTATTACAGCTACAGACCCTAGTGCCGCAAAAGAATTTGGTGAAGCAATACTCAAAATAGTAAAAAAATAATAACACACATTAAGAAAAAACCTTCAAAAAACTATAAACAAGGGGAAGAAAATCATAAACCATTGATTTCACTTCTCCTTACTTGTTATAGTACTACTAGGAAAAGATTAAACCTAAAAAAGGGGGTTTTTCATGAAAAAAATACTATTTACTTCTCTTATAGCAATCTTACTCTATGTCTCAAACTGTCTTAGCATATATGGCGATATGAACGACTTTCTCAAAGAAACAAAAGGCCTAAAAACAGATCCTGTCAAACTCATAAAACTAAAAAAACCCAACAATATATTCAAAGAAAGCACCCGCGCAAGAATAAAAGGACAAATTAACACATATCTCAAAGATATGAAGAACGGATGGAGCCAAAAATATCCTTGGATCTGATATAATTCAAAAATAAAACACTATCTCTTTTTGAAAGCATTCCCCAAGTAAAATACTTTTTGCTTCTTATTAAGCAAAAAAACCTCCCTTATACATAACTATTGCAAAAAAACTTTTCTATTTGATAATATATTACCAGAAGGGCGTTGTTTAAAGTTTTTAAAATACCGAGGAGGGTTTCATGGGGAAATTTAAAGGGGTTTCATATATAGCAATCACAATGTTATTTGTAATCAATCTTAGCTGCAATGTAGCATTTGGACGCATGATGAGAGGATATAGCTCATTTGCAAGACCAAAACAATCATATGGCATGAGAAAAACATCATTTAAATCTTACAAGCCAAGCTCAATGAAAAGATATCAATCATCATACAAATATAAGCAGCCTAAAAAAAGTTATAGCTATAAAAAGCCTAAATCAAGGTATAAAAGTAAAGGATACAAAAAATCTCATTCATACAAAAAGCCTAAAACAAGCTATAAATACAAAAAGCCTAAAACAAGCTATAAATACAAAAAACCTAAATCAACATATTCACACAAACAATATAAAAAGAAAAAATATGCTTATAAAAAACCTAAATCAAAATATAAAAGTAAAGGATACAAAAAATCTCATTCATACAAAAAACCTAAAACTAAGTACAAGGCTAAACGACCAAAAAAGAAAAAATACACCTACAAAAAACCTAAAACTAAGTACACAGCTAAACGACCAAAGACTAAATACAAAGTGCCTAAAAAGAAAATAAAATACAAAGCTAAACGACCAAAAAAGACAAAGTATACTTACAAGAAACCTAAGACCAAGTACAAGACTAAACGGCCTAAAACTAAATACAAGGTGCCTAAAAAGAAAACTAAATACAAGGCTAAACGACCA
>Ga0180433_10000830_pt1 | contig 52552 bp, 65 predicted proteins | sample SS_ome_8_FD_132980 | JGI IMG/M metagenome (GOLD analysis project Ga0180433, IMG submission 132980) | Hypersaline lake sediment archaeal communities from the Salton Sea, California, USA - SS_1_D_1 metaG | ecosystem: Environmental > Aquatic > Non-marine Saline and Alkaline > Hypersaline >...
CCTGAGCGGTAGAAAGAAGCTGACAAAGAGTTCCAACGGAGGATTGTTTCTCCAGGCTCTTGGTGAGCTGGGATTTTCGTTAGCGTTAATCGCTAATGATATAACCCAGTTGGTTGGTATGAAAGGCGTGCTAAAGAGCTTTAAACCACCGCAAGGTGGTGATTTCGAGAGGAAGCCTATTTTGGTATTCCGCGAGATCCTCTCCATGCCTGGTGGTCAGACCTCTCAGCCACAGCAAGAGGTACCGGCAACTGATCCAGCTATTGAGGATTGGGCAAAGCAGACTATAGCGCCATTGCTACAGCAGGCGCAACCTAATGGCTTGCCAGTAGCTGACGTAAATCAGCAGGTGGTAGCGGCTGCATATGCACAGCAGAAGGACGCAGCATCTGTTCAGAAGCTGTTTTCCGGAGACAAATGGCTGATGGATAACTACATCATCAACAATGGTGTGGTGATGCAGCCTAAATGAGCAGGCGGCAGCAGGGTGTTGACCTCTGCACTCCAGCGCAGTTAGCCTGTCATTAACGCATCCTGCTGCCTTTTTAAGTACAGTGAACATTTAACAGTGAATGGAGGACATTATGGCTGACAAAATCGAATTGGCAAAGCTTCTCCTCAGAAGAAAACAATTACAGGAGAAGGTTGATCAACTGAGGAATATCAATGTACCTGACCTGTTTAAGATAAAGGCAACCAGGAGGCGTGCTTCGGAGGGAATCGATGACGTAGTAGCTGAGATTCCTAAGATTGCGATGCAGCAGGTAACTGCCGCATATGATTGGCACGCAAAAAGATTGCGAGAAGTTGATGCAGCTATTCAACAGGCGAATTGGGTGACTATGATCGAGTACGAGAAGACTTGGATGGAAGACTACGTGGATCCTTATGCCAAAGCTGAATAGCTGAAAACATCCAGATGGAAGCGGAGGGGCAAAGGCGGGCAACCAGGCCTTAACTGGTTAGGTGGAGCGCGACACCGTTGCAATTATTATTTGTTAGCTCAATGGTAGAGCAACTGACTTAGGATCAGTAGGTTGTCGGTTCAAATCCGATGCATTACGGCACTGTAAATGCCTATAAAGTCGTCTGCGGACTTTAAGCGCAGGGTATTCCGAATGACCGAATTTTTAACAGTGAATATCCGAATACCCGACTAACGAGCTGCGGCTCCAGAACATCCAGAGACCGACTAAGAGAAATCCGAATAACCGCGCCCCTGCACCATCTGGTTTTTAACCTTTAACTACGGAGTAATACATATGATAGTAACAGAAATAACAGAACAAAGGCCGTTTTTGTTCCGCGAAGATGTTTCAAGGGACAGAACTAAGCCGCATGTTTCCGGACTCATAAGACAGCATATTCTGGATACTGACCCAAAGAAGTCGTATCCCGAGTGGGAGGATATGACTGCCGAAGAAAGACGTGATACTTTGATGGCATGGGAGCTTGGATTCATGTGGGAGGATGCTCTTGCCAGAGAATTTGCTGGTAGATGTAGTGGGATTCCAGCAGCCCCGCGAGAGGTCGATGGAATCATCATGACACCGGACCGGCTATGGCTTCCAGATAAGGAGGAACCAGTGAGGGTTCCTGAGAATGGCGATATGATAGAGATAGACGAATACAAAGCCACTAAGTACTCCATGAAGAACATGCCAGAAAACAATATGCGGTGGATGATGCAGACAAAGAGTTACTGCTATGGATTCAAGACCACAGTAGCAAACATGCTCATCCTTTACATAATGGGTGACTATGGTACCACCACAAGAGGGATGACCTACAAAGCCTTCAGATTTGAGTTCTCTGCTCAGGAGTTAGCAGAAAACTGGGCAGTGATGCTGGCTTTGAAGGAGAAGTGGTATCTCGCTCACGAAGAGCAAGACCATAGCATGGATGGGTAGAGAGAGAGGAGGTGATGCGGTTATGTGGAAAGCAGAATACAATGACGAAGAAATGAGGTGGATGATAACAAATGGCGAGGCGGCATTCTGGTGTAAACGTCAAGAGGATGCTGAGTGGCTGGCCCAGATATTGAATATGACAAACAACCTATAAGCAGCTCACCTCGGAATCAAATGGCATGAAAGGAGAATCATGGACTATAAACCGCTAAACTTAACTGGGTATGTAAAGAGGATCATCGTGAATGAGTGGGGAGAGGAGAAAACTGGCAAAAGTCACTTTGGTCTAACAGGACCAAAGCCTCTGTTCTATATGAATCTCGATAAGGTATCCGGAGAAGATGTGTTGCCTAAGTTTGTAGGGCAGATGGTAGAGGCCAGAAACTACTGGACTACTGAGCCTGATAAAGAGCAGGGTATAATGGTGAGGAACAGGTTTATGGCGGATTGGAAGGAAGCCCTGCATGATGGTGCGACCAGAACAATTGTAGTAGATACCTTCACTGAGCTTAGAAGCTTGCTACTCCTTGCTGAATATGGGAAGACACTACAGGTTGGAAACAAATTCATGTACACACCTATCCATATGCACTTAAGGCAATTGTTGAATGAGGCTTATACTACACCGAAAAACCTTATCCTCATACACAAGGCAAGGTCTAAGTACGTGAATGGAGAGGCTACTGATACACTGGAGATGAGTGGGTACAGTGAGGTACCGTATCTTGTGCAGACCAATGTCCAGACATTCAGGGAACCGGTGAGGAGTAGCGACAAAGTAGACTACCCATTTGGGTTTCGTATTATTAACTGCTCACTGAATGGGAAATCTGACCTCATAAACCTGGAGTTTGTAGGAGCGATATGTAACTTCCAGATGCTGGCGTGTGCGATATTCCCTGGGACTACGTTGGAGGAGTGGACGTGATCTATATTGACAGCAGGAGTGGTAGTAAGGAGCTATATCCGTTATTCCCTTCAGGGAGGGCAATACTTACAACCCTTGACGCAGGTGATTTTATGTGGTTTGGATGGGGGCGGGAAGGGAAGCCTGTGAGGGTTGGTGTAGAGAGGAAAACTATAGGCGACTTACTTAATTCTATGACCAGTGGGAGGTTAGCCTCTGTGCAGGCTCCGAAGCTGGTAAACAGTTTCCACATAGTTTATTTACTTATCGAAGGAGACTATAGGAATGAGAGGGAGTATCTACAGTGGCGTAACAGGCCCAGAGAAAGGTGGCAGATTGATAGGAGGACATATGGTGGTGGGTATCTATACAGCTCCTTTAGTAACTTTATTGCTACATTGCAGGAGCAGGCTGGGTTCAGGGTATGGCACACTTCTGACATGGAAGAAAGCGTTGTGTGGATGCTTGGAAGGTTTTCTTGGTGGCAGAAGCAGTGGAATGAGCACTCAGCGATGGAGCAGATGCATGACGTCAGGACAGGTAGCACCTTTGCTCCACCGACATTCCTACGAGAGGTGGCTGCAAGGTTGCCAGGGATAGGATGGAAGAAAGCGAAGGTGATTGAGGAGGCCTTTCAAAGTACCTATGAGTTAGCGTGTGCTAAGGTTGAGGATATTTCGGAGCTGACTTACATAGACAGTAGAGGGAACAGCCGGAGAATCGGTGAGGTTGTTGCTAAAAAAGTGTTAGATGCTATACATAACAACAGACAGGAGGGAAGATGAAAACCGAAGAGGAAATTAGGAATGAGCTTAAGCGGGTAAAGTCTGACGAAAGACTGAATTATAAGACTGCAACAGTATCTGAGAATGTGCCTCTTGCCCTCATACAACTGGAACTTGAGGCCAGAGTAGCTACGCTGAGGTGGGTATTGGCTAATAAGGAGGACTGATGATGAAACTGTTAAGCGCTGAAGTCTCGAACTTCAGGAAAATAAGAATGGCAAAGGTGGAGTTTCCAAATGATGGAGTAGTGATGATTACTGGTCTCAATGAGACCGGCAAGACTACCTTTCTGAGGGCGATAGAGGCTCCGCTGAGAGGTAAAGGTAACCTACCTCATACACTGCTATCTCACGATGAGAAATCTGGCGTGGTTAAGTTAGAAATAGGTGATGAGGATCGGAAACCACTGTACACAGTAGTCCTCAACTACACAAAGGTAAGAGGACCAATGCTGAAGCTGTTCAAGGCTTCTGGTGAGACTGTGTCAGGTCAGCAGTCTATACTCAACACGTTTTGGAATACCGTGGCAATGAGGCCATTGGACTTCGCTGAAGCCAAACAGGACGAGCAACGCAGAATACTGTTGGAGTCCAGCATACTTCACGTGGGGGAGGATTTTACTGAGAGGACGGGCTTAGCTGAGCCGGAGAAGGACGTGTTGGCACAGCTTAAGCGTAGGGAAGACCACCTGTTTGAGTTACGCGGAGATGCTAACCGTATAGTGAAGGATTTGAAGGGTAAGCTGGAAGCTTACAAAGATGTCCCTGATGGGCTGGGTGATGTGTCAATGCAAGAGTTGTTAGATGAGCAAACAAGGCGACAGTCTCTTCAGACCCAGAGGATGTCTATTATCAACGAACTGGCAGGGAAGCGTAGCAGGATTATCGAGCTTGAGAAGACGGTAGAGCAGTTGAAGAAGGATGTAGGCGTGCTGGAGGAACGGCTCAGCGCTATCCCAGAGCAAGACCTCGTTGGGATTAAGAATGAGCTTCTTAAGGCTCAACAGGCAAAGCAGTCCCAGGAGAAGGCTCAACTGGAAAAAGAGTTGGAGGCCGCGGAAAAGGAAGCCGACGAGAATAACAAAGCTCTGGAGGATGTCAGGGAGTATACAAAATCACTCACAGACACTATGGAGTTACCGTTGCCGGAGCTGGGGTTTGATGAGGACGAAGGCTTTGTGACGTATGAAGGAGAGCCGCTGGATGCCAGAGGTGACAGTAGGTGGATTAAGATAGGTATGGCTGTGGGAATAGCCACCGGAGCAGAGGTTGACCTCATACTGATAAAACAGGGCAATGACTTGGACAAAAATTCTGTGAAGGAGATAATGGAGCTTGCACAAAAGCATGGGAAATTAGTGATAATGGAGAGGGAGAATCCAGTAGATGGAGCGCTGTTACTCGAAATTGATGAAGGTGAAGTAAAGGAGGTCCCTGATGAGTAGTAAGAAGACCAGTAACTGGTGGGGGTACAACACTAAGAAGCAAAGCGAGAAAAGGAAGTCAAGTTCATCTCTTCGCTGGCTGTTTATTCTTATCGCTGGAGCGTTGTTATTAGCATCATTCGGAGGATTCAGATGATCGTTACACGGATTAGGAGACTACTGTGCTCAGCTCGGGGTAGGACGGTAATTATTTATTTTGTGCTATTTACAATGTTTGCATTTGCATTGGTAATATTAACTACGTAGGAGGAGCTATGGCTACTAAGAAACCTGAAAAGGAAAACCTGTTGGAACAGACAGGTGAAATGCTCTCCCGAGAGGTTGAGTTGGAGACTGTGGAGAAAGTTAGAGAGGACTTTAAGCGGAAAATTGGGAATTTGAAAGCCAGAATAGCTGACTATGAGAGACTTGCGGCTGAAACGCGTGATAAGCTCAGAACTCTGGAAAGTAAGACGGTTGATGAGTACTTGCAGAGCGTGAATATCGCGGATTTTATGCATGAGAGGGAATTATGAATCTGGTGCCAGCTATAGGACCAGTTCCTGCTGACATATTGCTGGTAGGAGAAGCCCCTGGTAGAGAGGAGGCAGCCAGGGGTGCTCCATTTGTCGGCGAATCAGGGCAGGAACTGACACAGTATTTGAGTAATGCAGGAATCAACCGTTATTCTCAATGCAGAATTACGAACCTGGTTCCATTCAACCCTCCTAAAAATAGAGACCCAAGTGCTGCTGAGATATTGGAGCACAAGGGCGCTTTGATAGACGAGATTGTAAATACCAGGCCAAAGGTGATAGGAGCGGTTGGCCGGCTATCTGCATCTACCCTTGCCATGCGTAATGTGGTGATGGAGAAGGAGCATGGTATCCCATTTATGTTTGGGAGTATACCAGTTGTCCCTATGTATCATCCCGCGGCAGGGTTACGGAGCACATGGCTGATGAGCAGGATACGGTCCGACTTTGAGCAGCTAAAGTTATGCTTAGATGGAAAGCTGAAGCCTGTAGAATGGGCTGCGCCAGCTATGGACATAGTTGAGCTTACTCCGGACAACATGATTACTGAAGCCTGCTTCTTCTTAACAGAGATGAATAGTACAGGTATAGTAGCTATAGATACTGAGAATCCGGATGACATACCTTGGAGCATACAGATTTGTGCTACTCCTGGAACTGTGTTCTTTATTAGAGCCGCTGATATGGTACATCCTTCATTTGCTCGGCAAATCAAAGAAGCCATAGAGAACTCTCTATGCGTGTTTCATAACGCCAGGTATGACTTGGCTGTGCTGAGGAAGATGGATATACAGCCAACACGGTTTGTGGATACGATGAACATGGCTTACTTGTTGGGTGAGGTACAGAAGTTGAAGTATTTAGCATACAGACTACTCCATGTCCAGATGCAGGATTATGAAGAGGTGGTGAGAAGTTCTACGGAGTCCAGGGCTTTTGACTATCTGACTAAGGTGTTAAGTATGGAGTGGGAAACTCCTGCACCTGTTCTTGAGCTGAAAGGCAGGAAACTACATACCAGAAATCCACAACACATCCATACCAAGGTCCGCAGGCTGATGAAAAAGTGGTCTAATGATCCTATGAGTCTGCGGGATAAATGGGTTGACATGAAAGAGAAGGAGTATGTGGAGGCCAGGATTGGTGAGATGCCGTTAGGGTCTGTAGCAAAGATTGACTTACAACAGGCTATGAATTATGCGTGCAGGGATGCTGATGTCACCATGAGGGTATATAGGATTATGTCTCAGATGCTGAAAGACAGAGGGCTGGAGACCCCTCTTAAAATCGATATGGCTGCTCTGCCAATGGTGGTACAGATGGAGGAAAACGGTTTTCAACTGGACTCAGGACACCTTATCCGGTATTCAATTCAGCTCAACCACAGGATGGAGAAGATTAAACATGAGTTGGATTGTCTGCTGCTGGAGAAGGGGTTTCTCAAAAAGGATGAGTATTATAATCCGAAGTCGCCGAAAGTGGCGATGGAGATGCTAAAACATCTGAAAGTTAGAGTCAAGACCACAGAGGCAAAGTACCTGATCCCGCATAAGGGCAGGCATAAGGCGATAGCTCTCCACCTGGATTTCAAAAAGCTGGCTAAGCTGGAATCCACATATACTACATCTTTGGTAAAACAGGTAAAGGATGGGAGGATTCATACCTCACTGCCTATGACTGTTGCTGACACGTGGAGACTGGCAAGCAGGAATCCGAATCTACAAAACATCCCTGTGCGTGGAATAGATGGTAAGACGATCCGCGAGGCGTTCATTGTTCCGAAAGGATGTAAGCTGCTAAGTGTGGATTACTCACAGATTGAGATGCGGGTAGCCGCACATATGAGCGCTGATGAGCGAATGATAAAAATCTTCCGACAGGGCAAAGACCTGCATAGTATGACCTCAGAGGCTATCTTCGGGGATACCACCTCTGAGCATCGCTATCCTACAAAACAAGCAGGTTTTGGAATCTTATATAAGATTAGTCCTATGGGATTACATGAATTACTTGAAGCTGAGGGTGTGAAGAGTTGGACTGAGGAGAGGTGCGCACAGTTGATCCTTGACTGGTATAAGCAATATCCTGGGATAGCTGCTATGCAGGATAAGTTTGAGTTAGAAGCATTTAATACGGGGAGAGTGATGGACTTATTTGGTAAGCCTCGCATGGTTCCTGAAGTCTACTCTGCCCATGCCCGGGTGCGTAATGCTGGGGTGCGACAGGCGTGTAATGCCCCAATTCAAAGTAGTGCAGCCGGTATTTTGAAGAGGGCTATGGCTAAACTATTGCCAGTTTGTGAGATGTTATCGCAAGCTGGACACTTCAAACCACTCTTACAGATACATGATGAGCTATTATTCGAGGTAGGTGAGGACATCTTGGACATGGCAGTGGAGTGGATTGTGTCTGCAATGGAAGACTCCGTGAATTTGATTGTTCCAATTAAATGCGATGTGGAGGTGGGGGATAACTGGGGGTCATTGGAGAGTTATTATGAAGATGGTTAGTAAATCATATGAAACCTTATAAAACTATGAGAGGAGGTGAAAGGATGTGTATTGATAAGTTTGAAGAAGGAAAGCTGTATAGGTATTCTGGGATAGCCAGAGGAGAAGGGTGGAATTCCGAGGGAGATATGGATTATCTGCTTGAAGGTGGTCTACACTATTGCCAGGAGGTTCAGAGCGTAGATGAGAAATACACCGACATTTTGTTTTATGATGATCCTGAAGGGACAAGTTGGGCTTTCGATTCCATAGACATGTCTATGTTCCATGAAGTGTGTACTGATGATCTTCTGAACGCATGGGTTACCTTTGATGGACATCTGTGTCATAAGTATGACCTGGATCCGAGAAGGGCATACAAAATCAATGAATGTGATCTCTACAACGAAACGGCTACCGATGGACCTATATTGGCACTATACCTGCACAGTGTGCATAAGGGGCAAGTAATGCTGATGAGTATCGATATGGATGAGGTATCTGGTGTGTTTGTTGTCCCTGAACTTGGAAAGTCCAGCATCGGTATTGACAGGTTTGAAGTAGACCGGTATTATATGTGGGCTGGGAAAACTAAGCCGCCTGTAGGATGGGTAGAACCTATGTTCAGTGTCTTGGAAGGGCGGCCTCACAGGTGTCTTGATGTGAGAGAATCTGAAGGTTCCGCAGCTGTCCTGTCAGGAGTCCGAAGGAGGGAAGGGAGTACTGGCCCATACTGGTATTACGGAGTCAGTGTTGGATGCTTTGTGGAAGTGTCGGACGAGTATGTTGCCAGGGTATTAAACAAAGAAGTCATAGGAGACGAAGTATTAACTAAAGCAGCCATAGTGGAGGAAGATGAGATGGTTGAGCCTGTTGCTGAGCGTGAGATCGTTGAAGAAGAAGAGGCTGAACCTATTGAACAACCAACCACAGGAGAAGAATCCTGTAGAGAGGAGAGACATTTTATGGAAAATTTAAGAGTATTGTTTGAGGAAATTAATGTAGGGGACGCAGTAACTTACTTAGGCGACAACGGACAGATCAAGAGTGGTGACCAGTGCATAGTGCTTAAGAAGCAAGATCATCACCTCAAAGTAGCTGGTCCTACTGGTGAACTCGTAGATACATGGTTACGAGAAGAAACCTTTGACACTGTGATCAAAAAGCCTCTGCCTGAAGCCTACGTCATCATCGGACATCGGTGTGAAAACGTGTCTGAACTACTTTCGGACATTAAGGCTATGGAGCAAACACTCAGAGACATCAGAACCAATTCTGCATGGTCAGGCAGAGTTGTGGGGTATAAGCTGACTCCTGTATTGGAAGCTACTGTGCAAGTCAAAGGTGTTCAGGGACAGCAAGTCCTGCAAGACTATGGTCATAGCTCACAGGATGACGGTCCCGCAAACCGTACCATCTAAGTAGGTGATTAACTGCTGCGTAGTTATGGAAGCTACGCAGCTTCACTTTAACTGGAAGGAGAGAGATATGAGCACTTCTAAGCTTGTTGGGTGTATAATGCTCGCACTTGTGTACATGTTCCTGTTAGGACTATGTGAGGGGTTACTTGATAGATTAGAGGCTGGAGAACGGCCAACTGAGACTATAGTGGGGATTAAGTGGCTGGAGCAGCCGGAGTTGAATGGTTGGACACTCTGTCATATAGGTTTTGGAACGCTCACCTATGTAGGTGTGGACTTACTCTCTACCCACGTGGTGGAGCGCTGGTTTTTATCAGATGACTGGCATGTGCCGAAGTGGTCGAGATTATTGATTGCCTTTGGCGTGGGAGCTGGGTTGGAAGTGTATACTGATGGCTTGAATAACAAATATAGAATAAGTACATACTCACAAGATGAAGGTGCCGACCTTGCTGATATTGTGGCGCATGGAATTGGGTGTATGCTTGGGATGGTTACTATGGACGTCTTAAAAACAAAGCGAGTGTGGGTATGGGTTGATGGGCATGGATGGGTGAGAGCGGAGGTCAGATTTTGAATGACGGAGTTTAACAGATATAAGACATACTCATTACAGGTTCTGAGAATGGCGGATCCACCAGGGCCTCAGTTTTATGTGAAAGACCTTATTCCAGAGGGTGTGACTGTGATAGCAGGACCACCGAAACACGCAAAGAGTTGGATGGGGCTACAGCTATGTGTGGCTGTGGCCTCCGGAGGTACAGCGCTCGGTGCTTTTGAAGTTAAAAAGTCCAAGAGTCTGTACTTTGCTTTGGAGGACAATGCTGGTAGGTTAAATCAGCGAATGAAGCAGCTAATGAGCGATGAGGAATGGCCGCCTGACTGCTTTTTCCAGTTAGGCATACAGGCTAATGAGATGCTGAGTGACCCTGTTAAGCACTTAGATAGCCTGCTTCAGGAGGTTGACGCCAGCTTTATTGTGATTGACACTATGAGTAGGTTTATGTTAGCTGTCCCTAAGAAACGAGATGTCAATGCTTATTATGTGGAGTATGCTATGATGGAACCGTTCCAGACGTATGCTCTGGAGAAGCATGTAGCTGTGGTCTTCATCCATCACTTTAGTAAAAGGGAAAATACTAACGACGTGTTTGAGAGATTCAGTGGGACACAGGCAATCAGTGGAGGTGCGGATAACCTGGTAGGAATTGTCCGTGCGCCTGCTGGAATAACAGTGGCAACTCAAGGTAGGGATATTGGTAGGAATGAATGGCCGGCTGAATTTGATATGTCCACAGGGCTATGGACTGTTCATACAGGTGAGTACCATGTTGACATTACGAAAGAACAGTTCAAGGTATTGGAAGTTCTGGGGAAAGGAGGTAGCACTGGGATGTTTCCGGAAGCTGTAGCTAAGCAACTAAGAAAGTCCGATGATGCTGCCAGGAAGCTGTTGTATCGGCTGGAGAGAGATGGGAAGGTAGAGAAGACGCCTTATAACACCTACAAGGTGAAAGAGACTATAGTGTAAAAGTATGGGGCATGTGGCGGAATTGGTAGACGCACGGGTAATGGCATACCCCGTCTCGGTTGCCACGCAAAAGTGCGCCTTTTAGGATGAGCAAGCGAACGCCGAGTGCTGGTTCAAATCCAGCCATGCCCTATAATAACATGGAGAGAGGAGTAGGAAATGAGTAAAAAACCAAAAGGCATGTATGAACAGTGCCGTGGGTGTGGTGAATGGCTGACATTAGAGCAAGTTGATGCAAGTTATAACCAACACAAAGCCCTGTATTGTGATAAGTGTGCTGCTCTTGTTGAGGAGCTTGAGGCAACAAGAGGCGTTACTGGAACGGGAACCGTCGCTTGCCGCTTGTGGAATACACTAAATGGGTTAGTACAAAGGCACCAGCTTCGTAGTTCTACGGTAGAGATTAGTTTTTCCGACAACTCCACTACTGAATTTGATTTCGAGTGTGGAAATTGTGGTTGTGATTATGTTGAGCGTCCGTTTAACTATTGCCCTAATTGTGGGATAAAAATAAAGTGGGTGGAGAGGAATAAAATTTTGAGTAATAAGCAAAACATACAAACCCAACAAACTAAAACTGGCACAAATAATTTTTGTCCGGTTGATGCGTTTGTTGGGCAGCCGTCTGTACATTTTTCATCTAAGACCGATGAATGGGAAACACCGAGCGAACTATTCAACAAACTGAATGAAGAATTTAATTTTACTTTAGATCCGTGTTGCACAAAAGAAAATGCCAAATGCGAGCGGTACTTCACAATTGCCGAGAATGGTTTGGCGCACGACTGGAGCAACGATGTAGTTTTTATGAATCCTCCTTACGGTAGAGAAATTGGCAAATGGATTGAAAAAGCATATAGAGAAAGTTTGAGAGGTGCGATAGTAGTTTGTTTAATACCAGCAAGAACCGACACTAAATATTGGCACGATTACATTTTTAATAAAGCAGAAATAAGATTTCTGAAAGGGCGAGTTAAATTTAGCAATAAAGGGAGTGCGCCTTTCCCTTCGGCAATTGTGATTTACGGAATGCCGAAATGAAAAGCAAGGTCTGCCCAACGGACAAGGCTGAGTTGCGAAAAAACAAAGGAATCAAAATATGAAGTGCGATGAAGATGGATGCAATAAAGAGGCAAAGTATTGGGCTACTGGTAATGGGATTACACCAACTCACGGAGTATGGTGTGCTGAACATATTTTGCAATTTATAAAGAATAGGGGGGAATCGGGTCAGCACATGAGTAGAATAATAATACCATCGGCATTTAAAAAAGACGAAGAAGTCGCACAGACTTTTTCGTCAACTCCAGCCGATTGTTATAATTTTGGGGTGGAAGATGTTGAAAAAGCAATGAAATTAATTGAAGAATATGCAGAAAAAACAAAAAGCAAATACTTTATTTTAAAAGCTGGGGGAAATGGATTAGAAGCAAAACCCATATCTGAATTTGCGGGCGAACATCTTTGGAGTGGATTAAGGATGATGCCGCCAGATGGGGGAAAATTATAACGTTAGACGCGTTAGCCGCCGTCATACTTCTTCGTGCTTTTCCGAGGACGGCTGCACGCGATGATTATACTGCCGTTTGTAAATTACAAAAAACACTAAAATGAGAAAACTGAACTAAAATAAAAAGGAGTTGGGCAATGTCAAAAGCAAAACCGATACCAGTAAGCAAAGCGAAAGAAATTGCTAATGAATTTGGATATGAACAAGTAATAATATTTGCACGACTAACTGGAAATGCCGGAATGGAACACATGACCACTTATGGCAAAAACAAAGAACATTGTAATATTGCTGCCCAAATAGGGAATTTTCTGAAATATAAAATTATGGGGTGGGTGGAAGAAAACGTGACAGACCACGAAAAGGCAGTATAACGGTTCATAATAACCGGTGCAGGTGGAGAAGATAGACTTTAACTAATAAAAGAGAGGAACAAGATCATGAAGAATTTGAAACAAAGTAGCATTGGCCGGTGGGTGTGGGCATCCGTGTTCATTATTATGTTAGTTGCCGCCTGTTCCAGCGAGGAAGAAGGTCAAAGCTGGAAGAAACAAAAAACATTCGTTGGCATAATTAAGGATGCCAATGTAGTGCCAACTTCATTTAATGAATATATCAAAACACAAATAAAAACGGATAGAATGTTTTTTGTTGTGAGGGGTTTGCCCAATGTGGCAATCGGAGACTCATGTTTTATTTATAAACGAAATGATGGTAGAAAATATGTCTCGTGGGCAAATACACAAACATTGTATTTCATAGGCAACTAACATAGTATTCAATAACATAGGAGAGGTATGTGACAAATGATACGAAGAATCATAGCAAGCTATTGGAGATTTACCGAACATTTGGGGAGTGCGGGCTTGATCTGGTCCAGCGTGAGTTCGGATGTAGGGACACCGCGCTCAGGGAAATCATGTGGCTCGCAGACCAGGTTGAGCAGCATGGGAAGGTGGTTGACATAAAACAGTATATCCAAGACACTGAGGAAGCTATCGTGCTTAGCACGTATGAAACATGTGGAGAGAACATATCAGCTACTGCACGAGCGCTTAATGTAGAGAGGTGTTATGTGCGTAAGAGATTGAAGAATGCCTAAGTACGGAAAAACAATCACATGGACTCAACACCGAGAGACTGTGCAGGTATCTGTGCGGGGTTGCGAGTCTATTAGAGAAGCCGCCATGCTTGTTATAGGGGAGGCGGTTTTGGATGGTTGGCTGCCTCCCCGAAGGTGGCAATGATGGCGACGCGGGGATACGACGTTAGCAGAGTTATTGGAGTGTACTAACAGTGAGGAGGACTCAGCATGATAATTGAATCTATCAAAATTGGCATGATATTAATATTAAGTAGTTTCGTTGGAGCAAGTCTCGCAATGATGGCTTGGGGCTGGTTTGAGAAGCGTGAGAACACAGCCCGACTGATAATCAGGCCTTACAAGTCATTGCCAGACAGGAAAGTCGTGGTCGAAGTATATGGAGGTGTAGCAGATATAATAGAGTGTCCGGATGATGTAGACGTAGAGATTAAGGAGGACAACAGTGATGAAGGATAAGACCATAGGTAAAAGCATATTAGTCCTGTTAGGTATCATAATAATCCTTGTAGTATACTTGGCCCTTTGCGTGTCATCTGCGCGGAGTCAGGCGTTGGTGTTGGAAGCCTCGTGCGGCGGGATTTCAGTAGACAGTATTCCTGTACCGCGATACCAGCCGATCGAGGTTATATGGGGGGACCTTGAGACAGTGATAGGGACGACTACCACAGGAAACGGCTTCCCACTTGAAGCTGATAGCAATAAGTTTGTAGTAAATTTAATGATAGACTCGGTGCTTGATTCCGTCGTGATATATGCAATAACAGTGGATGACGTGATTTATCTCTCTCCGCCGATAGCTGTCAAGATTGTGGGCGCTGGATTCTACAGTGCGGAACTTCCTAAATGGGAGTTATTCTACCATACACCATCGTTTGACACTACTGCGCTGGACGTTAAGATAACGGTAGGTTGGCTCACACCTACTACTTATATCTCCGGTGCCCCGCTTGACAGCATTCATCACTACGAAGTCTGTGTAAAGGAGGCTGGTACAGGGACAGAAAGTAACTTTGTCCTATACCCCACAGATGTCATAGCTGTGCAGGGACGGAGTTATGGAGAGTTCCTTGCCAGCCTCAAACTCAGCACAGACTATATGGTGGCTATGACGGTCACTGCATGGTGGTATGGGCAGGCAGGCGTCGAGAGTGCTTACAGCAATTGGTATGATTTTAAGTCTCCTGATATACCACAGGCTCCTGGAGAGGTAGCTGTGCAGGAGATAGTTATTGACTTTTGAAGGAGGTGATTTGATGAAGTCAGTAATCAGGATAGAGACGGCTATAGAGAGTGGTAGCAACGATTCTTGTAAATATACTTTGGAGCAGCTACTCACAGTATTACGGCAAGGTCTTGGCAACTACCTAACTGCTCCGGTTGTCTCCCTAAATATGGTGTTAAGAACGCCTTTCGTAGTTGAAGAGGTGGCAAGACACGTTGACGATGATCTGCCTTTTTAACAACTTTGGCACGATATTTGATGTAGAGGTGAGATATGGTGAGATTCACTGCTAATGGACGTTACGTACATGTAGTGAACCAATATGGAGAACTGGTAAACAAAGTGTTCGTTCCGACTTTCATGTACGCTGCTGCCCAAGGGATGAAGTACAAAAAAGACTGGCGAAATGCCTATAATCTTCGTATATTAGAATCAGGGGACAAGGTTGCTTGTGATGATGGCTATGTGGTTACTGTGGTTAAAATCAGCTACGGCTCTACAATCAACAAGATCACTACAGAAGTCAACTCAATCGTAGAGCTGCCACCAGGGCAGCCTCCGTTAGACTTGGAAGGCTGCTTCTTGACCACGAATCCACAGATACTTGGAGGGTACTTTATAGCTCCTCCAATGATGCCTGCTAAGCGGTTACTGGAATATACGAAGATCGCACAGGCTTTCCTGAATACCCTTGACTTAGAGAAAGCCTACAGAAGTGTTCGGCCTGGCAGGACTACGAAAGCTGACATCGAGAGGATACTATACAAAGACGAGTTTAGGTATATACTTATGGCGCACATTTTAGATTACTTTCACAAAAGCGGTGTGACACCTGATGCGGTGTTAGCTCTTGTCCATGAGAGGATGGCTGATGAGGCTCCTGTTGACACACTACTATCTTACCTGGAGTTGTATGCTAAGATTCACCCAGATATGCACGTTGATGGTGTACCAAGAGATGGGCTACAACAAATCACTGCTGTAGCCAGACCTGTTGGCTATATTGAAGACACCAGATATATCGACGCACACATTGAAGGCACGGCTTTGGAGGAAGCATCCTCATCGGATGAGGAAATCAGTCAACTCCAAGAGAATGAAATCATAACAAAGGAGGATAGTGATAGTGTGTACTCTATGCAGTTTGATGAGATTAACAGCGCTTCTGAAAATGAGGAGCTTCCTCTTAATAAACCTGTAAAGGAGACATGATGAGACTCGGTAAAATTGAGGAGAGTGTGTTAGAAGTATCACACATGGGAGAACCTTTTGTTGGGTTGGTAGTGGAGATTTTGGATCAATTCCATGAGGATGGGATGTTGATGTACTTCTGTAGAGGATATAGTAGACAAACACACACATTCAACGTGCCCGCAAAGCATGTAACGGAATTGCCAGATCCACCGAAAGTAAAGCGGAAGAAAGCGAGACGCAGTGAACAAAGACCGGTCAGGACTACAAAGCCTGGTGGAGGCAGTAAGCAAGCCGCCTCAACAAAAGCCAAGAAGCCAGGTGCAGCCGCCTCTAAGTCAGCCTCCTCAGCTAAAGCTGGAGCGTAAGTCATTTACAAAGGCTGATTTCAGAGAGAAAGCTTGGAAAGATCACATATTCTTTTGTAATGAGCTGTTTCCTGAAGCGTTTTTTGTACCGTTCTGTGATGTGCATAGGAAGTTATTTCAGGTGGTGTTTGGTCCGGACCCTTATGTCAGCGTTATTGCCCCAAGGAAGCTGGGCAAGACACCGATAATCTGTTTTAGCTACCCTATTAAGTTGGCGCTGTATGACGTTGAAACTTACATAGTCATAGCAAGTGAGACTATGGATGAGAGTAGGAGACATATCCAGAAGCTCACGAGAGCATTGGAGTCCAATGAGAAGATTCATTACTACTATGCTAACCTCATTGACCGGAAGAACAGGGAGACTCAGAAGGAGTCAGTGCAGCTCTCGACAGGGCTGTGGTTTAGAGCTAAGTCCTTTATGTCACAGATCAGAGGAACTGCTGGTGATTGGACGCCACCGTCACTCATCATTGTTGACGACCCTCAGAGTAATAAAGATGTCAAGACGGAGCGGTCACTTAAAGATGCGCAGAACTGGTTTGATGATGAAGTCATTTACTCCAAGGCGAAGAAGTGGAGGCATCCACGTCATGGAGCTGTGGGAAGTGGAAAGGTCAGGTTTCTTGGAACTTCCCTTCACCCGCAATGCTTAGCTGAGATAGTAGATGCCGACGAGAGGTTTGTTTCCAGGAGATATTCAATTCTGCAAAATCCAGAGACGGGGGAACCGGATACTGTGCATGGAGTGAGTATTTGGGAGGACATGTTTCCAACTAAAGAGTTGTATGCTGAGATGCGGAAAGCTGAAAGGGTGGGGAAGTTAGGGAACTGGCTTCAGGAACGTATGAACATGCCATACAAGTATGGAAGCAGGACTTTTGATGTGCAGGATATGAGGTTCTGGGATGAACCCGGGAATAGGTTTGACATTATAAATGATACGCCGGTGTTAGTAGTAGAAACGCCATTGTTATTTGATGAATATGAGCACAGGGAGTTTGAAGATGTTAGCACGGAATGATTACAGGTGTAAGAAATGTGGGAAGGTAAGTGAGTATTACGGAGCACCGCCATCCAGGTGTACCTGTGGTGGTGAGTGGGAGGTAGTGTTCACTGAGCCGGCAGAGACTATCACAGAACACGCAAGCACTGTACTCCATGTGATAGACCAGAACAAGAAACTGATGGAAGAGGTGTATGAGGAGGATGCAGCTGCTAACTCTGAGGCTATGAAGGATTTAGAGAGTATTACTCATAGGAGTGTTGTTTAGATGACTACTGAGAACATAGTAATTAAGGCGCTGGAAGAGCCGGAGGAGCAGGAAGCAAGAAGTAAAATTATGCCTATAGTTGAAGTACCTGTATATGATGAGTTTGCTGAAGAAGGTTTCGAGGTAAGCACTCTTGGAATCGAGTATTCCCATCAACCTGATCCCCCAGACGCGGCAACTGCAACTTTAATGACGTATGGTTTTGAGCCTCACAATGCTGTGGTACCCTCTTTCAGGCAAACCCAGGAGTTTTATAGAATGGAGCATGAAACCAGAAGGATAGTGGGGCGGGAGTATGAACATAGTGACTTTGATGCTATAAAAGGTTTAGAAAAACCAGAAGAATAGGAGGACCAAATGGCAAAAATTAAAGTGAAAACAGCTACTGTAGCTGAAGTCCATGAGGACATAGATAGTCTTCATGCTCAGCTTATTGCACAAGCTGAGGAGCTTGTGTCTGATGGGACTACACAACAATTAGAGGTATGGGACAAGATGCTTGAACGCGGCTTCTGGAAAGTTCCTGGAGCTGATGAGGGTAAAGCACAGATGCAGAAGTTCCAGCAGGCTAAACGTATGGGTGAGTTAGCTCTAAACTATAGGGATAAATACCCACACAACAAATTCGTAACAGTTAAAGGTGTGGAGTATATCTGTAAAAAGTATGCCCTGGTATACGGCCCTGCCCACAGGTTTGTGTCAGAGATTCCTGATAAAAATAAGCAGGAGATTGCTGACTTCAAAGTTGACGGAAATGATCGGGAAGATGTGGTTATGCAGGTTATTGGTAAGCCAGAAGACTTTGACCTAAGTGGTGATTGGGAAGTACGGGGTTACAAAGTTGTAGACGCTGACCCCATCGTATTACAGCCAGTGCGTGGAGGGTTCTTAATCGTAAGTAAGTGGGGTGAAGAGGCTGACATCAAAGAAGCGAAAGGTGTGGGTCCGTTCAACCCGAAAGATGAATCATAGAAGACTGATAACCTTGAGAACGTTTACTGCGGCTGACTTGGCCAGCAGTGATAGCGAGACTTCAGATGATACTGTCGTGATGACCTGCGGGGTATCTAAACAGGGCTACCGCTTCTTTTTTGACAAATGGGTCTCGAAGGATGCGGAGCCTACGGAGATACTCCGTGAGGTTATTAGGCAAATGATACACTACAAAAGCTCCAGGGGCTTCATCGAAAAGAACAGGTTTGAATCGATAATGAGAACCTGTAGGAAACTGGTGCAGAGGGGCTTTTATGGCGACCCGGCCCAAATTGGCAGGGTTATTCGTAGAATAAGTATGGTACCACATTATGGTAGAGAAGGGAAACAGAATCGTATCGTAGACGGTATCTCACAGGAGCTGAAAGCTCACATGCTTTACTTCCGTGGAGGTGAGGATTGGAATGACGTGCGTAATCAGATCCTGATGTATCCAGCTGTTTCATTTGATGATATATTGGATACCATTGAAATGTTGATCTCTAAGAGCTATGGACCATCGGTGGACGTGGTAAACCAGCACAGTCCAGCCGAGGATGTGTATAGCCGGCCTGACAACAAACCATTAACAATTAACGAGGTACTTGCACAGAAAAGGTATAATGTTTGGACAGGAGGCTTTGTAAATAATGGCTCAAAGAGACGAGAAGCCTGTAGTTACGGAAGAATCACAAAATAGTACCCCACATAAAAGTGATGAAGCTCAGAAACTCTATGATGAGTGTGCCTCAATCGTAAACTCCCCTAAGAGGCAAGAAAGAGTTACTCAGTGGAAAAGAGAGACTGGATTCTACTTTAATGCTCAATGGGAGAAGGGGGAGAGTGATGACTTAGAGGCAACAGGACAAGTAGACATCGTACTTAACACCCTTCGCAGGGCTATTAGGACACTGTTGTCACAGATGACGTTGAACCTTCCAAGCGCGCAATTCCTACCGCGCCATATGTTACCACGATCAGCACAAGATGAGCAGTTTCTCGAAGAGATGAGAAGCCGCGTGAACTCGGTTTCTGGGCTATGGGATCATTGTTGGTATATCAGCGGTGGTCCAATAATCACCAGGCGAGCAATCAAGCACCAACTTGTATGCGGACTTGGATACCTCGCCACCTACCTTGACCCACAAGCTGACTTCTATAGAGGTGAGCTGAAGTTTGAAAGCCGTATCCCCTGGGAAGTAGTAGTTCCACTAAACGCCTCAGATTTTGACTTTAATGATGCCCATAGACAGTTTTACCGGAAACAAATTACCCTTGGGGAGGCTGTGAGGATAGTAGGTGAGGGCCACAGGGACTTACTGAGGAACAACGCAATCGTATTAGTCAATGATCTTGATCCGGATATTGGCATGTATGCCCCAGACGCTTCTCCGGTGTTTGCTATACCTATCACAGAATCACATGAGACTGACAAAGGAGATGATGACCTCATTATTGAGTGGGTTGAGTGTGAGGAGAAGATAGCACATCCTGCGTTCCTGTATAAGGTAGAGACTTCTGATGTTGAGGTGGACACAATTATCTATGAGCCTTGGGGTGATGCCACCGATGGGGAAGAAGAAATCAAAGCCAGATTAAAGGCAAGAGGTATTAAAGCAAATATCAGTAAAGCCGATATAGACATACCAAGAGTTCAGCAGACAACCATCGCTGGCCGTGAGGTAATGGTGAGTAGGGAGTTACTACCTACTTCTCAGTATACATCAATACCAGTAATCGATGAGGATACTCATAACCCATTATGTTATGGAGAGATATTTTTTGTAGCGCCGGCTCAGAAGCTGCTTAATAAGGTGTTTAGCCTGGCGATACTCCATCTTCAGACCAGTGGTAGTGGAGACAAGCTGATTGGTACAAAAGGCGCGTTTGGGGATACTCTTGAACAGGTAGAAGCTTTCCAGAAAACCTACACCAACCCATCGTCAGTGACTGAGCTGGCATCTGAGAACGTAGATGAGAAGAGCATTGGGGACATCATTATGCGCCTCCAAGCTACCCCGTTACAGCCTGCTGCAATCCAGGCTATCTCGTTGATTACCAGCTGGATTGACAGGCTTACCCTGCATCCAATCTCATGGGGTGACCCATCCTCGGCACCCCGTACCGCAAGTGCGACGTTCGGTTTGAAGGAGTGGGGTGACGAGCCTTCCAAAATTCCAGCACTCCACCTCAACTATGCTATGCAGCGATTAGGGCAGACCTGGTTAGATAGGGTAGCGCATCACTATACTGTCCAAAAATCATTTGGTGTTCCGAATACTTATGGACAGATGAAGCAGTACATGATCAACACTCCGCAGGAAGGCGGGGCTATTTTAAATGACATCAGAGATTTCAAGGCAAACATATTTATAGCCAGCAGCAGTACGGTAATGATGAACAGAATGAGTATACTTATGGTGCTGAAAGAGTTGATGCCGATACACCCAGCATTCATAAAGATGTTCCTACTGTATTCCGATATACCAGAAAAGTTTGAATTAATCAAAGAAATGGATTATACAAAGGGGCTGGAGCAACAAGTCGAGCAGTTTATGCCGATGGTGGAGAAACTGCAACAGGAGTTAGCGTCAAAGGATGAGGAAACACAAAAGCTAATGTCAAAGGTAGAATTAACTAAACTAAAAGGTACGATTAGTCAAATCACCACCAAGTACCGTGAGTGGCTCAAATACACACAAAAGGAAAAAGAGATGAGAGACCAAGTGATGCGGGAACAGGCCAGTCAACGAGTCGTAGGTGGTGGAGAATGACAATCGACCAGAGGAGGACATATTGCCAATAACACTTGACACTGACGACAAAGGGAGACCAATTACTGGGATAAAAAGCGCACTCCCACATGGGGATTTGCAGTCTTATGGTGACAAAGTTCACACTGTTGATGCTGAAGACGCCTTCGGAGACTTGGAGTTTGAAGACATCCCTGTCGGCAAACCTGAAGAAAATCAGGGGAATGGTAAGCAGCAACAACAGGCAGCTAAAGGTGATAACGAGAGTGCTGATGATGCGGCATCAGAAGATGAGGAAGAACAGCAGCAACAGCAGCAAGATGACGATGATGAGGCTGGAGATGAGCAGGGTACTGAAGATGCAGGTGACGCTGGGGATGATGAGGGCAAAACTGTAAGGGGAGTTAAGGTAGACATAAGTGAGGAGACTTACCAATACCTCATCAAGCTCCCAAAGGACCAACTTATCGCCAGGGGAGAGAAACTGAAGAATGAAGTCTCCAAAGTAGGCACACGGCTGGGGCAGCTGGAGAAGGTAGTGGGTCCCACTGTTATGAAAGCTCTGAATGATGGTGAGGATCTAACTGTGGTTAAGAATCTGATGGCTGATCTACCTGACCCAGCATTTCAGGAACATATAAGTCATTTCTATGAGGAGCATCAACGTGGCGCTGATGGTAGCTGGAAAAGGTCTGCTGATTATGTGCCGCCTAAGCCGGTGTTGGATGAGATTTTGAGGCTTAATGCCGAGAGAGATAAGCTGACGGTGATGGATTTCTTTGAAGGAGAAGCAGGAGAGTTTGACTTCAATGAAGCACACACTTCTCCTGGCAGTAAAAGTGGCATTGCATTAAAAAAGTTTGAACAAAAGAAGGCGGAAATAGAATCCAGCTTACAAGAGTTGGCTTCAAGAGCAACGCAGGCTTCTCAACAGAGCGCAGTGTCTGCTGAGGAGCAGGTAAGAAAAACACAGGAAAATTGGAAAGCGTTAGAAGCTAAACACCCAGAGCTTGTTGACCCGCACGTTAGAGCTGAATTCGTACAGTACCTGAAGACTAATAAAGGTAATCTGTATGATGTATATTTTGAGGCTTTTAGGGCATCAAAGCATGGACAGAAGACTACGCGCACATTGGTACTGGAAGAGTTGTCTCTGGTCAACAAAAACCGGAGCAAAAAAACCAGACCTAAGCAGTCGCGAGGGACTGATAAACAGGGTAAAAGTTTCCATGACGTTGATCCTAAACAACGCGAGGTTGTGAAATCTGATGCTGATTACTTCGGTGATTATGAGGAGTGATGACAATCCCGCACACTGTCGTACAAATGGAGGACGTGGATGAAGCTGTGTAATAAACGGAGGAATAAGGTATGGCAGCGACAACTGTATTAGGATTGACGGGTGTGTCAAGAACTGATGGAGCTGCGCCCCCGCTACAGAACCGTAGAAAATATGATCGTTCTGACAAGATCATAATGAAGGGCTTAGCCGACGCACCGTTACTCCATATAATGATAAAACGAGGCCAAAAGCGTGCAGTAGGCGACATCAAATACTATATGTTTGAAGACGACTACTTTGTGCAGTCAGGAACACTCAAAGGGTGTACGGCTGCTGGCGCCGATGCGGCCTTAACCACTGGTCTTCAGTATATGTATATTGCTGGAGACGCAAGTGAAAAGGGCAACACTTTATTACGGCCAAATGACATCATTCATATTCCTGCCTTTCAGGATAATCAAACCAATACTAAAGGTACTGGTAATGGAACTACTGACGGTGCGGTAGGTATGGCTGGTGAAGATGTTCGGATTCGTGAGTTTGTCACAGATAACGTAGCACTTGTTACCCGAGGCGGTGGTGAGGGGACACTTACCACAAACATCACAGCTGGTAGTGGGAATACCTTGAAGTGGGAATACAAGGGTAATGCACTTCCAGACGCCTCTGCAAGCCCTGTCGCCAGAGCGCAGGCTATCGATGAAGACTACAACTATCGTCAGGTCATGCGACTCTCATGGGACGTCTCAGGACGTAACTTGATGCAGGACATGTATGGGCCAAGTGATATTCAAAGGTATGCTGTGAAGAACAGAACTCAGTTCCTGAGAAATCTGGAGCGGACATTCTGGACAGGTCACAGATACATTGCATACTCTGCAAACGGGTTGGAACAGTCAACAACTGGCGGTGCTTTCGAGTATATAGTAGATACCTCCACTACTCGTAAAGCTGTATATGATGCCAGCAAAGACCTCCTTGAGGGTGACGCTTCTCAGCGAGTCTGGAAAGTGAATAAAAACTTTGGACTGGATAACTACAATCGGTTTATGGAGAAGGCATTAAAGTACGGCAGTAGAAATAAGCTTGGTGTCGGAGGCCGAGAATTCTTGGTTACTCTGGAATCAATGCTACGTCCGTACTATGGCAGCTTTGACTGGGATGTGGACTCTTTCGGTTTTGGAGTTGTCATGGCAAGATGTTCGTTTGGTAGAATCCCGATCGTAGTTGAGCAGGAATGGTCAGACTGCGCCGCGGGATATGGTTATTTCTTTGCATCCGTTGACATGGATTACATGTGGTATGTGTATGGCGCAGGCCCATGTGCCATCAAGGGATGCGGAAATACCAATAGCGATGTACATTTACATCAGGAAATTCAGGGCAATGATGAAGCTCATCGCAAAGATGAGTTGTTTGCAGACTTTGGTTTCGACCAGAGATTCCGCAAAGCTCACAGCTTAATCGTAGCCGAAGCCTCAACCATTAGTTAAAGGAGGTCGGTATGCCACTTAACACAACAAAGCAGAACAGACGACGTGGTGACTATGACAGAAATGTCAAACGTAAGAAGATATTTGTCCCCGCATTGCCGTCAGGAATACCTGCTGGTGCAGTGGAGCATAACGGTACAACCACCACGACTGCTCTATTCTATGCCGTAGGTGATCAGGTAGCTGCTTTCGCCGATCTCAACAGTACCCGTCAGGTCTTTCCAAGACTGGCCACACAGAACGATGAAGTAAGTATTAACTGGAAAGTACCTGATGACTACTATAATGGTGAGGACATGTTTGTCTGGGTAGTATTTGCCCCTGACGGGTGTACGACTACCAGTGCGCAATTATCGTACATAGTTTACTATGATGCTAAGAAGGTTGTGGATTATGGACGGAAGCCTGGTACCAAGGATACCCTTACAGGCGAGGCTGCTACAGAGGCAAGCACTGCAATGGATGATGCGATTGATCAGGACATCTACATGGATGGGCTTACTAAGTACGCGATGTATCGCGGTGAACGAGGTAAGATTAGTGGGTCCAAGGTGCATGTGGAGGACTGGATGACCTTTAAGATTAAGTGTGATGCTGCTATCGTAGATAGCGCCGCTATGTCTATCGTAGGTCTTGAAATCGATTATGCATTGCGTTACCGCAATCCTGATGGTACAGAAATTTACTTTGAAGAGTAATAGGAGGTCGTAATGACACGATATGGAAGAGGTAGTCAGCATGGCCACGCTATGGACTCTACTTTACGGACACCGGCAGGGGGTGTTGGTAAGATGGTATTCGAGTTCGTTAAGGTAAGCCCCAGTAGCGATACTGTGTACGTCTACAACAGAAACAAAACCGCCTACGGGCAGGACCCAACTGATGCGACGACTGGTGCGGCAATTGTGAACGACATTAAATATGTCGAGCACATCACCGTGACACCGTACATGGTGACTGGTGCGCCGTCCACAACTACCGCACAGAGGCCACCTGTGGTGAAGTATATAAATGGGCCTACGACACTTGCCCTTATTTACACGATGGGATTGGCTGCCGCTGGTGGCTCAGGTGTTACGATAGGCATCTTTGGTAAGTCATGGTAAACAACAAAGGTGGAGCTGCTGAACTATATGGCAGCTCCGCCGCAATTATGGAGGACCATTATGAGATATTGTCTTTATGCTCAACCGCAGTGGTTGATACAAAGCTATGGACTTAGTCCAAACACTGTGACACCTATTAAGCATCTCGCGCTGCCAAGGGTGATGCACAGCGGTCTGGTAAACTGGATGAAGGTATTAGAAGGTGTAGCGTGTGTTCCTGCTAATAAGGAAATGTATGAAGCTGTGGATGTTATCAACGTAAACTTGCCTACCAGGAACATCGGCTGTATCAAAAAGATACACCAGCATCTTCGTGATTTACAGATGAATGGTAAGGCTCCAATGGTTATCGCTAACCCTGATTATGCCGTAGAGATGTGGTGGTATGAAGGACGCATTGACTTGTTTTTGAAGGACATAAATCTGGCTGATAAAATCTTCTGTGTACATCCAGCGATGAGTGAGACGTTGGAGGTGTTGCTGGAGAAGCAGGTGTGGACAATCCCACATCCAACAGATGTGCAGACGTTGCGTACTGAGTTTTTTGAAAAAAGATACAGTGACCCATTTAATTTCATCACTGTACTCGTCTTAGCCCATAGTTATGATAGGAACTATATTATACCAACTGAGGTAGTGCAGACTATTCAGAATAACGATGCTGTGATGAGGACCGCGATGGTCGGTAAAGTCGGCAGGGATTCAATGTACCTTAAAGACAGGTATGACGAATACTATGAGGCAATGCCCTTTCCGGATCTAATGAACCTGATTAGTAGAGCTGATGTAGTTATCGACACATCGTTCTTTCACAGCTATGGCAGGGTTCCGGTAGAGTGTGCTGCTGTAGGAACACCTTGCATCACACACAACACAGTCTATTCTGGGAAGCTATTGTTCCCTGAGTATCAGTGTGATATTATGGATGGGAAGCAGCTGTTTCAGAAGATCAACCAGGTGTTGTTTAATGAGCCACCAAGCAAGTCCACCCGGGAAACATACTCTAAGGAGGCTGAGAAACACTTTGGCTATGAAACTTCACGTAGAAAATTTACCAAAATGGTAGAGGAGGTTATATGAAAGTAGCCATTGTTGCAATAGATGGAAGTTGGACCGCCTCTATAGGGTATGAGTATGCGATTAATACTACAGGTGCAGAATGCCAATGCTTTTATCAGCTACCTAATCTTTATGGTCACAATAATCCCCAGGGAGAGTATTTCACTGACCTGAAAGATGTCCCTCACAAGTATGACTTGTTGATATTCGCAGGTACAAAGCTGTTCCATGAAGCCTACCTAAGATGCCCTGAGCTGCTAAAGGCTTACAAGGGCTGTATAAAGGTCATTCCAAGTGGCAGGTACTACAGAAAAAACCACGAGATGTTGAATGCCGCATTCAAAGATGTCGGTGTTGAGTTACATGTGATGCCGGATTTATTCCGATATTGTGAAGGGGAGCAGGTCCCGTTCTATCCACCCATGGAACTGGTTCCTACATTCCAGGCACCATATATAACTGTGTGTCACTCGCCATGTAATGTACAGAAGATGATGACAAAGGGTTCACATATTATCTGCCCTACGGTTATGAAGTTTACAGTAGCATTTGATGTAATACTGTATACTCCATGGCCACAAGCCATACAGCGTAAAGCTCGGTGCCATATTTTCATAGATCAGATAGTGAGTATACGTGAGTACACTGGCGGCATAGGTAAATCTGGTCTTGAAGCTATGTCTTTAGGACTGGCAACTATCTCCAGTGGGGAGCCATACACATCAGACTTGCTGCCTTCTCCACCGGTGCTGTGGGCTGATAAGGACACCTTGAAATATGCGCTGATTAATCTGTTACAGAAAGCCGATTACAGGAGAAAGGTGATCGAGGAGCAGCGCTCATGGGCCAGAGAGTTTCTCAGCTATGAGTTTGCTGGAAGACTACTGATGAAGGGGGGTAAGAGATGAAGAAGAAAGTGTTGATGTTTGCTATGTATGATTGGGCTAACTCAGGGTTCAAAACCTCAGAAGCTGTAAATAGATGTTCTGATGACTATGAGGTAGAATATTTTGCTGTGAATCCTCACGTCTTTGGATATGAGAGGGGGAGCAATATAATCCTGGAGAAGGTTGATAGCAAGGTATATCAAAACAATGAGGTGGTAGCAAGGCTCAGGAAAGTGCTGGAGAAGTGTGATATTATGCACTTCAAAGGTGATGAGGGAGTGCCAAAGACAGTAGCTGAGATTGAAATCGATAGATTAAATAAGCCCGTGGTATGGACTGTGTGTGGTAGGGTATGGGAAGCTAAGCATTCAGAGCTATGGGATGAATATGGTAAGTACACCGATGCATTATTAGCCACTACTCCAGACCACTTACAGCATGGGATTGAAGGGACATGGATGCCGCTTCCTATAGATGTAGAGAGGTATAAGCCTATACCACGGGCTGATGACTGTATTGTGATTCAGCATTCCACTACTGCTGAGAGAAAGGGAACTGAGCTGATTAACCAGGTCTTTACTGGGCTGTACGAAGAATATAGCAAGGTCTTTTGCAGTATTCACAGTAATATTCCTTTCCAGTTAGCCATGCAGCTGAAGAGGATTTCTCACATCTTCGTAGACCAGATAAACAGGTACAATATATATGCAAATAGCGCTCTGGAGGCGATGGCCATAGGAGCTGCTACAGTTGCAAGTTGTGATTGGGCTGATGGGATTACTTATGCTACTGAGAAAACGCTGCACGGTGTCCTAATTGAGTTGATAGAGTCACCGGAGAAGCTGCTTGAGGCCCAAAGGTTAGCAAGGGAGTATGCAGAGCAGGTTCATAGCTACCATGCAGTGTCTGCAAAGCTATGCAAAGTATATGATAGAGTGTTAAAGCGCGGAACGGTGTCTGATAATTCTAAGGTAATTGGTCCTCCAGCCACTGTACGACAAGACACCGTTTCCGCTTATGAGAAGGAGACCAAAGATGACGGTTGATGAGATGTTGGCAAGGTTAGGGTATAGGTTAGATGATGAAGATGCTGGAAGGTTCACAGAAGCTGTTAAGTTAGGAGCGTTAAATGTTGTGCAGGATGTGGTGGCTGGCACTGTTACCACCTCACTGTTAAGAGTACTCCATAACACTGTTAATCTCACCTGCTCAAATGATGGCAATGCCTTGCCGGCTGATTACTTTCGGTATGTTGGTGGTGAGCTGTATAAGCTTAGTCCTGTGAAATGGGTGACTAAGTTGTCGGAGGATAATTTAGGAGTGCTGGATAGCTCACTCACTAAGGGCACTGATAAGGATCCAGTGTGTTATGTATGGGGTGATAAGATATACCTGAAGATTAACCTTAGCACCTATGGTAAGAATGGCTCAAAGTTGAAGCTGTATTATGTGAAGGAGCCAACAACACTTATATCCGGTGGTACCTGTGAGATAGCCTCAGTCCTGCACCCATATGTAGTGGACTGGGCTGAGAGTTATCTCAGGAAAACGTATAAGTATGGAAGCCTGGAAGAGGCGGACAAGATGAACCTGTATGCTGAAGAGCGCATTAAGGTTATTTCAGAGCAATATAAAACAGGAGCTTTGTTATGAAAAAGATATTATTTATCATCTTGGTGTTGGCAGCTGCTGGGGGAGTGCTTGGGCAAACTGACACCGCTACCGACTCACTGTTCAGGATTATAGATGATCTACCGGCGGCACAGTTAAGTGGCATGGATGATAACACTATTCCCAACACCGATTACTGGAATGAGCACGCTTATCTATGGCTGGAATACACGATTGCTAAGGTCAAGCAGATGGACTCGCTTACCATGGTGTCCAACAACGTGTGGAATGCGTTGTGGTTTGACTCGTTGGCAGCAGCAGTTGATGACTTTGTGGCAAATGCGCCGGATACTGCGATCTTCTATATTCCTGCGGGCGAGTATTTGATTAGTGATAGTTTGAATTTTGAGTTCTGGGGTCCTAATCAAGCAGACTGGGCTATCATAGGCGACCCTGGTGGGACCGTGATTAAAGCACGCAGTGCAACGAAGATGGACTCTACAAGGAATATGGTTAATATCTGGACGAGCGGGCTGTCAAGTGATGTAGATTCTACGTTTAACAACTTCCTGATATATGGTGTCACATTTGACCACAATGGCGGTGGCGGTACTCGGTTCTACTGGGCTAATGTGAATCACGATAGCTGTGGTCACGCATTGCGCACATACAGGTATGATGGTGGTTCAAGCGTGTTTCAGGACTTTGGGCCGTTTCATACAGGACAATCTTTTTATCCGCGTCCACAGGCGTCGTTCGACCTGCCGGAGTCGCACGGGTATATGGTGAGAGTGCTTGGAACGGTGTATCAGATGCATATTATCAACTGTGTATTCAGGAACTCGAACGGCGGCGCTATTTACAATCACGGCTACCGTAATGGTGACAACTCAGGTTGGGGTAATGCTATTGAGGGCGGGTCTATCACTAATTGCACGTTTAGGTTTGTGCGAGGTGTTGCTATTTCCAATTTGCAGAACGGCCCAAGCTCAATCAGTAACAATTACTTTAGATGGGTAGGAGTTGCGTACTACGCGTCCACCGGTGGGTGGTCTTTTGCGAATAACCGCGTTGAGGAGTATGATTCATCTGCGGTGATACTTAGCTCCGCAAACTGGATGTCGGTGAATAACAACATCTTCTCTGAAGGCGCTGGTCCGGCGATAGTGTGTCATGCTAACTGCTCTGGATCAATACAAGGTAATACATTTATTAATCTTATGGCTGATAACGCACACTTAGGATCGGGATGTTCTGGGGATTCACTGGATGCTGCAATACAGTTTATTGGATATTTTACAAATCAGACGACCGGTGCAGGAGTATGGCCGCATGGTATCTCAATTACCAACAACTATTTTCAGACTCACTCTGCATCGTATGATGCGCCTGTGCAGTATTTTGTGTATGGGCTGTATAGGAATGTCACTGGCGCAGGCGGTATCTACGAAACACTCACAGGGGGTGATCCTGCAATGCCGGATAGTTGTGATGGAAATATTATTGCTAATAATATCATTGGTTGGGGAAGGACGTCAAGATCGGAAGCGGTGCTTGGTATAACTAACTTGCCGTTATCTCGAAATAATGTGCATGACAATTTCTATGTAAGGTCAAGCAAGTATAATCCATATGGGTTGCCAACTGTCTACGGTAATTCGAGGAAGTCACTGGTTGACCTTGTAGCAAGTGTGGGAGATAGTTGTGAGATAGTATTGCCTGCTGGGGTATATACGATAGCTGAGAGCCTGGTGATTAATAACAACGCTGTAACATTGAGAGGGGTAGGCAAGGCAACAGTTATCAGACTCGCTGATCTTAGTTCACCAAGTAGTGTTATCTTCGCACGAGATAAATACAGAATAACTATACGTGATTTACGCATACAGGGAAGGAAATACCTCCAACCTGCGGATGCCTCAAATGTTACAAACAACGGGGTTATGCTACATGGCGGGTTTGGACACAGGATTGAAAACGTGTTCTTTCAGGATATTAAGAATGCCGCTGTACGACTTGACTCAGGTGCTGTAACTATGGAACGTGTGGTTGTCGAAAACTGCGAGATTGACTCATGTGGTTATGGTATTTGGTATAGCTATGGCGCATCTGGCCACATCACCAATAACCATATTCGTGATACTGATAATATAGCAATCACGCTTAGTGGTGTGAGTGGTACTACCATTACTGGCAACTCTATCGATGAGACCAGTGATGTCGGATGCTACTTGAGTTATTCAAACGCAAACACAATAGCAGGCAACAGTTTCGGGAACACTGGTAAAGAGTGTATCAAGTTAGCCGCCTCAAGTAGAGTAGCTATCACAGGCAACAGGCTTGATGGCGCTGGTAGTGCTGCTAACAACACATACAGTGCCATTAATCTTGTGCATGATGGAACTGCTGGGTGCAAAGATAACACTATTGTAGCCAATACCTATAATGATGCTGGAGGTGGTAACAAAGCTAAATATTTGGTAGAGATTGAGGATAATGCCCTCAACTGTGACAACGTAGTAGGTTTTAATGCGGGGCTTGAAAATGACTTCACTGTAGCGCTTGATGGCACTGAGTATTCATATAACTATGTAATAACCACTGATTCTACTGGTAAGAAGTTTGTGTATCATGCACCCGCGTACCACTCATTCAAGATAGACGGCGCTGAAGCATTAGCGCTCGGTGGTGGATTTTTAGCATTCGGCAGTGGCGTGTTTCCTGTGCTTCAGACCAAAACACCGCCTGCATCCAACTCTACAGGAACGGCTGGACAGTTCGCATGGGATGGAAGTTATTTATATATCTGCACAGCCACTGATACATGGGAGCGTGTAGCTGTGGCAGCTTGGTAGGAGGTGATTCTGTATGCCTAAAAAGAAACATGCTGAGCTTGCACGAAGAGCGCGTGCGCTGGGGCTTACAGGAGACGCATATAACTCTTATGTGTATGGGACACTGAGCACGATAAAGAAACGCAGAAAAGCTAAGCAGAAGAGGACGAGCAGGAAACCTAAAAAGTCCACACGGAAGAGGAGGAGACGATGACAAGACCAGCACAGCCGATGCCTAAAGGCAGAAGAAAGCCTGGAGTGACCTCAAGGCCGGTTGGGAGACAAGTTATAGGAGCTAAAGTATTTCCGGAGGCAGGTGAGGACCCACGCCAGGGCTGCCATGTGCTGAGGGATGACAGTAAAGTAGAGACGACTTTTGCTAAAAAGGACGATGAATAATGAACTTACGGGAAGCACAAGATCATGTTAAGGCGCTCCTGACTCATCATGGAGTTGGCCAGACTGACAGGATTTCTGCTGGGCTGATCGACTCTGTACTAAATGCGTCTATGGAGCAGCATTTTGAGTACCTGAAGTTTGAGAAGGTATACTGGCATTCACTGGTTACACAAGGGCAGGATGAGTATCAGTTACCGGATGGGCTGATTGGTGTTAGTATGATCAAAGTAGCTGGTGAAAGGTACTATCCCGCAGCATTCCCCTTTGTAGAAGATGCTAAGAGAGTTGCCACCGACCGGACAAGAGTAACCGAGGAGGGCACTGAAGTTAGTGCAGTTGCCGATAGATGGTACTGGCTGAGGAGATATATGTTGCAGATATATCCAGAGCCGGAGGAGGATACCCCGACCGACACGTCTGGAAGCTGCACAGTGTCTGGTTCTACGGTGACTGTTACCTCCGGATCACTTGGGACTACAAATAGTTTAAAGAGGATGTTAGCATTAGTAGGTAGCAATTACTTTGTGATACTCAGCAATGACGGTGATGAGTTCTCCGTTGATGGGACACCGAGTTCTTCAGCAACCACCTACGAGGTCTACAATCCAGGCTTACAGATTTGGGGGACTATGAGGCCATCAGAGCTGACGGAGGATAGCGATGACCTGCCTGGTAGTTATGTGGATCAGATGGCTGTGGTACTTCAGACTGCCTATATAGTAGCACTGATGCTACCTAACAAGCAAGGGATTAATATCAATGGGTTAGCTGATACGTATCAGAAGTTCAGGAAGCAGTCAAAGCAGACTGAGATGAATCGAACATTTACACCAAAAAATGTGCAGCCTTTTACCTTCAGAAGTGATCATGCGGGGTATAAGTAATGGCTGACTTGATAGTGTCTGTTTTCAGGGGGTGTTATGAAAAGGCTTCAGAGTTTGATCTGCCGGTGGCTTTTAGTGAGGAATATAAAGACTGGTATCCTACCTATGAAGGTAAGCTGGTGAAGCGCCGTGGGTATGAACCCGAGTGGCTGGATTCCGACGAAGCCACCACTACAGCAGCTATCACTACTGGGCTGGCTGGTAACATTATCAATATGTTTGAGTTGGTGACTGGGAGATCAGAGACTACTGCTCCTAACGAGGCAATAAAGTATTTGTGTCAAACTGATGATGGTCTTGGCAAAATTTACTACTTTGATGAATCTGTGCCGACATGGACAAGGTTGGACTGTGGGGCCACAGATACCACGACCACTGCATTGACTGACTTCAGGGACGCTAACAGCGTTGTGCAGAAATGCAGGTTTATGGCAGAGAACGGTGTTGTAAGGGTGCTGGCTGGGAATAGAAGTGTGAACCAGCCTCTATGGTGGGGGTATTGTGGGGCAAGGTTCCCCAATGCCATTTCAGATAACTCCGGTACTAAAGCGCCTATTAGTGGAGGATTCCTCAGCACCGCTCAAAGAGCTAAGATTGAATCTCCTGTTATGCCTACAATAATTGATCATACAGGTATCCCAGAGCCGACTGGGGTGACGTGGAACAGTGCCTTAGAATTAAAGGCTACTGGTAATTGGCAGTATAGATATTATCGGTACAGGATGGCACTGCAATATGACCATAAACAATGGAGTCCTCCAAGCCCTGCCGATGGGGATATGTTGGCAGCCTTGTCAACACTTAATGACAACTACAGGACAAGGACATCATTGTTGGTGGAGATAGACTCTTCCATTATAAGTAGGCGAGTTACTGGGTTTGCTATATTCAGGTCAGATGAGTTGACCGGAGCTGCTATGGGCCGGCGAGAGTATGGCACATTCAGATTACTGACGTATGCTACGTTCTCCGATAACTGGGGTAAGATTATTAAGTCCTCTGGCATCTCGTTGTCTATAGCTGAAAGGCTTATCTGGCCATATACCAGTCAGTGGATATTCGCTACTTATACTGATGCAACCAAAACTTTTGCCATAGGCTCCACAGAAGCAGGTGATGATGCATTAGCTGACGATATGCTAAATGGGGGAATGCTGATAGCATGGCACCCAACCAGTAACACCTTTTACTATTGTTTAATAGCTGATACTGATTTCACGGCTGTTGATGACCAGAGCATAGTTATTGATACAGCATTAGGTGAGAACGATGGGGAAACTTTTGTTATCCAAGCTGTGAGTGGTTGGTACGAAGATTCTGGGACATACAAGTACTTATTTCTGGACGACGTCCCAAAAGAGGTTATGGATTATTCAGTGACAATGAATGACTTTCTTGGCATATCTCAAGATGACTATACTGTCATGTACCCAAAGTATGGAACTACGATACAGGGGCAGGCATTTTATGCCAATGGCTATCATCTGGATGAGCAAAAGGAGCACCTTATCTCGTATGGAATGCTGACGAACTCCGGGCTGTTTGCTAACGATACACACCTCACGAGGAATGTTTTTACCTGCGGGGTACCGATAAAAGGTTTGGCATCCATCGCAGATAGGCTTATTGTGTTCGCAGACACTGGCATCTTTATAGGCATTATCCCGAATGCTAATGAGGCCAGCTGGGACTTTGAAAAACTGTTTGATCAGTTTGGGTTGATGGCTGAGGAGTCCCTGGTATCGATTTCCGGAAGACTGCTCTTCTTAGCCTCTGACTGGGATGTCAAGATGTTTGATGGTACTCAGCGTCCTAAGTCTATTGGAGGTGGGATATATGATGTATTGCGTGATGCAGGTGATGCGTCTATTGATTACTTGAAAAATGCGATAGGCTTTCAGATGCCAAAGCACAACATGTACGTACTGAGGATACAGACGGGGGCGACAAGTTATGAGTATTGGGCTTATCCCCTCGATGGGGACGTAGGATGGATCCAAATCAGGTGGGCTGACACCTTCACAGGATTCTTCAGCACCAGTACTGGCGAGACCTTTGCATTCAAAGCTGACGACTTAATGCGTCTTAATAAAGGGACTGATGATGATGGCACAGCCATCAATCCGGAGTGGAAGTCATTACCACTATCGTTGGACAAAAAACTTATCCATCACTTTGAACAGATGGTGGCGGTGTATAAGTCTAATACAGCTATTCAGTGTCAGATTTATTTGGATGGCAGTGTATCTGCTCATGGTACCGTTTCTCTGGATTCTCAAACTCTGCTGAAAGCGGTATCTAAGAACGTTCCTCTGAGCACAATGGCCAGGACTATTCAACTGAAATTCAATATACCATTAGCAAACAGGGCAAGTAATACGCAGTGTGAAATAGATGAGGTTATTCTGCCGGTGGAAAAGACGTCTGGAGGTCATGTGTAATGTCAAGTTATAAGCCAATGCTGACATTTGAAAAAGAATCTGACGTCAATCCTGAAATGCTGAACTTGTTGGTACAGGAGGTCAGGAAGGTAGGCTCAAGACTAAGCCCAGCTGCGAGTCCTGGTGGTGGTGTAGTTATAGATAACCTTGGAGGTAGTGGCGGGAGCAGCGGAGGCAGCTCAACCTTCACAATCTCAGAAGATCTTAATATGAACAACTATGACATTATCAATGTAACTGAGGTTGATGGAGTTGACGTGTCTGCGATTGCGTTGGATAATATGCCCGCTGCTGCCGCAGGAGATATTGATTGCGGTGGTCAGGCTGTCACCAATGTAGGTAACGTGGATGGGGTAGATGTGAGTGCTATAGCCTTAGACAATATGCCGGCAGCATCTACTGGTGCGATTGACTGTGATGGCCAATCGATTTCGAATGTTGGAACAGTAGATAGTAGAAACATCAGTACCGATGGCGCAAAGTTAGATAGTATTGAAGCCGGCGCTGATGTGACAGATTTCGCTAACGTGCGTATTGCACTTGCTGCGGCTACTGCATATGTTGACTTCAATGGCCAGAATATTCAAGGCGTTGGATCGGTTGATGGGAGGGATGTGAGTGCTGATGGCTCTAAGCTGGATAATATTGAGGCGAATGCTGACGTTACTGATTTTGCTAATGTCCAGACTGCATTGGCAGCTGCTTCAGGTGCAGTGACTTTTAATAGCCAAAACCTAAGCAGTATTAATCAGTTATCCACACCGACTGTTGTTACCGGCACACTCACTGAGTACGGTCTTGGCAGTGGTATTACTATAGCAAGTGATGTTGGATTCCATAACACATCACCAACGTCGCAAGCATCACATATTTCCGACCCTGCTGGAGGAGCTACACAGGATGCTGAAGCAAGGTCAGCTATTAATAGTATCCTGGTGGTGTTAGAGAATCATGGATTAACTGCTTCATCTTAGGAGGACATATGGACGAGTATACTATAGGTAAAGATGTAGGGGAGTTACAGGCACTGATGACACAGCACGCACGAAAGATTAACGTTTTAAGCGCGTCTATTGATGCGCTTATATTGAGAGTGGATAGGCTGGAGGCGCAGAACACTCAGAGTGATAAGGAGCCTGAGAAATGATTTACAAAACTGCACATAACCAACACATGCCTGGCATCTCCGGTGCCTCTGGTAAATCTGGTTCAAACTGGCTTAGATCGCTGGGCAATATTGACTGGAAAACAGCAGGTAAAGTTGGTCTGGGTCTTGGTGCTGCCGGAGGACTGCTCGGGTATGCCTCAAGCGGTATCGACTTTGACCCCACACTTACTGAGGAGTCTGTAAGGGAGGCAATAGATCAGCACAGAAGCATAGGGGGCAGAGCTATCAGTAGGAGATCAACGTTTGGCAAAACAGACGCTGCGTCACAATTCTACGCCAGAGGCTTAGGGTCATCCGGAGCTGTTATTGGAGATATAGCAGGGTATGACCAAGCTGCGATGGACGAGATAGCTCAACTGGAAGCAGCGTTATCTGAGGAGTTGATGAAAGCTTTGCAGTATATTGATCAAAGGGATTTACAATTAGCGATGGCTGAAGCTGAACAAGACCAGGGTATCTTCAGCACAATTGGTGAGCTAAGTGCTCTTGGCATGTTCCTGATATAGGAGGTACGTGATGGCATATGAAGTGCTCAAGAATGTGTTGGGGAGCGCTGTTCAGCAAAAACTGCAAGCAGCTACTCCTATAGGCAAGGCTCAACTGTTGAGTTTACAGTTACAGAACAAGCTTGCTGCGAGAACTCTGGATGACCTGTTTCCCCTTCAGATGAAAAGGCTGGAGCGGGAAATCGAGACTATGATCGATCCTGAGAGGGCACTACAACTAAAAAAGCAGGAGATTAAAGCTCAGCAGGATGCGATACAGGCGCGAGAGGAAGCCGTTATCCCGCTACAAAGGGATGCTGATATAGCAGTAAAGCGGGAGCCTTCTGTCCATGTGACTAAGACTGATAGGCCCAATACCTCGATTAGACAGTTATTCGTTGATGAGGAAGGTAAACCCAGTCAGAATGCTTATGACTGGCTAATAGACACCTCGACTGGAGAGCGTATACGTCCTATCGGGCTTGCAAGGTGGGGTGAGCCGCCAAGCCCTGAAGGGTCAGGCAGCCAAGACCTGAGTAATCAAGAAATCGGCTTATTAATAGAAGGTGTGGTAGGCAAAGTGACAGCTGCTGGAACAATCTCTAAGGAAAGCTCTGAGCTGAAAGAGCTTGTCGAATCTTTAAGGGAAGTTGGGATATACGATGAGGAGTTCAAAGAAGCCAATCCAGAGCAAAAGTTGCTGTACTTAATCACCTCAGATTTCCCAGAAGGGGAAGTCTTTAGGAAGCTGGGACCCCCTGGTGAGTTGTATAATAAGTACCCAGTGGTGACATCAGCTGTGCAGCAGCTGAAAAAAGCAGGACCATACGAAACCTTAATGGAGTTGAATAAACATGCTAATGCAAAGCCCCCGTTCTTCTCAAACTGATGAAGCTCCTCCTATGGATGCGGCAGCTCCAGGTAACGGTAAAAGTAAGTCATTTGGTGTTGGTGGTGGATATGAAAAGCCTCCTCGACCTGTGGAAGAGATTGCTGACAATATCCTGAAGGCATATCAGTTTATGAGTCTAAAGTTTGATGTGGGTACGCCGGATGAGTTCTTAAAACGTCTTGAGGATAAAGGTGATCGTGAGCAGGTTTTTAATTACATGAGGAGTTATTTTGAAGTCGGGTCATTTGAGGACTTCACGGACAGAATGACTACTCCAAAAATGCGCGAGGGATGGAGCCATAAGGCGTGGAGGTGGGCTAATACGCCATTACCAGAGAAGGCTCTGAGGTATATACAGAGTATCCCTGAGCAGGTTTCAGATGAAGCTGCAATAGTAGGTACCGGCACAGAAAACCTTAGCTTTCTTGGTAAGAGAGGCCAGGATGTTGCAGCTCAAGTATTATATGGGGCTTCACGATCTCTGGCAGAGACGTTGCTTGGACTCACAACCCCTCTCAACCTCACGCTACTTGGGACTATGGGTATTGGAGGGGCGTTGTTCCCAGCAGCCGGCAGAGTAGCTTCTGGAGCTTTCACAATAGATATGGCCAGGCATATTCCAGATCAGATATTAGCCATACGCGATGCTATCCAAGAGGGGGATCCTTATAAGATTTCCAAAAGTGTGACAGACTTAGTCACTACCAGCTACTTTGTCAAACAAGCTGGGCAACACGCACTAAAGAAGCCGCCTCCAAGAATGAAAGCTAAGATTGAGGAAGCTGAGAAGGTTGTTGTGGATGCTGCTCAGACTAAAGCAGTAGCTGAGGCTCTGAAGAATCTTGACCAGGCATTGGCAGAGGAGCCTGGAACGCTAAGTCCTGTAGACAGCGCTGTCCGTGCCAGAGCTATTGAGCGTGAGTTGGCTTATATCGATTACGTCAACCAATCCCCTCATGGTGGGAAATTGTTAAAAATGCGCCTGGCTTTTGAGGAAGCAATGGCTGAACGCGATGCCGCTTTTATCAAAGAGGTCAATACACCTGCATTGTTGAGAACAGGAGAAGGCCCCGAGTTTGGGGCTAAACAAGCGTCATTAGAAAAAGCTTGTATGCAAAGCCGGCTTGGAAGTAAGCTGTTGCGGAGGCGTCTACTTCGGATGCAGCAGGAAGCTGTGGAGCAGTTGGAAGGTGTTGAGAAAGTCAGCACTATGCCATCTGAGGTGGAGGGTGCTAAGTTTGTAATGCCTGAACCTTCAACTGAAAAAGGAGTAGTTACCTACCCTGACCCACATAGACGAGCGTTGGAAGCCAGAATCAATGAAGACTTAACGCGGGCTGAAATAGCAAGGTCTAAAGATGTTGCTGGTAAAGGGTTTATTGAGTTAATGGCTGAAGTAGCTGAAAAGGAAGCTGCTAAAGAAGCTGCAAAGGCTGAGGGGATGAAGCCAGAGAATATGGTGGTGAAGTCTCCTGAAGAGACCGTTCCACGGGTGTTGAAAGGGTTAGGAGAACCTGAGGTGCCTGGAGGGCCTGTGAAGCCTGGCGAGATTCTCAGAGCTGCCAGCAACAGCGTCGCTGAATCTGTAAGGGCGTTATATGAATTAATGGGAGGTGATAGGTTAGGTATTGTCCCATTCTCGGAAGCTAACTATGAAGCCGCAAAGCCTCACCTCCAGAAAGCTTGGGCTGAATATGAGAAGGTCAAAGCTGGGTTTGATGTGTTCTCAAAAGATATGCTGGATAAGCTTGGGGATAGAGGTATTCCTTATTTGAGGGCATTTCAGGCTGAGATAATGCCGGAAGCTCCCACCAAGCTGACACTCAGTAATCCAGGTCCGGACCCAGCTAAGCACAATGAGCAGTTTGTGAATAAGGTGGTGGACTATATTTATGAGAGGAGAGGTGAGACCCCTCACCCCAAGCAGAAAGAGCATAAGCAGAGACAGGTACGCCAGATAATTAATGATGAGGCGATGCCTATCGATCAAGGAAAGGCTATTGAGATTCAGCGGGCAATGGAGCTGGTTGATTTACGCACCAAGCAAGGAGGTAAGATATTACCAGATGTTCCGGATGAATTCCCAGCGTTCTCACGCAGGAGAAGTCCAGATGGGCTGTTACTGCCACAGGTGTCATATGGAGATATGAGAGCTGTGATGGAGTCTCGGAAAATGCCGGAGACCAAATTTGGCTACAAATACACCACTCCAAGGAGGTTTATGACGGAGATGGGTGACAGAGTTAAAGAGACTTTTTATGATGGGCTGGATGATTCTGTACATGCTGGCAAGATTGTCGAGAGTCAGGTTAAGAGGGCGTACAGTAATCGGTTGAGGGAGTTACGAAAGTTGCCGGCTGGCCAGCGCTTATTACCCGGGAGGAAATCGTTCAATCGCATAGGTATTTATGGTGACTTCAAAAGGTTTGAAGCTATGGAGCCTGGGAGGGGTTATGAGTACCTGAAGTTGTTAAAGATGAAAAAGCCACCAAAGCTGAATAAAGGAGAAGCTGAGCTGTACTCCATATACAGGTCGTACTTTGACCAACTCCATGAGATGGTGAACGAGGGACGTAAGCAGTCTGGTATGAAGCCTATAGGGTATGCTGAGGACTATTTTCCATTGATGAGAGATATGGCTGAGTTTGCTCAAACTCATGGGAATTTAGCTACCGCTAATGTTAGAGAGTGGAATGAGTTTATACATCCAAGGTCAACCAGGTTCCCGTTTGAGAAGGAAGCTCGTGGTACTGTGGCCCGGGTTGCTACTGATGCTGACGCAGTGTTTCAGGCTTATCTGGAAACAGCCACCAATCACGCATTTGTTGGCCCAAAGATTGCACACTTACGCGAGATTCTGAAGGAAGTCACTGATAGTAAAGGGGAGCCAGTATTTAGTTTGAAGACAGCTAACCCACATGCCCACAACTATCTTACTAACTGGTTAGACTTTGTCGCAGGTAAGCGCTTCCTGAGCTTTGAAAGCTCAGAGTGGTTAGACAAGCACATCTTCCAGAAGCTGCATAAGCATGTTGCGAGATCTATTCTTGCTGGTAATGTGAGGTCTGCTGGAGTACAGCTTACAGCCTATGCGCCTGCATTTGCTGAGATTGGCACTAAGTACTTAGTACAGGGGATATATGATGCTGCAAGCCTTATTGGAAAAGATGTGAAGTCAGTAGTTAAGAGAGGGGTGCCCACTGCCAGAGCGCTTGCCCATGAAGGAGCTTCAGCACTATTGGGGAGAACGTATGATGCAGCCCAGGTAGAGATTATGGGTAGAAGACTACGAGGGAAGGCTATACCGATTAAAGACACAGCTTTAGCTAAAGTTGTTGCAGGATCAAAGAACAGTATGCAGAGTGTGGAGCAGGCTATGACGTGGCTCGCCAAGCAGGGGTTGACGCCACTAACTGTGAATGACATGTTCACCGCTGAATCCGTGTGGCATGGCGGGTATAGGTATGCTACGCAGCATTTGAACCTGAAGCATAAGCCTGCTGTCCGGTGGGCTAATGATTTGGTAACGAGGACACAGGCATCAGCTGCCAGACACAACCTTGCCCCTATTCAGTATACAGCGTTGGGAAAAGCGATGACATTGTTTCAAACTTACGTCATTCAGCATTGGGAGTGGTTGACTAAGGATGTTATGGGATATAAGACAGCTGTAGTTAATCCTGATAGAGCTTTGATTATGCTACGCTACATGTTGGCATCCACAGCAATGAGCATTGTGTTTGAGGGGTTATTAGGGCAACAATCTCCATTCCCTACTCCGTTGGCTGCTTTCATCAATGAGTACAATGATAATGGGAGTGTTGGCAAAGCTTCTCTCCTGGCACTGAGAGAGTTGGCAGAGCCTATACCGATAGTAGGAGGGGCATTCAGGTGGGGAAGTTCGCCAGCGGGTGCAGTAATCACAGCTGTTCAGGAGTTGGCTGAGATTTCACAATTTGAGGAGTACGGATGGAAGCCGTATACTTGGGAGGTTGTCGGCAAATTATTAGGTGTCCCTGGGACATCACAGGCGGCTAAAGTGTATAGAAAGCATGAACGAGAAAGGAAGTATGAACGATGAGAGCTAATCACGATTTACATTGGACGGTGGCGGTGCTGATGGCTGTGGCACTGCTATTTGGTGCAGCAAGTGCGTTTGGTCAGAATGCATTTGTCACAAACTATTCTCCGTTTTTGACTGTGACACTAACGAATACGGAGACTGAGGTAGTGTATGTGCTGTTTCCGGCTGAAGGAAGTTCATGGACAATAAGTACGACATTGCCCACGAAGTACAGGGCTAATGCGACCAGCGGGCGCCGGAGACCGACGAGTGGGTTTGAGCAATTCGGTGACCTCACGTTGAATATTGAGCCTACAACCACCAGTGGGACGACAGATTCGTTGGCAGTGTGGATGAAGCCACTCATCTGGGACCCTGTGGACGAAGAATTTGCAGTTATCGAGAGTGACTCAATGCTGATGATGTTTGGGCAGACTAACCTATACTATGCAGATAGTACTGGGCAGTCTGGACATTACTTAGATTGGGATACTACGGTGGAGTATTCATGCCTGCTGACTGGATGGGTATGGCCACACGCAGGACTTGCGGTGTACTTCAGGCAAGAAAGCGCGGCAGCGGTGATGACAACAACTATATGGTTCAGTTGGACTGAACTACTGTTGAGATAAGGAGGCTATGATGAGAAGGTTTATAATTCTGGCAATGCTGCTTATCCTATGTACCTCTCAGGTGTTTGCGGATGGCAGCGCTCTTAAAGGTAACAATACGCGGCTGCCGTTCCTATACGTGTCTGGAACGATCAGATGTGCGACGCTGAATGCTGCGTTGATTAACCTCAGTAATATGGTGATTGAGGATTCGTTGGTAATTGAGTCTGGAAGTAATAAGGTGTACATTGCGCCGGATTCGTCTGATTTTAACAACATTATTAACATTAGTAGCGCCGGATTTGTAAATATTGGTTCTGCCTCTGCATCAAGTGTTTCGGCAAGTGGAGAGGTTGCGTTTGGTGGTAACACTGAGTTTTTAGGAACAATATACCCGCGTGGAAACATTTTCGGGAGAACTACTGGACAGTCAACATTTGGGTATTATATAATGCCGTTGGCAGGGCAACAACTCAGTCTGCTTTTAAATTCAGGTGCAAATCAGACAAATAATGTACTTGTGCTTGGAGATATTGATTTTGGGTATGATAAAAACTATGACCACGGGGCACAAAGCAACCCTTTGTTTGCAATACACACGGATGATGATCCGGATGTATCAAATAATTACTGGGGCGGATTTCAGCACGACAATACCGGACTTACTATACAGACAGGGGCGAATACAGGCGCAGGTTCTGCGCCTGCAACAATAGATAATTACATTTCTTTGCAGCCACGCGGAACAGAACAATTTCAGCTTGAAGGTGATGGCGATTTGGTGTTGTTTGGCGGGACGGCGGATAAGGATTTTACGATCACCTTAAACGGCGAGACTAATGATGGCGTGCTGACGTGGCATGAAGACGAGGATTCGTTGTCCATTGCATGTGACCTCGGGGTCAGTGGCGAGATAAGAGGAAGTACCCATATCTTGAGTGGGAACTCAGGTAACGCGAGCCACACCTTTATAACACTCACAAACACCGATGAACCAGCTTCTGGAGAGACGAGCCAAACGGCAGACATTGTTTTTAAAGTAATGGGCACAACGGATGATGGAAGCAGCTTTGCCGCGCATGAGGTTGGGAAGATTTCAGGACGTAAAATTGATGATTTTTTCCACGCCACAACCGAAGAAGACCATGAGGGAGGAATTAGTGTGTGGGGTGTTGATAATGGTGCTTATGCAGAAGCATTTTACACTTTGGGCAGTGCAACATATTTTGAGGGAAAAGTGCGGTTTAAGGCTAATGATGTTCGGATGTACGATAATTGTGGGGTTTATTTTGGCACAAACGCATCAAACGCTCTTGTACTTGAAGGCGCAGACCCTAATGCCCACACAGTACAATTTCAACTTGGAGAAGGTGATGCGTATGGCGTACCCGTTTTAATTCTCGGCGACAGGTCAATAAATAATGTGAATTTAGGTTTATTTGACGGTATAACCGAGCCTCGTTTTGAGGTGTTCGACGATGACGCAGATAGTCATGTCGGTATTGGATTCTATGGTGATGATGAACCTGGAATTACTACAGATAACGATGATTTTACAATTGATACAGGAACGGGCGTATTGGCTGTTAATGATATGAAAGTCTTAACATATCGTGATGATGATATCGATGACAACGACTCATTCAACCTCCCTGATGGTGCAGTAGGGCACGGAGTTGTGTATATCGGCAATGACACCAACGAAGAAGGTGCCACATTTGCCATTTATGATGATAATGTTGTGCTTATAGCGAATACCGCAAATTGTCAAGAAGCCGATGCGGATAATAAGCTTGTCATAATGGATGGCGGTGATACAGTAACTATTAAGAATACGTTAGGTGATGACTACAAGCTAACACTGACTCTGTGGTACTATGTACCGTGAATAGCTGAGGAAGGGAAAGTATGGGAATCGAGACAGCTCTTTTTAAAAGTATTCTGGAGTACGTGGCAGCAGGTGGCTCATTCGGTGTTGCGGTTCTAACTGGGCTGCAAATCTGGTACCATGTGAGGTTGAGAAAGCTTGAAAAATCACAACATGGAGGATGTAGTGCTGTGGTAAAAGCGCAAGAGGCTGTTGACAAGGTGAAGCAGGATTTGAAGGACTGCACTGAGAGTGTAGATCAAAAGCTGGAGACTATTAAGGACGGTGTGCACGGCCATGAAGTAACGTTGGCCACAATCAATGCACAGTATGAATCTATAGCAAACATGCAGAAACTTATTCTACGACGCCTGAAACTAAATGGCGGAAGTTAGGAGGACTGATGAAGTTATTAACCCGGGAAGAGTATGAAGCTGCGGAGGAGACAATCAGGGAAGCTAAATTGTTCATTGAGCGCAACACAACCAGTGTGGCTGTGAATCCACAGTTTATGACGCTGAAGGTGCTTACACTCAATACTGAATTGGCGTTGAAAGCTCTTAGAAAGGAGTACACATGAATCTCGGACCATTAGGAACACAGGTGTTCATAGGCGGCTTTGTATTGACATTGCTGGTAAAGTGTTTAGCATCAGCTTTAGCAGATGCACTGCCTTCCAGCCCTGACCGTTGGGACTCAATGTGGGCCAAGAAGCACTTAGCCCGCTGGGTAGATAGATACGTGCTGCCTGTGTATGTAGTCGTGTGGATCTGTGACTATGTAGGTTGGGCATACCTTCTGTTCTTCGCTGTGCTCGGGGCTGTATGTTGGAAGTTGTGGAATTATGTATACACTAAATGTGGAGGTGTGAAATGAAAATTACACTTAGTCATGCGTTAGAAGGGTATAGAAAGCTTATACTTGGGTTGCTATTTCTGGTGCTGACATATTTGCTGGCAGTGCGAGCTATGAATAGCGGTGCTGACCTGCTGGGGACTGCATCGATTATTGCGGCGATGGCAGCTGGGGTGCTGACAATTGTGCAGGGGAATGTCCAGGAACATAGAACTAAAAATGGCACCCCAAAGTAGTATCAGGGGTGCCTATACCTGCCTCTTATTTCGATGTCCCTTGGGGCTTCTTCTTCGCTGTACCTTCATCAAACATAGCCTCTGGTCCTCCTTTTAAAGCGAAGAGGCAGGACCGTGTGCCGCAGCCCTGCCAATTCTGTGCTAACAACCTAACTACGGGAGTGAGGTAGAAAGAATGAGTAAACGCTAAAATAGTTGCAAAAACCTTGCCAGAATCCCAACTAATCACATAAATTCAGCTGTATTTTAAAGTTTTCTGAGCCAGCCTCCTATAAATGAGCTATGCAAAAACACGATTTTTTGAATTCGAACGCCGGACCGATGAAATCCAGCCGGATTTTGTAAAATAGGACGTGGCGTCCCCAGAACGTGGCGTCCTGTTACCTGGCCATCTTGTGGCTAAGGCGTCCTGATGACATGGGGATGTGGCGTTGTGACGTCCTGACGACGTAAAATCCACCATTTGGACAGCTTCGGACTCCCTCTGTGCGTGTCTGTGCGTGCGCCCCTTTAAAAACAAGTACTTATGTCCGGACATTTGAGGACAAACCCGGACATTCCTGGACAAACGTGGACATGTCCGTATTTGTCCGTATTTGTCCTCGTTTGTCCCCATTTGTCCATATATAAGTATATATATATAAAGAACTTAAGTAGTTTTTAGGGGGAGAGGGCAGGTAGTAGGCTGTTTTAGCATGTCATCCTGTCCTGATGACACCACGTCCTAACGTCCTGACGTCGTAGTGACATGGCGTCATGGTGTCCTGACGTCCTGTTTGTGGAATTTTGTGGAATTTTTTTAGCACAATTGTTGTGTAGGGATTATTAAAACTACAGGTGGCGCGGAGTGCCGAAGTCCCCCTGCCGGTCGATCACTCGCTTGAAAAAACAATCCTTTTTTCGACGGCAAAGTGCTAAAAATTTACCATAGTGGTAAAAAATTAGCAGTTAGCAGCGAAAAATCCCGCTCGGTTTGGCGCTTTTTCATTAATAAAATCTTTGGCACGCTGTTTGCCACACGCTTCGGTGCTAAAAAAGCAGCTTGCGCAAGTGCAATAAAGTCAGTAGCTTGCGGGCTGCTAAAAGTTTTAGCAAAAGCGGCTTGTGCAACCCGTTGTTTTTACTGAGCTTGCGAGCGTGTGATAAAAAAGTTATCAAAAAGTGATTATAAAATTAACAGGAAACGATTGCGGCTGCAAACACCATGCCAACGTTGTAAGTCATTGAAAATTAAGCACTTACACACTAAAAAAATTTACGGCAAGCATTTTGCGGCAAAAAAAGCGACAATTTCGCGTCGTGTCTATGCCTTGTGCCCTGGGTGTGTAGACACGGCAAGTTTATAACCCCTAACAAGCGAGGTGAATCATGAGTGAAACAAGAGTAAGTGAGTTAGAAGAGCAAGTGCTAAAAGACTTGAATGCACTTGGTCTTGATTACGCTGGAGACAATGTGAAAGCCGTATATCTTTCTTTGGCGAAAGTGCTGATCACAGTGTCTGACTGTTCAGGCAAAAATGCCTGGCTGACAGGCCAATATCACAAGGCTGAAGCAGATCGCGGAAAGGAAGTAGGATTTGCAAAAAGCAAAGCCTCAAGAATTGCCGGATTTATTTTGAGGCACACAGTCAGTAAACCTAATCCACGATATAATGGTGGAGCGACAAGTGCTGAAGTTCCGGACGACGTGCGTAAAGAACTTGGCATATAGCTTAACTCGCTAAAAATCATGTACTTAGGGCAACCCCCCTGATGGGGGGCTGCCTTTCGTACATTCAAAATGGGAGGTAAAGGTATGAAAAGACAGGCTATACATCAAAAAGCTGACAATGTTCGATATAGGGACTCTATGGGACTTCCCTACACACAAAAAAAATCATATCTGAAAGTCTCTTGTTATTTTTTTTTGGTGCTGGCTCTCAAGTTACTTCAAGTTATCCTGTCTTAATTTATTTTTTTTTGTCTTTATTTTCCCTATAGGGTACACTAATGAGGAGTGACAAGTGCATAGAAAACAGGTGTTTACGAAGAACTATAATAATCATGGGAGGTTGCATCATGGAGTCTATTGAGACCTATTACTACAGAGGCTACAGTATTGGCATATATCAGGATATTGATCCCCTTAACCCCAGAGAATTTGACAGTCTGGGGACGATGGCTTGCTTTCATACAGGATACAGTCTGGGTGATGAGGAGACACCTGATTATTATTCCGACTGGCTCGCAGATATGGCGGACTCGATCGAGGATTTACCGGCCACCATAGAGGACATGGTGGTTAATGGCGCGCCTGTCCAGGAGCTGGGAAAAGTCTTGCTCCCACTTATCCGCAAACATTTCTTCATACTCCCGCTGTTTTTATATGACCACAGTGGTTTATGGATGTCAACATCTAACAGGTCTTGGCCATTCAACTGTCCTTGGGATTCAGGGCAGGTTGGGTGGATATACGTGAGCAGGAAGAGAGTAAGGGAACAATATGGCATCAAGAGGATTAGTAAGAAGTTGCAAGACAAAGTACTTGACAGGTTAGTAGGTGAAGTTAGGACGTATAGTCAATACTTGTCAGGGGACATCTATGGGTATATAGTGTGGGATGACGATGGGGAGGAAGTAGATTCATGTTGGGGGTACTATGGGTCTGACATCCATTCCAATGGACTAATGTGGACTGCGAAGGCAGCCATTGATGCAGACATCGAAGACCGCATAAAGAAACACATCAAAAAAGTGAAGGCGTGGATAAGAGGGCATGTGCCGTTTACTTATAGAGCGCCTTTGGTAAGTGGGGGGTTGAATAACAAGATTTGGAGGCTAATATGATACCACAAGACGACCTAATTGAGAGTTTTGCACAAGGGTATAGGTCTGGAGAAGCATCCAATATGTTCATCGATGGTGATGCCATATATAGTTATGGCTACCGCTTCATACTGGCAATCCGTAGATGTGATTTTCTAATCAATGGGGACACATACTCACCCACTACCACCCAGCACACCATGAAGTGTATTTGTGGGCTAAGGCCGAATGTACAAATACCGTTCTCGGCACTGGAGCAAGTCTTCCGAGACAACACCTTATATCTTAGGGACGACTTCATAAATAACGCACATAGGATAGTTGTTGTGGACACGCAGGGGGATAAGTACAGGGAGGTACGGTACTTGAATCCGAAAACTGGTGAGCGGGAGACGAGGCAGGAACACTTACTGGGCGCTACCCTGTTTGAGTTTGATGGGAAGTACTTCCTATCAAGCACTGATAGTGGGGCGATCTGGGGGAGAGGCTATTTCTTAGTAGAGTTGCCTGGCAAGCCCTGTACAGTTGATAACGCCTTCGAGAGCTTGTTGCCAAATTATGTCAGGAAATATCCTGACGCACCATATATTCGGCAGGGCGAATTCTTCTTTGTGCCGGATTTAAAGAAAAAGGTGGCGGAAGGGGAGTACTCTAAACAAGTTGATCTCTCTGAAGCCTTTGGAAATGGTGGTAATCCACACTATGCCAGAGATTTCTACCGTCAAAAAAGGACAATCTGGGTACGGGGGACAGTACGTCATCCGGAACATAGAATGTGCAAACTTGGGGAGGTTTGGCACAAGGTCTACATAAATAGGGCTGTTAAAAGTTACAACTCTGCTGGGGGTGTTGACTAACTAAGGGAGGTATGAAGATGAAGCAGGAAATCAGCTTTCTGATAAGCAGTATTAATGGCTACTATGGGGTTGAGGTAGCCACCAACAAACACAGTCTCCGAGACTTATGGAAGATGAGGAGGGAGATTGAGGAGGCTGAACACCGCAAACCTAACAAAGGGAGGCCACAAAATGGCGAACAAAGATCAAGTTATGAAGGCCGTCAATACTGCGGCGGAAAACTACCTTACACACGTGAAGTGTGAGGCAGAGCGAGAGCGTAGACGTCTACAAGAGAGGGAGGGGGAAATGACAAAAGCTCTAAAAGAGCTTGCAAAGAAGGCACTCAAAGAGATACTAAGACCTCATGCCTCTACGATGAGGGACGCTGGTTTTAAGGTAGATGTGGATAACCTGGATGTCGATTTTCCACCTAAATGTGGGTGGCACTCAAAGCCACACATCGTCTTGGACAAAAGCTTGGGACTAAAGGATATAGAGAAGCAGCAGGATGAGGTAAACGAGAAGCAACGTCAGATAGTCAAAAGTGTTTGCAGGGAGCGTGACTCCCTCTTGCAAACAATTGCTCTGTTTGGTGTGTCAGAGAAACTCGCATCTATGGTGCAGAGTTTCTTCAAAAAAATGGAGGTGAGTGATGAGTGAAAGGTTATATGAGGTAGAGCTGATACTCTTCAATGGGGTGAATACCCCATTTTTGGAAGGGTTAGACTATGGATCTGCTACTTGTGCAGCCAAAGATCTGCACACGCAGGCACAGGAGTTCAGAGAGAGTCATGGGCTTAGCATGGGGGTAGATTGTTTCTCAGTGGTGACACACGAAGACATCATTTACTTTGCCGATCCTACTAAGCTGATGGTAGGCTTTGAGCTTATTGGCTCAAAGCTATCTCAAGTCTTAACAGATTTAAAGACCAGCTTCAATAAAGCTACGGTTGGTGGAGCACTCAACATGACACTATTTGCAGAACTTATGGCTACAATGGGTATTGCGAGAACGAAGGAGCTGTTGGATACATTTTACGGATTCTTCGCTTTTCCACATAGGACATCCCCAGCTTGTGGTGGATTCAGCGTTGATGAAGACGAGGTTTTCAGACTGGGCACTAAGCGGATAGACGATGCTCCGGAAGATGTGCGCAACACACTACCGACGCTTTTGGTGACGGACTCCTTGAGCATGGTTAAGAAGGCATACAATGCTTACCACGACTTAAGCCACGTGGTTATCGGGACTCTGTTGCACGAAGTATTAATGGATGTAAGAACAACTTACGGCGGTTACTTCGACGTCGATAGCGAGGGTTTTGACAACGACGAGTTCTGGCATCGCTTTAAATGTGAGCATGAGCCGTCAAAGCAATAATGAATCAGCATCCCTGCGCCTCTGACCCCACCTCCCATGTTAGGGTCAGGGCGTGGGTGATGCTGTTAAGGTGAGGAGGTTTTATGATCAGGAACATAGTGATGCTGGTACTTCTAATAGTGGCACAGTTATTGCTAAACTGCGGCTGTGCAAGCAACGACGATGCAGGCTATACGGCGACACTTACCAGTAAGACTGGGCAAGTCACAAGCTTGAGCTGCTCAGGATACCGGATACGCAAAAATTACATAAGGCTATATTTCGACGATACAGGTAATGATGGGTTACCAACTCGTACCTACACAGATTATTCAAGAGAGGGTTACGACATCACTATCACAAACAGTCTTGGTAGGAATGTGGTAAAGGGTTTGTAACTATATAAGGAGTCTCAGGATGTCTAAGCGCCATACTATACAGCGTACTATCAAGATTATTATGATGTTATCGGGATGCACCCTATACATGGATTGGGTGCTCCCAACAAACCCGAGAAGCAAGAACCCTGTAATCCGCAAACTGATGGGAAGGGGTAAATCAAGTTATCTTAACTGTAAGGATCGTCTGCTGTTCGTGGTTGTATACCTGACAATACACATCACTTTTGGTGTGTCATTTTACTTGTCAGGCTCTCATATTGAGAACATTTTTTTAAACATCTATCCAAGCATGATTCAGTTATGGATAGGGTATCGTATATGTGTTGTTTTGAGACATAAGCATCGGATACAAAACTTATAACACAGACACTTATTGGCGGGCTACTGTAATTTCTAAATAATTATATGCTACAATCAGACAATAACCCTAATTCACGCAGTAGCTCGCCTTTAACTGGAGGAGGCAATATGGCTGAGCTATTAAAAGAGCCTGTTCTTTGGGCATTCCTCGCTGCGGCGTTTATCCTAAAGTTAGTACTCGGATACATCAAAGCTCCTTGTGAGAAGTTTATGCGTAGTGGGGAGCATTGGTGGGATATAGGAGGTTAATATGAGTGAAGAAACTACTGAAGAAAAATTGAAGCGTATACCAAGCACAGAGAGGTTGAGCGTGTTTGAGACGACTTCAGATCCACACCCTTACTGTATAACCGAAAAGCATGTAGCTCATGCAAGCAAGCATTGTTGCGGGTTGCTTACAACCGAGTGCATCAGAGAAGCAGAGGCAAATGGAGCAACGTGTGGGGTAGAAGGGTGTATGTTATCGGTAGACGAGCACAAGCTCGTGCTGCTTGTCCAGGTAAAGAATCCGCCGGATAATCTAAATGATATAGCGGATGAACTACAAGCATATCTTGTGAGAATAAAGCCGATAGTCGAGGAGGTATTCCCAAAATGCGCGGGATTTGGATTTATAAAGTAAACACAACTAACTAAACCATAGGAGGATACTATGCAGAAATCAGAGGGGGTGATGCAGCAGCTCGGAGCTGTGCATGTACGGCAAGAGATTTTTGACTTTCTAAAATCTCTACCGTTGGGGCAATCTGCTCGCTGGAGGCGGAGGGCGTATGACCTTCTTTTCCAGCAGCAGTTGGAGAGTGCAGAGGCTACAGAAGATGTCTCCGCAGCAGAAGCGGAGGAAGAACTATTAGTAAAAGGAGAAGATATGGGAACATTTGATGATTTGACAGATGGCATGTTTCTGGAAGGCATCGAGATTACGATCACCAATGCCAAGACGCTGGTTTTTGATTACGGAGGATCCAAGACACCGGCTCCTGGCATTATGTTGACGTACCAATCACCTTCATTGCAGAAGCCGGCTGAACAATTCTATAGCTGTGGTGATATAAAGGACTTAAAGCCAACAGCCGATGGAAAAGACTTTGAGTTCCTGAGCGGTAGAAAGAAGCTGACAAAGAGTTCCAACGGAGGATTGTTTCTCCAGGCTCTTGGTGAGCTGGGATTTTCGTTAGCGTTAATCGCTAATGATATAACCCAGTTGGTTGGTATGAA
>Ga0180433_10000831_pt1 | contig 52545 bp, 66 predicted proteins | sample SS_ome_8_FD_132980 | JGI IMG/M metagenome (GOLD analysis project Ga0180433, IMG submission 132980) | Hypersaline lake sediment archaeal communities from the Salton Sea, California, USA - SS_1_D_1 metaG | ecosystem: Environmental > Aquatic > Non-marine Saline and Alkaline > Hypersaline >...
ATTGCCAGGAAGAACGACGCCCTTCCCGTCGCAAAAGTTTTTGATTTGAGGACGCATAGCCGGCCAATCGACGTTACGCCAAGCTTGCGGGCCCTCGTCGTCGAGGAGAGGAACCTCGTACCCGCCCGGGATCTCGGTAATATGGGCCGCGAAACAACCCATATACGCGAGCTCGCGAACCGTGAGCTCCTCGGTATATGCGACGTAAAAGGGCTCGTCGTCGCCGGCCCGAAGTCGGACCGGAGGATTCTCCGAGAGACCGACGTTTACCCAACAAGCCCGGAGGGCCGTTTGTTGAGTCCAAGTCGCGCCGTCGTACGCCGACTTCCGAATTCCAACCGCGATCGCTCCCATTTGTCCTTACTCCCTTTTGCGTCTCTTCCGTTCGGAGCCGAGGTATCGGCGCTCGGTCTCCTCGGAAATGATTTGTTGAATCTCCGTTGTCCGGAGGGCGTCGGTATACCTCATCTTGCCGGCGCCGTCTTCTTTAAGAATTGCCCCCCCGGGTCCGGTCGGAAAGCGTTTTCTGTACCAATCGCCCTCGAGCTCGCTATCCGGAGCCTTCCGGCCGCCTCGATCTCGCCCCATGACCGCCCGGGAGTCCTCCTCAAAGGTCCCAAGGGTCGCGAACCGAACGCTCCGGAATCGCTACCTCCTCGCCCGACGAATCCGTATGCGGGTTGACCGGCAAACCGCGTCCGAGTCGTCCGAGCTCGGCCCGAGTGACACTCCTTCGAGCAAGAACGAAGGGCAAGGCCGAGGGCGACGGGTCAGGAAGGAAGACAGTCGGACACGTAGGCGGCCCAGGAGACTCGGCGACGAGCGTCGTTCCTCGAGTAAGGTACGCGCAGTATTGAATAAGGTGCCTTGGGTCGTCCTCGATAACGTTTCCGCTCGCGTCCCGGTAGAGTCGGAGGGTATCGTATCCACTCCAATTAAGCTCGCCGTCTCGAAAGGATGCGAGACGCATTTCTCCGATCGGTTCAACCATGACCCAAACCCGTACCGACGCTTTACGGAGAGCGATCCCGACCGCCATTCCTACGTTCGAAGCCGCCCCGCCGTTCTCGATTACTGGCTCAATTCGAAGCGCCGTCGAGTCCTCGGAGAAGAACGAGATAAGGGCGTTTATCGGGTCGCCGTCTTCGTCGGTTACCTCCGCCAGGAAGAGAGCCGAGTCGCCAACCCGGAACGGCGTTACGTATTCGGCCGAGAGAACGACGTCCGTTACCCGGCCCGTTATCGTAATGAGGATCGTATCCGAGACCTCTTGAGCGTTACCCGGAACGGCGAAGAGGGATAACGCTAGGATCCCGAGAAGAAGCTTTTTCATGCTGTCCCGCCTTTTCTTTGAGTTCCTCCGGCACTTGCTCGGTATTCGACTTCCTTACGAGTCCCCAACGGTTGTAAAACTCCGTCTCCCACTCGAGAGCGAGGACCCGGTTACAGTTTTCCAAATGCGGAAGACGCCCGCACTCGCAAGGCGTCTCCGGGAGAAGAGAGAGGAGCGTCCCGGCCATCTTCGAGAGGTCCTCGAGCGGTACGCTTTGAGCATACCCGAGTCTCTTGTGAATCGCGAAAGGCTCTGTCGAAACGTTCGACGATATCCGGACTTGGAGGAAACGAGCCAACCGGCGGAGCTCTTTTCGGAGCTCGGCGTATACCGGGTTTATCCTTCTTCCCATGCTCCCCCCTATGAACCTTCCGACCGTCCAACGTTGCTCCTTACGATTCGCTCTTGTTCTTTCCTACCCAATCCTCGGCAAGCCGGACAAACGTCCCGAGTCTTCCCCTCGAGCTCGACCCGGGCCCAACCGTTCTCCCTCGAAACCCTTCGAAGCTCAGTCGCCCGAGGTCTCCCCTTGAGAGAAGGCCCGAGCGTACCGCAAAGGTCGCAACTAAGCCGGCTCCAAATCATCCCGCGCCGTTAGCTTCGACGCGAGCTCGCTCCGTATCCCGCTCCTTGAGGTTCGTCCAAGTCGAGCCGCCGAGGAGGAGGCCGGCGACAAGCGTAAACGCTCCGATCGCCTCTTGAACAAATTCGGGCCGGAATCCGCCCGCCAGGAAGACGAACGAGGATGCGATATAAAGGGCGTGAGACCCGACCCGGTAGAATCGGGAGCCCCTATGCCAAGACGACGTTTTTTCGGGCATTGCGGCCCCCTAGAAGACGATTAAGGAGAGAAGCCCGACCCACCAAAGAAGGTGTACGAGCAAGGGCCCGACGATATCGCCGATCCCGTCCCGGACAAAGTCCTCGAACGGGTCTTTGGCGATAACGTGCCGGAAGTAATCGACAACCTCTCTCCCGCTCATAAAGAGGAGCCAAAGTTCGGAGAAAGCGAAGCCGACAATCGTCCCGACCGTAAGGCCGAAGAGCCAGGAAGCGAGCGCCGCCGGGACAACCGTCCCGAACATAACGAGAACGAAATGAGCTCCCCAAGTCGTCTCGTCGGAATAGGTAAGTATCTTCCACCACTTCGACCTCCACGCCCGGACCTTCAAAAAGAAACCGTCGAACATTTGCTCGGCCTCCTATTGCGAGACAAGGAAGTAAACCAAGACGCCGAGGGCCGGGAGAACGCCCCCGACCAAACCAACGAACCCGGCTCGAACTTCGGCAACCGCGATCCGGGATCGAAGCAAGGCGTTCTCGACCCTAAGATCCTCGATTGCCGAATGATTGGCCTTGACCATGTAAAGAACATGGGCAGACCATTTGACCCAAGGCTCGTCCTCCGCCGCGGGCGTACGAGGTACAAGCTAGGATGGGTTCAAGGATACCCCTCCGCCGCGGGCATGGAGACGCAAAAGACCCAAGTATCCTCGACAGCCGTCGCGCTATGCGGGACCTCTGGCGGGATATGCTTCCAACCGCCCGGAGCGACTTCCTCGATCTCTCCGTCGACCGTAAGGAGGAATCGACCTTTATAGACAAAGAGCCATTCATGCTCCTTGTGGTGGTGCGGAGGGAACCGGACGCCAGCGGGCATGAGGACCCGTTGAGTCGCGATCGCGCCGTCTTCCGAGCTCCAAGTAAGGAAGCCGAACGAATCGCCTCCTTCGCCCTTGTAGACGACGACGCTCTCGGATCCTGGCGCCGCGACGAGATTTGGAAGGGCCGGCGTTAGCTCCTCGAGCTCCCTTAAAACCCTCTGGCTCTCCGTCATTGCATACGCTCCTTTCCGATCAATCCGGGCCCCAAATGAGAACTTGCGTATGGCCGGAGCCCGACCCGGTCGCGTAGATCCTCCGGAGCTGGCCGGAATACTGGAAGCCGGCGACGAGAAACTCGCCCGGGATTGTCTCGACGTTGCCGGCCGCCGTCATAACCTTGAGGTCCTCGGCGACCAAGACTTGAAACGCCGTCGAGACAAACTCGAGGTCGCTCGAGTCGTCGGGAGCAATCGCCTTGACTCGCCTCGGCGGATCATGCGCCGACCGCCCTCCTTGGTCGCCCTTTCTTAGGAACCTGTCGAAATAACTCGCCATTTGCCTTCCTCCTTTTTTACCCTTCGATTCTCGTCAAGAGAGGTAACGTCTTTATGTTTCCGCCCCCGACAATCGGGTTTCCAATCGTCGTCAGGAGCGGGAGAGTCGCTTGATACGGCGTCGGATTGAACGGGCCCCACCAACCCGGGAGCGGATCGAAGTCGTCGTATTGCGACGTCCGGCAACGAGCGTACGGAACGATAAGAAGGTCCTTCGGCGAGCTTAGGAGCTCGAGCTTCGCCTCGTAAACGTCCGGCGGAGAGACCGCGTCGTCCGTCGCCGTAAGGATCTCCCAGGAATCGAGAGCCGTCTTCGCGGCCTCGATATAGAAATGCGTCCCGTCATACCGGAACCGGAACCAACGGAAGTCGTCCAAATGGTCCCAATAAAGAGGCTCGAAGTTCGTAACGTCCGTCGAGCTCGCGCCGTTGTCGGTATAAATGTAGAAGAAAAGAACCGTCGTAACGCCCGACTTGTACGCCTGAACATATGCGTCGAAGAGATTGTTTTCGACGTCGTACATTCGGAAAGAAAAGCTCTGAATCGCGTAACCGGTATCGTACCCTCTCCAAGGAGGGAAGACCCGGAAAAAGAGCTCGTCGCCAGCCGCGAACCGGTAGAGCTCCGCCGAGTTCTCGTAAAGCTCATGGTCGAGGTTCGAGTACCCGTCCCATTTCTCGACCGGCATAGCGAGACCGCGGTTCCTCGGGTGGAGAGCATGCTCCTCCGGCCACTCGCCGTAATTCTCTTCCCAAAAATCGTTCCGCCATGGATCCCAAACCGACGTAATATCCGCCATGTTCGGGTTCCCGATCGTCGTAAGGAGCGGAAGGATCTTTAACGCCGCTCCGGACGGGAGCTCTTCCTCTCCGGCGATCCCGGTCGGAGTGAGAAGGAAGAGCCTCTCGGTAAAGCCGGAGTCGCCAGCGACGACCGCGATAACCGCGTCGCTCGGGTGCCAATGCGTCGAGTAGACGTCGCCGACCCTCGAGGAGCCGTCGCCCCAACCGAGCCCGTCGTATGCGTCGAAATGCCCGGGAAGGACCGAGAAAGCGTCTCCCGTCCTCTCAAGCCACATTACGCCCGAGAAGTACGTCCAAGAGCCCCAAGGCCCGGAGCGGCCCTCGTACGGGATTACAAGGTACCTTCCGGTCGCGTCCCATGACGGCTTGCCCCAAACCGTCTCGCCGTCGCCGCCAGGGTTATTAAACGCGACCTCGAGATCCGTAAGCGTCCCGCTCCCGTTGTGCTTATAAATCCGGACAAGAGCTCCGTCGGAGTCGGCCGGGCTCGCGTCGTATCCGTCCGTCGCATAAGCGAGGTACGTTCCGGTCGGGTCGAATTCTATGTCATACGGATAGAGATAATCCGGGAGAGCCGGAGCTCCGCCGTCGACGAGGGAGAGCTCCTCCGCGACGTCGTCCCACTCGTACATATTGAGATAGTGAAGACCCGAGTCTCCGCCCCAATGCGCGACCGCGAGGTACGTCGAGTCGGCCCAAGAGGCGCCGTATACGTCCGAGAAAGGATCGTCTTCCCAAAGTTGCCACTCGCCGTAATGAGGATGTTCGAACGCCTCGAGGGCCGGATCCGGGAAGACGATATCGAGCGACGTATCGCCCGTCCGCTTGAAGACCGTTAAGGCGTTCCGATATCGCTTGTAATGGCCGGCGACGAGGTACTCTCCCGAAGGGTGCCAATCGAGGGCGTAAACGTCCGGTTGACCCGCGTCGTCGTCCGGGTGGATCGTCTCGACCTTCGGCATAAGCGAGAGCGTATCGCCTGTCCTCTTGAACCAAGCGACCGAACTATGCCAATCGCCCGACGCGTTATCGCCGCCTCGCATACCGACGGCGAGGTACGTCGAGCTCGGATCCCAAGCCAGCGTAATCGGATAAAGCGTCCCGGTATACCCGGAGCTTTGAGGGTCGTACGTATTGAGGTACGAGAGGCTCGAGCCGTCCCACTTGTAAAGAAGAACCTCGTTATCGTCGCCGGTTACGGCGAGGTACGTCCCATCCGGAGACCAACGGACGCCCTTCCATACGGAAACGCCGGTCGGTTGCGTCGACGGAATCGGCGAAATGAGGTCGAGCGATTCAGCCACGCCGGCCACCCAAAGCGAGAGAGAGAGGAGTAGTATCCACATTTAACCCGCCGGTACTTGGTCTTCGAAGATCAAAGACTCGTCCGTAAACTGTCCGCTCGCTCCCGCCGTTACCTCGAGTTTGATATGAACGATTACGCCCTCTTGAGGGCCGATCGTACCGACGTCGAGGAGCGGGCTCCCGTCCTCAAGCGGGCTCGTCCAAGAGAGGGCCGGCGACGCGTCGGGCGGAGCCTCTTCGTACGACGAGATTGATCCCTGTTGCGTCTCGTCCGTTACGTCGACGACGCCGACAGGATCGACCGCGAAGGACCAAGTATATTCGCCGCTCGCGCCGTCCTCCGGAGAGACAAACGCGAGGACGCCTTCCCATTGCTCCGGCGAGCTCGTTTGGTCGGTATTGATAATCGCGACCGACCGGTAAAGCGTAATCCCGGCCGTCGCCTCCGCGGCCGTTACCTTCCGGAAGAGCCCATAAAGACCGGACGTAAGCTTGGTCTTGGATATGTACCCGCCGAGACTTTCGGCGGCCGTCGATTCCTGAGAGTACCCGGGTCCGTACGGCGTCGTATAGTAAAACTCGATCCGATCCGCCAGCGTCGTCGGATCCGTCTCCTCTTCGACGACCTCCCGGACGACCTCCCGGACCGTCGCCGCCTTCGCCTTCGTATACCAACGCGTAACCGATCCTCGCGGGCTCCCTCTCGAGAGGATCGTCGTCGAGTTCCCCTCCGGCCGTATCTCATGCGTGTACCCGGTTATCGCGACGTCTTGGGCCGCGTTGTAATGAACGCCGTTCGCCGGGTACCGACAGAGATCGCCGATCTCGATTTCCGGGACGAACGCGTTCCTCGCCGTATGTGAGAGAGCCGGGAAAGCCGTCTCAGCGAGGATCGCCTCCGCCAGGGCAAGCGCCTTCGCTTGCGAGTTTATTTGGAGGTTACCGGTCTCGTCGAGGAGGAGCGGGTAAATCCCGTCGTTCTCTTCGTTCGCATACTCCGCGATCGAGCTCGAGTCCTCCGCGACGACCGCGGCCTCGTCCGTATCCCAATCGACAATTACGTAATTCCGGACGCCGAGGGCCGAGAGCTCGACCTCCGTTATTTCGAAGTAATCGTCGGCGTCGAAGATATGGTCGGGCGTCGTCTTGTCCCGGTCCGGCTCGTATAAAGTGAGTTGGTTCTCTTGGTCCGACGCGTTCCATTTGGCGCGGAAGTCCCAACCGATGTTATCCCGGAGGGCGATTATCGCGTCTTGCAAGCTCTGGCGTTGCTGAGTGTACTCGATTATCCCGAAGTCCGGGTCGCCCTCGACGTAGATCGTCGGCGGATTCACCGTAAGGTTATCGTCGAGGATCGCTTGCATAACGTCTTCGATCGGAGTCGGCGAGACGTTGTCGCCGTATTCCGTCTCGTCGAGGACCCAAGCGTCATGGAGCCGGCCGGCTTTGTCCCGACATGGGACGACGATCTCCGACGCGTTCCCGCCCCAAGCCGTGTCGTCGATCCGGCCCTCGAAGAGAAATTCCCAATCGCCCTCCTCGACCGCCTCGTCGAGCCCGATAATCGCCGTCTCGAGGAGGATCCTTCTCCCTGGCGCGATCGGTTGCGGGTCGTTCATTAGCGGCGCCTTCGACTCCGACTGAGTCTCCCGCCAGAAACGAACCGACGCCGTCTTCGCGAAACTCTCGACGTCGGCTTGAATCGTCGCGCCGATAAACCACTCGGAGAGGTTTTGCAAATGATCGGTCGAGTCCGCGACGAATACCCGGACGAGCTCCTTCCGCTCGTCGGCGATCGTGGCGTCTTCCCATAGCTCGAACGAAAGCGTCGCGTAATCGGCGTTACGGCCGATTCTACGCGTTATCTCCCTCGGGTAGACCTTGACCCCTCCGGAGGCGACCAAATCGCCGGAGAACGTCAAGGAGCCGCCAGAGAGGGCCGCGACAAGCGTCTCGATCGTCGAGGCGTCTTCCTCCGGCGTCCGGAGTTCCCATACCCGGACGAAGCCTCTCGAGCTCGTTATCGAAGAGCGGAGCGTCCCGTCGTACCGTCTCCGGATCTCCGCCCTTGGTTCGTAACGTACCGAGGCGCCGTCGGGCGCCAGATAGATCGGGAGAGAGTCGAGAAAGATATCCATTTACGAGACCTCCTCGACTTCGAAAAACCAAGTCCATTGGTTCGACAGAGGACCGGCCCGGAGTTGCGTCGGCCATACGTACGCCGAGAGAGACGTCGGGAAAATGTCGCCGGCAATCGTCGCGGGCCCGGAGGCGAGGAGCTCGTCCTCGAGGTCGTCCTTCTCCGCCGTCGTAAGGATATCCGTTTGAGCTTGGAACCGGAGGACCCGGGCCGAGTCGCCATGCTTCGCGATCCGAGCCTTCCCGCTCTCCGTTCTCTGGATATGCTCGAGAACGACCTCCTCGAGATTGAGAGGCGCGACGAGGTTTACCTCGAGCCCGTTAATCGAGAAAATCGCCATTATCCGACGACGTCGTTAAAGAGGTGTGGAGCTCCCGCCCGTAGTTTTTGTTGAATCAATCGAGCGAGGCGAGTCGCGAGCTCCTCGTCCGATTCGTTCCCGCCAGAGCCAGCGACCGAGACGTTTATCGAGACCGGAGCTCCGCCCGCTCCGCCTCCCGAGCTCGCAACCGGCGTACCGAAGGAAGGAGCGGCCGGCCCGGAGACTATGCTCGACCGCCAACGGAGGAGGGAAAGCCGGAGCCCTTGCGGAGCGTTCAAGGCCGACGAAACCCTCTCCGCCGCTTCCGCGGTCTCCTCGAGCGCCCGGTTTTGTTCGATGGTCGCGTTCGTCGCGGCCTCGGCCGCCTGAACCTGTTGGAGGAGGGCGATATACTCGCCGCCTCGGCCGGCCCGGATCGCTTTCATTAGTTCCAAGTGATTCCGGAGCGAGCGAGCTTCGTCGTCCCGGCCTTGGGCGATAAAGAGCCGTACCCGGAGGTTCTCGAGGTCCGTCGCTTGCTTGAGACGCTCGGCCGCCGCCGCCTCTCGAGCCGCCTCGGCCGCGTCCCTGGCGGCCTTATCAAATTCGTCGAGAGCTTGGTTTACCTCGCCCTCGATAACCGCCGTAAGGCGTTCGAACATTTCCTCGGTTATCGTCCCGGCCGCGAGGAGGTCCTTCGCTTTCTCCGTCTCCGAGAACGCCCCCCCGACGAGACGAGCTCGCAACGCGCCGCGGTCGTCGCCAGCGAGAGCGGCTTCCCGCTCCGTCAGGTTCGCCCCGAAGGAGAACCTTTCCCGCATAATGCCCGTAAACTCCTTCGCCGCCTCCTCGGCTTCCCGGGTCGCGATCGCTTGCTCTTCGAGGGTTTGGACGTATTCGGCGAGAGCGATTAAAGACTCGTCGAAGCCTTGGGTCCGCATACGCTCGAGTTCGATTTGCCTTTGCAGAGCTCGAGCCTCGTCGTCGAGACCGAGAGCCGTAAGCCGGCGGAGCTCGAGGCTTTCTTCCATGGCGGCGACTTGAGCGTCTGTCGCTTCCGTAACCGCGTCGCCGAGATCGTTCCAAGCCTCCTCGGCCTTTGCCCATTCGGCTTCCTGTACCGCCTCGAGGAGATCCATAAGCTCGTCGGACCAACCGGCCGCGGTCGCTTCCTCGAGCTCTTTCCGTTGCTCGATCTCGAGACGCATACGCTCGGCCTCGACGTCTTTCCCTTGAGCGATCAAGAGCCGGAGTTCGAGCTCCTCCCGGAAGGAGGCGTTAAGGGCCGCGAGCTTCTCCTCGTACTCGTCGAGGAGCCGGAGCCGTTCCTTCTCTTTTTCGATCGGATCGGGCGTCCTCGGCTTCGCGTACCGGTTGCCAAGCTTCTCGAGCTCGGTAAGGAGCTCCTCGTATGCGGCCGACAAGCTCGAGGGCGTCCCGTATACCGCGTCCTCGAATTGCTGGACCGCCTCGGCAAATTGTTCGGTCGCCTTCCGCTCCCTGTCGATACGGTCGAGTTCCTTTTGCTGGCGAACGTCGTCGTCGCCCCCGAAGAGGCCCGCAATCCCCGAAATAAGGCCGATCGCGCCCCCGGCGATACCGGCGACCCCTCCGATCGTCGCGGCCATTCCCGCGGCGCCCTCGAGCCCTTGAGCTCGCTTTAAACCTTGGAGCCCTTCCGCAACGTCGACGAGTCCCCGGACCGCGTCCGCGGCGTCGTCGTTCAAGATGCCGAGAGCGTCCGTTAGGCTCGCGATTCCCCGGACCGTCGAAACGATTACGTCCGAGTGCTCGATCATTGCTCCGGTAACCTCTCGGACCCAATGCTCGGTCTCCTCGAGCTCGCGGTTATACGCCTTCAGTTGTGGCGTCATTTCTCCGAGGTCGTACCCGGCCGGCCCGTCCGGCTCGTTTATCGAGTCGACCATACGGATATTCTTTCCGGAAAGCGTGTCCTTGAGGTTTTGACGCTTGAGCGCCTCCGCCTCTTCCCGGATCTCCGTAAGGATCTCGAGGAACTTCTCCCAAGCCGAGAGAACCGGGTCGCCAGGATCCGGAGGGTCGATCCTGTTTACTTCTTCCATGCGTCCGGCGATCGACTCGAGGAGCCGGTCGATCTCTTGCAAGCGTACGACGCGATCCGCCTCGTCGTCGCCGACATGAGACCCGAGCTCGGCCTCGATCGCGAGCTTCTCGGCCCATAGCCGGGCGTCGGCGAGCGCGAGCTCTTCCTTCGTCAAGGCTTGAACCATAACGAGCCGGGCGTCGGCCGCTTCCTGTTGAGCCTTCCTCGACTCCTCGATCGCTTTCTTCTCTTCCCGCTTCGCCCGGATAAAGAGGTACACGCCCGCGGTTATCGCGGTGAGAACGCCCGCGATCGGCCACATGGATATTGTGAGAAGGTTCCAAGCCGCGGCCGCCGAGTTAACAAGCGGGACCATTGCCGCGAACGCCGTTACGGCGCCCCATACGGCCGGTCCAAGCGTAACGAACGCCGCGACGACTCCCGCTCCGGCCGTCGCGCCGAGGACGATTCCCGCGGCTTTTAAAGCGTCGGCCATACGGTCCGCGTTGTCGATAAGGAGCTCGATCGCCGGGACCGTCTTCTCGACGAGTTCGTCCCGCCAATTCGAAAACTGTTGCTTGATCCGGCCGATCCGATTCTCGATCGACTCCATTTGCTTGTCGGCGATCTCCTTCGTCGTACCGCCGGCTTCCCGGAGGGCCGCCTCGTATTCCCGGATCTTCTCCGAGGCTCCGAGGAGAGGAAGGATTACGCCTTGAACCCGAGCCTGGAATCCGAGTTGCTCGAGGGCCGCGACTCGAGTCTCGTCGGACATACTGGCGGTCGCCGTCTCGAGGTCGCCAATAATGTCCGCGAGGTTCCTCATGTTGCCGTTAGCGTTGAAGACCGAGACCTCGAGCTCCTCGTACGCTTTCGCGTTGTTTACAGCCGCCGAGCTCATAAGCCGGAGGATTCGGGAGAGACCCGTCCCCGCGACTTGTGCCTTTACTCCCTGGTCAGCAAAGGCCGCGAGAACCGCGACCCCTTCCTCGGCGTCCTTGCCGAAGGTCTTCAACGCCGCCCCGGCTTCGCTCGTTAAAGCTTGCGAGAATTGCTCGACGCTCGCGTTTGCAAGGGTATTCGCCTTTACGAGAACGTCGGTAACCCGAGTCATATTGCGGAGGTTCGCTTGAGCGTCCTTCGAGGCGAGACCGAGGGCCGATTGAGCGTCCGTCGCAAGGTCCGTCGCCGTCGAGAGGTCGAACATACCCGCTCGGGCGAAGTTCGCGACCGCCGGCAAGGCCGCGACCGATTGAGCCGCGTCCATGCCAGCCGAAGCGAGGAAGTAATACGCCTCCGCGGTATCCTTCGCCGCGAAGTTCACAGCCTCGGAAACTTCCCGAGCCGTTGCCGCCATGTCGTCCCGCATTGCCGCGGATACGTCGCCCATGATCGCGAGACTCGAGCTCATAGCGGCGTCGAATTGTACGAAGCTCCGGATCCCGGCGCCGATCGCGTTCGCCGCGAGGGTAATCGCGATCGTGCCGGCGAGTCCGGTTAAGACCTTCCCGGTCGAGAGGCCCTCCGCTTTCATGCTCCGGAGGGTATTACGAGCTCGCCGGCCTCCGGCCTCGAAGCCGGTCGTATTCATGCCAAGCCGAAGGACTTCGGTCGTCATTTGCTCGCCTTGCTCCTCTCGGTTTGGTAGTCAAGAAACGCCCGGTCGAGGGCCCGGATCATTTCCCAAAAAGCCTCGAAGTCTTCGATCCCGTATCGCGCCGCGTACCGATCGGCCGCCTCGAACGGAATCGGTCCGAGACCGAACCCGCTTGAGCTACGGGATCCCGTTAGCTCCCAAAACGCCTTGTAAACCCAATCGAGCCGCTCCGGGAGCTCGGGAGCTTCTTCCCAAAACGGCTTCCCCTCGAGCTCGAGGCCGCCGGCCAGGAGCTTCGAAAGATGCGGGCCCCAAGCGAGATCCCATTCTAGGCTTTTCCCAAGACGTCCGAGTCCTCTTTGAGAGAGGTCGCTCGATGGTGGTCTTCGTTCAAGCCAGCCGAAACGACGGCGTCGTAAAAGTCCTCGTCCTCCTTGAACGCCTGGATCCCGAGCTCGGGCGTATAGTCGGCGAGCGTCCCGTCTTTCAACGCGATAAGCCGCCAATCCTCGAGGACCGCATGAGCGACCGACTCTCGGACGATCTTTTGCTCGACCTCGGGAGGGATATTGCCGACTCGGCGGTACTTTTGAAGGGCTTTCCTGGCGAACGCCGAACGGGCCGGATCATGGAACCGCCGGACCTTGATTTGCGGGAGCTTCGCGGCCGGATCCATATCCATAAGGCTCCGAAATTCCTCGTCCTCGGCCTCGCTCCATGTCAAATACTGGTTATTCCGGAAGACGATAAAGAGCCAAACGCCTTCCGACTTCCGGTCGCCAGCCTGTCCGAGTTTCAACGCGCCGTCTTTCATACTTTCCTCTCCTCTAGCTAAGGGATTCGACGAGATACGGAGACGGTCCTTCCGGCCGCCAGAGGAGTCGACCGGAAAGAGTTTCCCCGTCCCTTATCCGGCCGCCTCCGCCCCCCGTCAAAGAGATCGGTTAAGCCGCCGACCTCTCGATGCTCATGGTGATACCCGTCGACGGATCCTTATACGCCGTCCAACCGAGCGTTTGCATAAGGTCCGAGCTCCGACCGGTATTGGCCGGTCCCTCGAGGGTCGTAAACTTGAACCTCGGGAACGTGAAGGTATACGAGTTTCCGTCCGAGTCTTGGGCGATTATCTCGAAGTCGGACGGAGTGTCCGCGACGATCTTATCGACGTACGTCCTATCCTCGAAGTACGCCTCGAGCGTACCGGTTGCCCGGAAGATCCCGAGATTGATCCCGGAGATATCGTCGTTCCCAAGGCAACGCTTTTGCCGGAGCTCGTTCGTTGTCTGGAATGAGAACGCCGTCGGACAAGCGATCCCGGTCCCGCCCTCGTTGAGCGTCAAGTCGGACAGGGTAACCATGGGCTCGTTCGACGTCGCCGATCCCGGGCTTCCGTCGCCGATCGTCGACGCCGCGAAGACGCCGCCTTTCGCCATGACTCCGATCGTACCGGTAATCATGGATTGAAGCGCCATGTTGATTCCGAGCGAGTTGACCCGGGCGCCCGCGAACCGGTAGAAGATCCCGAGGTCCGTCATATGCTTTTCGAGACCATAGGATACGAGATCGGACGAGTTCTCGAGAACGTCGGCCGCCCATGCGTCCGCGAGAGCTCCGCGGAAGAAGTCGTCGAGGTTCCCGTAATTGAGCTCGCAGTTTATGTCCCCTTCGCAGATTCGCCCGACCCGGACGATATCTTGCACTTGTCGATCCCCGACAACCGCCTCCGACTCGATCGTTTGAAACGCCGTCGTTAGCGATTCGGAAACGACCAAGAGGGTCGATTGCGTCGGAGCCGGAGAGGGAGACGTCTCTCCGTATGAGCTCTCGACATGATATCGAAGAGCAAGGTTATCGGTCGTCGCCATTCTGTTGTCCTCCTTACGTGACCGTGAAAACTTCGTCTCTCGAAAAAGTCCCGAGAACGTTTATCCGGTACCAACCGTCCTCGACCCCTATCGGGATCGCTTGGACGCTCCATACGGTTATTCCGTCCTCTTGCTTCTCTCGAATGATCGTCGCGCCAGCGTCGGCGAGCTCGCGAGCGAGCCCGTCTCCGATATCCGCCGGAACGAAGACCTCGAGGATAATGCTCCCTCCATGGCGGTACCTTCGAGAAGGCCCGCCGACCGTTGCCGGCCCGGCCGGATTGTTACGGATAGAGAGCCGGGCCCATGGGGCATTATCCGGCTTGTCGGGAAACGGCGAGTTCTCGATCAAATGAATCGGAATCCCCGAGTCCCATTCCGCCAGGAACCAACCGCGAACGGTTGCCGCTTCTCCCTCGTATCCGCTCAAGTCGCGACCTTCCAACGTTTGAGGAGTTCGACCGTACGCTCGAGCATATGATGAGCCGTCCGGTTTTCTCCGCCGTCGTTCAAGACTCCTATGTAGGGGACGCCGTTATGGAACCAAACCCACTCGCCCGGCTTCCAATCCTTGAGACCGAGAAGGAGCTCCGTTTGGATAATCTTCCCGGGCGTCCCTTGCGGCGTAGGCTCAAGCCTTTCGACCTCGCCCTTCGCCGGCTTGTTAAGAGTAAACTGCCAATTCCCTTTGGCCCGTCCTCGGTCGACGGGCGTTAACTCCGTAAGGCTCTTCGCCGCGGTAAAGGCAACCGCAAGGAGCCGGCCTCTTTGAACCTCCGGAATCGTCTTCGTCCCGTACCGGTCGAAAGCCTGTCCGAGCGAGCGGAACGACGTATGAACCGTCATCGTCGGACGACCACTTTAAAGAGGGCCCACTCTTCGCCAGAGGATACCGGGAAGATCGCGACGACCGCGTAATCCGCCGTCCCTATCTTGATCCGATCGGCCGCCTTCGGAACCTCTCCCGAGCCGACCTCCTCTTCGAACGTTGCCGCGTCGATCAAAACCATTTGGTCGGTATGCTGGATCTTCGTCCCGTCGACGAGATTCCAGCTTACCCGAGTGAGAACGCCGGAAAGAGAATACTCCGTTTCGGAAGACGTAACGCGACCGGTCGTAACGTCGCCGACCGGATCCCCGGTCCGGACGTACGTTATCGGTCGGCCCGCCTTTTTAACGGCGATCTTCGCGCCATTCCTGGCCGGAGCGTCGGCAATACTCATCCTCGAAGGATCCTAAATTGGTGCAAAGCCGCGCCCGCGAGGAGCGGCCCGAGCTCCCGTTGAATCTCTTCCGGGAGCTCTCCCGCCGGTACAGTATCCCGAGGAACGAGCTCGATTACGTCGACCTTGAGGCGTTCGAATCCCTCGAGGCCGGTATCCGCAAGCGGGTCGCTTTCGGCCGACAGGAGAAGCGCGAGTTTTGCTTGAGCGTTCGTTACCCTCGTTGGGATAACGTCGGAGTCGATCTCGACGCCATCGACGACGACGCCGTATCGAGGGAACGCGAGAGCTTGGTCGGTATCCGTCCTCCGACCTTGGAAACTCCTTTGTTCGATACGGTCCGTCGCCGCAATGAGCCAAGAGGCTTTAGCACTTCCCAAAGCCTCCCAATCCGCGGCTTGAGGTCGATCCTCGAAGTAAGCGTCGGCGTCCTCAACCGTTTGATACGAGTTTGAGGACGCCCCGCCTACGGTCGCGACGAGCGCCATTCCCGAACCTCCTTCTTATGGTTCGGGTTAGGAGTTCGCGATCCGGTGCCGAAGGAGAACCATACGAACGTTCTTCGCTTCGTAGACCCGGGTCCAGCTTGCCGCGAGCTCGAGAGTCGCGTTCGTCGGGCCCCCACCTGTCGCGGCGCCGGCATACTTGACGCCTCTCGGGTGCATGACGAAATGCCGGCGGTTAACGAGAATGTCCTCGCCCGCCAAAACCTCGCGGTCCGTTTCCGTCATGGTCAGCTTGGAAGAAGTTCCCTCCGCCCAACCGATCGCGCCAGGACCGAAGAGGTACGTATCGTACACGGTACCGGAGACCCCGGAGACCGTCTCGGCCGGGTGCGAATCGTCGACGACGACCCGTTTCCCTTGGTAGAACGGAATACGAGAGTCGCCTTCGGACGGCTCGACGTAGTCGATAAGGTCGAGCTTGGCGAGGTAGTTCTCGACGGCCGAGTGCATAGAGATCGCCGTAAGCGAGCCCTTCGCGTCTCCGAGCATTTGGCCGGCGTCGAGGATCGCGTCGGCGTCGATAATGCCAGCCGAACCGGAGTCCTCGGAAATGTCGTGTACGTTGACCGCGGTCGACTCGTCGCCGAGCGAAGCGAAGACGCCCGTCAGCATAGAGATCAAAGTCGCTTGGAGCCGGCGGGCCCAATAGCCAGCAACGAGGTCGCCGATCGCCGACATGGGATCGGAGCCCGAGAGTTGGGCCGCGAGTTCGTTTACGCCCCAAGCCTTACCGCGGGCGAAGACGACGGCGATATCTTGCTCGGAAGAAATCGCGTTGACCGTGAGAGAGGAACCGGTCGCCGAGAGAACCTCGTCCGCGCCGGTTAGATCCTGCCAGAATGGGAGATTGATTGTGTTCCCGCCTTCGGATACGAAAGCGTCGAGCTCCGAGACCGGAGCAATGATACCGCTCGAGAAGAGTTCGGAGAGCTCCGCCGTCTTTTCGATAACGTACGGGTTCCAAACCGCCGGAACGATAACGTCGGAAAGTCGAGTTGCCGCCATGGTACGTTAGCCTCCTTCGATGGTCCGCTATTAGGGTTGTTCCTCCCAACCGCGGCCGTCGGCTCCGACCGGTTGCGCGAGAGACCTTCGGCGCTCTCGACTTTCTTTTTGCTTCGTCCTCTCCTCCCGTCCCCTCCCGGGCCGTCGGCGCCGAGAGGAGACGTTTTCGAGTCGTTTCCTACTCTTGGATTTTGTGACCGTGGGCCGCCGCCATTTGGCGAGCGAGCGCCGGGTTCTTCTGGAAGATACGCCCTTGCTCCGTAAGGTTCCACGATTCTTTGGCCCAAGGGTTCTTAGAACCGCCTCGCCCGCCGTCGCCTGTCCGGGATCCGGTACCCGCGTTTCCGGAGGCCGGGAGGTACGGTTGCGCCTCTTCCGTCTTCGACCATTTCTCGAAGAAGTCGGCGACCGAGCTCTCGCCGAGCTCGTCCGCAATGACGCCGCGGTAAACCGTCTTCCCTGTCGACTCGTCGGTTACCCGCTCGACCTTCGGAGCGTACTTCGCCCGGATAAGCGCCTTCGCTCCCGGCCGGAGCTCCTCGATCGTCTTGGCATGAGAGAGGCCGGCGTCGAGCTCGCGGTCGAGAATCATAGTCTCGATAAAGCCGTCGCGGTCGGTAACCGACTCGAGGGCCTCGGCGAGATCCTCGTCCTTCTTCTCGAGTTGCTTCGTAAACTTCCGCTCGACCGCCTCCCTCGCGGCCTTCAGCTTCGCCTCGAGGTCGTCGCCGCCTTCGCCAGCGTCGAGCTCGGCGAGCCTCTCGAGGGCCGCCTTCGTCTCCTCCGGATCGAGCTCGCCCCAAGTCTCCTCGAGGGCGTCGGCCCGCTCCTTAATCTTCTTCAAGGCCGCGGCGTCCGGAGCAACCGCCTTGAACCGGGAAAGGGTACTCTTGAGTCCCTTTACCGTAGGGTGAGAGTCGATACCGGAGACGTCCAAGATATGAGCGTCGCCCGCTTGGTTCTCTTTGTAGAGCTCTTGAGTCGACTCGTCGAGCTCGGCCAATTCCTCGGCCGTTACTACCGCCTTCAACGCCATAGTTCTTCCTCTCCTCTGGATTGTACGAAGGACCCTCTTTCCGATTCTACTTTCTCGGAGGCGCCGAGACGAGGCCGATCCATTCGATCGACGGAGCTCCGAACGTTGCCCGGGTCCAGCCTGAGAGAGACCGAACCCGACCGCGGAGCTCCTCGAGCCTCGTCGTCCACCCCTTGACGTACCTCGAATATGACGCCCATTCCCGGCCGGAAAAGGAGTTTTTTCGCCGGTCCATTGGGATACCGCACAAGATAACCCTCGGATGCCCGACGCCTTTCAACGCGACCGAGACCGCATAAAGACCCGAGCTTCCGTTCGTCCATCCCTGGAAATGATTCCGGACGACCGTCCTCCGGACCGAGCTCCAAGTCTCGAAGCCGCCAGGAAGGCCGGCGTCTTTCCTCATACGTTGCCAGCCGCCGAGCTTCTCGGCGTGTAACGTCGCCCAATGGTCGACCCGCCGATCCCATACCCGCCCGTTATGACCCTTCTTGTATCCCATGTCGTTACAGACGAAGACGGCGCCCGGCCATGGTTCGCCCATGAGCTCCTCGAGCCGGTCGATATCGTCCCAAACGTTCTCGCCTCCGCCGAGGACGAGGGCCGTTCCTAGTGCACTCGGCACGTTAGAACCTCCTCTCGAGCTCTTGGATCCGGGCCCGACGCGTTGACTTCCTCCGCCGGCCCTTCGGCTTGGGCCCTCGGTTGTCCCGGCTCGCGATCGTATGCTCGATTATCCGAGGCTCTCCCTTCGGGTACCCTTGAGCCTTGTCGAAGACGTAGCAATACCGGCCCGGGAGGTACGCTTGCTTTAAGTGTCGCCCCTGGCTCTTGACGATCGCCCATAGGTTCCTTTGACCTCCGCCGGCTTGCCAGCCGACCGACGCCGCCTCCCGGTTGTACCCAACCCATAAGGAGAGGAGGTTAAAGGCCGCGTCCGTATCGCCGAAGAAGAGCGTCCCGGACAAAAGCCTATGCTCCCGGGTACACTTCCCGCCGGAGACGCAACCGCAATTCTCGAGGAAGTTGTGTCCCTTCCCGGGACCGGCGAACCAATGAGCTCCGAAGTCGTATCCCTGGCTCCCGAGCCCGTCGAAATACTCCGAGCAATCCTCATGTACGAACGCGTCGACGTCGATATACACGATCGGCCCGCGGATCCTCTCTCGAGCCGAGAGGAGGAATTGAGGCTTTACCGCGACGTTCTTATCCCAGGAACCGCGGTCGTCGACGGCCGCGATCTCGTACGACATACCGACCCGGGCGAGCGACGCCATAAGGAGCCCGGCCTCCCGCTCGTACGTCGTTCCGTTCGTATAGAACCCGACGACTTTCATTCCTTGCTCTCCGTTGAGGGATAACCGAGCTCGGCCATAAGGTCGCCGCATACGTCCCAAAAAACGGCCCGCTCGTACTTATGCCATTCGTCGAAGTCCGGCCAAATCTCGTCCCGGGATACGTTGACCCGTTGCCGGCGGATCCTCTTCCAAGCGTCCTCGTCCGGCCGGCCTCGGAAGATCCGGGCGAGCTCGGCGAACGATTCGAAGCTCGAGGTAAGGTCCTCGAGTCGGAAGCGCCTTTCCTCTGGAACCTCCCGGAAGAGGGTCGCGTTACGCTCGAGCCACATTCGCGAGCAATGTTCGAGCGTCCTCCCGGGCCTCGGTCGATTCAGGATCGACCGGACGACCTTCCTCCCGTCTCGGACAAGATGCACGATCGGAAACTCTTCGCCGTACCTCTTCCGAATGTCCGGAGCGTTCGCCCAAAGGAACGAGTTAACCTCGACCGTCCCGTACCGCGTCGCCGAGTCCCAAAACTCGTTGGTCTCATGGCGGGCCGCGACGCCGCCAGCCTCCCGGAGAGCTTGAGTAAGCCAAGCCGTACCCGACCGGCCGATCGCCAATACGAAGCCTCTCTCTTTCATCGAAGCCACCCGATCCAATGGTCGGCCGTTTCGTCGATCTCCTCGGCGACCCGTCCCATAGAAGCCGCCAAGACCGCCGGCCCTCTCAATCTCATATGCGACATAACCTCCCGCTCTTCGTACCGGGCGTCGATTACGAAGACCGGAGCGTCCGGACGGAGAACCCGCCGGAGCTCCGAGGTCCAGAGCTCGAAGTCCTCGTCGCTTACGATATGCTGAAAGACCGTAACGACGATCGCGATATCGACCGAGTCGTCGCCGAGCGGGATCGAGTCCCGATCGAGCCACTCGTAAGCGAGCGCCGGGTTTGCCTCTCGAGCTTGAGCAATGCCGAAGACGCTTATGTCGGCGCCGAAGTACCCTCCGCAATACTGAGCGAGGAGCTCGGCGAACCGGCCGGAGCCGCAACCGAAGTCGAGGAGGACGTCCCAATACCCGAACCCGAGGGCCTCCTCGAGGTACCCTCGAAACGCTTCCTCTTGGAGCTCGGCGAGATCCTCCCGGCCGGCCGGTCCTACGTAGCTCGGTCCCTGGCTCGCCGCTCGGTTGTTCCAATACTCCCGCGAATTATCCATAGAAATTCCTCTCGAGGTTCGTCTCCCGAAACTCCGGCTTCCGGTATCCCTTCCGAGTGAACCGGCCGGCGTAAGGATCGAGGATCGCGCCGACGTCGAGGAGCGTAACGTTCCCTCGGACCCTCGGCCAAAGCCGCCAGATAATGAGATTCGACGCCATGCCGGCCGCGAAGAGAACGAGGTCGTCCCGCTCGGCCTTCCGAAAGACCTCGTCCGCGAGCTCGTCGGCTTCCTTCCATGCGGTCGAGTTCGGAATCCGGATATGGAGGAAGTTCCCGAGGAGCTCCGGAGGAAGCGAAATCATATGCTCCGGCCCGACGACAACGATTCGCCGCTCGTTCGCCGCTCGGAAGAAGGGCCCCAATTGCCCGTTCACATTCGCCGCGGAGAGCGTCTCCTTCCATACCCAAGGAACCTCGACGTCGTTTACCATAAGCCAGCGATAAACCTCTTCCTCGAGCTTCCTCCCTGGATTGTACCCGCACCAATGGCCGGCCGGCTCGAGGAGCGTATCCCGGAGGGCCTCGGCGAGCTCGGGCTCGTATACCTCGCCGTTTACGTTCCGACCCGCCTTACCGAGGAGACAAGAGAATTCGCCGTCGCCGTAATTGGCTTGGGCGAAATGAATCCTCGTCCGGATCATTTGCGTATAAAGCTCGACTCCGCCCGTAAACCACTTCCAACCCGGGTCGCCCGGTACCATGTCGAAGAGCATTACCAAAACCTCCCGAGCCTTTCGAGGGTTGCCGCGAGGACCCGATCGGGATCGAGCCAAGAATGAGGAAGGAGCTTTATCTCGGAGCCGGTATGGTTCGCCTCGAGGAAACGCTCCGTCTTTACCGGTCCGTACTCGGGATCCATTACCCGCCCGTTCTCGTCCGAGCTCGGGCCCGGAGCTGTCCGGTCCCATTCGTGGACGATCATAAGGAGAGGTCGACCGGCCAAGACCGCCAAATGCGCGAGGCCGGCGTCCGTCGCGATAACGACCCTCGCCGAGTGCATAGCCTCGAGAGTCGCGTCGAGGTCTCGAGGGTAATCCCAAGCCCGGAGGCAATCGACGTCGTAACTCGACTCCTCCGCGCCAGCCGCGAAGACGTCGACGCCCTCCTCGAGGAGACGGTCGACAAGCCAAGGCCAAGCCTCCCAATTCTTCGAGGCGCCGTACTTCCGGAAGCGAGGACAAACGACGACGTCGGTCCGGATCCCGTACGTCTCGACCGGCTCCGGGACGAAGCGAGCTCGAGGAGACCTCGCCGTCGGTTTAAGGATCTCCGCCCCCGGGTACTCCCTCCGAGCTCGGCGCTCGATATCCCGTACGAAGGAGCCGTCGGTATGGTAATGGTTCCTCCGCTTCCCGTCGTCTTCCTTCCTGGCGACAGGAACGAACGAGGCCGACGGATATAACGCCTCTTGGCCGGCCTCTCCGTAAACGACCTTCTCGCCTCGGATAGCATGGACCGCCGGCACGTACCAAAAAACCTTGATCCCAAACTCGCCGCGGAAAGGCATTACGACTTTCATAACCGGTAACCCGTAAGAGTCATCATGTCGCCGCAAACCCTCTCGAACGTCGTCCTTTGCTCCGAGGTCCAGAGCTCCCAGGAAGGAAACGACAGGAGCCGAGCCTTCGAACTCGCGTTTACCTTGATCGTCCGGATCTTGTCCCAAGCCGCCTCGTCGACTCGAGTCGCGCCGAGCTTCGTTGCGAACGCCCGGAAGACCTTGAAGTCCGTCGTTAGGTCCTCGAGTCGGAAACGACGGTTCCCGCAAATGTCCGTCCCGAGCTTCTCGTTCCGTCCATGCCAGCGCCGGCAAGCCGCCTCGAAGAAGTCCGGCGCCTTCCTCGACATGATCGTACGAACGACCTTCCGCCCGTCCCGGACTTGGTGAATTACGCCGGCCTCCGGGAAGAGCTCCTCGAGGCGAGCCGTCATGCGCCAGAGATTCCCGTTACTCTCGACGCCGCCGAAGTCCCGGCCGATATCGTATCTCCATGATTCATGGCGGGCGACGAGATCCGTCGCGGCCGTAAGAGCTCGAGCCGACCAAGTCGTCCCGCTATGCCCGACCGCCAGGATAAAGCCTTTCAAGAGTCGTCCTCCCATAGGGTATAGGAGACCTTTCCCTCGAGTCGCTCCGTATCCTCGAAGTCTTCCGTATAACGGAGGACCCATCCCTCCTCGGTATTGAGGGCGTAAACGAAACCCTTCTCGAGCTCCTCTCCGTCGAGGAAGACCTTATCGACCTCCATTGCCTCCGGATCCTTGCCGGCCCATAGCTCCGTTTTCATTCCGCCCCCTCGAGGAAGCCGCATACGATCGCGAACGTCTCCCAAGCTTGCCGGATAATCTCCCTCGGCTCGTGATTGGGCCAAAATACGCCGGTAAATCCGGTCCGGAGGAAACGATCGAAGCTATCCCGTTCGCCGTCGCCCCAAATGATCTCGAACCTCGGCTCCGTCCGTTGCTTCTTATGCTCGGCGATTACCTTCGACGCCGCGAGGATATCCTCTTCCGTTACGCTCATACCGCCCTCTTCTTCCATAGGATATGCGCCCAACCGGCCGACGGGTGATTGAACCGCGGCCGACCATGCCCGCAAATGAGACGAGCTCCTCGAGGAGGGCCGCTCTTCGCTTGGGCCTTGAAGCTTACGACTTGTCCCGGGACGAGGTCTTGAATCCTGTCGACGGGCCCGAGGACCTTCCGGTACCAATGATCCGACCGAACCTTGTGCTTCCGCATGATTCCGGCCGGCCCGGAGAGGAACCGTTCGAGGATCTTCTCCGTCCTCGTCCCTGGCGTGAAATGCAAGACGCCCGACGCCATTTCTTTCGGTTGGTAAAAATCGGAGAGAGCCGCGTATTCGCTCTCTAACGAGCAAAGATCCTCGAGAGACCCGACCGGTAAGGAGTCGAGGTCGACGTACGTTACGGGTCCAGAGAAGAGGCCCTCTCGGTAAAGCTCGAGCTTCGACCACCAACCCGGCCACCCGTACAGAAGAGGAACCGTCTCGACGCCGAGGATCCGCAAGCGAAGGTCCGTAAGGCAAACGAGCTCGGCGCCCGGCAAATGCTCCCGGACGCCCCTCCAAAGGGCCCGGACCCATGCCGGACCGTATACGTCGCCTCCGCTCCGGAGAACGCAAGCGACGGTCCTCATTCGAGCGCCTCGAGGGCGTCGGCGACCGCCCATACGAAGAGCGGGACCGTTATCTCGATCCGCCCGGTTATATGGTGCCCGTCCGACGTCGGCCTCGAGCAAACGTTATTCCATGCCCGATACGAACGTCTCTCGTCGAAGTCGATCGCCAGGAAGCCGGCCGGAGCTCCTTGGTTCAAGTTCCGAGCGAGCGACAAAGCCTTGAGGAATACTTCGGGCATGATTACAGCCGACGCGACGTTGACAACCGTCCCGATCTCCGGGAGAGCTCTCGAGAGCGTATGGAAGTCCTCGAGGCCCGTCGTACCGATCGCCGCTCCGTCGGCCGAAGGATGTTGGTAAATGATCTCGGCCCCGATCGCCGAGTGAATCGAGAACGGGATCCCGGCTTGCAACGCATGGAGGAGGATCGAGCTCTCCGGCGCCTCGAGGTCGTCCCGCCGTATGAGCGCCTCTCCCAAGGCTCGACCCATGCCCCAACCCCTCCGAGCTCCTTCCCGGATCGCCTCGTTTATCTCCCGACCGGTCTCTTCCGCCATACCGAAGGAGCCGTCGACAATCCCGGCCGCGACGTCTTCCGACGTACCGCCGAATCGAGCGAGCTCGTAATCGTGGATCGCGACCGCGGCGTTACCTGCCAGGAAGGAAACGAGACCTCGGTCCATGAGCCAGCAAAGGAGAGGGCCGAGTCCCGTCTTGACCGCATGACCGCCGAGCATAAAGAGCCGGCCCGCCCTCGAGAGGACGAACCGGTCGGCGAGCTCGAGGAGCTCCTTCGCTTGGAAGATTTGCGGGAGCGACTCCAAGAAGACGCCGGCCTCGTCCGGAGGTTTCGCGAACCTCGAGACGTCGACCTTCGAAAGCCTGTCCGCTATGGGATACGTAAACGGCTCCGCCATTAGTGCGGAACGATAAGGCCGGCGGGCGTCCGTCCCTTCGGCGCCTCTTCTTCCTCTGGCGATTTCATCTTGTCCAGCTTGAGGAGGAGCTCGGTTTGAGTCATGCGGGAGATAACCCGAGTCTTCGCGAGCTCGAGGAGACCGAGGAAGAGGACAGGGTCGTTCATAGGACCCTCGACTTTCATTTCCCCGAGGTTGTCCATGGTAATTAGAATCGAGACCTTCGTCGCCTTACGCTTTCCCATGTTCTTTCCTCTGGCTAAGAATCCGACACTTCGGAAAAGACCGGCCCGAGGATCCGCTCCTCGACGCGTTGGGTAAGGGCCCAAGCCTCCGCCGGTTTCCAACCCGCCTCGACGAGACGGTCGTAATGCCCTTTTAAACTTCCTTGGACCTCGAGACAGTACGCGAGGAATTGCTCGAGCTTGTGGGTCGCGAGGGAAGCCTCTTCGTCCATTCTAACCCAATCCCTCGAGGAGGTCCCGGAGAGAGATTATCGAATTGTCTCCCTTCACTAGATCCTTGAGCGATATCTCGCCGGCCCGGAAGAGCTCCGCCTTACCCTTCCCGATTTGCCGGTTTTGGATCCATGCGGGTTGCCTCCGAAACCACTCCTCCGCCGTCGTCCTCGAGGAGACCGAGGTTTGCTTCCCGAGGAGACCTTGCCCGCGTCGGGTCGTAATCTTCTTCCGCATATCCGCCGGCTCGAGACCCGAGAGATCGCGGGCCTTACGGTAACCGTCCGGCGGAGGCTCGAGGCCGAACTTCTCATAATCGGGAACCGGGACCAAAGTCGACCGACAGTTTACGTGCGTTGTATCGCCAGGAACGACGATCTTCGGAGAGTCGACCGCCCATATCGTACCGTCGAGAGAGAGACAAAGAGCCGTCGTCCGATCGTCCAAGGCCGCGGAATACTGGACGCCGGCAAGAGCTCCCTTGTTCGCCCGATACGTCTCAAGGTGCGACTTCGACGAGATAAACGTTACAGCCGTTCGGACGACAGCCTCCGCGTTCCTCGTCGTCGCCTTGTAAACGCCGCCTCGGAAATCGTGAACCATGCGGCCGCCGACTTCCTTAAAGCCGGCGCTCGTTCCTCGGAGCCGCCGGGTAATCTCCGGGATCCCTTCCTCGAAGGTCATGCCCGCCCGAATCTGTCCGACGATCCGGTTATACGTTGTCGCCTCGAGGCCGGCCGCCCATTCGGCGAGTAAATGTTGCTCGCCCGCTCCGCCGAACGGGAGCGTATTCAAGATCGTCCGGACCCGAGCTTGTGTTATTGGAGTATTCCGAATGACGCCAGCCGCGGCCGTTTCGCCGAGCGACGCGACGAGCGTCCCTTGAGCGTACTCGCCTTGACTCCGGCCGACGACGGCGAGTCTGTCCCGAACCACTTTCTCCCAAGCCGGGAACGCTTCCCGGAGACGAGCCCGTACCGTTCGTATGAGCTCCTCGGTCCGGTAGGTTTGCCACTTCTTGAGCTTCGGAGCGGTCGGGTCGATCCTTTTAAGGTCGTCGACGATTTGCGCCACTAAGGCGTTGAGGAGAACTTCGCCCTCTTTCGATATCGTCGTTCCGAGCCGTTGCAGGATAAAAAGGTTTTGAACAACCCTCCCGACAGGATCGACGCCGACCGGTCCGGCCATGGGTTAACCCTCGAGCTCCGCGAGCTTCTTCTTCGCGGCCTTGAGGACGGTAATCCTCCCGCCCTCTTTGTTCGGGTTCCTCGGCTCATGCTCGAGGATCGCTTTGATCGCCGCGACACTCGAGGAGCTCTTGATATACTTCCCGATCGTCGTCGCCGCGGTCGCGTATACGTCGGCCGGCGACGGGATCGACTCCTCGGCCCCGCCTTGTCCGTCCGCGGGAGGAGTCTCTTTCGGCTTCGCCGCTCTCCTCTTCCGAGGTTTCGCCTCGGCCTTCGGCTTCTCCGCCGGAGGCTCGGGTTTCTTCTCCTCCGGAGGAAGAGGAGCCGGAGCTCCTTCGGGCGCCGCCTTGACCCCTTCGCCCGTTAGGAGCCAGTACGCCGCGACTCCCAAATGCTCGGCCGCGATCCGGAGCCAATAGTTCGGAGGCCGGCCGCGGCCCTCGAGCCAGCGCCGGAGCGTCTTCCTTGTCGAGTGTACGCCTCGGACGCCTTGCCCCCTGGCGTACTCGTTGAGCGCCTCGACCTTCTCGTCGAAGTTCTTGCCGGTCGGAGCCCCCTCGATTGCCTCTCGAAGCCTCTCGCCGATTGTCGTTACAGCGTCGTCCATCATACCTCCTCGTATGCCTTTCTAAAGCCTTCGTCGTCCATGAGGGAGACCGCGTCTCCTCGGATAAGGACCCAATTCCCGCGGTACCCTACCGACGACCCGAGCCCGGTCTCGACGATAAAAGACCCGTTGCCGAGCTCTCGTACGATCCCGAGCTCCTCAAGCTCCTCGGTCGAGTCTTCGCCAAGCCGGGCCGCTTGGATCTCCTCTCTCTTCTCCGCGAACTTCCTCAAGGGCGCCTCCTCTGGCTAGGGATTACTTCCTTCTCCGCGACCTCTTCGCTTGCTTCCGGGCTCTCTTCTTCTTCTTCTTCGCCTTCGGGCTCAAATGCTTATGGAAGAACCGCGTCCCTCCCTCATGGTCGAGAACCGTTTTCCCGTCGATCTTCTTCGTCCTCTGGCGCATTGAAACATCCCCCCGAGAGGTCGTTCCGGTTACGTATGTGTATCAAGGGCGTTCGCCTTGACCCGGAGCGTATGAGCGTCCCGGGTCCAGCGTGTACCCTCCGGCGTTTCCTTGTGAGTGTCGGTCGGGACCAAGACCGAGAAGACCTTATCGCCGGCCTCGTCCGTCTCGATCGCCGAGATCGTTCCCGAGATCCTATGCGGAGAGTACCCGACCTTTACCGCGGCTCCGACCTCCCAAGTCGGCCGGGTTACGCTCTCGAGATCCGACTCCTCGGCGAGAGAGTACGACCAACCGCTCGCGGCCTTGCCGTTCTTCCAATAGACGAGCCAGCGAGGACCGACCAAGGCCGGCGCCTTGTCGATTACGATTACCGAGTTTCCGCCATACGTCGCCCGGTCCCCGATACGGACGCTCATTCGTCGCCCTCTCCTTCGTCCTCGAGGTTCTCCGCCGCTCGAGTTCGGCGTACGGCTTCCGCCATTGCCGCGAGCTCGGACGTCCCGGCGTTCTCGAGGCGCTCCTTCTCGAGCTCGACGTCGAAGTCTTCCTCGAGGATCCGGCCGGAGACCATGCGGTCCCAAAGCGTCTCGACGGAGAGGTTCCCTTCGCCGACAGCCTTCAGGAGCTTGTCGAGGAGGTCCGGGCTCATGGGCTCGACCGAAAACTCCGTATCGAGCGTTATCGAACCGGAAGGCTCCTTACCGAGCCACATAGAATGGAGAGCGAGAGCCTCGCCGAGGGCCGAGCTCGTTCCTCGAGCTTGGGCCGCGAGCTCGGAGTCTTGGCTCTTTTGATCGAGCCGGGCCTTCTCCTCTGTCTCCGCCTGTCGCGTTTGCCTCTCGAGCATGGAGAGACCGAGCGACGCCATTCGCTTCTCGATATCGAGGAGCTCCTCCCGGGTATGCTTCAAACCATGACCTTGAGCCTCGGTATACTCGGAGCCTTGTTCCTGGCGTCCCTTTGGAAATGCGATCCCCATTGAGGTACCGACCGTTACGACTTGGAGGTCTTCCGCCTTCAAGCCGTACACGTTGAGAATCGGAATCGAGGTAACGTGCAAGTTCGAGTCGCGGTCGCTCCGGATTTGCCAATGCTTGAGGTTCTCGAGAGCGAGGTCGAGGAGAGGAGGATCCGAACGCATAAAGCCGGTCCGCTCGGCGTAGTCTGTAACGACAGGAATCCGGGTCATACGCTCGCCGAGGATCTTCCCGTCCCCCTCTCCCTCCGGCGTCCATTCGCCCTCGTTGTCGGCGTCTTGGACCCATGAGCGGAAGAGAACCCTCCGGTCGGCCTCGGCCGGGAGCTCCTCGTCCTCTGGCGTCGGCGAGCCGTCCCTCCCGACGAGGTCGAATTGCCGGATCCGCTTGACCCGCTTTTGACCGAAGTCGCCTTCCCGGACCGTCGCCTCTTCCTCGTATGCGAACGAGACGAGAACAACGATTCCGCCGTCTTGCCGGGTCCAATCCCGAACGACTTGGCTCTTGCGGATAAGGGTCCAGTAAGGCCGGGCCATACCGACCGACTCGTCCTTCGCCGAGCGAGCTCCATCCGGACCATGCCAATCGACGAGGATATGCGAGTGCCCGTCGATTAGCTTTTCCTGAAAACCATGGCGGGCGAAGACGTCGACGCCTTGTCCCGTCAAGTCGATATTCGCGAGGTCCTCCTCGATATCCGTATCGACGTCGTCCCAAATCGACGGAGTCTCCCGGAAGACGATCCCGGTAAGGCCCTTTACCGTCTTCTTGTACGCGTTGAAGAGGACCGCCTGAGCTAACCTCTCGGAATACGCGTCGTCCTCTTCCTTCGGCCATTGCGGAAGATTGTCCGGCTTCTCCCGGAGAAGGAGCGTACCGCCGTATACGTTCCGGCATACCTCGACGGCCGGTCTCATTTCCTGTTGAACGACGCCGACGCTACCCGGATTGTTGGTCTCGTTTGCCATACTCTAAACTCTCCACGGGAACGGTTGGGCCGGCTCTTCGGCCTCCGCTAGGATATTGAACTCTTGAAAAGCCAAGTAGTCGAGGGCGTCGCAAGGATGATCGTAACCGAGCGTCGGGTTCTTGTCCCGGATCGACGTTCCCTCTTTGTATTGAAGTCCGGAGAGGGCGTCGATAAGATGCTTCGCCCTGGGGTGAATCCGGATAAGGCCCCGCTTAAACAACGCGTTCGAGTTGTTCTCCCTGTCGACGACGAGAGGCGCCGCCGCCGGAGCTCGTACCTCAAACCCGGCTCTCTCGAGTATGGTAATATCGGTTTGTCCGAGAGGCGCCGAGGTCCTCCGTTGCTTCCCGGCGGGGTCCGGACAGACGATAACCTTCCGGCCTTCGTACCTCCGCTTATACTCCTCGGCGAGCTCCTCCGTATTCGAGGTCGGTACCCGGAGGGCGTCGAGGATATGGAGCTCGTCGACAACCCGGACGCCGATAACGGAACACATTGGGTTAACGTTGAAATCCTGTCCGATAAGGACCTCGCCGCCAGTATCTTCGACCGAGTCGTCGACGTTGCCTTCCGGGTACAGTGCCTTCGAGAAGGCGTAGTAAACCCGGCCCTCGATATCGTCGAGGATCTTGGCGTGTATCTCTTGGTCGCCGAGCCTCGTTCCTTCGTACGCCTTGAGGATCTTCGCGAACCAATTCGGGTCGAGGTTCGATCGGTTCTCGTAACTCGATCCCGTCGTAACGACCGTCGTCGGGAGCTCCTCGAGCTCGGTAAGAAGCGGGTGTGGTCGAGGCGTTGAGGTAATGGTAATACGAGGAAGATCGTCGGCCGGCTCCCGCATACCGAATTGAAGGGCGTCCCATACTTCCCGCGGGTTCTTGTACTTAAAGAGCTCGTCGATCCAAGCCGAGTCGCCAGAGAAGCCGCGAAGCGAGTCCGGGTCCTCGCTCGAGTAGATCGTCGCGACGGACCCGTTCGGCCACGTAACCCGCCTCTTCGAAGGCTCATACTTCGGTCGCTCCCAAGGAGACGAGTTGCGAAGGATCCCGCCAGGACCCTCGACCATGTAATCCCGGGCGTCGGCCGGCGTCTTCGCGATCCATGCCAGCCAACGAGGGCGAGCTCCGGCCCGTTCATGCGCCCATTGCCCGCCGCAACGCGTCTTCCCGAAACCGCGGCCGGCTCGGACGATCCATGTAAGCCAATCTCCCGGCGGAGCGACTTGGTTTCGTCGGGCCCAAAAATGCCGCCATTCCCATTCAAGAAGACGAGCCTCCGTTTCCGGAAGGCTCTTCAAAAAATCCCGTCTTTCCGATTCGGGAGCCAATGCCAGCAATTCGGCCGGCGAGGCGTTCCCGTATGTCGCCAACGTCGTCGAATTGGATCGGCGGTCCCTCATCGCCCGAGACCTTGTGCCGGTCGGCGTACTTGTGCGGCCTCGATCCCTTGAGGAGGAAGATTAAGAGCGTATCGGAATAACGGGTAATCGTTCCTCCCGCCTTTCCTTGGTGCCAACCGACCGGCTCCTCGACTCCCTGTACCGCTCTCCGAACCGCCTCGGCCTCGAGGTAATCGACTCCCATTTCCTCGGCGAGCTCGAGGGCGTCTTGAAACGCTCGGTCTTCTTTCCATTGCTTCGTATAAGGCGTCGATTGGTGGATCTTCGCGGCCTTGCAAGCGAGCGACCGGTTCCCGCCCGTCTCGACGAGGGCCGACAAAAACGCTCTTTTTTTGGCACTTCGAATGTTGCCGAAAAGCCCGTTGACCTTCGTTGTTCCCATGTCGCCTCCCTGTCCCAAGGTAAAGACGGCGTCCGGCCTTCGCGAGGAAAGCGTTCAAGGTAGAAGGGAGCCGGGCCCGGCCGGCGGTCCGTTCGGGTCGGGCTCGGCTTTAAACCAAGAGCTCGGGACTCTCTCCTCGAACTCTATCTCTTCCCGAGAACGTCGTTCATCCTTTTCCGTTGCTTCCTGGCGAGTCTTACCTCCTCGCCTTCCGCGTACCCTACCGCGAGAAACGCGATCGCGGTTACCGCCAGCGCCGCCCGATAGAAAAGAGTGTCGCTCCGGAGGTACCCGATCTCGAGAGCCAGGATTACCGCGAGCGTCCCGAGAGCCGCCCAACGTGCCACCGTTCTTTTTCTCATGGTCCCGCCCTCCGTCGTATAGGTATCCCTTCAAGATCGCGAGAGCTCCGAGAAGGAAGCCGATCGCGAGACCGATCGCCGCGGCCGTTAGATAGTTCAAGAATTGGTCGTACGTCATACCGCCCCCTTCGTTCTCCGCCAATACCGGAGCTCCGTTTCCCTGGTCTCGGTATTGTAGGTCGATTCGATCCAAACGAGCTCGCCGTCTTCCGGCGGTTCTTCCGAGAGCTCGTATCCTTCCGGCGGCCATACCCAAGGCTCCGGCTTCTCCTCCCGGCGTAGCTTCTTGAGGGCCGCCAGCGCCGCCCGAGCGAGCTTCCTCGCGATCCTCCGCGGGAGGTCGTATTGCATTTGGATCCGCTCGAGCTCGTTCTCCGCGTCCGAGAGGGCGTCGAGGGCCCAATGGCAATTCTTACGGAGGACCTCGTTCGTCTCCCGCAGCGTCTCGCGTTCGTTCATGTCGCCGGCTCCTCCCTCGAGTGAACCCTGAGCTTGAAGACGGGCCTCGGAAGAGGAACCTCCGGCGTACCCTCGTCCCTCTGGATAAGCTCGGCGTCGACCATCATTCCTCGTACCGTTGCCGCCCGGACCCATAGGTCGAGCTCCATTGCCGCCCGGAGGACCCTTTGCCGGAGCTCGGAGTCCGTTAGGAGCTTGAGGTCGACGGCCGGCGTACCCGCGGCCTTCCTCCCGGCCCTCGCGTCCTCGAGGGCCTCCTTCGTCCGAGGAAAGTCCTTCGACCGTAGGCCGAGTCGGTAGCAAACGAAGAACGTCGCCAGGAGCGTAAGGATCCCGCCGACCGCGAAGAGGACGCCGTACAAGACAACCGTTAGCGGGTTCAATGGACCCTCCTCTCGAGATCCGCGACCGCCCTCTCGAGCTTCTCGAGCGTAATCATTCGCCTCCCTCCCTGTCGATTTCGTGCCGGTAGAGATATGCCTCGAAGGGCGTCGGGTCCTTGAGCTCGGAGAAAGACCAATTCCCGTCGGGCCCGCAAGGATCCCAATCGAGCTCGAGCCGGTCGAGGTACCCGAAGCCAGTATACGTTACGACCGTCTTCTCGTTCGGGAGGTCGACGGCCGCGATTACCTCGCCGTATCTCAATTGCTCGAGGGTAAAGACGCCGTCCCTCTCGACGATCCGAAGAGCCAGCGAGCAACCCTCAAACTTCCGGACCGAATTCGGGTCGAAGGTATGCTCCGGGCTTGGTCGATAGAGCCCGTCGGCCGGCGCCGGCAAATCCGGATGATCGGGAACGATAAGAGAGTCGTCGCTAGGAAAACGCTTAATGCCCTCGACCTCCTTCCAATGAACCGGACAACCCTCGACGAGGGCCTCCTCTCCCGGGATCCGGATACAAATACAAGCGTCGTCGACGTTGCTCCCGAAAAGGAGGTCGTTCCCCTTGCCCGTTTGGTCCCTGGCGACCCGCCGGCCCGCTCGGATCCCGATATCCTTCGTATCGAAGAAAGCCGTCGCCTTCCGGAGAGCCGGGTTCTTCACCGTCTTCCATAGCCAGCGAACCCGATAAAAGATCCGCCGAAGCCAGGAAGGCCGGACATATCCCCAAACGTAATCCTTGCCCGCGCCTTTCATTCCGGGACCTCCAATCCGACCGCCTTCGCCAGGAAGACGAGGTAAACGTCGTCGAGTGTCCGGACGCCGAAAACGCCCTGATGGTACCCGATCTTCCGGAGAGCGTTACGGACCTCCATTCCGAAGTTATCGTGAAACGCCGCGGCCCATGCCTCCCAAGATCCTTTCCTCTCGAACGTCGACCGGACCCAAGCCTTACCCTCCGGCCCAAGCCAAGCGCCGACGTACCCGATCGCCCGGTCGACCGGTCCGATCGTGCTCCGGCTCATACGCCGCCGGCAACGAGAGAACGCGTCCGTCGCCTTCCTCGGTCGCTTCTTTGCCTTCGACAGGTTTTGGCATATGAGGCAAAGCGAGAAGCCGAGGTACATCCTCTCCGAGATATGGTTGTTCCCACAAGTACAGTCGCCGCCCTTGTGGATCGAAACCTCTTCCTTCCATACGCCGAGCTCGCTAGAGCTCTCTCTCTTCTTGGTCATTTTTGAACGCCTCCCATGAGACCGCGACGCCTCGCCGCGGCCATGATCTCCGGAGCGAGCTCGCCGGCCTCCTCGAGGCGGAACAAAGCCTCGCCGACGTAGCTCCTTCCGATCGCTTTTAGAGACGGCGATCCCGCCTCTCTAAGGGCCTTCGATACCTCGGCCTCCCTCTCCTCCATTTGATCGTGAAAGGCCGCGCAAGCCGGGACGAGGCCGTCGAGATCGTCCTTTCCGATATGGTGCGCCGACGCCGGAGCGTACCCGAGCCCGCACTCATGGCCGGGAAGGTACACTCGACCCGCGCAAGGCTTCTCCCGAACCTTGAGGAAGACCGGCCCGTACCGAAGAGGATTCTCTTCCGCCCTCTCCGCCAGCGTACGAGCTCGGAGCTTCTTCTTCGGATCCGTCTTGAGCGTTGAACCGAACCGGCCGACCTTCCACTTCCTGTCGCACTTGCAAGGAACGAGAGGAGAGCCGCAATCCGGACAAGGCAAACCGCCCGAGTCTCGAGTCTTCATGGTCCGACCTCCGGGCCCTTCTTCTTCCGGACCCTCCTCTCGATTATGTCGAGCAAGGCCGGATATCTAGCGACGAGCATATCGGCGAACCAAGGAGAGAAGACGTTGTTTACCCGGACCTTCTTCGTATCCCTGTAATGGGCGAGGAAGCCTCTTGGAGAAAATCGCTTCTCGCCGGCCCTCAAAGCCTCGAGGGCCGCGGATTGAATGTCCTCCCAAAAAAGCTTCCCGTCGTCCGACTCGAGGAACTTTTGAAACGCCGGAGGCTTACCCTCCGCCCTCGTATGTGGCTCCGCTTCCGGGCCCGTCGGAGGAGGAGGAGGATCGGCGAACATTGGAAGCCCGCCCGTTTGGTCAAGTGCTCTGCTCATACCCGTACCCTCCTTCCCTTCGGGACATAGCGCCCGCGATCGACGACGACCTCGCCGGCCCTCCGCCATAGCTGGCGGGCTCCGCATCTAGCACAACGCAAAACGAAGACGACGCCGCGGAGCTCGCCGTCCCATTCCCGGAGAGGGCGGAGCTCCCAAGCATGACGGGAAAAGCCTTCGCATATCATGGCGCCCCCCCGTCAGTTAGGAGGAGGACCTCGGGCCGCTCGAGGAAGACCTCCCAAAGGGTCGCCCCCGTCGGCGTCTCCGCCATACCGAGGAGGAGCTCCGGAGCTGTAAACATTCCCGTATCTATCGCGAGAAGGACTCCCTCGAGGATCCCTTTTAACTGGCGCCAAGCGACCCGCTCGACTTGCTCGGCGTCGTCGATCTTGTGGACCTCGAAGAGCCGCTCGGCGAGATACTCCGTCTTCGGTTTGAGAAGGACCGACATAAACCCGAGCTCGGCCTCGACGACAGGAAGGTTAAATCGGACCGCCGAGACCCGACCGAATCCGTCCCATACTTGCTCGAAGCGTTGAGCTCCGTACCTCCGGAGAAGCGTCGCGACTTCCGCGAGGCTCGCCTCCGGAGAAACCTTTGTCGAATAAAACCGGATCGAGTTGCTCATTTCTCGCGCCTCCGTTTCCTCCAAGGCTTGCCCGTCATGGCGGAACGAGCCGGCGCCGTCCAGCCGCAATTATGGCAAGCCTCGCCCGGAGCGACCTTCGTCCCGGTACCGTAAGCTTCCGCGCAAGTCGGGCACGAATGGCAATGCCGGCGGAAGAGTCGACGCCTCTCTTTTTGCTCTCGACAAAAATCCCCGTAGTCGCTCATTCGACCCAAGCCTTCCCGTCGTCGCATACGACGACCTCTCCGACGCCGGCCGGATTGATCCGACAGAGGAAGAGTTGAAAGTCCTTCTCCCTGGCGAGCTCGGCGAGAGCTTCCATGCCGTCCGCGTCGACGCCCTCCGCCTCGTCGACCAAGGCGACCCGGAGCTCGGGATCGTGGGCGAACGCGACAGCCGCCGAGAACTCGACCCACTCCCGACCCGACGCCGCGTCGAGCGGGCGCCCATGCAAGAGAGGAAGACCCTCTTCGTCGAAGGAGAGACCCGGGATATCGACGCCGCTCTTCGCGAGGAGGTCCCGCTCCTTCGTCTTGAGCTCCTCAAGCTCGGAGTTATATCCGGCGATCATTGCCCGAGCCTCCTCGAGCTCCTCTTGAGCTCGGTCCCAATCCTTCCAAGGATCGAGCTCGGCGTTCCTGGCGTCCGCGTCGGCGAGCCTGTCCCGGACCTCGGCGATCTCCTCCGAGGGATCCGGAAAGCCTTGCGCCTTCTCCTCGAGCTCCGCCGCGACCTCGTCGGCCGTCTTCTTTGTCGCCTCGACCGCCTCGAGGCCCTCTTTTGCGTCCGCGATCTCCCGCTTTATTTGCTCGAGATCCTCCTCGAGCCCGTCGATATGGTTCCTTTGCCTTTCGACGTTCCTTCCCGCCTCGTCGGCCGCTCCCCTGGCGACGTCAGCGTCGAAGATCGCTCCCGCCCGCTCCTCGCCGATCGACCGGAGCTCGTCGAGCTTCGCCGCTTCCGCCGATACGTCGACCGGTTCCGGCCGGCTTCCGTCCGGTCGCTTCGTCCGCTCCGATCGTTGCTTCGCTGAATACCAAGGAGACCGCTCGTCCTTGAGCCCTTCAATGGACCGCCGAACGTCGCGGAGCTTGGCCGGAAGATCCGGATCCGTTGCGATCGAGAGGAGGATCGGTACGAGCTCCTTCGGCTTCGTCGCATACTTCCGGAGGGCGTGTAAGTCGAAGGCGCCATTTCCGAGCCAGGAAGAGACGAGCGTTTGCCCATGCTTCCCGCCGTCCGGCGCCTCGACGATAAGGTTCCCTTTTGGATTGGCCGGCGTCGGGCGCCGGGTAATCGTGTATCCGTTCGTAAACCGGCCGCTCGAGATCGAGGTCCCTCCGCCCTTGTCGTTTCTCGGGTCCTCGGCGATTGCCTTGCCTCCGCCGAGAAGCGCCAGGATCGAGCGGAGAAGCGACGTCTTCCCGGCCTTATTCTTGCCGGTTACCTCGACGACGCCGGCCTTGCCCGAAAACTCGAGCTCGGCCGCTTCGATTCGGTAGAGCCTTTGGATATCGAGGCCCGCGAGCTTGATCCCTTCTCTCTTCTTCATGTCTTTCTCTCCTTGGTCGTTTGGTTTCACCTCAAAGCCCAATGCTTATTCCCTCTCTTCGGTTTGCAAACGTCCTCCTTCCCGTCTTCCGCCGGCTTGTGATACTTCGCCGTTCCGAATTTTTCGTTTACGACCGAGACAATTCGGATATACTCTTGCCCGGGTTCGATCGGCTCGTCGCATAGCGAGCACTTATGCGGGAGAGCCGCCCGGAGAACCCGCCTCGAGACTCGTCGTACCTTGTGCATTACTTTCGCCTTTGCTCTGGACCCGCCGGCCTCGGGCCGAGCGAGTCCGGACATACGATCAAGACGAGGGCCTCGTCCGACGGCGTACGAAACAAAGCCGTCGCCCGACAGTCCTCCGCCTCCTCGATAACCGTCGGCTCCTCGGGTACCGGCTCCGGAGTTTCCTCGAGGCCGGTCCAGCGCCCGAAGAAAAAGCCGATAACGAAGAGGACCGCCGTCGTTTGCCTTTTCATACCGGGCCCTCCCATTCCTTGAGAGCGTTTACGAGAATCCATGCCGTAACGAGGAACGCGTCGGCCATATCGTCGTTCAATCCCTCCGGAGGCTCGGACCCGAGCTCCCGGATCCCATACCGGGCCGCGGCAATCATGGTCGGTTTTTCGGCCTTGCCGTTCCCTGTCGCGAACTTCTTCAACGTTGCGACGTTGACCCCTCTCCATGCGATTCGCCGGCCGAGGTACTCGAGGAGTCCCGTTTGCTTCGCTATGTAGTCGGACCGACCGCGTCCCGTAAAGGGAACGTCTTCGTATCCGATAACGCCGACCGGCTCGAGACCGCTCCGGATAACCTGTCCGTCGATCTCGGTTAAGGTTCCCTCGAGGACAGCCTCGAGCCACTCTCCGAACGCGACGCAACGCTCGGCCGGCTCGAGCTTGTCCCAACGATTCCAACCGAGGAAGAGCTCTCCCGATATGGTATCGTACCGGGAGAACCCGCCTTTCGTCCCGAGGTCCAACCCGAGGACGACCATTATCCCTCGGCCGCCTCTTCCTGTCCGTCGAAGAGGTCGCGTTGTGTACGCTCTCCGTTGACAAACCGAACCGCCTCGGCGATTAGCTTCTCGATCTTCTTGAGCGTCGTCGTCGGAATCGTATTCGCTCCGGTCTCCTCTTCCCGCTCATGGACGAGCGGAGAGGAAAGCGAGAACGTCCCGGCCTCGACTTGGCGCCGGCCCGAGATTACGAAGTTCCGAACGTCCTTCTTCGTTCCGATCGAGACCGAGATTACTTCCGTTCCCTTTCTGGCGTTCGCCTTGTCGAGCTCGCACAACGCGAGGAGGTCGTTCGTAAGACCCGCGAGGGCCTTCCCGAACTCCTTCCGAGGCTCGTCTTTGGAGGAGAACGAAACGACCTCGTCGTCTCGTCCATTGGGCCGCCGAAAATCGACGCTCGTTACGCCGTCCTTCGACTTGATCTTCACGACTTCCATTCGGTACCGCCTTTCTCCTCGAGGAGCTCGAGGTCTTGGGTTCAACCGCCCGGCTTGGTTATGTCGTCAAACCGAGTGTATTCCTTATGGAAATAAAGCCACATACGACCGACGGGCCCGTTCCGTTGTTTCGCGACGACGAGCTCGCCGAGGTTCTCGTACTTCGAACGCTCTTCCTCCTTGGTCTTGTCGTCGAAATACATTTCCGGCCGCCAGAGGAAGAAGACGTTATCGGCGTCTTGCTCGATCGCGCCGGAGTCCCGGAGATCCGAGAGCCGCGGCCGAGGAGGATTCCGACTCTCGACCGCCCGGGATAGCTGAGAGAGTGCGAGAATATGGACGTCGAACTCCCTCGCCATTTGCTTTAAGCCGCGAGAGATCGCGCCGACCTGTTGCGTCCGGTTCTCTCCCTCCGACTCCATGAGTTGCAAGTAATCGACGACGACGAGGCCGACGTCCTCCTTCGCGTCGAGCCTCCGGACCTTCGCCCGTATGTCGGCGAGCGTTCCTCGAGGCCGGTCGTCGAGCCAGAGAGGCGCCGTATTCAAGTGTCCGGCCGCGGCCGCGAGCCTTTGGTAATCCTCGGACTTGAGACCTCCGGCGCCGATCGTTTGAAGGCATACCCGGCCCTCGCTCGCCAAGCCTCGGCGGATAAGTTGAGCGTTCGTCATTTCGAGGGAGAAGATCGCCGTCGGTACGCCAGAGAGAGCCGTCTCGACGGCCGCCTCCCATGCCCAAGCCGACTTACCATGAGAGGGCCGGGCCGCCAAGACCGAGAGGTCGCCCCTATGGAGGCCGCGGGTCATACGGTCCAGATCCTTAAAGCCGGTCGGGAAGCCGATAACCTCCTTCTTCGCGGCTTGGTCCCGCTCGATCTCCTCGAACGTTCCCCAAAGGGCCTCCTTGATTGGAAGCAACCCGTCGCCGCCCCCGTCGTCCCGGAGAACGTCGAGGATCCTTCCCTCGGCCGCCGTCATTACCTCGGCCGCCGGCCTTCCGTTGAGATCGTAGATATCGCGGATCGTTTTCGAGCTCGCCTCGAGGAGGGCCCGAAGACGAGACTTATCCCGGACAATCTTGGCGTGATACTCGACGTTGGAAGCCGTCGGGACAGCGTCCAGCAATTCCGCCAAGTAAGGCGCCCCGCCGGCCGCCTCGAGCTCGCCGGTATCCTTGAGGGTCTCGAGGACCGTTACGACGTCCGCGACGTCTCCTCGGTCTTGTAAGGCACAAAAAACCCGGAAGAGTCTCCGGTGAGCCTCTCGGTAGAAGTCCGAGTCTTTGAGGATCGTCCGGCTCTCCGAGATCGCGTCCGGCTCGATAAGCATGGCGCCGAGGACCGAGACCTCGGCTTCCGGCGAGAATGGCGGTTGCCGATCAAAGGCCGAGAGCTCGTCCGGCCCGCTCATTCCGGTATCTCCAAGTCCGCGGCCCAACCCGGGAGACCGACTTCTTCCTTCTTCTCCTCGACCCGCCGGCTCCGCTCTTCCCTGGCGAACTTCGCGGCGTTCGAGAACCAATTCCGGAGCGACCGGTCGGGAGACTTCGGCTTACGGGATCCGTTGCTCTCCCAATACTCGGCCGCCTTCCGCGTCTCGAGAGCGAAGTCGACGCCAGCGTACGAGGGTTCCCTTTCGATCTCTCGACACCACTCCGCGAGGGTCCGTTTAAGCTTCCATGGGACCTCGAGGCGTTCGCAAAACGAACCGACCTCGACAACGAAATCGGTCTTTTCCTCCTCCGAAGGGAAGAGACTTCCGTTCTCCGTCTCTCCCTGTAAACAGCTTACTTTATTGTTTCCACTATGCGGTGCGGTTTTGCACTCGCCGGGAACCGTCCCGCCGGTCGACTCCTCTCCGGCGGTATCAAAACGTCCCGCCGGGTCGAGTCTCGATTGCCATTGCTCTTCGGTGACAGGAACGGGCGAGATATACCACTCGTACCCGTCGAAAGTCCCGTCTTTACCTTGCCTTTTGACGGTCCGAAGGTATCCGCCCTCGCGGAGCTCTTTAAGGCCGGACTTGACCGCCCTCTCCCCGTCACTATGTCGCCTTATAAGGTCGGCCCGGTAAAAACGCCACTTGTCCGGGTGGGACAAAAGATACCAAAGGAGACCGACCGCTTTCCAAGAGAGGGCGTCGTCGAAATGGCAAGCGTTACAAACGACGTTTGCCCAAACGATATCCTCGTCGATGCTGAATTGATTTAGGGTATTTTCCACCGTCGCCTCCTTGCAAGGCATAAGGAGGAGAGAGAGGATCGGACGGGCGAGGAAGGGCAAGGACCTTTCTCGAACCGGCTCGCTCTTGAGAGCCGAGCGGTAAGCGTCTCGCGAAAAACGCTTCCCGCCCTCTCTCCTCCGTAAGGGATTTCGAAGTTATGGCCGGCGGTCCTCTTTTCCAAGGCCGGCTTTCCTGGCGCCATCCCTCAAAAGCCGAGTTGAGGATCGACGCCGTCCTCGAGAGGCTCTCCTTCGTCCTCTGGCGCCTCCGAGCTCTCCGGAGGCTCCGAAGGACCTTCTTCGCCCCCGTCGCCCTTCTCGGGCGATTCTGGCTCGTCCTCGAACGTTTCCAGCTTGGCCCGGAGAGCGTCTTTTACCCGGTCGGTTAGGCTCGGATGATCGTAACCGAGAACGAAATGTTTCACGTACCCGCGTCCCTTCGACGTCTCGAGGACCTCGTCCCAGGTTTTCCGCTTGAATTGACCGAACCCGACAGGAAGAGGACCGACGTCGAGCTCGCCCTCGACGAGCTCGAACTCTCCCGTATGCTCCGGCTCTTCTTCCTCGGAGAAGTCCGGGAGGTCGACCTCTTCCTCTTCTTCCGGAGGAGGAACGTCGCCGTCGTCGACCGCCGTCTTCCTCGACTCCTCGAGGCGCCTCCGGATCTCTTCCGTCCGAGCCTCCGTTGCCGACTTCGCCTCTTCCCGTACCCGGATCTCCTCGAGCTCCTTCCTGGCGTATGGATCGAGAACCCATTCCTCGGCGATATCGCCCTCTTCCTCGAGCTCGTTATCGGCGATCTCCGCGCCCATGCCAGCCGCTAGAGCCTTGAGCTCCTTCCGCTCGATTTGGTCGGCCTTATGGAAAGCGAGGGCCTCCGTACGAGCTTCCTCGTATGACGCCCGGAGGACGATCCCGACTTTATACGACGTCGACGTTCCTTCGTCGTGCGTATCGGTTGCAGGATAAACGACGAGCTCGAGAGGAAGACCGCGGAGGGATCCGAACTCCGCCTCGAAAAGACGGAGCGTCGTTTGAAGATTATTGATCGTCTCCCATGAGGTCGTTCGGAACAAGTGATAACCGCCGTATCTCGAGGCCGCCTCGAGAATGACCGCCAGCCGACCGAACGGCTTGCAAGGACACTCCTCGCCGAGGGCCCGCCGACAAGTCGCCGACGTCTTCTCCTTGTGATTGATCGCCGTCTCGCCGTCACAAGAGAAGACCTTCGTCTTCCCTTTGTAGACGAGCATTTCGGATTGAAAGTTGTCCTCGACCGACGCGAACCGGAGCCGGATCGGAAGAGCCTCCGGCGTCGGCCCTAGCTTCTCATGGGCGTACGCGTCGACCTCGAAATTCCCGTCGTCTCCCCGCTTCCGGGTTGTGATAAGGAAATGATCGAGCTTGACCGGAAGCCGCATCTTGGCGCCCGACCTCGTCTCGATCTCCTTCCCCTTGCCCCCGATCTTGATTTTCCCGAGCTCCATGGGCCGCGGCCGCATAAGAGTCGGCGAGATCGTCCTCCGGAGCTCTGGCGTTCCGTTCGTCTTGTCTTCCATAGCGTTGTTCTCCTCTTGGTCGAATGAATCTCGAGCTTAATCGTCGGAAAGGACCCGCGGGACGAATCGAAAACCCGGGTTCCCTTTCACTTTGAGAGAGTATACGTCGAGAGAGAGGGCGTTCGATAGACTGTTTATGTCGCCGTCGGAGAGCTTCTCGCCGTCCTCGTTCCGGAGCTCGCCCGACCGGCATAGCTCTTTGAACTTGTCCGAGTCGAGCGGCCAAGCGTCGGCGATCCTGTCGAGGGTCTTGTTCCCGTCGAATCGGCCCTCCGTCATGCTTAGGACGCCGCGTACGCCCTCTCCTTCGTACTCCCCGGGCTCCGTACCAACGAGAGCCTTCAAAGCCTTTACAGCCTCGTCTCGAAGGCTCTTTGCCTCCTTGTATAGCGGATCCGCATGGCGGAAGAGCTCGGCCGCGGCCTTCCAATCCTCGTCGTCCTTCGTAACGACGACGCCCTCGACCTCCGGGACGACGAATCCCTCGACCGGTATCTCGTTCGTCTCCGGCGGGATCCGCGGGTCGATAAACTCGTCGAAGAACCTCGGGACCTCTTCCCGGATCGCCGCGATCATTGCCTCGTCGCGTTCGATCGGCCAATGCAAGAGCGACAGAGAGTCGGCGTTGAAGGCGCAAAAAACGCAATACTCGAAGCCGGTAACGAGCATATGGTTTTGAGCTTGCCAAATGATCCGCTCCGGGAGCCCATGCCGGCGGTACTTCGAGAACATATGCCAGCGAGGAACCTTCGCCTCCCAACAACCCGGCTCGTCCCGGGAGAACGATCCCGTCCCGGTCCCCGGGAGAATGATCCGATCGACGCTCGTCGAGATCCTCGGCTCCTCCTCGAGGCAAAGCGTCGGGAGCTCGATAAGCTCCGAGCCGCTCTCCTCCGAATACTTGAGCGCCGCGATACTCTCGAAGAGGCGCCCCCTCTCGAGGTCCGCGGAGAGCTCCTCGTCTTCGCCGGCCAAGGGATCGCCGATCTTCGACTCGAAGAGGCTTGTCCGGTCCTCTGGATCCTCCGAGAAGAGCTTCCATACCTCGGAGCTCCCGATACTCTTCGGACGCGTTAAAAGCCAAGCCTCGCGGTCGAGCCAGGAAGCGACAACCGGCTCGGGAACGTAGAGACCGAACCTCTCGCAATAGTCGAGCGACCGGTCCCGGATCTCGTTAAAGAATACGTGGGACATGATTCTAACTCCTCTGGATAACGGAAAGCCGGACCCGAAGGGCGACCCATACGAAGAAGATCGTTCCGGCAAAGTATACGAGAGCCTCGACCGAGCGAGACTCGAGGACCATCACAACGCAAGAGAGCGCCGCCAGGATAGCGAAGAACGTCGCGACCGCCCTCATTTGCAAGCCTCCCGGAGAGGGAGCTCGGTCCCGTCCCGATACCGGACGACGATCTCGAAGTCCTCTCCGAGCTCGGTATCCTCTGGCTCCGGAGTGTCGACGTAGTTCCCGGAGAGGCCCGGGAGCTTTTGCGTATTGCCCAAGGCGCCCGGGAGCTCCATAGGCTCCGCCTCCTCGAGGAGCCGCTCGAGCTCGGAGATCCGGTTCTCGAGATCTTCTATCCCCTGGCGCTCCTCCTCGAGAGCCTTGACCCGACCCGCGAGCTCGGCGACCGCCGGCCCGATCTTGTCGAAGCCGAGTGTCCGGAGAATGAACGCCGCCCTCTTCCATGTCCGGGCAAAGCTCCCGCCGTCGGCGACTCGCTCGTTCGCGAGTTGTAGGACCGGAGTCGTATTTATCTCCGGGTCCGATTCGTGAACCATTTCGACGACGACCGGATCTCCCTCTCGGATCCGTACCGTACCGTACCGAGCTCCGCCACTCGCGAGGCCCGTCCCGTTGAGTTTCGCCCTCATGGCGTCCGCGATCTTCATGTCCCAATCGAGCGGCGCCCCCGTAAGAAAGTTCCCGAGCTCCCATACCTTCCGCGTTGTCTCTTTCATGCTGTTCTCTCCTTGGTCTTTGGTCCTTCGGTTAGGATTTGATCTCTTCGATTTGCCGAGCGAGCTCCTCGCAAGCCTTGTCCTCGAGAGTGAGAAGAACGACGTCGAGACGCTCGACCGTCGCCGGATGTTGAGGTTCGCCCTTGAAGTACCTCGAGACGCCGGCCTTCCCTGGCGACTCGCCGGTCTCCTCGAGTACCCAATCGAGGAACCAAGCTTGGGCCCCCCTCTTCGTCTTCTCGGGATCGAGGACCCGCTTTACCGCTTCGATTCTTTCCGTCTTGGTCCGCATGGTCTCTCCTTGGTCGACCTTGCACGTTAAAAGGGAGCCGGAACAAAGGTCAAGTTTTCCGTTCCGCGTCCTTCGTCGTCTTGAAGTGTTCCGACTTGTCCGCTTCCGCTTTCCGGAAGGAGGAGAAAGGAAGGCCCTCCGAGGCGAGCCGTTCGATTCCGCGCCAACCGCAAGAGCAAACGCCTTGGTGCCCGTAAGGCCGGCCGGCGTCGCGAAGGATCTTTACTCCGGGATTGTGCTTCATGTCGTCCTCTCCTTGGTCGTTAGTTGAGCTCTCGAGCCCAACGGGTCTTTCTGCAAGTCGGAGCCTTGTCGGTCCGAGCTCGCGAGGGTCGATTCCATGTCCCGCCCTTCGTCCGAGCCTCCGGAGTCCAGCCGGCCGCCCGGAGCGAGGTCCCGCTCTCCGTTTCTAGGGTGTACGTAATGATCTTCTCGAAGCCGCGTCGCTTCGCTTCCCGGGCCGCTTCCGCGTACGCTTGGCTCGCCGCGTTCCATAGGAGCTCGCCCTCGATTGAATCATGCGCCAAGCAAAGCCGGTTTACCTCGACCGTCGTCGTACCGTCGATCATGCGGGCAACCGGTCGACCGACCATAACGACGCCGACGAGATCGGGCCCGTTATGGATCCCGTATCCCCAACGCCAGGAGACCGGCGGCCGGTTGTGCCTATGGTGGTCGAGGACGAACGCCTTCGCCGTCTTGAGGTCGATCGGCTCGAGACGGATACCGAAGTCGAGGAGGGCCCGCCCGTCTCCGGAGGCAACCGTCCGGAGCTCGATCCCATGACCGGCGAAGACCCGACGGAGCGAGGAGAGGTATTCCTTCCGCTCGTCCCGGCCCATTGTCCGGAGAGCCTCCGAGAGATCCTCCCGGAGGTCTTCCTCGGCGTCTCCACAGCAAGCGACGACTTGAAAGGCCCTCTCCTCCGGATAAACCTCGAAGAGGTCCCAAGCCCAAAGCTCGCCGCAAAAAGGACAAGTCTCGCCGGTCGTATAACCGCCAGCGAAGAGAACGTCGGGCTCCCAATGAAGCTCGCTCATTATGCGACCCTCTCCTTCGCGAGCTCCTTATCGGCGACTTCGAGGAATCGAGTCCAACGAGATCCGCCGAGCCGTACCGGGTGGGCCGAATCCGCCGAGTCCGAACCGGCCGAGACAGCGTCCCGGATCCGGCTTTGAGTCGCCCGGCCGAAATGGAGCTTAAGACCCCAACGGTCCGCGAGCTCGCGCCAGATTCCGACCGTCTCCTTAAAGTCGTCGGACCCTCCGACAAAGAGGTACGCGAGCTTGGAGAGAATCGGCTCGTCCGTCTCGGGATCCCGGAGCTCCTCGAGGGCTTCCGGGCTCATTCCGTCTTGAACCGCCAGCGCCAGAGGAAGGAGCCCGTACCCGGAGCCGTAGTAATGCCCGAACGGGTCGACCTCTTCTTGAAGACCGTCGAGCTCGTACTCCTCGAGCCAAGCGAGCGACTCGAGGATCGAATCCGGATCCGCCGGCCGGTCCGGAATCACAACGAAGAGCGGGAGCGAACCGCGATCGTAAACGACCGAGCTCGCCTCATGGAGTTTCTTCTCGAAGGTCCGGAAGCGAGGAGCGTAATCCTCGTCGTTATTCCATGCCCGGAAGACGCCGTTATCGAGAGCCCAAGGCTCGCCGTCGAAAGGATTGATCGGCCTCTCGACGTACATCCGACCCCACCCTCTCGGGTAGGAGTCGGAGAGCTTCGCCGAGCCGTTGCTCATTTCGCCGAGAAGATAGGTCGTCGTCATTTGGAAGCCCTCCGGAGCATTGCCTCGTTATTCGTCCTCATGGACCGAATCGCGTCGCCCTCGGTCGGATGAAAAGCGACCGTAAGCTCGTCGGAAAAACGTCCGTCGATCCGCGTTACCAAAATCTCCGCGACCCGGTCGCCGACCCGCTTTACTGCGTAATACTGAATCTTCGCCGAGACCGTCTTAGGCCCGCTCCTGTTTGAGGGAGATAAGGGCCGACTGAGCGAGAGCGATATGGTAGTACGCCCGGTCGAGCGGCGTCGCGTCCTCGTTCTTGTGAACCCGATCGAAGAGGTCGACGAAGTTCATGCTCTCGCCGGCTTCCCGCGTCTCCGGATGGAGCGAGCAAGCCAGGATGTTGAGGAGGCTCTCGAGCCTGTCGATCTCCTCGGCCGAACATTTCCGGGCGCCCTCTTCGGAGAGGAGGGCGTATGCGGTCTCGAGGGCCTTGGTCGCGTAGTTCGGAACCTCGACCGGCTCGGGCGTCGGCTCTTCGGTCTTCGCGAACTTCTTCTCGGCCCGCTTCCTGGCGCCGTCGAGATAACGCTCGATCCATGCTTCCCGAGCTTCGAAGGTCGTAAAGAGGAGTTTCGGCTTGGAGGCGCCGAAGCGAACCGAGTCCCGGGTCGCTTGAGGCTTGGCGGAGAAGTAATAACCGGCTCGGGCGTCGGCCTCGGCCTTTTCCTCGTCGGAGAGAGAGTCGAACCTCGGGTCTCCGGTTACCGGATTGACCCGAACCCTCCCGAGCTTGATCGTCGTCCCGACGAGCCGGCCCTTTTGGTCCCGGACCGAGAAGTCGACCATTCTCGTACCCTCGTCTCGTACGACCTCGCTTTGCCCGGCCCACCGGGAAATCCTTCCGTCTTCCTTCTTCGTCTTCTTAATCATGGTCTCGCCTTTCGTTTGGGTCTCTTCTTGGTCGTTATCCTGGCCGGCGGCCTCGAACGTATGTCCGAGGCAACCGGAAACCTTGCACTCCGTAACGCCGACGATCGCTTCGCGGCCGGCGTCGGTAATCGTCCAACGAGCTTTGGGGTGTCGGCCCTTGCCGGAGATCGGCCGGCGGGCGACGAGGCCCTTCTCGCGGAGAGGGAGAAGAGCTCGGTCTTTCATGCCGGCGACTTGACCGTCGACCTCGTCGGCGATCCAGAGGAGGACATGAGTTTGGTTCGGCGTGAGCTTTGTCGTCTTGGTCGTCGTCGCGTTGCTCATTGTGTTTCCTTTCTTCGAGGGTCCGTCTCCTTGGTCGCTATCAAGTTCGTTCCCTACGGGAACGAGGTCAAGCGAAAAATTCCAGTTTTCTAGAATTTGTCGCAAAATCGGCGAAATTCTTACAAAAGCTTCGGGAGACCTTCGGGTTTTTTCGGGAGCGATTGGTAACGGAAAAGACGAGGGCCCTCCCGGAGCAAGTCCGAAGAGGGCCCAAGGGCGCCCGGTAGAACCTCAACCGCGAGAGGCGCGAGGAGGGAGCCGGAAGACCGGACGCCGGTCCTACGCTTCGACCAAGAAGCTTCCGACCGTCCTACAAATTACCCGGCCCCGAGAGACCGGTAAAGGCAAACGTTTATCCGCCCTTGATTAGCAAGCCGAGACCGAGGCCGATCGCGCCAGCAATCCCGATCGTCTTCTTCTTCTTGAAGAGCTCGGAGAAGAAGCTCGGGTCTTCAAGGTCCCGAAGGATCGCGAGCTCTTGCTCGCATAGGATACAACGTCCCTCGGTTATCTCGAGGAGTTGTTCGGTATTCGAAAACCGGGTCCTCCAAATGAGGACCTCTCCCTCTGTCGCCTCAATCGTTTCTTGCAACCGAAAAAGGAGCTCGTCGCTCGCGAGGGCCGCCCGTCGGTCCGCTTGCAAATGCTCCGCGAGTTGAACCCGAGCCGTATCGAGAACTTCGTCGAGAGGAGGTTTCGCGGCCTCTCTGGCGATCTCGAGCGTCGCGGAAAGGTCCTCGCCCGTCTCGAGGGCATCCGCCTGTCCTTCGGCCATTTGAGCGGCCGCAATGACCGCCAACGAGTCGGCCCTCCTTCGTTGCTCCGCGAGATCCTCGAGGACGACGTCCGTCCTCTCCTTCTCGAGCTCGATCTTCGCTCGGAGCTCCTCGGCCTCGAGCGTCGCCGCCTCCCGCTCGAGCGCCAGAGAGTCCGCTAAGGCGAGCGCCTCCCGTCTCGCTTCCATGCCGGACAACGTCGACCAAACCGCATAAATGCCGGTCGCGAGAATGACGAGAACCGCGACCCATGCAAACGTCGAGGCGCCTCTTCGATCCCTCATTTCGACCTCTCTTTTTTTGGAAAAATTGCCCCCGGATCCCGAAAAACCCGAAAGCTTCCCGAAATGCCGCCAGGAAGCTCATAAATCCGTTTTAACGGCCGTCGGCCCCTCAAACGTACGCTAAGACCTTTTTCCCGCCGACGTAAGTTCGCCAATAACGACGGGCCTTTCCGGAGGGCCTCCGTTTTGGCCCAAGGGTTGCAAAGGAAAAGCTCTCCCAAAACAAAAACCCGAAACTTTCAGAGCTCCCGGATATGGACCCAAACCCGATCGCCAGCCTCGAGGGCCGCGATAACCTTCCGGTAAAGAGCGACGTAAGCCGGCGTCGATCGACCGATCTCAAACTCGCCCGTCGGTAGGATAACCGGGAGCTCGCCGACGAGCGGGCAACCCGCCGTATCGTCGGCGTCGTTCCCGATATGGATATAAACCCACTCGAAGCCGGGTACGTCTTGAAGCCAGAGCATACCCTTATGCAAGTCCGGAAACCGAGCCTTGTACTTCTTATGGAGACCGCCAGCCTTGCGGAGCTTGATCTCGTACGATCCGACCGGAATACAAGTATATCCCGGTACCTTGACGTCCCGACGCTCGTCCTCGAGGGAGAAGAAGGAGAGAGACCCGAGCGAAATACGGCCGAGAGTCGAGTCCCGGCCGTATCCCATTCGAGAGAGGTAAAGGTTCATACGCCGACGCCGATCCCCAATCCGACGCCGTTAGGCTTGAAAGGAATAACGCTCGAGAGCTCCTCCGAAAGTCCAGTAAAGAGGGCCGCCCATTCGTCTGCGGTAAGCTCGAGACCCCCCGGCTTAATGACCGCCGCTCCCAATAAGAAGCCCTCTCCGGGATAAGAAATACTCTCAATATTGAAGAAGGATAGGTCGTCGGTCCCTGCCAGCGTCCCGAGAACGACCTCTCCCGGGCTTCCCGACCCGACTCCGTCTTTGATTATTTTGGCTTGGGTCCTCGACTCGTCCCATTGGGCCGCGGCTCCGGCGGTCTCGAGAGAGCCGGCCGTATCCTCGAAATGAATATCGGTCGCTTCCGCCAAGCCGTCGCTTGCCTCCGCCCATAACCGGTTATTGCTGGCGATCGTTCCCAAATGGAGACCCTCCGCGGCCGTCGCCGTCGACGTTCTCTTTCCCATTATCCAACCGTTCAAGGATATAGAGCTCCGGAACAAAGCGAAGTAAACCAAGTCCTCTCCGTCCGAACCGAGGTCGGTCTTGTGAGAAACGAGGATAATATCGTCCGTCGATCCCTGGATCTCGTTCCCGCTTATTACGTCCATTACGAGACCGGAGGAGCTCCGGGTAAACGTCCAAGTCTTCGCCGGGTCGATTGCGTCCGGACAAGTCGCGTCGCCCGGTCCGACGTTGTCGGTATCCGTAAAGTCGAGACCGTTTACGATCGTCCCGCCCATTTCGAACCAAACGCCGAAGAGATCGCCGTCGTAAGGATTCTGTCCGTCGGAATGATAGACCGCGATTATCGCGTCGTTATTCGCGAGAGCCGTTCCCGTAAGGCCGGAGGCGACAGGGTCGCCCAATTGTTCCCAACCGGTTACGAGAGCCGGATCGTATGTCGTATCCTTCGCGACTTGGAAGGTTAGGAGGCTCGTCGCGGTATCGTATAGATACCGGGCCCAAACGTACCCTTCGTCCTCCGGGACCGCCTCGGTCGAATCTTTCGTCGAGTTCCCGTCGGTTAATTCGAGACGGACACTCAAGAGGCCCGACGTTTTAAGAAGAAGGTAATTGTCGTATCCTGTCCAAGCTCCGAAGGACGCTCCCGAGGCCGGTCTCCAATTCCCGTCCGAACATCTTCCGATAATGCCAAACGTCGAGACGGTCGTAAGGTCGACGCTATTGTCGGAGAGTCGGACATAATTCCCGTCGACGCCATTACATCGAAGATACTGTTTCCCGTCCGTAACCAACCGGTCGGAGGGATCGTTCGCCGAGGCGCCGGACCCGCCCGTCGTTTCGAAGGTTTGGCCGGCGTCGTCGTCGAATTCGAGACCGTAAAGAGCTTGAGCGTCGAGCGAAGTAAAGTCCGTATCTACATGAGTCGTCCCGTCCGTCTCGAGATACGCCTTATAAACCCGGTAGGGTTCGGCTCCGTGAGAGTATGAGAGGTAAAGTTTTCGATCGGCCCCGAGCGCCGTTACCCCTGTCCCCGCGGTCGCGGTCGGACCCGATCCCAAGGTCCAACCGGTATCGTCGGATAACGCCTTCGACGTATCGGTTCGATAGTAGAGACTTACCGTACGATTCCCGGCTCCGTCGTTTCCGTCGAAGTCGACCCGCACTTGTATCCTGTCCCAAGGATCGAGGGAAGGCGCCGTAACGCCAGCGCCGACGACGCCGCTATCGAAAGTCCAGAGAGCGCCAAAACCGCCGGCCGTCGTTAGGCCGATATAACCCGGGCCGGCTCCGAAGATCATTGGATACATACTCGCGGAGGGCGTCCAATCCTCGAAGGCGAATTCGATCCGCATAGTTCCGGCTTCGTCGCCGTTTATGTCGTTCCCGATCGCGTCTTGTGTAATGACGGCCGCGAGCCCGCTCTTCGGAACATATGCCGAGTTTACGCCGGCCGCGTCCGGAACAATCGCGGAGCGGAGCTTCCCGTAATATCCGTGATTCCCGGCCTTGCCAGCCTTCAAGACGAGAGGGATCGAGCCGAAGTCGTCCCGGTGCCAGTATTCGACGACCCGGTCGTCTTCTTGGAGGATCGAATCCGGGACAGCCTGAACCGTAAACTCTCGGTATGCCGCGAAGTCGCCCCATTCGTTGACCCGGTTCTTCGCCCGGACCCGCCAGTAATAAACGTCCTCGTCGAGACCTAGCGAGCTCATAAACTCCGCGACGTCGATCGTATCGTCTTCCTCGACGATCGAAGCGAAGCCCGTATCCGTCGCGATCTCGATCTCGTATCCCTCGGCGTAATCCGGAGAGCTCCAAGTGAAATGCGGCGTCGATTGGTTACCCGCGACCTCGTCGTCGGGTTGAAGCAAGGAAGGAGCGTCCGGAGCTCGCGTATTCGTAAGCTCCGACAGGATCGAAGCCCATTCCGTCGAGTCGAAGTTTACGCCGGCCGGCTTGGCGACGAAGGCGCCGCAAATAAAGCCGGAGGCGGCATTTGTCACGCCGTCCGCGCCTTGGAGGAAGGAGAGGTCCTCCGAGCTCGTAATCGAGCCCGTCGGCGTCGTCGCCGGACCGCCGCTCCCGCTCCCGTCGAGGAAAGCCTCGAGCTCGTCTTCGGAATCGTCGCGTTGACCCGCCAGCATTCGACGAACGAGGTCGCCCGCTATTGATCCCGTAATATTATCGTTGCCCTCGGTCGTTCCGTTGCTGTTTTCGGTCCAAATCCGATCCGAGCTTGCTATCCCGACCAAAAGACCGGGCGAACCCGCCGCCGAGTTGAGCCGGTTACCCATAAGGATTTGAGTCGTCCCGTCGAGCGAGCTCCTCCAAATGAGACCGTAAACGAGGTCTTCTTCGTCGCTCTCGAGGTCGGCATGATATGGGACGAGAAGGATATCGTCCGTCGATCCTTGGATCTCGTTATGCTCGATAATGTCGCCGACCATACCCGAGGCCGAGCGGTCGAAGGTCCAAGAGACGCCCGAGAGATACGGGTCCGATTGGGAGGTCTCTCCGGCGCCGACCGTGTCGGTATCTGTAAAGTCGAGGCCCATTACGACTTCGCCGTCTTGTAAGACCAGCGCCGTATAAATCTTCCCGTCGAAGGGCCCGCTCCCGCCAGTAGATCCGGCGCCGATCGAAATGTTCCGGGCGTAAGCTTGCTTCGCCGTATCGCCCGTCGTTACCGGGTCGCCGAGTTGAGCCCAACCGGCGTCGTCCGGATCCGTTAGGACGTCGGTCGAGGTATAGAAAACCATCGTCCCGGTCGAAGCCGTATACTCGAATTTTATGCTTCTCGGGAGGTCGTCGTCCGGGACGCTCTCCGTCGACGTCAAGGTATAAGCGTTATGCCCTCCGGCCCCGTCGGTGAGAAAGAGTCGGTAAGTAACTGTCCCCGCCGTCCCGACCCAAATTCGGTCGTACGAGCTCCTCGCGATCGGCGACTCCGTCGACGACGCCGGCCGCCAACCGTCGGAGGGTATGAAATGGGTTATGAAACCCCAAGTATCCGCGGTTAATGCGTCCGGCTCTACCGCCGAGCTCCGGATAACATTCCCGGCAACGCCGTTGTTTCGGTAATACTGCAAGCCGTCGTCGACGAGCCGGTTCGAAGGATCGTTCGCCGTTGCGCCGGAGGCGTTTATCGTTACGGTATGAGAGCCGGCGTCCTCTTCGAAGCTCTCCGTCCCTTCCTCTTGAGCCGTAAAGTCGATATCGAGGAGCTCGGCCGAACGAGCGAGGTCGCTCCAAAGGCGGACGCCGTAGATCCCGCCGTAATGATCGAAGGAATAGGTATCGGACCCATTGAGTCGAGTCCCGATTTCAATTTGACTACTCCCCGGCTGGATCGACGTCGTCGCGCCCTCGTTCTCGGTGCTCCCGATTTGCGTCGGAGTATCGGAAGGCTCGTCTCCCGTCCCGCCGTCCCAAAATTTTACGTCGGCGTCTCCGGCGTCGTTATCGCCGTCCATTGAAACGCCAAGCCAAAACGACGTACCGTCCGCGATCCCGTAATCGTCTACGTTTGTGTCGCAAGTAAGGGCGTTTTCCGAGCTTCCGTCGTGCCAATAAAGTCTCGGAGCTCCGGCCGCCGTAAGAGCCAGGAACCAAGAGTATTTATCGCCCGACGTTTCCCATCTAGCGACGAGGATCTTTATCGAGGCTCCTCCGGTAAAGTCCCAGTCTTCCGCCTGGACCTTAACGAAAAGGACCATATCCTCGTCGATATCGTCGAGTCCGGCGAAGTCCGGTATACTCGCGAAGTTGTTCGCCTCGGACGGAAGGAAGAGTCGTACGACGCCGGCCGAGTCCTTGAGGAGAGCGGCCCGCTTGGCTCCATAATGGGCATGGTGGCCCGCCTTCGAGCCGACCCAAACCTTATCGAGCTTCCCGATATCGTCGCGGTGCCAATACTCAACGATTCTCGAATCCGTATCGAGAAATAAAGACATATCTTCTCCTTACCGCTTAGGCCGGATCGGGTTGACCCCAAGTCTCCGGAATTCTGTCCGCCGCGAGGATCCAAGCCGGAGCCGAATTCGCGTCAAGGATCGCTTGGTAAAAG
>Ga0180433_10000832_pt1 | contig 52540 bp, 43 predicted proteins | sample SS_ome_8_FD_132980 | JGI IMG/M metagenome (GOLD analysis project Ga0180433, IMG submission 132980) | Hypersaline lake sediment archaeal communities from the Salton Sea, California, USA - SS_1_D_1 metaG | ecosystem: Environmental > Aquatic > Non-marine Saline and Alkaline > Hypersaline >...
CTCGTCCAGCGTAGATTGTCCAACAACATTTCTTAAAGTAGTAGCGGCGAGCAGCGAGGTTGCCTTGATATAGTCGAGAACCTTAAGGATAGCATCTCCGGCATCGACTACCCGGAAGTAAATCACGGCGTCAACCCTGACGGTAACATTGTCCACAGTGATGCACTCTTGCTGGGGAACGTCCATTGTGATTACCCGAAGGTCAATTTTCCGCATATTCTCAACAAAAGGTATAATCACGACCAAGCCCGGTCCTCTGAGGCCCACGAATCTACCCAGTCGGAAAACGCCCCCTCTTTCATATTCCCGAACGACTTTGAGAGCTGCCGACAGAAGTATTACTACTACTATTGCGATGATAACATAAATAAATACGTTCATTTTCCCTCCTTTTCTTTAGACTTTTTGGTCACCCATAATTTCAGTCCTTCAACTTTGTTTATTGTTACCTCCTCTCCGGCTTCTATTTTACTATCTTCGGCTAAAGCTGTCCATAATTCTCCTTCGACCAGAACTGTGCCCTTGGGGTCGAGGGCTGTTTGTACCACAGCATCCTTCCCTATCATATCCTCTATACCAGCCGAGAGCTTTCGTCTCTGGCCTTTTACGATGGCATAAATAACGAAAATGATAAAAGCGACGGCAAAAACTATAGCTATGATAATCGGACCGGTCATTTCGAAATCCAAAAAATCCATAAATGTCACCTGCCTATTCCTTTGATTTCTTTGTCACCCATAATTTTAATGCTTCCACTTTGTTTATTATCACCTCTTCACCCGGTGCTATTCTGCCGCCTTCAGATGTCGCTGTCCATAATTCTCCCTGAGACAGAACGGTGCCCGTAGGGTCGAGCGGTGTTTTAGCTATGGCTTTTGTTCCAATCATCCCTTCAGCCCCGGTAGCCTTTCGTCGCCTTTGCCCGCGGATGATGGCACCCAAGACAAAGATAGCGAAAGCGGTGACGCCTACCGTAACCCCGGCAATTAACCCCCTGCTCACTTCTACCCCCGGGCTGTGGCTGAATAATATCAATGAGCCTATAACTAGTGAGGCTATACCTCCGGCTGTCAATAATCCAAAAGTAGTAGTGAAGTACTCGGCGATAAAAAGTCCCACGGCAAGTAAAATAAGTGCTATACCTCCCCAGTACGCATCAAGCACACCCAGGGAGTAAAACGCCAAGCATAAGCTGATGCCGCCAATTACCCCAGGGAAAACCAACCCCGGGTTGGAAATCTCGACAATTAACCCTATAGTAGCCAGGCTGAGGAGGATGTAAGCAATGTTAGGGTCGCTGATGGCGTGCAGGAGTTGCTCAATTGCATTCATTCCGTTTCTGGTTTGGACATAGTCCGCAGTGTCAATGACGACTTCCTCGCCACTGGCTAGAGTGACTTTCCTGCCATCGATTTGGGTGATGAGGCTTGCCAAATTGTTAGCTCGCAGGTCAATAAGGTTATATGCCAATGCATCAACGTCGGTGAACGATTTGCTTTCCCTAACTGCCAGCTCGGCTTCTTCCATATTGCGGCCACGCTCCTCCGCAATAGTCCTCATCCACTTAGCCGAGAACTCAACTATCTTTTGCATCTGGTCTTCTGGTATTTCCTCTCCTCCACCAGCTACAGGATGGGCGGCGCCGATAGTCGTGCCCGGCGTCATCGCCGCTATATGAGCAGATAGGGTAATGAAGGTTCCCGCTGACGCAGCCCAGGCACCTTTAGGGGAGACGTAAACCACGATGGGCACGTCGGCATTCATAATGCTCTGGACTATCTTCTCGGTTGAGTCAAGAAGCCCGCCGGGGGTGTTTAGTTCGATTATACAGGCAGCAGCGCCGTTTTCCTCCGCCTGGCGGATACCCCGATCGATATAGTCAGCTATCACGGGCACAATGGTGCCATCCACGGTTAGGACCTCGACGTTAGTGGGGCTGGCGGCAGCGATCAGGCTGTCTCCCAAACCTGCAGCTATGGAAAGCACCAGCAGGGCAAGAAAAAGAAGCTTAAGCCAGGTCCGATGCATCTATAATTAACCTTAACTTAATTATAAACTAAGTAATTAAAAGCGACAAAGTTACTCCAATTAATCATTGAAGCTGAATGCAGCTTAGTGTAGAATAGGCTGAGAATGCAAAACCAAAAATGTAAAGGAATGCAGGACTTGCTCCCCGAGGATATGTTGCGCTTTCGCCGTATTGAAGATGTCTTCCGGGTTTGTTGCCGTAACTGGGGCTACCAGGAGGTGAGGACGCCAACCTTAGAATACCTCTATTTATTTACAGCTACGGGAACACTTAGTCCAAGTATGTTAAGCAAGGTATATTCCTTTCTTGATTGGGATGGCTGGAGTGGTGAGCGGGTCGTTTTGAGACCCGATGGCACTATTCCTGTAGCCAGACTCTACACCAACAATCTAGGTGGAAAAGAATTAGCTAGGCTTTTCTATGTGACTAATATTTTTGCTTTCGAGGGAACAGGTAGGGAGAACAGGGAGCGATGGCAATGTGGTGCTGAGTTTTTCGGTGGTGCCAGATTGGCCCCGGATGTGGAGATAATTATACTGGCCCAAGAAGTTATCCGCAGACTCGGTTTCAGCAACATAGCACTTCAATTGTCCCATGCTGGCTTGGTGAAGGCGTTGCTCAAAGAGTTAAAGCTCAGTCCCGGCATGGAAGCTAAGATGACGAACCGTATTTTGGAAGGAAATTGGCAGGCATTGACCAAGGCGAGGTCCGATAACTCGGAAATAGAAAGGCTTATAGCTGCGCTGTTGAGCCTCAGGGGAAAATCGAGCAGCTTTCTACACAATTTAAGAGCTTCATTCCCCAAAGCTTCACAGGACTTTAAGTCCAGCCTGAAGGATCTCATAAACATTACCACATTGCTGGATAATTTAGGTTGCAGCTATAAAATTGATATTGCAGCGATACAAGGGTTTGAGTACTATACTGGAGTCTGTTTTCAGTTCCTGGCTGCTAATAAAAAAATAGGAGGTGGAGGAAGATATGATAGACTTGTGCCTCTTATGAATGGAAAAGACATCCCAGCCTGCGGATTTGCTCTATATATGGATCCTATAATGGAACTACTTCCGCTCAAGCAAGATAAGAGGAGTGAATATGGAATTTTAGTTCAAGGCAAAGAATTGACTCCCAAAATAGTAAAGAAGTGCTTTACCCTGGCGGAATTACTTCGTGATGCCGGATATCCAGCTGAGCTGGATTTCCTAGGTCGAAAGGAATCTGATTACAGGTGGGTTATACTGGTTTCGGGAAAGGAGAGCTCTCCATTTACACTCACGGATTGTGTACGATGTCAGCCCCGATATATCGGAGCTACCATAGCAGAGATTCTTAAAGCGGTAAGTGAGGTATGAAGGACTACCAGGCTGACTACATTAAACTTGCCCTCCCTAAAGGCAGATTTCTGTCGCCAACAGCTAACTTGCTTGCCCGGATAGAACTAGGGTTTGAGGATTACGGCGACAATACAAGGCAATATCGCCTTTGCTCAGCAAGGTTTCCCGGTCTTGCCGCTAAAATACTTCAGGAAAAAGATATTCCAATACAGGTGGCTGTTGGAAATTACGATCTGGGTATTTGTGGGCTAGATTGGATTGAAGAATTCTTGGTGAAATATCCAGCAGGAGCCCTGGTGAAAATATCGAGTCTAAATTATGGCGAAGGCGGTATACATGTGGTTGCTAGTGCTCAATCAGGGATAGCCAGCCTCGATGAGTTATCAGATGGGAGAAGCCACTATCGTATAGTAACTGAATATCCTAATCTGGCTGAGGCTTTTGCCTTAAATCTCAGAATGAGAAGGTTCAGGATTTTCCCAGTGTGGGGGGCTGCTGAAGCTTATCCCCCCGAAGATGCCGATTTGGCGGTACTCTGGGGAAAAAGTGGAGCAGATATGGCAACTCAAGGATTAATTCCTCTTAAAAAGTTACTTCCCGTTACTGCTTTTTTAGTGGCCAATCGAGAAAGTCTGGAAAATAAAGATTTAAGCCAGATATTGATGTGTTTTAGCTCCAAGCTTACTACTGGCACTCAAACCTCACCAGAAATAAAGCTCAATACTCTCGAAGAAATAAAGTTTTCTCGTTTATCATGGCAGCCAAAGGAAATTAACCTGGCTTTGCCTGATGGGCATCAGCAAAATCCTACTGCACAGTTTCTGAAACGAACCGGTCTTAATTTTCAGGGTTATTCTGAGGAAAAATTGAATCGCCGACCCTCTGCTGATTTGGACTGGCTGGGCGTCAAGGTAATCAGGCCACAGGATATGCCTCTGCAGGTGGCTAATGGTAACTTCGACTTGGCCATCACTGGTGAAGATTGGCTGAAGGAACATCTCTGTCGCTTCCCTTCAAGCCCGGTGAAGAAGTTGTTCCCTCTCGGCTTTGGCGCCGTTAAAATTGTCGCTGCCGTGAGCCAGGAAATGCCTGTGGTCAATATTGATGAATTGCGGCTTCTCGTTCAGGGCAGCACCGATCTCATAAGAACTACCCTAAAGGTAGCCTCGGAATATATAAATATTGCTGACAAGTACCTTCGAGACAATCACATCGACCCATACAAACTCATTCCGACCTGGGGAGCAAGCGAGGCTTTTTTACCTGAGGATGCCGATATGCTTGTTGATAATGTGCAGACAGGAAAAACTCTTAAGCAGCACAAGTTAAAGATTATTGATGTGCTCTTCCGGTCTTCGGCTTGTCTAATTGCCAACAAGGATAGTCTGGCATCTTCCGATAAAAAAGAGAGAATGGAGTTCCTAACACAGAAATTGCAAGCGGGGCCAAAGTAGATAAAAAATTAAAATGCAAAAATCGAAGATGCAGAGAAAAAAATTTGCATTTTAATTTGTCACTTTGGTTTTTGTTGATATGAAAAGAGTCAAAGGATTCGATAAAGCCAGACAATTACTGACCAGGGAAAACTTCTGGGAGTCTTTCACCGCCCCACCGGAGCTAGGAGCCCAAATAAAGCAAATCTTTGGTGAAGAGCTTTCAGTTCAAGAAGTAGTCGAGCGTATAATCGGTGAGGTTCGGGATAAAGGCGACAAAGCTCTCTTTGATTACACCGAAAAACTGGATGGCGTGCGACTGGATTCCCTGGAAGTAGATAGACAAGAAGTTTTTTTCGCCTATGATGCAATAGATAAGAAGGTCATCTCGGCTCTCGAAATTGCAGCTAGAAGAATACGGGACTTTCATCTTGCCTGTGAACATAAGACAGGTGTATTTCCTATCGACAAACACTTAAGCCAGCAGGTCCTGCCTTTACAAAGGGTTGGTTTATATGTACCTGGCGGTAGCGCTTCCTATCCATCCTCAGTGTTGATGATGGCAATACCAGCTAAAGTGGCTGGTGTCAAGGAAATCATTATTGTTTCACCGCCCGGTAAGGATGGTCGGATTCCTGCCCCCACATTAATAGCCGCTGAGGTTGCGAAGGTCAACCGTATCTTTAAGATTGGCGGTGCTCAGGCTATTGCGGCACTGGCTTTTGGTACTGAGTCAATACCCAGGGTGGATAAACTTTGTGGTCCGGGGAACATCTTTGTGACTCTGGCTAAGAAGATCGTTTATGGCACAGTGGACATTGATGGCCTTGAGGGCCCCAGTGAGATAATAATAATTGCCGACGAAAGGGCAGATCCTGCCCTTTGTGCTGCCGACCTCCTGGCCCAGGCTGAACATGACCCTCTGGCTTCAGTAATTTTAATCACAACTTCGGCTGATCTGGCTGACCAGGTAGACAAGGAAATTGACATGCAACTGGGAAAATTAAAGCGATGCTCTAGCGCTGGAACAGCCGTTAATGCAGGCATGATTGTGCTTGTTGACAACATGGTCCAAGCGGTAGAACTGGCTAACCTCTTCGCTCCGGAACACCTCTCGCTTATGACATCTGATGCTTCGGCTTTAGTCCATAAAATTCGCAATGCGGGCTGTATTTTCGTGGGCGAGAACTCGTCTGTTGTTCTCGGCGATTACGTTGCCGGTCCCAGTCATGTATTGCCCACGGGAGGTAGCGCTCGTTTTGATTCTCCCCTGGGTGTTGACGATTTCTTGAAGGTTAGCAATATCATCGCCTTAGATGAGACTGCTATGACGGAATTGAGCCGGGCTGCTATGGTAATAGCTGAAGCTGAAGGACTCGATGCCCACGCACAGGCAGTAGACCTCCATGTAATTGTTAGCAAAGCGAAGCGACACTGAAGATAATCTTCTACCTTGAAGTGATAGAATGAAGGTGAGAGTAGCAATTTGAAATGGACATCAATAAATTGATAAGGCCTGAACTGGTGAACATGAAAAATTACGTCCCCGTTGAGTCTACAGAAATTTTGAGTCAGCGAGCAGAATTGAGTTCAGGTAAAATAATAAAGCTTGATGGTAACGAGAATCCTTATGGTTGTTCTCCGAAGGTCTACCAAGCTCTAGCCACTTATCCCTATTATCATAATTACCCCGACCCGGAGCAAAGAGAAATGCGGAAGGCTTTGGGAAGATATACTGGCCTGGGATGCCAGCACATTGTTTGCGGCATGGGCAGCGACGAGCTTATTGACCTTATCCTAAGGCTTTTTCTAAGGCATGGAGATGAGATTATCAATTGTCCCCCGACGTTCGGCATGTACCCCTTTAGCACTGAGGTTTGTGGGGGGTGTGTGGTTGAGGTGCCCCGAACCAAAGATTTTGCCTTAGATATTGTTGGAATAAGGGAGGCATTAACCAGGAGAACGAAAGTCATCTTTGTTGCCTCGCCCAATAATCCTACCGGAGGCATCGTCACCGAGAAAGAAGTCATGGAACTTGTTGGGACCGGGAAAATTGTCGTCGTGGACGAAGCCTATTTCGAATTTAATAATGTGACCATGGCTTACTTGGTACCTAGTTACCCCAACCTGGTAGTTTTACGCACCTTCAGCAAATGGGCTGGGCTAGCTGGCTTAAGAATAGGCTACGGCATTTTCCCTATAGAAATTGCCAAATACCTGATGAAGATTAAGCAACCCTATAATGTCAATGCCACAGCCCAGGCTGGGGCACTGGCCTCCCTGACAGATATTAAGTATCTTCGTGCTAATATAGCCAGGATAATTAGGGAACGGGAACGACTGTTTGGAAAACTACAGGAAATAGGTTGGCTAAAGCCTTATCCCTCCCAGGCTAATTTTATTCTGTGCTCACTGCAATCCCTTAACCTTCCGGCTCCCTTGGCGGGAGAGTGTTTGGGTGAAGGTAAACAGCTGCGCGGAGAATCTCATGCCAAAGACATCTGGCAACAACTAAGGAAGAAAGGTATTTTTGTTCGCTATTTTGACACTCCTGGACTGAAAGATTGCCTGCGAATCAGTGTGGGCAGACCTGAGGACACTGATACCTTGGTTAAGGCATTAAAGGAGGTTAAATATGACTGAAAGAAAAGCAACTGTTAACCGTGAAACCGCCGAGACAAATGTTAAGGTGGAGCTCAATATTGATGGCAGCGGACAATTTCAAATCACCACCAATATAAAGATATTCGACCACTTCCTTGCTCAGCTAGCTCAGCACGGACTATTTAATGTTAAAATCTCAGCTTCCGGTACTGACCAGCACCACGTAGTAGAGGATGTGGCTATCTCCTTGGGCAAAGCTTTTAACCAAGCATTGGGGAAAAAGCAGGGCATTGTACGTATGGCACAGGCTATTGTGCCTATGGATGAAGCTCTGGCAATGGTGGTTGTGGATATCGGGGGCAGAGTTTACAGCGTAATCGAGACAGCCTTTAATAGAGCTACAATAGGCGATCTGGATGCCGATCTAGTCCGCCATTTCTTGGTTTCCTTCTCCTCAGAAGCTAGAATTAACCTCCATGCCAAAATAATCAGCGGCATCAACGACCACCACAAAGCCGAAGCTCTGTTCAAGGCGTTTGGCCGAGCTCTGGATACAGCCACCCGCATTGATGAACGCATTCTGGGCCGGGTTCCCAGCACCAAAGAGGTTATTGAGGGGTAGGGAGACATCTGAATTCAGTGGCAAGCTTCTCCAGGGATGCAACTATACAGCGGTCTCCATTATGTTACAATAGCAAATAATGAACACCCTTGCAGGCATTACAGAAATAACTGCTGACGGAGAAGCCGTAGCTGAGGGCAATGGAGAGGTAATACAGATTGTTAATGATTCATAGCAAAGGTCAACATTAATTGCGGTAATGTAAAATGGTTCTATTTTAAGGAGCTATGAAGATAGAAATGTAGTTATACTCAAACTGCCAAATATGCCTAAAGGTCTCATCTTCGTATCTCGATATCCTTCTATTCCCATTCCTCAAAAGCAATATATCCTCCCTTATAACCAATACTCTCAAGAATATGACCAAATAGCTTAGAGCCTTCAGGCGTTTTCCACTTTTCATGTGCCCTTTTACCTATCGCTGCTACCTCTAAACCTTCTTTTACATCGGCATTTGTTAGGGGCTCCCCGTCTGTGGTAAGCCAGCAAATTGAATCTGGCGCCATGATGATAGGTTTACTATCTCTCCAGGCAATCATGTTCTCATTTTTGTAGTCTACTATGATGTCCTCTAGAAAGACTCTCCCATAATCAAACCCTGCCTTGACCTCTTCTGTCTTCTTGGCAATCTTTCCTTTTGCCAATACAGTGCCACCTATAGCTTCTATAACTGCACCAACGGGGTCTCGCATACATTCTTTTGCCTCTCTTATTGCTTTCCCCACCCTTTCCGCTGTCGATAATGTGTCTGGTATGGCTGTATCTTTAAGCTGTTTTCCCGTCATTATCTGACAGACAAGACCAGCAATGCCACCAAATACCGTGGTTACAGCCCTGGCCAACTTTTCAGCAATGTAAGCATCCACTGGATATAAAATAGCAGAATTTCCCTTCGAATCTGCTAATGAGAGTGGTGCGATCGGGATACCCTGAATAGAAAACATGGTCATCTGGAGTTCTGGTACTGCTCTTCCCGCCCCATCACCATCAACTATAGGCAGACCCTTTGCAGCTCCCGCGTGTATGGGTTTCGAAAAATTGGCACCGCCTGTTTCAAAAGGAACGATGTAATCTATTCTCTTACCGACTACCTCCTCAAATATTTCAAGAGCAGTTATCAATTCTCCTCGATACCCCACATTAACAGATACAACAGGAGAACCTACTCCAGCCATAACGACTACATTACTATTGTCTGATATATCCTCTGGTTTAAGCAGTGTAGCCTCTCTTATTTGCTCTACAATCGGTAAAGCGACTTTTGGGGAACCACCTCCGCCTGCTCCGAGGAACGTTGCTCCTTTTACTATGTCTATCATTTCTTGTTTATGCAGTTTTCTTTTCATAATTTCTACTCCTCTTCTGTTTATTCTGAGCTAAAGGATGCTTCTGGTTTAGTGATTTCATGGGCATTATTTGGAGCAGTAAGAGCGCCAATTGTGGCCCGCAAGCCATGGGTCGAGGATTTCGATATAGATTGTGATGTATATGCCATCGTTGCTTTCTTTGCTTCCGAAAGTTTGACCTTAGCTTAAAAAACGGGCAACCCTTTGTCAAATGAAAATCGGTTAGTAGGCCATGAGTATGATTTAAATCAGGTAAAAATCGGGCTCAAAATTTTACAAGGCCATTTTGATACCGATTGAATAAAAAGGTAGGCGTGTGTCTCAACCGATACCAACTGAACTTACCAAATTCCCTTCAATCGCATTAAAAACGACAAATTCATAACTGATACATCTACACTTGAAACGACTATTTAGAAAGGCAGGTGTTCCCACGCCGCACCGGACAGGGAGACACAATATTAGGCGTTCAGTTAGCACTGTACTTTACTCACATATGGACCTAAAGGAGTAAGGTACCAGGTGGTTTTTGAGGTGGAGCTGAAGGTGGATATGGCTTGGCGGTCATGCATCGATGTGTCAAAGCGCCAGTATCAGCTACCGATGCTTACATAATAGGTGAGCATCCTTTGTTGTTAGATAGAGGGATATGTTAAAATTTTCTCCGTACCTGTCCTAATATAATCAATTGTGCAATATGTTTAGACGAATACAGGATTAATTTGTGCACCAAGTAGCAAGCAACGGAGGTAGCAAATGATGGAATTGAGTTGGGATACAGTAGTTGCCTGGTTGATAGAACATGGAATCCGCATCATTATTATATTAGCGGTGGGAGCTGTGCTGTGGTTTGCCTTAAGCAAGTTGCTACCGCCTATTGTGCGCCGCAGTGTATCCCGCAACAAGTATAAGGAAAGTAAAGAGGGGATTGATAAAAGGACGAATACCCTGGTCTCTATATTTAAAGGGATAGGTCGGGTGTTCATTGTTGTAATTGTTATAATGATGATTCTGTCCGAAGTTGGAATTGACATCGTGCCAATTCTGGCCGGCTTCGGTATTGCCGGCGTAGCCATCGGCTTCGGTGCTCAGTATCTGATAAGAGACCTTATTGCTGGAATATTCATCATTTTAGAAAATCAGTACAGGGTGGGTGATGTAGTCAAAGTAGCTGATATTGGTGGGTTGGTGGAGGAAGTAACTTTGAGAAAAACTGTACTCCGTGACCTGGATGGTATAGTCCATCATGTACCCAACGGCGAGATTAAGACAGCCAGCAACTTCACCAGACACTTTTCCAGGGTCAATCTCAATGTCTCGGTGGCCTATGACACCGATCTCGATCGCGCTATAAGTGTGATAAACCGAATAGGCAAGGAACTCGCTGAGGATGCAAAATGGCGTAAAGTAATCAAAACTCCTCCACAGGTGTTGAGGGTTGATAATCTGGGCGACTCCGGAATAGATATCAAGATTTTAGGCGATGTTAAACCTATAGAGCAATGGGGGGTGATGGGGGAGTTGCGGCTTCGCATCAAGAAAGCGTTTGATGCCGAGGGTATAGAGATACCGTGGCCTCATACAAAAGTGTATTTTGGGAACCCTTTACCAGATTTTCCTAAGAAGGAAGATTAGTCTCAGGAAGCATTCCCAGCCTGCTCGTCTAATAGTCCATTACACCGGTATCAGTGATTTTCAGTGCAAAATTCTAGATACTGTTGACAACCAATATTGACGAGTTTATAATGTAAAATACCTAGTATAGCGATGTATATTTTCGAAAACCAACGATTATCTGGAGCCGATACATACTTGGGAAGATTGACGAGGATATGAGCTCCTTAAGGTAGTTTGAGGGTAATGCTGTATGGACAAACCACACAGGTTGCGTCGCTTGGAAGATCTTGCCCGAGCTATTGCTTATCGTCAAGCCTTAATCAGACATGAGTATTGGCCACGCATTAAGCTTGACGAGCTACAGAAGCGCCGGTTAGCTGAGCTTCTTGATTGGACAACTCAACGTTCTCCTTTTTACCGAGAGCTATGCAACAAATTCCGGTTGAGGCAGCCCTACGCTCTCCAGGATTTACCAAGCATGAATAAAAAAACCTACATGCAACACTTCGACGAAATTGTAACTGACCCTCGGTTGCGTCTCTCATTGCTACAGGAACATATGGCCCACGTTTCAGGGGATGAGTATTACCTGGGTGAGTATCGTGTGCTTACAACGGCGGGTAGCTCCGGCCAGAAAACGGTAATAGTATTCAATCGGAGGGAGTGGAGTATACAGGAGGCGGCAAGCATGCGGATCGCAAGTATGATGGGAGTGGTTCCCTTCTCAACAAAGCGCCCCAAGATTGTTACCATCGGCTCTCCCAGCCCTCTTCACGACAGTTATCGTCTCCCCCTGAGCATGGATATCGGCCTTTACCGTTATCACGTGCTACCGGCTACTGCTCCTATTGATGAGTTGGTTCAGAGGTTAAATCTCCTTCAACCCTATATCCTGCGAGGGTTTCCATCCATGCTTGGGCTGCTCGTGACCGAGCAACTTCAAGGGCGATTGCATATTAATCCCTGTATTGTCGCTGGGGGCGGAGAACCCCTGAGCAAGGAATTGAGAAAGCAACTCCAGGCTGTGTGGCAAAGTTCTGTCTTTGACATCTATGGGACTCAAGAGGGACTCCGCGCTATGGAATGCAACCTTGGCGAGGGGATGCATATCTTCGAAGATTTAGGTATCGTTGAGGTGGTAGATGAGGACAACTGCCCTGTGCCTGACGGGAGCCTGGGGCATAAGATTTTGTTTACCAGTCTGTTCAGCTTCACTCAGCCCGTAATCCGCTACGAGATATCTGATATGATGGTACTGGCTTCGGAACCGTGCCCATGTGGATTACCGTTCCGGCGCATTCTTGCCATCAACGGAAGGAATGACGATGTGCTCTATCTTCAAGGTCGCGCAGGAAGGCAGGTTGCCGTTCATCCTGTCCATTTTTGGAATGTTTTGGAGAGCTTTGCGAGTATACGGCAGTATCAGGTGGCCCATGAACCAGATGGCATCTGCTTGCGACTCATGTTTACGGAAGGAAATGGAGACATAGCTTGTAGTGTCAGGGAACAACTGGCGCAGAAGTTACACGCCCTGGGCGTTACATGCCCATCTATCCGGGTCGAGCTGGTGACCACGTTGGAAGACCGCTCGCGTAATATGGGCAAGTGGAAGAATATCGTCTCCAATGTAAACCAGGCAGTGCGATAGCTGCGGGTTATTGGTGGCCGGGCTGTCCGGGCGTTCCACAAAGTTATGCCTGCAGGGGCGGCGTGATTAGATGGTGAAAATGAGTCCCCAAGGTGATACATGGCATCTTCTTTATTAAGAACTATTATACGGGCTATGTTGCCCATCATAAACAGAGTTCACGCAATAACCTTCGGTATTAAGCCTCTGGAAAGAAACAGCCTCATCTGCGTTGAGGTAAGACGTCACAGGGGGCAATCTATCACGCTGGAAGGTGGTTGCGAGGTCAGACCTGGCGATCCTGTCATTAAACTGCACTTTAATGATGCCTGGATTAATGAGAAAATGAGGTCAAACTCGGGGTTGGAGAAGAGGGTTTTCCCACGGAGATTCGTTTCCTACTCAAAGGAGGGCTTGCAGCTCCTGGCTAGGGAAGTAGACGATGGGAAATATGGTGACATCATGGCAGTGTACGGTTGGACCGCCTTTTATACTCACGCTAGACGGTTGGGATTCCAGGTCATAGATTTGCCGGACACCTTGAGGATAAAGCTGGCGCGACTTCACATCGCTGCACTGATGCAAGCCCATCGCGTCCCCTGGCTTACGAAGCTTACTCCTTCTCGTAAATCCATAAAGGTTAAGGCAGTCTGGCTCTCTCGAGCCGAACTTCTGAGAATCCACAGCTCGGTCTCGTAATGCTGCTGTTTTAATGACGCGGAGCCTAAGGCCGGACCTGACCGTTGCCCAGGATAATCCATTTATAGCTGGTTAGCTCTTTCAATGCCATGGGACCGCGGGCGTGGAATTTCTGGGTGCTTATGCCTATTTCGGCACCTAATCCAAACTGGCTCCCATCAGTGAAACGGGTGCTGGCATTGGCATAAACACAGGCGGCATCCACTTCGTTAAGAAAGCGCGTTGCTGCTGAAGAGTCTTCGGTGGCGATAGCTTCGGAGTGCCCTGAGCCATATTTCTCAATGTGCTCTAAAACTTCGTCCAGCGAGTCGACCACCTTGATAGCCGCGGTTAAGGACAGATATTCCTTGCCCCAGTCTTCATTGACAGCCGGGACTAACTTCAGGGACGGAATGGGCTTAAGTATAACCATAGAGCGCTCGTCACAGTGCATTTCCACCCCTGCTTTAGCCCACTCTTTGGCAATGGCAGGCAGGTAAACTTGAGCAATCTGATTGTGAACCAAGATGCAATCGAGAGCGTTGCATACGGTGGGACGCTGGACTTTTGCATTATAGGCAATGGCTACCGCCTTATTCAGGTCAGCACTCTTGTCCACGTAGGTATGGCAGACACCGATGCCACCGGTGAGTACGGACATGGCGGCATTCTCTGAGACAAGCTTTATCAAACCAGCGCCGCCACGAGGAATCATCAAGTCAATTATTCCCTTCATCTTGAGCATTTGATTCACTAAAGTACGCTCTGTAGACTCAATAAGTTGGATTGCTCCATCCGGCACTTCAGCCCTGTGGCAGGCTTCTTGGGCCGCCCTGGCTAAGGCCATGTTAGAATTTATGGCTTCCTTGCCGCCCCGAAGGATGACAGCGTTGCCTGATTTAAGGCACAGGCTTGATATGTCTATAGTGACGTTGGGGCGACTCTCATATATTGCACCAATGACTCCCAGGGGGACTCGCTTCTTACTGATCTGTAAGCCATTGGGCAGAGTTCGCGTGTCAAATACCTCGCCCACGGGGTCGGGCAGTGCCGCCACTGTCTTCGTGTCCTGAGCTATGCCCTCAAGGCGGGATGGCGACAGCATCAGCCTGTCCAGCATGGCCTCGCTCATCCCTGAAACCTTCGCTTCTTCATAATCAATCTTATTAGCAGCCAGGATAGCATCCTTTCTATCAATAAGAGCTTCAGCAATATTAAACAACGCCTTGTTCTTAACTTCAGTGGAAAGGAAAGCCAGCTTTCTCGAAGCTGCTTTAGCAGTCTTCCCCTTTTCTTCTAGTTCTACAATTGCTGAGTGCATTTTCCCTCCCTATCTGTGTTCGCTTTTTCTCGAGCTGCTCATTCAGCCAAGCCCCTCAACCGAGCCACCGTATAAGAGGCATTAGAGTCATTAAGTGCAGGTGAAAATTTCAACTCAATATTTGGATCTGTTAATAAAGAGCTTAAGTATTTCATGTTTTTTAAACGCTTATTCTTTTGCTTATCCCGTTTGTCCTTTGGCGGTGTAAATGGACTGAAATTCACCTTTGAGCAAGGTATCGAATTTAGCCATTGTAAGACGTGGCAGCAATGCTTTGTCATCTAAATAAGCCAGTAACTTATAAATAGCGTACCTATATCGTCACCATATTATTTCTGTGAATAACTTCGTCGCCATAGTCGTAGCCGAGGAGGCTGCCTATTTTGTCGGAGTGATTTCCAGCGATGATCGCTAAATCAGAAGAGCTATAGTTGGCAATACCACAGCCAATACGTGTGCCCTTTTCATCCAGGATATCCACGATATCGCCGCGGTGAAAATCACCTCCCGCTTTTATAACTCCCGCAGGGAGGAGGCTCTTGTTGTGTTCCTTAAGGGCTGACGCAGCTCCTTTATCCACCTTGACCTTGCCCTTGGAAGCCAGACCGCTTAGCATCCACCTCTTTTTACTCTCCATTTTATTTACCTGTGCAGGAAAGAAAGTGCCTATATCTTCTCCCTGGCTAATCCTCACCAGTATGTCGTGTTCTCGTCCGTCGGCGATGACTACATTTATCCCTGAACAGGTAGCCAACCTGGCTGCTTCAATCTTGGCATTCATGCCGCCAATTCCCTGGCGACTGGCAGTGTCGCTAGATATGTGTTCGATTTGGGCGTCAATCTTATTCACTCGGCGGATAAGTTGAGCTTCAGGATTGTAACGTGGGTCGGCAGTGTACAAGCCGCTAATGTCTGTGAGCAGTGCTAGAAGATCAGCATCAATCAGATTAGCTACCATGGCGGAAAGGTTATCGTTATCCCCGAATTTGAGTCCTTCAATCTCGTCAATGGCGACGACGTCATTCTCGTTGACAATGCAGATTATGCCAAGCTCGATGAGGGCTAGCAAGGTATTACGGGCGTTGAGATAGCCACTGCGGTCACAGAGATCTTCCTTGGTGAGCAATGCCTGGGCTATAGTTATATCGTGTTTACTGAAAAGTTGTTCATAGGTATACATGAGGTGACTTTGCCCCACCGAAGCCAGCACCTGTTTGAAAGGAATGTTCTTGCGTTCTGGAACTTCTCTAAGTTTCTGTCTTCCCGAGGCAATAGCCCCCGAAGAGATTATTACCACCTCCTTTCCCTGGTGGAGGAGTCGGGCTATCTGCTCTACCAAACTTGACATAACTTGCAAATCGAGATGGTCGGTGCTCGAGGTGAGGAGGCTCGTGCCGAATTTAGCTACTATGCGACGGTAAGCCATTGGCATAAATCTAGCAGTTTTCGCTTATACTGACAACCCAGGCAAGGGTGAGGCCAGTCATTCAGACTACATACAGTAGTAGTGACAGCGATGAGTATTGCTGCTGCAAATCTGAGACGCGTGGCAGTGCTCTATGGGTAAGATTTTCGCTGATGTAATTCACCTCTTCCACGAATTACTGAAGCAAGCTATAATATGCGTCAAAATCGATTTGGTGCCTAAAGCTGAGGAACACAGTGATAAGATTCGCGCTTAATTGTTGGCGTTGGCTCGGGCTCCATCTCACTCATCTGTTGTTCGTATTTTTAATGAGTTGCTACTAAGGTTTTACGCCCATAGCGAGTTCGGTGGCAGCATGAATAATGAATATAAGCCGAAGATAAACCTGCGCAAGTCTGTCATTGTGATACTTCTAGCTATTGTCCTCATGACAATAGCTGGGTGGCTTCTGGCGCATGAGGATTTTTATCAGATGTTTACGATTATCAGCAGTGCCAACCGCTTACTTATCGCAGCAGCAATAGCAATATATTTTCTTAGTGTGGGGATTTGGGCCATCCGCTGGCAAACGGCGCTTTCTTTCATAAAACATAGAACAAGCTTCGGTACTCGTTACCTGATACTTTGTGCAGCCATTTTCCTGAACAATATTACTCCTGTCGCACGTGTTGGTGGCGACCCATTTGGAAGAGTTTATATGCTGCATAAACTGGAGAATATTAGTTTTTCGTCTGGCATGGCTTCCGCCGTTGGCGAGCATGCTCTTACTCCCCTGGCCGTTATCTCGTTTTTAATGGCGGGCTTGGTTCTGCAATTTGGGAAAGAGTCACTTCAGTTAAGATTGATTTTTATGGTAGTGTGGGTTTTAGCTGCTCTGGGAGCAGTTTTTATTCCCCGCCTCCTTTTAAGAAAAAGGATTGCAGTCAAAGGTTTAAGCAGCATTATAAGTCGTGTTCTCGGTTGGGTTGGCAAGCGTGAGAATGCTCAAGAAATAATAGCAGGAATTGAGACTTTTTATTCCAGTTCTTATACTACGATAGATAAATGGAAAAAGGTGTTGTTGACAGGTAGTTTGACATTCTTAATTTGGGCGCTTGACGTTTTTCGACTTTACGCTATATTCCTGGCTTTAGGCTATCATTCGCCAATTTCTATGCTCTTGATTGTCTCCTCACTGCCGACTATAGTTGGTCTTATTCCATTTCTACCGGGAGGTCTAGTGCTTATTGAAGGGTCGTTAATTTCGGTTGTTGCCCTTTTTGGTGTTCCTCTAGATGTGGCAATGGCGGTAACAGTGATTGAGCGAGGAATCTCATTTGTTCTGAGCACTATAGTGGGGGCTGTAATCTTCTCCTATCTGGGGGTCAAGATAGCAGCAAAACCTGCAGTGCAACACTAAGCAAAGATGCGTATAGCATTAGTTGGTGACCATTATTATCCTGATATAGGTGGTGCCCCTCATTATGCTTTCGAGTTAAGTCTTCAGTTGGTTAAGTTAGGTATAGAAGCTGTGGTGATCACGCATGCGCATTCTGGCCAACCTGAAGAGGAAGAAATTGCCGGGGTTAAAATCAAACGAGTGAAAGGTTTGGTGCTGAATAATCCTCACTGCGCTGCCTCGCCATTATTTTTTTATCAATGCTATAAATATATCTTGGATGGGAAATTCGATGTGGTCCATGGACTGGACATTTATTCTCCTATGGCGCTGATTTTGATTTATTTTGCGCACAGACACCGGATCCCTTGTGTTTTAACCTGCCATACAGTGATGGATTCATATTTTTCAATATTTCTGCAGCGCCCCATGGGCTTGCCACTCAGAAGGGCTGATCGATTGATAGCTGTAAGCCAAGCGTCGGCGCGCTTCTGTTGTTTGTTGGGCTGTCCTGAAAAAAAGATAATCGTTGTTCCCAATGGTGTTGACCTATCGTGCTTCAATGGAAACGTAGATGCTTTCGTAATGCGAGAAGAATTGAGTATTGGAGACGAACCTCTTGTAGTGACAGCATCGCGTCTGGTCAAGCGGAAAAACCCAAACCTGCTCATATCAGCCTTTGCCAAGGTATTGAAGGTCGTTCCAGATGCCAAGCTGGTTATCGCCGGCTCTGGGCGGGAACAGGATAATCTGTCTCGTCAGATCAAGGGCTTAAACATCGCCAATTCAGTATTCATGGCGGGAGAACTGGCGAAAGAAAGAGTCGCTAAACTCATGGCAGCGGCTGATGTTTTTGTTTTACCATCTAAAATGGAATCTTTCGGGCTGGCATTGCTGGAGGCTTCAGCTGCGGGTGTGCCAGTAGTATGCTCAAATGCTGGTGGAGTTCCCGAAGTTTTTCAAGATGGTTTCAATGCACTATTGTATCCTCCAGGAGATGATATGGCTATGGCAAAGGCAATAATTCGTCTGATTCAAGATAGGGAGCTAGCAAAGGCGATTAGCACAAATGCCGTAGCAACCTCTAGAAGATTTACCTGGAAAATGGCTGCCGAGCAGACACTCCGAGTTTATGAAAAAGTGTTACAAGGGAATGCCTCAAGTTGCTCTCACTATTGATGTTGAGCAAGATGCTGCGCCCTTTCTCGACACGTGGCAGGGTGTAGAGAAAGGGTTGCCGCTAATGCTAGAAGTTCTTGCCAGACATGATGTGACAGCTACATTTTTTGTAACGGGGCTAGCTGCAGAAAAGTTTCCTGAACTTATTGCCAAGATTTCTCAAAGGTATGAAATTTCATGTCACGGATATGAACACGAAAGGTTTGATAAATTGGCTGTCAACGAGCAACGCCAGCGGATTCGCAAGGCAACAGAGATTTTGCAAAAGATAACAGGGACAAAGCCTCTGGGATTCAGAGCGCCGAATTTTAAATTTACCGTGCAAACCCTGGCCATCTTAGAAGAGATTGGATACGCCTACGATGCTTCGAAAGCGAGCTATAAGATATCCCCTCGGCAAAACTGCTCCAGCCTTGTAGAAATTCCTAATACTTTACCATCCACCCTTCTTCATGTACCCTTCTGGCTTTCCCGGCAAGTGCTTAGTCTATGTCTTTGCTTCTTGCCCTTGATCGTCTTGGATTACCATCCCTGGGAAGTAGTTGCAATATCGAATGTTAGATTCGACCTGAGGTTTGCCACTGGGGACAAGGCATTGAACAAGCTAGACAGGATGATAAGCTATCTGCATACGACGGGGGCAAAGTTTGTAACATTGAAGGAAGTCGCCTTATGTAGAGCGACACAATGCTCATCAGCATGATTCTCAAATTGCGAAGATATCAATATGATATTCGGCAGAAGGTATTTTGAAAAAATCTTTACGAAGGAAGATCCTTGGAAGTACTTCTCATGTGAATACGAAAAGAGGAAATACGTAAGGCAGATAGGGGCTGTAAAACAATATGCTCTTCACCATAAGAATATTCTCGAAATAGGATGTGCCGAGGGGGCTCATACACTGTTGCTAGCAAGAGCGTTTCCAGAGGCCAGCATATTGGGTATAGATATATCAAAAACTGTCGTTAAGAGGGCGAAAGAAAATTGCCAGTATTACCGGAATGTAAACATTATTGAAGCAGATATAATAGGACTATTCAAGCAGGCCCATTTCCCAGAAAATACCTTTGACGTTATTATCCAAAGTGAATTGCTTTACTATTTGTTCCCTGAATTATTCATTAAACTGGAGTTAATACATTACCTAAGGTCTATAACCAAAATTATGAAAAATAACGGTATATTTATCACATCAAATCAACTTAATATTCGCTCGAGGCCTGCTCTGGGGACATGTTACCTGATACTACAACGTCTTTGCCGGTTAGACCAGAATTCTGAATATAAAGAGTGGCATGATATTAGATGTAGATATCTGACTTATGATCTTAAAGTTTTCACCAAAGTAAAATGAAGTCTTGGAAGTTAACAGCCTATCAAAATAGCTGTATAGCTTCAGGGGAAATGGGAGAGCTAGAAGACGTAACATAATCGGGACTGAAGAGCTTGCTCCGGCTCCCTGGACAAACTAAAGTATATTTACGAAAGGAGTGAGCTTCGGTCAAGTTATATCAGTAAGACTTGTACATGCACACGATAAATAGTTACTCGCCTAATACCTGAAGAATAATCTTTCTAGACCTGGGACGATTATCAAAATCTACCAAAACTATCTGCTGCCAGGTGCCCAGCGTTAATCTCTTGTTCATAAAGGGTATAATTAGTGAAGCTCCGAGCGTGGACGCGCGCACGTGAGAATGGCCATTCCCATCCCCCCAGGTTTTATTATGCTCATAAGGAATATTTTGGGGTATCACTCTATCCCACATATTCTTAAAATCGGAAACTAGATTTGGCTCGTACTCTATGGTGGTTATTCCTGCTGTTGAGCCGACTACAAACAAAGTGACTATTCCGCTATGAACCCCGGATTCCTCTACCTTCTTTACCACCTGAGAGGTTATATTAATAATGTCGCAGTTACCTTTAGATTGAATGCTGATTTCACTGGTTTCTATGGTCATGTTTTTACCTCCTTTCAAAGGGATTGCTTCAGCTCAATTTAGCGGGACTGGCAATAACAGAGCGGTTGGTCATATCCGTACCTCTCTCCATATTATATCGTCTAACTCAAATACAGGTCCGTCACGGCATACCTGTTTTAACCCTTTCCTGGTATGTATGGTACAACCATAGCAAGCTCCAAAGCCACACCCCATCCTCACCTCAAGGGAAACCTGAGATTTCTTTAGCTTGAGATTACTTGGCTTCGCTTGCCATGATATCTCTGTCATTGCCTTATACATATCCAATGGGCCGCAGGCATATATATAGTCTGCCCAGTCTAAGAAATCAGGAAGAATATCCATGACCATACCTTTCTTGCCTATGCTGCCATCCTCGGTGACGGGAACAAATCGAACTCCTTTTGGTAAAGGCAAGAGTTTTGTTCGACTCTCGCCCGCAGAAGAAAACGGGTACAGCTGGGCCGCGGTGCTCGCCCCATGAATTAAAGTTATCTGGTGTTGAAATAAAGCCTGTGCTGAACGTAGCATAAAGATATGCTGTATCAGGAAAATGAGGGGAGCGATGCCAATGCCACCGGCTACCAGCAGCAAGTGCTTAGATTGCCGTGACTTTATCGGAGGAATACTAAATCCTTTGCCCAGAGGGCCTAGAATGTCTATACTACAACCTACTTGTTTCTGTGATAGCCAACGCGTACCTTTGCCCTCTGCCCTGAATAGAATGGCAATTTGAGGTTGCTTCGTCTCGATTGTATCGGAGCTTGCAATGACATTATGGTTAGTAACCTGATGTATGCTGAGAGGTCGACGTAAAGTAAAATCTCCACACCGCACCGTGATGAACTGCCCTGGCAGCCCTGCACGAGCTATATTAGGTGCCTCAATCCACATGAGGTGTATGCCAGGTATGATTTCTGTATTATAAGTTATGGAGCAAACGGCTTGTTCCATGCTGCCATCTATTTCCTGTTTAAATACTCTCTGAGCGGTTGAACATTAAAGGTTTGGCTCCTCTGTGCTAGCGCTCGTATGGCTACCCTCGCGGTATCTAATGAAGTGAAGCAGGGTATCCTTTTTTCTGCTGCAGCACGCCTGATATCTAATCCATCTTTTAGGGGGATGCGTCCTCCGGTGATAGTGTTAATCACTCCACTCACAGAATTGTCTTGGATAACATCAATAACGTTAGGATGTCCCTCGCTTAGCTTCTTAGTCACCATTTTTACCGGGAGTCCGATAGATTCAATCATTGCTGCAGTCCCCTCCGTGGCGTAGAGTTCGTGGTGAAGGGAATGCAGTTCCTTAATAAGAGGCAGGGATTCATCTTTATCCTTGTCTGCAATGCTAAGTAGTAAGCTACGTCCTTGAGGCAGCATTAATCCAGCAGCTAAAAGTGCCTTAATCAAGGCTGCCTCAAAGCTGTAGTCAACCCCCATAACCTCACCCGTAGATTTCATCTCGGGGCCTAGGTAGCTATCTACTCCAGTTAATTTGGACATAGAAAAAACGGGAGCCTTTATACCGACCAATTTTTGTCTCTTCCATAATCCACCTTCATAGCCTTGCTTTTTGAGGCTAATCCCAGCCATAATCTTGGTGGCAATTCTTACCATAGGCACGCCAGTTACCTTGGAGATAAAAGGCACAGTTCGGCTGGCGCGAGGATTTACCTCAAAAACATATACAGTGGAGTGACCGTTTTCCTTCATTATTACCATCTGGACGTTCATCAACCCTTTAATTCCGAGCGCCAGTCCGATTCTGGTACTGTAATCAACCATGGCATCTACTTCGCCTTTGGTGAGATTGATTCCCGGGTAGATAGACAAGGCATCACCGCTATGTACACCAGCTCTTTCGATATGCTCCATTACCCCGGGAATCAGAACCTTTTCGCCGTCGCAAATGGCATCTACCTCAACTTCTATACCATGGAAATATTTATCAATAAGCACAGGATGCTGGCTATCCATCTCGAGAGCTAATTTCAAGTAGCGAATTAACTCGGGCTCGCTATACACGATTTCCATAGCTCGACCCCCAAGGACATAGCTAGGGCGTACTAAAACAGGGTAACCTAAGTTATTAGCAATATTTAGCGCCTCTTCAAGAGACGTTACCCCGGCTCCCGGCGGCTGAGGAATACCTAATCTATCCAAGAAATCTTCAAATCGGCGGCGGTCTTCAGCGATATCTATAGCTTCAGCACTTGAGCCAAGTATGGGTAAATTGTTGTGAGCTAACACTCCAACCAAATTAATAGGTGTTTGCCCACCGAGCTGGACGATAGATGGTGGAGCTTCGCTATTATTGTTCTCATTGTCAAGTATATCTCGGATGCTTTCCTCATCCAAAGCTTCGAAGTAGAGGCGAGTACTTGTATCGAAGTCGGTGGAGACTGTTTCTGGATTAGAATTGACCATGATGCTCTTGATTGCTGCCTCTTGAAGCGCCCAGGCTGAATGGACGCAGCAGTAATCGAACTCAATTCCTTGCCCGATGCGTATAGGTCCGCTGCTGATGACCACGGCTTTTTTTTCTGACAATGGTTTGGCTTCATTCTCTTTCTCATAAGCACTGTAGAAATAAGGGGTCTCGGCATCAAATTCGGCAGCACAGGTATCCACCATTTTGTACACCGGACGGATTTGCCATTCATGACGAATTTGCCGTACCTGCTCTGGCAACCTATCAGCCAAAGTACCCACTTGCTCATCGGAAAAGCCGAGCCTCTTCGCCTCCCGTAGAAGCTCCGGTGTCAACGGTTGGGAAAGAAGCCTTCTCTCCATGTCTACGATGTTTTGGAAATTATAAATGAACCAAGGGTCTATTCCAGTGTCTTGGGAAAGCTGTTCGGGCGTGGCTTCTCTTCGCAGCGCTGCCATAATAGCCCATAGTCTTAAGTCGTTAGGGTAAAGTGGGTAAGAATTAAGTCCTTCGGCTTTACTCCAGCTAGGGTCTTCCCAGAGCAGAGTGCGTTTACCAAATTCCAGGGAGCGCACTGCCTTTTGTAAAGCAGCCTCAAAACACCTGTCAATGGCCATTACCTCACCGGTGGCTTTCATCTGGCTGCCAAGTTTTCGCTCACCCAGAGCAAATTTGTCAAATGGCCATCTGGGAATCTTGACTACGCAATAATCTATGGCTGGCTCGAAACAGGCAGACGTCTTGCCGGTAACCTTGTTAGGTATCTCATCGAGCCTCTTGCCTATGGCTATTTTGGCAGCCACCCGAGCGATAGGATAGCCCGTAGCTTTACTGGCTAAAGCTGAACTTCGGCTGACACGGGGGTTAACTTCAATCACGTGGTATTCACTTCTGCTAACTCCCTTTTGTTCAGGAGCCCATTTTTCCGCCACTATTGGACTGGGGGTCAAGGCGAACTGTATGTTGCAGCCACCCTCGATTTTCAACGCCCTTATGATTTTCAAGCTGGCTGACCTGAGCATCTGGTATTCTTTATCGGTGAGAGTCTGGCTAGGAGCTACCACAATGCTGTCCCCGGTATGTACGCCCATGGGGTCAATGTTCTCCATGCAGCAGACGGTTATACAGTTATCGATAGCATCCCGCATGACTTCGAATTCAATTTCTTTCCAACCTAAAACGCACTGTTCCACCAGTACTTCATGGCTCATGCTGGAATCCAGGCCATTAGTAACAATCTGTTCAAGTTCTTTCATGGTGAGGGCAATGCCGCCGCCCGTGCCCCCTAGAGTGAAGGAAGGGCGGATAATGAGAGGCAAACCAATGGATTTTGCCAGTTCTTTTGCCTCCTTCACCGACTTTACTGTGGCACTCTTAGGCACAGGCTCACCGATATCAACAAGAAGCTGTTTAAACAAAGATCTTTCCTCAGCCTTCTTTATTGTTTCTATAGGTGTACCCAGCATCTTCACGTTATATTTATCTAGTATGCCGGCATCGGCTAATTCGACCGCCAGATTGAGTCCTGTTTGCCCCCCAAGCGTGGGCAATAGCCCATCAGGGCGCTCTCTTTCAATTATACGAGCCAGGACTTCAATGGTGAGCGGCTCAATATAAACTATGTCGGCGACGCCCTCGTCGGTCATGATAGTCGCCGGGTTCGAGTTCACCAGGACTGTGGTCACGCTCTCTTCCCTCAGTGCCCGGCAGGCCTGAGTCCCGGAATAGTCGAACTCCGCCGCCTGCCCGATGATTATCGGTCCTGAGCCGATTACTAAGACCTTAGATATTTCGGACATATCTTCTCTTTTCTATTCTAGCCTTTCACCATCTCCAAGAATCTCTCAAACAGGTACATATTGTCCAGTGGGCCTGGGGAGGCTTCGGAGTGGTATTGAATGGAGAGGATGGGCAAATCCCGGTGGTGGAGTCCCTCCACCGTGCCATCATTTAAGTTTACGTGGCTTACCTCCAGTCCCCCTTTTAAAGTATCGGCATCCAGAGTATAGCCATGGTTCTGGGCGGTGATATAGACTCTGCCTGTGGCTAAATCCCGCACGGGATGATTGCCGCCCCGGTGCCCAAACTTGAGTTTGAAAGTCTGGGCTCCCAGAGCTTTGCCTATGAGTTGATGCCCCAGGCAGATGCCCATCGTCGGCTTTTTACCGATAAGCTCTCGTACCGTAGCTGTTATATCGTCAAGGAGAACAGGATTGCTTGGACCGGGGGAGAGAACAATGCCGTCGGGGGCTAGGGCTAAAACTTCTTCTGCCGAAGCCGTGCATGGTATGGCAGTTGCCCGGCATCCAAGTTGGCTCAAGATACGCAGAATATTGTATTTCAAACCTAAATCTATGACTGCAATATTGAGGTTGCTCCACTGCGCTAGGGAGGATAATGGTTGATCGTTGCCGCTGCTGGATTGCCATTCATATGCCTTTTCGGTGCTAACCTGATGAACAAAATTAGTAACATCATATTTGGGCAAGTTTTTTAGCTCGTTTAGTACCTCCGCGGCCGCCATTTCTGTAGTGACCATTCCCATCATGGCTCCTTGCAAGCGCAAGTGACGAGTTAAAGCACGGGTATCTATGCCACTGATGCCAGGAATACCATAAGCCAGTAGAAATTCGTGCAAAGTCCGGGTGTTTTGCCAGTGGCTAGGCTGAGAGCAGTGTTCTCGAACAGCTAACCCCCTGACTTGAATTTGCCTAGATTCAAAATCTGATTCATTGATGCCATAGTTGCCCATCAAGGGATAAGTAGGGACCAGGATTTGGCCAGCGAAGGACGGATCGGTAAGCATTTCCTGATAACCAGTCATGCTGGTGTCGAAAACTACCTCACCATAAGTCGTTGTCTCGGCTCCAAAGGAGTGGCCTTCGTAAACCGAGCCATCTTCGAGAACCAAAATCACTTTCTTAGCCATGAGATTGCTTCGTCACCTCGCTCCTCGCAACGACAAGGGAATCATCGATGTAGACTAGCTTTCCCCCTGATATAGTTGCCATTACCTTGCCCTTAAACTTATAGCCATCATAGGGAGTATTTTTACCCTTGGAGGCAAAATTGCGGCTATCCACTATCCATTCTCGGTTAGGGTCAAGTATGGTGATATTAGCCGGGGCGCCTGGCTTTAAGGTGCCCAGTTCACCATTTCTACCGATGACTTTCGCAGGTTCACAGGTTAGCTTAGAAATCAGTTGAGTAAGGCTTATTTTTTCTTGTTGCACCATGCGCATGAGGCAGCCAAAAGCGGTTTCGAAGCCACTGATGCCAAAAGCAGCCAACTCCAACCCACACTTTTTATCGGCCATGGTGTGCGGTGCATGGTCAGTGGCGATAGCGTCGATCACCCCGTCTTTAAGCCCCTCGATTAAGGCTTCGACATCCGCTTCAGTGCGTAGGGGCGGGTTTACCTTGGCATTAGTATCAAAGGGATCGTTTGGAGAGTCTCCCATAATCCTTTCATCGGTTAAAGTCAGGTGGTGGGGTGTGACCTCAGCGGTTAACGAAATGCCCTCTTCCTTGGCACGACGAATAAGCTCTGCAGAGCCTTTGGTACTTGCGTGAGCAATGTGAAGTCTGGCCTCAGTCAATTTTGCCAGAATCAGGTTACGGGCTACCATGATTTCCTCAGCAGCCGCTGGAATGCCTTTTAACCCCAGCTTGGCGGATAGTCGACCTTCATTTACGATTCCATTCTCACTCAGCGTCTTATCCTCACAATGGTCAATGACTGGTAAGCTCAAGTCTCGGCTATATTCCATAGCACGACGCATAAGCTGTGAACTTGTCACAGGGTCGCCATCATCGCTAAAAGCAACCACACCGGCTTCTGCCAGGCCGGCCATATCGGTCAATTCCCGGCCTTTCCTACCTTTGGTGATACAACCTATGGGGAAAATGGTAACTATGCCGTCTCGGCTTGCTTTTCGCTTTACCCAATCTACAGCAGCCGGGGTATCGAGAGGAGGCTCCGTATTTGCCATGCAACAGACCGCCGTAAAACCGCCTATGGCGGCAGCTTTTGTTGCTGTGGCAATTGTTTCCTTATCCTCAAAACCTGGCTCACGAAGATGGCAGTGGAGGTCTACAAAGCCGGGGCAAACGATCAAACCTCTGGCGTCTAAATTCTGAGTCCTGATTTCATCGTGGCGAAAAGTGATGGAAAATGAAGGACTTTGAGTAGCAGTGTCTCTTATCTGCACAGTTTTCCCCTCGGCAATAAGCAGATCAGCAACCTGGTCGATGCCCTGGCCGGGGTCAATTATATGGCCACCATGGATAAGCAGAAAGGTAGCTTCCCTATTCATTGTTTGTTACAGGCACCGGGCTTGAACTGATGAGCCTGAGCTTCATTTTCCGAAGCGAAAATAATCAGATTTTCCGGTTTAATCTTGCGAATCCAGCGACTATTAGCGCTGTGATATTTCTTGTTTTCCAATTTCCCTTGGTGCCACTCTGAACTGGCTATATATTGAGGTTTGAGTTCATGCTCACAATAGATACATCTCAGAGTTAAGGGCTTGAAGCTCACCATTTTGAACTCAGGTTTTATATACTTTGTTTCTGTTTCCTGGTTTGAGACACAGTTTCTATTAGGGCACTTTACCCCGGAATCTCGTTTATAAACAGGATAATTTACCTGGACAGCGAAGGAATCATCTACTTTAGGAATAGCGACTTCCTTTGCACCTAATAATAGAGCTAGGAGCGCCATTCTGACGGGTATCCCATAAGCCGCCTGCTTGAAGTACATGCTCCTGGGGTCAGTATCGACCTCGTAAGCCAGTTCATCAACACGAGGTAGCGGATGCATGACAAGAGTTTTCTTGAATTCTTTTCCAGTAAGGAGTTTTTTATCCACAACAGGGTAGTTTTTTTGTAATCCCTGTTGCTCAGTGGGAGATTGCCTTTCCTTTTGCAGCCTGGTGACATAAAGAGCGTCAACACCCGACTTCAGTTCCACCTGGATGTTTACGTCAGGCAGCATAGCAAGTTGGTGTGGACTGCTTGGGGTCATGTATATGGCATCAACAGGGAAGACACTCCCTTCAAGTTCTTGGTTGATATTTCCACATTTCTGTAACTCACCTTTATACTCCATGTTTAATCTCTCCAGTACGTGCTCTGGCATCTCAAGCCCTGGACCGGGATAGAAAAGGATAGTGGCACCAAATCTGGCTAAGGCATAGATTAAGGAATGAACTGTTCGTCCATGTTTCAAATCGCCCCACAGAGCAATTCTGAGTTCCTTGATAGTCTGCCTTTCTTTTTTAATGGTGTAGAGGTCGCACAAGGTTTGGGTGGGATGTTCATGGCTTCCGTCACCAGCGTTTATCACTGGGATGCCAGCATAGTCGGCGACCACCTTAGCTGCTCCCTCCCAGGGGTGCCTGATAACAATGATATCGGCATAACTACCGACTACCTTTGCCATATCAGCAATGCTTTCACCTTTTGCCAAGGAGCTTGCTCCTATGTCAACTGCGCTTATGACGCGACCTCCAAGCCTTAGCATCGCAGCTTCAAAAGACAGTCTTGTCCTGGTGCTTGGCTCAAAAAATAAGTTGGCCATAATCTTACCTTGGCATAGTTCGGATTGCTCATTTATGGAGTCTGTCATCTCGTCGGCCAGAGAAAATAGTGCTTCGATTTCCCCATTGGATATATTGTCTATTGTCACAAGATTTCTATTTGTCAGACTCATGACTATCTTACACTTCAATTTCTTCCGAATAGCTGTTCTTTGAACAGGCTCCCGATTACTACCTCATCTACACCATCAACCTCTTCCACTTGAACCTGTATCTCCTCATCTTTAGAACTGGGTATGTTCTTACCTATGTAATCGGCACGGATAGGAAGCTCTCGATGACCACGGTCGATAAGTACAGCTAGTTGTACAGAGCTAGGTCGCCCCAAGTCCATCAGAGTATCCATTGCGGCTCGAATGCTCCGGCCAGTATAAAGGACATCGTCAACCAGGATTACACGCTTATTGGTGATACTGGTGGGGATATCAGTGTGGCTTTTATTTGACCGCTCTAATTCCAAAGTTGTAATATCATCGCGATAAGGGTCAATGTTCAGAGCACCCACGGGAATTGGGGTTCCTTCCAAGTCTTCGATTGTTTCAGCTATGCGCTTGGCTATAGGCACGCCCCGAGTTCGCAGCCCTACAAGCACGATACCCTCCGCACCCTTGTTCTTTTCTACGATCTCGTGAGCAATACGGACGAGTGCTCGCCCTATTTCCCTTGAAGTCAAGAGAGTCTTTTCAGGCATTAAAAAACCTCCTGCCTTCAAACTGGCAAGAGGTCTTAATCGTGGTTTTTACTGCAGATTTTCTACGCATATTCCCCTTACCAGCCTCACTGGACTGATTTAAAGGTCTAGTTTCTAATTATGGCATGATTGTAAAAATAATGCAACTTTTTATCTGCATCTAGTAATTAACAACCGCTGTTAGTCTATGATTATCTCGAAGTATTGTTCTTAAGACTTCTTTGGACTTTTTCAAAAAAGGAAACTTGCTTCAATAGGGGAAGAGAAAAGGGGTAGCTACAGCTACCCCTTTTCTCTAATGAGGTCTAGGTTTACTGTCGAGAGATTTTAGTCGGCTCCGGAGCAACAGGTATTGTACCCTTGGACTCAGACGGCATATTGGAAGCAGGCAAACGTTGACCGCGGCGTAGGAAAGAAGGGACGTCGAGAACATCGCTGCCGCCTCTTATCAGGTGCCGAAGCTCTTCAGCACTGTACACTCCCTTGCCTTGCCTCTTAGCAAAGCCAGTAGCGATAACGGTAATTCGAACTTCGCTGTCCATCTTGGGGTCGAATACCACGCCAAAGACTATGTTAGCATTGGGGTCCACTGCTTCACTGATTACCTGGGCAGCCTCATTACACTCAAACAGAGTGAGACTGGGACCACCGGTGATATTGAAAAGCACCCCTGAAGCTCCGTTTACAGATACATCGAGCAAGGGACTAGCCAGAGCGGCCTTGGCCGCCTCAGCAGCGCGACTTTGCCCACCGGCTTTACCCACAGACATCCAGGCTGGACCAGCATCTTTCATTACCGACTTAATATCGGCGAAATCCAGATTGATTAGCCCTGGAATGGTAACTACTTCAGAAATAGCCTGGACTCCTAACAGAAGGGCGTCATCTGCTAGTCTGAAGGCATTATCCACACTTGTCTTAGCGTCACAGAGCTGAAGAAGGCGGTCATTAGGTATGATGATAAGGGTATCAACTTTGCTTGAGAGATTAACCATCCCTTCCTCGGCAACTTGAGCTCTATGTGTCCCCTCGAAGGTGAAGGGCTTGGTCACCACAGCAATAGTTAGCGCGCCACTCTGCTTGGCCACCTCAGCCACTACGGGAATGCCGCCAGTGCCTGTGCCACCGCCCATACCAGCGGCAACAAATACCATGTCGGCACCCTGCACGAGGTCTTCGATTATGCTTCGGCTTTCATCAGCTGCCTTGGTCCCAATTTTATGATCCCCGCCAGCCCCTAATCCTCTGGTCAATTTCTCACCCAGTTGAACTCTGGTAGGGGCTTCAGCCAGAGCCAGCGCTTGGCCATCGGTATTCATAGCTATGAAATCAACGCCTTTTATGCTCTCCCGGACCATGCGAGTGATGGCATTGGAACCAGCGCCGCCAATGCCAATGGCTTTGATTCTTGCTGGTGTTGGAGTATAAATTTGTTTTGCCATATTAACCTCCTTTCACAAATTAGGCACGAAACAGCTTTCTGATGAGACTCATAAAGCCGCTCCAGGTACCAGCTCTTCTTTCTCTATAAGTTGATCCTTCTTTGCCTCGTACCTGCCACAGAACTAATCCCAGGGTGGTGGCGTAAGACGGATCGTGCAGAATATCGGCAATGCCATAGATGCCCGTGCTCAAAGGTCGGCCTTTGCGTACCGGTATTTGCAGCATTTGCTGCCCTAGCTCGTCAAGCCCGGACAAGTTGGATGAGCCACCGGTGAGCACTAAACCATGAGGCGCCAGGGTTTGATAATCACTGGTGGGCATTTCCAGCAAAATGAGTTGCAGCAGCTCCTCCATTCGAGCCCGGATAATATTGCATAGGTCTTTATAAGATGCACTATGACCATTCTCGATACCCACTTGGGCCATCTGGTCTGTCTCTGAAGTAGTTACGACAGTGCCATATCTTTTCTTCATTTTTTCTGCAATACTAAAAGGCAGCCCCAAGCCTATCGAGATATCGCTGGTTATTTGATAACCAGCTACCGGAATTATAGAGGTATGGTATATGTTGCCATTTTTAAACACCGCTATATCCGTGGTGCCGCCACCAATGTCAGCCATGATGACCCCGGATTCTCTTTCCTCGGGGGTCAATACTGCTTCTCCACTAGCTAGAGGTTCAAGGATCAGGTCTTCAACGTCAACACCGATACTACGGACGCATTTGGCCAAGTTTTGTATCGAAGTTACTGAAGCAGTGATGATATGAGTTTCTACATCTAACCTAGACCCATGCATACCTACTGGCTGTCTCACTCCCTCCTGCCCATCTAGGGCGTAGGAGCGAGGAATAGCGTGGAGTACTTTCTTGCCCTCGGCGACAGCGACATTGCGAGCCGCAGCTAGTACCCGCTTAAGGTCTTGGGTACGCACTAAGCGATCATCTCGTGGGATAGCTACTACTCCCTTATTATTCAGGCTACTTATATGCCTGCCGGTAACCCCAACATAGGCAGAGTCTATACGTATGCCGCTAATTCTTTGAGCTTCCTTAACTGATGCGGCAATAGACTGTTTGGCTTCATCCATATTGACTACAATGCCTTTATGTAGGCCGCGACAAGGAACGACTCCCACTCCTAAAATTTCAACGTCGTCTTCTGCTTTGACATTAGCCACAATAGTGGCTACTTTGGTTGTACCCACGTCAATAGCTGAAATGATTTTCTTTGCCATATTAACCTCCTTTTGTGTTGAGAATATTGCCTAGTTGAGTCGCTCGGCTATCCTTAGCTTAGCGCTACGGCTGCGTGGGTTGGATTCTATCTCCAACGAGGTAGGTTTAATAACCTTCCGTGAAATGAGCTTCATGGCGGGCACATGCCCACAACGGCATATTACTGCTCCAGGTGGACATAGGCAGTTACTGGCTTCGTATCGCATGAATTGCTTAACTATGCGATCTTCCAGGGAATGATAACTAATAACTGCTAACCTTCCCCCTGGGCGAAGGAGGTTGAGTGTTTGTTTTAGAGCCGGCTCCAGATTCTGTAGTTCACTGTTGACTGCGATGCGAAGTGCCATAAAGGTTCTTGTAGCGGGGTGAATTCTGTACCGGCGTGCCGTAGCGCCTGAAACTTGCTCTATCAAGTGGGCGAGATCTACGGTGGTAGCAATGGGGCGATTTTGAACGATATGCCGCGCTATCCGCCGACTGTGACGATCTTCACCGTATTTTGCTATGAGCTTAGCCAACTCTTGCTCAGGGAAGCTGTTAACGATATCCGAAGCAGTTAACCCTTGATCGGAATCGAACCTCATATTTAAAGGAGCATCGAGGTGGAAGCTGAAGCCTCGCTCGGCTGTATCCAGTTGCAGAGAAGAAATACCAAGGTCGAAAAGAATACCATCAACTGGATGAAAATGGTATCTTTCGCAAATAGCCTCCAGGTTAACAAAGTTGTCATTGACCAAAATGGCTGCTTCACCATAATCTCTAAGCCTATCCCGACTTATTTCGATGGCTTTAGGATCAGCATCAATTCCTAAAAGTCTTCCTGAGGGTGAAATTTTCTCCAGTATCGTTGCCGCGTGTCCACCCAAACCTACTGTACAATCAACGAAGTAACCGCTTGGCTGAGGCTGCAGTCCTTCTACGATTTCATCAAGCAAAACAGGGATATGGATGGGCAAAGACATAGTAAGGCTCATTAACTATTCACCAAAACTCTCGATTATCTGTGATGCCTGCTCTTCGGCAGATGTTTTCTCAGCCTGCCATTCACCTTCGCACCAGAGTTCCACACAGTTATTGGTGCCGACAACAATCGCTGTGTCACCAATTTCGGCGTACTCACGCAGGGGAACTGGCAATGTTATCCTGCCTTGCCCATCAAGTGAGGCACCGAAGGCGGAGCCGAAGATAGCACGATTCAGCTTCCGCAGGTTAGCTGGAGTTACTGCCTTGGCAGCCAGGCTATCGGATAGCCTTTTCCACTCAGCTACAGGATAAACAGCAATGCATTTCTCTCCCATCCCTTTGGCTAATATCACGCCCTCCTTCATCTGTCGCCTGAATTTTGGCGGCAGTGGTAATCTTCCCTTTTCATCAACCTTATATGGATACTCACCAAAAAACATATTAGTCCCTCTAAGTTCTTACTCCAATCTCAGGCAAGTGACGATTTCTCAGAAATTCCTCAATTAGTTCCGTCAGTTCTTGTTGCTTCCTATTGAGGCAATAGTAGGTAATACCTGCGTCATTCTTTTTACTCAGTATTCCTTGACCAGTGAGATCCTGCATCTCTTTCTCCAATAAAACTCTATCCACTCCTTGATTCACCGCAATGCACTCAGCGGTGAACTTCAGTTTGGGATATTTCATGCAAAAAAGTAGCACTCGGAATATATCAAGGCTATCTCCATAATTCCTGTAGACTCCAGACAATACCTCTGATTTCACACCTTCTTTCATAGTGCACTACTTTTTTCCCTTTTTCCCCACTTTTCCCCACAATTCTATTATAAACCTTATCTTTATTTTGTCAATACCTTTTGGCGATTTTTTCGAATTTTGAATAAATTTCGCCTTGGGAATTGAGAAGCAGAGTAGGGTATTAAATATAGTCCAATGTATATAACGCTCCCTGAGGGTTAAAGTCACTGGGAAGCAAGAGACTTTCTTTTGTTACCGCCTGCATGGTAAGATATGCACTTTGAAGGTTTTTATTGAAGGAATCCATGCGTATTGACATTTTATGTCTCTTCCCTGAAATGTTTGCCTCTCCACTTGACCAGAGCATCATAAAGCGTGCTAGGGAGCGAGGATTGGTGAGTGTAGTGCTTCATGATATTCGCGACTACACACATGACAAACATCATACTGTTGATGATTATCCCTACGGAGGTGGACCTGGTATGGTGCTCAAGCCCGAGCCTATCTTTGAAGCAGCGGAGGCGATAGAAATGCAGTTTGGTATGAGTGACATGCCTATCATACTACTTACCCCTCAGGGTAGACTTTTTTCCCAGGATGTCGCTCAGGGATTAGCTCTCCTCCCCCATCTGATGTTAATTTGCGGCCATTACGAAGGAGTAGACGAGAGAGTGTGTGAACATCTATCTACTGATGAAATCAGTATCGGAGATTATGTGCTTAGTGGGGGGGAATTAGCTGCCATGGTTGTGGTGGATGCTATAGTTAGACTTATACCGGGCGTGCTTGGCTCACAGAATTCAGCCGACATTGATTCTCACAGCGGTGGGCTTTTAGAATATCCTCAATATACCAGACCCTTGGCATATCGGGGGTGGCAGGTACCCGCTGTTTTGATTTCAGGAAATCACGGTGAAATTGCTCAATGGCGACGCCAGCAGGCAATTCTGCGGACAGCGAAACGACGCCCTGATCTCTTGGAGAAGGGCAATCTCTGCGATGAGGAAAAGAAATGGATGTTAGAGAATTTGTAAAACCCCAAATGAACCCCAGCATTCCTCAAATTTACCCGGGCGATACAGTCAGGGTTAGTTTGAAGACTGTGGAAGGGGACAAAGAGCGACTGCAACACTTCCAGGGTGTGGTGATTAAAATGAGGAGGGGTGTGGATGGCGGGAGTTTTACGGTGAGGAGGGTGTCTTATGGTATTGGAGTGGAACGCACTTTCCCTTTCCAATCTCCCTCGGTGCAAAATGTAGAGGTACTCAGACATGGGAAGGCGCGCCGAGCCAAGCTCTATTATGTGCGTAGGCTCAGCGCTAAGCGGGCTCGACTTAAGGAAAGGCGAGAGAAGGCGGCAGAGCAGACCATGTCTCAAGAAGAAGAACAACAAGAAACAAAACAGACCTCTGAATGAAATATGCCGAGGTGGCCGTCAATTCACCCCGATTGCATCGGGGTCAAACCTTTAGCTATGCCGTACCCCTAGGGCTCAATCTTAATGCCGGGCAAGTTGTGTGGGTACCCTTTGGCTCAAGGGTCATTCAAGGGATTGTGCTCTTATTATCGGACGAGCCATCGGTTGCAGAAACTAAGGAAATCGCTGGCGTTGTTGCTGATTGCCCTTTGCTTTCCCCGATACAAATAGAGCTTGGCCGGTGGATAAGCGAACATTATTTTACTCCTCTTTTTAATGTCCTAGCCTTAATGCTACCTCCAGGATTTGAGAGACGAACTGTTACCTACTTTCAGCTAACAGCCCCTGATTCAGTCGGGGGCCAGGTAGATTTGCCTTTGACACCAGAGGAAAAGGAAATTATTCATATGATCGCGAAAAAAAAGAAGACAAGCTTACCTGAGTTGGAGAAAGCCATTGGCAAGAGAAAAGCTAGGCAAATCACCGACCAGTTGCTAGACCGTCAATTAATTTCCGAGACTCTGGAATTGGAGAGGGCAAAGATAAAGCCCAAAACCCTTCCTTATATCAGGTTAATAACTGACAAGGAAGAAATCACAGTGGCGAAGGTTGGACTGAATAAATCTCGAGCTTATAAACAGGCAAAGCTCTTAGAATTTCTGACCGGCCAGACTCAACCTATTTCAGTCAGCGAACTGAAGAAACGACTCAATTGTTCTCTTGCTACCATCAAAGCCATGGAGAGACGTCGTTTGATCTCAGTAGAAAGGCTCAGGATAAGACGTGACCCCTTATCTCATCTCAATCTCACAACTTCTCCAACTCCGATTCTTACTCCATTTCAACATGCAGCGTGGGACTTGATCCGTGACGCCGTTGTGAAGGAGCAATCTGACAGCCCAGCGGTTTTTCTACTTTTTGGCGTTACTGGCAGCGGCAAAACTGAGATTTACCTGCGGGCATTAGCTCGGGTTATTGCTGCAGGCAAGCGAGGTATTTGTCTTATTCCGGAAATCGCTTTGACCCAACAAACTGTAGAAAGGTTTGCTCATCGCTTTCCTGGGCGTGTGGCTGTGCTGCATAGCGGTCTTTCTCTGGGAGAGCAGCTTGACGAATGGCAATGGATAAAGGAAGGGAATTGTGATGTCGTTATCGGACCGAGGAGTGCCTTATTTGCCCCTTTGCCTGACCTTGGCCTTATCATTATTGACGAAGAGCATGAATGGACGTACAAACAAGAAGATAAAATACCCCGCTATCATGCCCGAGACGTGGCTATTAAATTGGCTCAACTCAGTAATGCCGTAGTCATTTTGGGCAGTGCCACCCCTGATGTCGGCAGTTTTCATAGGGCACTGCAAGGCGAATATCAACTTGTGGAGCTAAAAGAAAGAATTACCCCTCGTGGTTATTCTCCTCTCCCCGAAGTAAGCATAGTGGATTTAAGGGAAGAACTTAAAGCTGGAAACATAAGCTTGTTTAGTCGCTCCTTACTAGCTGCTATGAAGGATACTCTGGCGCGGCGCGAGCAAATAATTCTTTTCCTTAACCGTCGGGGTACAGCTACCTTCGTTCGGTGCCGTAACTGCGGCTTTGTCTTTCGCTGTCCTCGCTGCTCCGTAGCCTTTACTTATCATTCAGTGGAGAGAAGGCTGATTTGTCATCGCTGTCGCTATTCCATTCCGGTACCCCAGAGTTGCCCTCAGTGTTTTCAGCGCCATCTCAGCTTTCTGGGCATTGGTACACAAAGAATAGCAGAAGAGATGGGGCATTTCTTTCGCGAGGCAAGAATACTCCGTTGGGATAAGGATATGATTACCGGGAAACATGCTCATGAGGAGTTGTTGAAGAATTTCCGGGACCACAAGGCGGATGTGCTTATTGGCACCCAGATGATAGCCAAGGGACTGGATTTGCCTCAAGTGACCCTGGCGGGGATAATCAGTGCTGATACTGGTCTAAATTTTCCCGATTTCCGAAGTGGTGAGCGCACTTTTCAACTCCTGTGTCAGGTAGCTGGCAGAGCTGGTCGTGGGGTTAAAGTGGGAAAGGTTATCATCCAGACTTATTCTCCCGATCACTACGCTGTTGTAGCTGCTGCTAAGCATGATTATGTTGGTTTTTATCGTAAAGAAATAGACTTTCGGCGCCAATTAAATTATCCACCTTTTAGCCAATTAGTCCGCCTGGTTTATAGTCACACTAATGAAGTGTTGTGTCGCCGTGAGGTGGAGGAGTTGCATCGTTTGATAATTGAAAGTCGACATTTGACAGGTGACAATATCATTGGTCCAGTGCCTGCCTTTGCCTTCCGAGCTAGGGGAAGGTATCGCTGGCAACTATTCCTCCGCGGCTCTAATGTGACACGCATATTATCTCAGCTCTCCTTGCCACGGGGCTGGACTATAGACGTCGATCCTGTAGGGATAGTGTGATTTTACGGAACCATCAATCACGACAAGGTCGGCAAGCGGTAAGTATTTTTATTTCTGTCACTTCATCTGGTTCGATAATAGCTTTAGAGTCAATAAATTGAGTAATTGGGCCTGAGCGTCTTCTCTTGCAGCAACCCATAATAGCAAGCTGATGCGGCGAAGGCCCTTCAGGTTTTTAGGAAAGATTTACCCACCGATGTAATTGGGGAATTTCTGTTTTATTTCTGGGGTGTAAGCATGTACACCTTATCAGAAACCTCGCCTGTTTTCCAGCGCTTGACCCAGGGTCAGGTCATCAGCGTATTCCAACTCAGCACCAAAAGGCAAGCCACGAGCCAGGCGGGTGACGCGGATGCCCAGAGGATTGATAATCTGTTGCAGATACATAGCCATGGTTTCACTCTCTACATTGGGGTTGGTTGCAACAATCACCTCGGTTACTGAGCCATCTTGAAGGCGAGCCAGAAGTTCCTTTATCTTGAGCTCTTCAGGCCCTATGCCCTGTGCAGGGTTGATAGTTCCATGGACTACGTGATAAACGCCATTATATTTTCCAGTTCGCTCTAAAGGAAGGATATCTGAAGGCTTTTCTACAACACAAATCTTAGAATGGTCACGTTCTTGATCTTGACAGATGAGGCAGGGGTCACAATCGGTGTTGTTATAACAAATTGAACAAAGCTTTATCTTTTCCTTTAGTGTCAAAATAGCCTCGGCTAAAGCTTTAGCTTCTTCATCAGAGCTACGTAAGAGATGATAAGCCATCCTTTGAGCACTTTTTGGCCCAATACCGGGTAGCTTATTAAATTCCTCAATTAGCCTGGCTACAGGCTCAGCAACAAATCTCATTTTCCCTGACCCTTTACCTCACATGAAATCCGGGCTGTCTCGAGTATGGCACGAGACCTAGGCCCTTGATAGATCCGATTCAGCCGGAGATTTCTAGAATAACCCCGGTATATTTAGGCCCCCGGTTAAACTACTGAGGCGTTCATTAACAAGTTCCTGCGACTTAGTGATGGCTTCGTTAACGGCAGTCATAACCAAGTCTTGTAATAGCTCAATATCCCCTGATTCTATTACTTCGGGAGATATCTCAATGGAGTGGACCTTCTGGTGTCCATCAGCCACTACTTTAACGGCACCACCTCCACTGGTAGCTTCCACAGTGATGTTGCCTAATTCCTCTTGGGCTTTAGCCAACTTTGCCTGAAGTTGCTGGGCTTGACGCAATATTGATTTATCCATCTACATCCTTTCCGTGAGCTTCCCCAGTCCCCTGTCTTAATCGGGAAACTTACGGATGGGGCAGGGCTATAGCTCATCATCACTGATTCTGGCTCCCATTTCCAGAGCAGCTTTTATTAGCGGGTTTTGTGTTCTCGCCTGGGACAGAACTTCCCTTTTATAATCAATTAAAATACACCGTATCTTATAGGGCCGACCAAAAACCTCCTTGAGCTTTTTTTCTAAAAGATATCGGTATTTGGCATCTTCGATTTTCTCCTTATGAAAGGAATAGTAGAAACCTAGTACCAGTGTATCATCATCAAGGTCTACAGGGTCACAAGCGCTACGCAAGAAAGCATCCAAGTTGCCACTGGAACCTTCCCCTCGCAAAGATTTAATGAACTCCCGCCAGTGGCTACGGAGGTAATCGATGTTTTGGGGAACCCCTTCGCTGGAAACTTCAGTGCTTTCCGGTGATGCAGGAACCTCAGCCTCGACTCTGTCGGAGAGTTCAATCATTGCTACGTCATCTGCGATCTCTGAAGGTCTAGTTTTGGTTGGCTGCTCATGTCCTGTAGAGGGCGATAAAGCACAATCCAGTAAAGCCAATTCTAAGGGCAGGACTGAGTAATTATCACTCCGGAAGTCTATGCTGGCGAAAGATTTAACTGCCTTAAGCAGGTAATCCATCGTGGCATTGGCTGTAAGGCTGCCCATCTCAGATAAATCTTCGCTGGTTACATCCAGAGCCTCTTCGCATCGTGATTTAACCAGCAGCAATACTCGAAGGTATTCTACCAAGCTCAAATTAAACTGGCGAAGGTCAACACCATTGATATTGAGATCATTTATGGCTTTTAGTCCGGCAGCCACATCTCTATTGACTATACATCGTACTAGTTGTCTAACTCGCGAGTCCCAGCCGATGCCAAGATCTGTTTGAACCTTAGCAAACTCGATTTGGTTGCCATAGTAAGCAATCATCTGTTGCAAAATATTTTCAGCATCTCGAAGGCTCCCCGTAGCAGCACGAGCAATAAGCTCTAAGGAACCAGGCTCGATGTGAATTCCTTCCCTCTCGCATATTAGTTTGAGTTTGTCCATTATCTCGGTTTGTCGCAGGCGATGGAAATTAAACCGTTGGCATCTTGATACAATGGTGGGTATCATCTTGTGTGCCTCTGTGGTAGCTAAGATAAAAATTACATGTCCGGGTGGTTCCTCTAATGTCTTTAACAGGGCATTGCAAGCCGCCTCGGTAAGCATATGGACTTCGTCTATGATATATACCTTATAGTGAGCAAGGCTAGGAGCGTAATTTGCCTTTTCCCTCAAGCTACGGATTTCGTCGATGCCACGATTGCTGGCGGCATCTATCTCTATTACATCCAAAGTCCTGCCCTCGGTGATCGACTTACACATATCGCAGGCATTGCACGGTTCGCCACCAGCTTGATCAGGGCAGTTAACTGCTTTGGCTAAGATGCGTGCCGTGCTGGTTTTGCCTGTGCCTCTCGGGCCGCAAAAAAGGTAGGCATGAGCTACCTTCCCACTCTCTACAGCATGACGCAGAGTCTGAGTTACAGGGTCTTGTCCCAGTACCTCATTTAAGGTCTGGGGTCTCCACTTGCGGTAAAAAACCTCAGAGCCCATACGATCTATATTATACACCTCTCTACCCAATCCCCAAAGGAGGTTTTCGCGCCAACGCATGGGAAAATATCAATTTTTGCAGAGCACGCATTGGCTGCCTAAAATACAAGGGCATAACAGAAGCAGAATTTTCTTGTACAAAGATCCACCCGGCATGCTAAAGAGCTAGCCGTAGATATCTAATTTGTCAGGCTTGGGTATTGAGTCCTTAATACTTTACTTGCTGATTTGCTTCTCAGCCCAGTCGCCTGCCCACGGCACCTTCCACATCTTGCCTGTGCCTGCCTGGATCAGAAGGATAATCCACAAGACAAGCATTAACATTCCAATAATCCAGCTCATAACCCCTGCAAAAATCAGAAGGCCGGGTGAAAAAGTTGTGATTGCAATCGCTCTGAGCATTGTGCTTAGAAGAAGATGCGCTAATGTTAGCACACCGAAGACCATAATAGACTGCCAGGCATGGAATTTGACGAAGATGCTTTTCTTTTCAAGGACGATGAAAACTATTCCCGTTATCCAGCCTGCTACGTAGCAAAGAAGCCCAGCCACATTTGCCGACAAACCTGTGCTGCTCTCTGCTTCTGATTTAGCCGCTGCTTCAGATGTCTTCGCAGGGACACCAAGTCCGGCGCCACACTTGGAGCAAAACTTAGCCCCATCTGGATTTTCTGCACCACATTTAGAACAGAACATATTCACCTCCTTGTGTTAACTCTATATTACCTGTTAAGGGCCTGTCAATAGCCGGTGTTTTGGCACCCGAACCTTGGAGAAGAGGCTAGATTATTTCCGTTCAAGAAACTTGCCAGGAGCGTTATCAGTCCATGGTAATGGGTAATAGAGCTCTAAAGTTGAGCACAATTTGGATAGGGTGAAGAGGCATTATATCAGAAGCGCCGGCTGGTCGTTTGCTCAGGATTCAGTATTGGTTGCTTTGTTTAGAGTATGTTTAAGGGCCGCATTGATACTCTCTACGAATATGAATTGAAGATCTTCAATAACCTCTTTGGGGATTTCTTCTAAATCCCTCTCGTTTTCTTTAGGTAAAATCACCCTTTTGAGGCCGGCACGATGAGCTGCCAGAACCTTATCTCTAATCCCGCCTACAGGCAGGACTTTGCCTCTCAAGGTTATTTCACCGGTCATGCCAACGTCTTTGCTTACCAGACGCTTGGTCACTGCCGAAGCCAATGCTACTGCCATAGTGATGCCAGCAGATGGACCGTCTTTGGGAATAGCGCCAGCAGGAACGTGAATATGAATGTCATTATTTACGTAGAAATTCTTGGGAATGTCGAATTTGGGTTGCTCTTGGGCAGTGAGAGCGCGAACATGGGTGAGAGCAGCCTTGGCTGATTCCTGCATGACATCACCCAGTTTGCCGGTAAGAATAAGATTGCCCTTTCCAGGAACCATGGTAGCCTCAACGAAGATGACATCGCCACCGGATGGCGTCCAGGCTAAACCTGTGGCGACACCTACTTCATCAGCTTGTTCGGCCAGTTCATAGCGAAATTTTCTGGGACCGAGAAAATCATAAAGCTTGTCTGCTGTAATTACAGTTGGCTCTTTCGTTCCTTCAGCTAACCGGCGAGCTACCTTACGGCAGATAGTACCGATTTCACGTTCCAGGTTTCTCAGTCCCGCTTCCCGGGTGTAATTCCGAATAATACCGAGCACAGCTTCGTCTCCGATCTCAAGTTGTTGTGCAGCCAGCCCATTTTCTTTAAGCTGCTTGGGTATGAGAAATTTCTTGGCAATGTGAAGTTTCTCATTCTCAGTATATCCTGATAGCTCAATTACTTCCATTCTATCCAATAGAGCAGGCGGAATAGGGTCCACTATATTGGCAGTGGTGATAAACATTACCCGGGATAAATCAAAGGGTACATCAAGATAATGGTCAACAAAGGAATGATTCTGCTCAGGGTCAAGGACTTCGAGCAGGGCTGCTGAGGGATCGCCCCGAAAATCTGCACCTACCTTGTCGATTTCGTCGAGCATGAATAAAGGGTTATTAGACTCAGCGCGTCGCAAGCCCTGGATAATCCTGCCAGGTAAAGCACCGACGTAAGTCCGACGATGTCCGCGGATATCAGCTTCGTCCCTAATACCGCCCAGGGAAATACGGGTAAATTTTCTTCCCAGAGCGCGGGCAATGGACTGCCCGATTGAGGTCTTGCCAGTGCCTGGAGGCCCGGCGAAACACATGATAGGTCCTCTCATGTCGGGCTTTAGCGTTCGCACTGCTAGATAATCGAGTATCCTTTCTTTTACCTTATTCAAATCATAATGGTCCTCGTCAAGAACTTGAGAGGCCTGGCTAATGTCCAGCTTATCTTCGGTACTTTTGGCCCATGGGAGATTGAGCAGCCAATCGAGGTAGGTACGCGATACAGTATATTCAGCAGCTGCAGGTGGCATCTTGGCCAAGCGGTCGAGTTCTCGCTCTGCCTCCTTGCTCGCTTCAGGAGGAAGTTTTACCTCAGCAATTTTCTCCTTAAGTTCATTTATCTCTATAGTTTTTTCGTCGGCTTCCCCCAACTCTTTCTGTATTGCTTTGAGCTGTTCTCGAAGGAAAAATTCCCTTTGGATTTTGGTCATCTCCTCTTTAGCTTGAGATTGAATTTTACTTCCTAATTCCAAAACTTCTAATTCGCGGTTGACAAAGGTAGTGAGCTTTCTTATCCGCTCAGCTACATCAATAGTCTCTAAAATTTCCTGCCTTTCTTCAAGTGCAAGATTGATATGGGCAGCGGCAAAGTCAGCCAGGCTTCCGGGGTCAGGCATGTTTAGGACAGCAATATTCAACGCACTAGGTAAATTAGGCGCCAAGTCAATAACTTTTTGGAAAAGCCCGGTTAGGTTTCTAACAAGAGCTTCAAGCTCGGCTGTCTTCTCTATTTTGTCCTCTATTACCTTAACGTGAGCCTTTAAATAAGGTTCGACCTGAGTAATTTTCTTTAATCCGATTCGGGAGAGCCCCTGGAAGAAAATTTGAACTGAATTATTGGGCAACTTAAGCATGCGAGCAATAAGAGCAGCAGTACCTACGGAGTAGAGGTCATTTGCTTCCTGTGAACCCGGTCGCTGAGCGAAAAAGCCAACCAGTTTATCGCCAGCAGCAGCGTCATCTATGAGCTTAAGTGTTTTCCCCTCTGCTGTGGCTAGGGGAACGATAAGAGATGGGTAGACGACAATTTCATTCTGAGGGAGGATAGGTAATTCCTCGGGGATGTGGAATCTTTCCTCCTTTGTTTTTTTCTGCTCTTTACTTTTAGTAACAGCCATTCTTATTCCTTATTAGCTTGCTTGTATATTCACACGGCGTGGTTTTTCCTCATTCCGCTTAGGCAAGATAATTTCCAGGATGCCCGCTTCATAAAAAGCCCTAATTTCATCCGCATTTATATTCGCGGAAATGGTGACATTTCTTTCAAATGGGCCCCATAAAATCTCCATCTGGGAGTAAGTTCGCTTGATACCTCGCTTGATATCCTTCCTTATTCCTCTGATAGTTAGGATGTCATGCTGAACGATTACCTCGATCTCATTTTCGTTGACTCCGGCTAACTCAATCAGGGCTACTATCTCATTATCGGTTTCAAAAACATCAATTGCAGGCTGCCAAGCTTTGGGAGCAAAATGTACTGAAGGAGGTTTACGATTAGCAACCTCATCCATCAACCGCTCCATCTCTTTTTGCATAGTAACAATTACTTCGGACCACTCTCTGCTTAACTCAATCATTTATTGTCTCCTTGTTATCATTGACTACAGGGCGACTAATGGGTATTCAGTCCTTCTATCTAGTCAAAATTTCATCTCTATCCACGCGTTGATGGTAATGATACACTACGTTTTAATAAAGTGCGAACTCCAGAATATCTCGTCACGGCGAATTGCCTCATAAAATTGATAAAATAATCTGGGGCGAATTGCCATTACAGCAATATCGGCTAAAATTACTCCTGTTGCCCTGACCCAGAGAAGGATCTCTGACACTCTTCGTCGAGTTTACCCGCCACGAAGCCCAGATATTCTCCTAGAGTAATATAAAATGGCGAGCTGATGATTATAACCTGACCACGAAAAGTTACAAAGAAGGTGAAGGATAATTTCTGCTCACGTTATTTCATCCTGCTGGGAGACCCAGGTGACCGAAACCACGCTATCGTCTTCGCTTAGGCCCATTAATCTGGCTCCCCGGCCTCCTCTACCCTGAATTGAAACCTGCCCCATAGGAATGTTCACCACGTTGCCCCTACTTGATAGCATCACTAAGGAACCTTCGGGCGATACAAGTCTGGACGCAACCAGATTACCCGTTTTCGGACTAATTCTGTAAGCCCGCACCCCCTTACCTCCCCTATTATGGATAGGATAATTCTTTATTGGAGTCAGTTTGCCAAACCCTTTTTCGGTCACTGTTAGCATATAAGCATCAGGAAAAACAATACCCATGCCAATAGTGTAATCGTCAACAAGACGTATACCACGCACACCGCCACTGATTCGGGACGCAGTCCTAAGGTTTTCAACCTTAAATCTAATGGCCTGCCCATTCCTACTCACCAGCATGATCTCATCTTCATCAGCAACTACACCGGATGAGATAAGTTTATCTTCATTTTTAAGCCCCATAGCAATAATACCATTTCTTCTTATCGAGGCAAATGCGCTTAGAGGAGTCTTTTTAACTGCACCCCCTCTGGTAGCCATTAGTAAAAACTTATTGGAAGGAAAGCTTGCCAGAGATAATAGCACAGTTACTTCGTCTTCTAGGTCAATGGGTAGTAAATTCACCAGGGCAGTCCCTTTGGCTGTGCGAGATGAATCCTCGGGAATCTCGTGGCACTTAACACAATATATTTTACCAGTACTGGTAAAGAAAAGTAGATTATCATGCGTGTCGGCTACCAGAATATGGTTCACTGTATCGCGATCTCGAACTACCATTCCTATGACGCCTTTTCCGCCACGGCGTTGTAACCGATAAGTGCTGGCAGGAATCCTCTTTATGAATCCCCTGCTAGTCAGAGTGACCACCATTGCCCCATGAGGTACAAGGTCTTCTGTACGAAATTCCTCGATTTCCTCTGCTTTTACTACGGTTCGCCGAGCATCACCATATTTGGATTTAAGCTCTTTGGCATCCTGGGCAACGAGAGTTAATACTTTACGGGGGTTAGCTAACAGATCCTCAAGATAGGAAATATTTTTTATGACAGAGGCATATTCCTCAGTTATTTTGTTCTGCTCTAGCTTAGCCAATCTGCGAAGTGGCATATCGAGTATAGCTTGTGCTTGAATCTGTGACAGAGCAAAAGCTGCCATCAAGTCGGTACGAGCAGACTCTACAGTTTGCGATTGTCGAATAACTTTGATTATCTGGTCAAGATTATTGAGAGCGATTCTGAAGCCTTCGAGGATATGAGCTCTCTCCCTTGCCTTATCAAGTTCAAACCGAGCCCTTCTGGTAATGACGTGGAAACGAAAGTCAATGTAGGAAGTTAGCGCCTCTTTGAGATTAATTACCTTAGGTTGTGCATCAACCAAAGCAACCATATTGACAAAAAAGGCAGACTGCATTGCAGTATATTTGTAGAGATTATTAAGTATTTGTCGAATTTGTGCTTCCTTTTTGAGTTCGATAACAATACGCATTCCTTCCCTATCTGACTCATCGCGTACCTCGGCTATCCCTATAACTCTTTTTACTTTTACGAGCTCAGCTATCCTTTCTACCAAAGCTGCTTTGTTTACCTGATAGGGAAGTTCAGTGACTATTATTTGTTGCTTACCCCCCTTGCCAGTCAGCTCGGTGGTTTGAGCCCGCAGTACAATTTTTCCTTGCCCTGTAGTATAGGCATTGTCTATGCCACCCTTCCCCCAGATTATCCCGCCAGTGGGAAAATCGGGACCTTTGATTAGTTCCTTCAGTTCTTCTACAGTGGTTTGAGGATTATCAATCAGATAAACAATAGCATCGCATATTTCGGATAAGTTATGTGGGGGGATATTTGTTGTCATGCCCACAGCTATGCCTGAAGACCCACCAACTAATAAGTTAGGTAACCTGGCTGGCAATACTGAGGGTTCTTGGAGAGAGCCATCGAAGTTGGAAACAAAGTCGACGGTGTCTTTGTCAATGTCAACTAACATTTCCTCGGCAATTTTGGAAAGGCGAGCTTCGGTATATCTCATCGCTGCTGGTGGGTCATTGTCAATACTGCCAAAATTACCCTGCCCGTCAACCAGCGTATACCTCAAAGAGAAATCTTGAGCCATACGTACCATAGCTTCATAGACTGGGGCATCTCCGTGGGGATGATATTTTCCTAATACTTCACCAACGATGCGGGCACTCTTTTTATATGAACTATTGTGCCGTAGTCCTAAGCCATCCATGGCGTAGAGAACACGTCGCTGTACTGGCTTCAAACCATCTCGTACATCGGGTAAGGCTCGGGAAACGATGACACTCATAGCGTAGTCTAGGTAGGAGCTCTTCATCTCCTCTTCGATATCTATAGGTTTTATTATTGCGGCTTCCATCAGGTCTTAACTCCTCACTCTACGTCTTCGCCAATGACGGTGAAACCTTCGGGTAAAGATTCCTCTTCGCTGCTAGGGTATTCTTCCTCCTCAAAATACCCAAGGTCGGCCGAGCTCTCACTTTCGTCAGTAATGGCCCCTCGCCTGAGCAGGCTTTCTTTAATACGCGTACGCAGATGTTCTTCAGCTTTTACAGGAAAGGAAGAGCGTCCCACTTGGCTGGGGTGTTGATACACTTCTTTAATAAGCACCTGCACCTTGTTTTCTGCCACATTAAGGATTGCCGCGTCGTATTTATTGCCATTCTGTATTAGTTGAACGAGTCGCAATCCTTGTCTTGGCTCTACTTCTCCCAAATATTCTCCACCCTCGTTTTTTACAATAAGCTGCCGTCCTCTTACTTCTAAGTGTACTTGGTCGCCAAACCCCATCTTAGCTAAGGTATCACGTGAAGCCAGATTGTGAAGATCGACTATCCCAGCCCTGCCCATCTCAGTTATAAAAAGATCAAGAGCAACTTTTCTAACTTGACCTCTCTGGGGGGAAGCTTTCTGGGTATTGTTACTCAGGGCGGTCATAGATTCTGACAAACTCGTTAAGCGTGCAAGGTTTTTCTTAGCAATGGTATTGTCGGGGACGAGTTCCAAAGCTTTTAAATATGCTTCTTTGGCTCTGTGAAAATCGCCTAATTCTGTTAATGCCCGGCCGAGACGATTATAAGTCTCAGCATCGGCGGGAAACCGCTCAATTATATTTTGGTTTACCGATTCGGCTTCCTCCCACCTACCTTGAAGAGCTAAATTTATAGCTTCCTTGCTCAGTTGCTGTCTTAAGTGAGTCTCTTCTTCTTTTTGCTGTTGATAGAATGCTATGTCCATTTCCATAAAGTTACGATGTCAGGCTAAGATTGTCAAGTTCCTCTCGGCAAAGTCAGGGCTGGACTTCCTCCAGTTCAAAAGCTTGATGCAATGCCTGCATGGCATCCTTAACTCTATCCTCAGATATGATGCAGGTTATTCTCATCTCGGAAGTCGTAATTAATTGGATGTTAATGCCCTGTGCATAAAGTGTGCGGAACATTCTAGCAGCATAGCCCGGTGCATTCTGTATACCAGTACCTACAATGCTAACTTTGGCCGCCCTAGAATCGGCGACACACTGCTTACCTCCAACAGATTTAACCACTGGTTCTACGATGGACATTGCTTTAATTAAATCACCCCGAGTCACCGTAAACGTGAGGTCAGTAATATTATTAATGCTGGCATTCTGGACGATATTATCTATATTAATATTTGCTCTGGCCAAGGGCTCGAAGATTGCTGCAGCAATACCAGGATGGTCGGGGACACCTACAATAGTGACTTTAGACACATTAGTATCATAGGCAATCCCCCTTACCTTATTTCTAACTTCCATAGAGACCTCCTTACGAATTATGGTACCCGGGTTATCGCTAAAGCTGGAAACCACCAAAATGGGCACATTATACACCTCTCCCAACTCCACTGCTCTGTTGTGCATTACACTGGCTCCACTGCTAGCCAGTTCCAACATCTCTTCATAGCCAATTTCATTCAATTTTCTAGCTTTGGGAACAAGACGAGGGTCAGCAGTATAGACACCCTCAACATCAGTATATATCTGGCAAATTTCGGCATTTAAACTGGCCGCGAGCGCAATCGCCGTTGTATCGGAACCACCGCGACCCAAAGTAGTAATATCCATTTCCTGAGTTACGCCTTGAAACCCAGCCACAATGACGATATATCCTTTTTCTAATTCATTAACCACTCGTTTTGAATCGATGCGGAGAATTCGGGCCCGGCTGTAACTAGAATCGGTGTGGATGCCTGCCTGAGCGCCGGTAAGACTGACTGCCTTGTAGCCCAAACTCTCTAAAGCTAGGGCTAAGAGGGTACTGGAAACTAGCTCCCCGGTGGATAAAAGAACATCAAGTTCCCTGTCCCCAGGCTGTTCGCTAACCTGATAAGCCAGTTTAATCAAATTATCGGTGGTGTCGCCCATGGCCGAAACAACGACCACCACTTGATTTCCTTTGTCTTTTACTTTAGCGACTCGGCGAGCTACGTTTCTAATCCTTTCAGCATCAGCCACCGAGCTGCCACCATACTTTTGAACTATTAATGCCATCTCTTCACCTCTATGTGTACCTATTTGCTTTAACCAATTCTACTACTTGACTTAGAATATTTGTGACATGTGGTGAATCGGAATTACTGTCTTTTCATCCCACTATATGAAATCACTAAGCTCTTTTCTCAAATTAACATGTCCATCCGCTTCGACAAAGAAGTTTCTATGTCCATTTACCTTCCCACGGTAGTAAAATATTCGAACTACCTTTATCGCTCTTAACAAGGCCTCCTCGTATAACTCTCTCGCAGCTACACTCAGAGATAGCTCACGATGGTATACTCCGCGCCACTGGTAAGCGAAAAAAGATGCTTACCATAATCTCTAACTAATAAAAGTTGGCCTCTCTTATTACAACCGCGGTGGCGCTTCTGCGCAAATATCCCATCACAGTGTCTCTTTATTCTCGTGGGGCATCACATCTATCACGACTCTACAAGTTTGCCCATAATCTTATATCCTTCATTGATGAAAGCGCCTGTGCCTTTAGCTTCTGCTTCGGTAAATCTCTTAGCTACATTGGCTGTAAATCCTGGCCCCCAGAGTATAAATGGCACGGGGTCAGCAACATGGGTTTGGATCTCAATCGGCGTAGAGTGGTCAGGAAGAATTAGTACGCGCAGGGCATCCCTGTCCCAAGTACGAAGCCGGGCTACAATCTCTTTGTCTACCCACTGAATAGCCTCTATTTTGTCCATAGCTAAGCCAGCATGAGCTGCCTCATCGGTTGCTTCCACATGGATTACCACCATATCATGTCTTAACAGTGCTTCCAGTGCACCAATGGCCTGAGCCATGTAGTCATTGTTGAGATCTCCAGTCACTCCAGGAATATCCAGTACCTCCATACCTATCATTCGAGCTAGGCCTCGCATAATATCCACTCCGGATATCATGGCAGCGTCAAGTCCGTAAACCTCCTTGAAGGCTGGCATGTCAGGTATTTTACCGCTGCCCCAGAAAAACCAGGCCATGGTGGCTGGAATATCGCCGCGTGCCCTGCGCTCTATATTCACAGGATGGTCATACAGCACGAGCTCAGAGCGTGTCATAAGCCCTCTTAAAAAGTCGCTTCCGGATCCCTTGGGAAGAAACTCATCAATAGCTTTGTCATGAATATCATGCGGCGGAGTACAGCTAGCCAGGAGGATATCTTCCCTCCCTTTTATCTTGCATATATGCCTATAGCTCACGCCTGGGTAAAAATGTATTTCATCGTTGCTAAGCTTTTCATTCAAACTGGCAATAAGGGCTTGGGCCTCACCCGTACTGATGTGCCCGCAACTGTAGCTCCACATCCTTCCATCGCGAACAGCTACCAAATTGCAGCGAAAAACGACCTCACCTTCATTAATAGGAACGCCCATACCGTGAGCCTCGATGGCACTCCGGCCCCGATAATGTATTTGGGGGTCGTAACCTAATACGGACATACAGGCACAAGCACTGCTAGGTTCCATGCCCGGTGGCACGTTGCGAACCAGCCCAACAATACCTTCTCTGGCTATATTATCAAGGTTCGGAGTACGCGCTAAATCCAGGCAAGTCCTCCCACCATGACCAGCCAATGGCCAGCCTGATGCTCCATCGATTATTAAAACACAATATTTCATACTTCGCTCTAATTACCAGATGTTATCCTGAACGAAGCGAAGGATCTCGCAAGATTCTTCAGTCGCTACGCTCCCTCTGAATGACACCAAAGTATACAGGCAATACTACATCCTTGTCCTCTATAGTTAAACATCATATAATAGCATACACGACGGGGCGTAGCGCAGCGGGTAGCGCGCAGCGTTCGGGACGCTGAGGTCGGAGGTTCAAATCCTCTCGCCCCGATTAGCTTAATAATAGGAAATGAAAGTTTGTTGTACTGAATTTAAAAATAAGAGTATTACGGAGGTTAACTATGGTAAAAGCTGCAATTGTTGGGTCTACTGGCATAGTGGGGCAACAATTTCTCGTTGCCCTGAAGAATCATCCCTGGATTGAAATTGCGGCCCTTGCTGCCTCCGAGAGATCAGCAGGGCGCAGTTATAAGGAAGCTATAACCGATGCTCGATCTGGAGCCTTGCGCTGGTTTTGCCAGGAACCTCCTGTAGAGGAAGTTATGACCATGCCTGTCCAGAATGCCATCGAGATGGATATCTCTGCCATGGATATCATCTTTTCCGCTGTAGAGTCCGACCAGGCGAAGATTCTGGAACCGAAATTTGCCAGAGATAAAGCGGTTATAAGCACTGCCTCGGCCTTCCGATACGATGATGATGTGCCCATCCTAATCCCAGGTATCAACTCTGAGCACGCCAAACTAGTTAACGTGCAAAGAAAAGGTCGGGGATGGAAAGGCTTCATTACGCCTATTCCCAACTGTACCACTACAGGTCTGGCGATAACGCTGAAACCAATTTATGAATCGTTTGGAGTGAACGCAGTCATAATGACATCCATGCAAGCCCTATCAGGAGCAGGCAGGAGCCCTGGAGTAATAGGCCTTGATATCCTGGATAATGTCATTCCCTTTATTGCCGGGGAAGAGGAGAAGGTGCAGCGGGAAACACAAAAAATTCTGGGCAGCTTCGCAGGTAATTCCATCAATTCAGCCAAATTTAATGTAAGCTGCACCTGTACTCGTGTTAATGTACGGGAAGGCCATACGGAATCTGTCTTTGTCTCCACCCAGAAAGCCTGTGAGGCGGGTGATGTCGCCAAGGCCATGAGGGAATATGTTGATTCACCTGGTGACACGGACCTGCCTTCTGCTCCAAGACATATGATAATAGTTCACGAAGACCCGTTCCGACCTCAGCCACGACTCGACCGTGACGCTGATGACGGCATGGCCACTGTGGTGGGCAGAATTAGAAAAGACAATGTCCTGCAGAACGGCGTTAAATACGTTCTGGTGTCTCATAACACCAAAATGGGAGCAGCCAAGGGGGCAGTGCTTGTCGCCGAACTTCTCATCAGGGGTGGATATATTTCCTAAATGCCGATGGTGCAAATACAAGCAACTTGTTCAGCTTGAGCTTGCGTTGGTGGTTGATGGACAGTGGTGAAATGGTGTACTGTGAAATAGGATTTTGGAAAAATTTAGTTAATAAATTCCTAGTTTAGTCTACGCCCCTGTAACAACGTGCTTGGCTCACAGCGCAAGTCATCGTACATCATATTAACGATATATGATATTTAGATGCTGTAGCTTCATTTTGAAGCTAAAAGGCTAAGTGGGAGGTGAGAATGACATGCCGTTTTGTCTCCATTTGGTGGGGATGATATACTACTTTCAGGTTTATGGATTACGAGACTGTTATCGGTTTGGAAGTTCATGCCCAGCTGGTAACCAGGAGCAAGATGTTTTGCTCTTGTAGCGCCGATTATGTTAATGCTCCGCCTAATAGTCGTGTTTGTCCTATTTGTCTGGGCATGC
>Ga0180433_10000833_pt1 | contig 52521 bp, 44 predicted proteins | sample SS_ome_8_FD_132980 | JGI IMG/M metagenome (GOLD analysis project Ga0180433, IMG submission 132980) | Hypersaline lake sediment archaeal communities from the Salton Sea, California, USA - SS_1_D_1 metaG | ecosystem: Environmental > Aquatic > Non-marine Saline and Alkaline > Hypersaline >...
CATATTTCATTATGGCTGATTTTCATCTGAGATTTTAAGAGGTGAAGAGTGAAGGGATTTGCGGTTTATTTGTTAGACACGGATTTAGGCGGGTTAACACGGTTATAATTTTTGCCACAGAGGGTACAGAGGTCACGGAGGGAGGACTTCCTGCCGGCGTCCGAGAACGCCTAACGGTTCAAGCTTTAAGCCGTACTCTAAGCGAGCTTATGCGTTAAGCTTTGAAAGCTTTAACCTGCGACTTAGACCCGTCTTGCATGAAGTCCAAAAAAATGCTATTCTTCTTCATCGTTCATAGAGAGCACGGAGACAGAAGGGAGAAAAGATTTACGATTTTCAAATGCCGATTTTCAATTGAAACTTCTTATTGCTTCGCTGTGCCCCGGGGGGATTCTTCGTTGCACTCAGAATGACAGTGTCGTGGTGGAGGATAAATTATGTTCGGTGCCCAGATCCGTTCGACTTTGTCCGCCGTTGGCGGACACCGCTCAGGATGACGCGCTTAAGCGAGTGAAAAATTAAGGGTAAAAGGAAAAATAGTGTATCGGGGTATCGGGTGATCAGGGTGCAGGAAATCAGGAAAATCAGGATATCGGGAAAAGAAACTAAAGAAGATTGGTTCGCAAAAACTGTTTGTCGGGTTGGGAAACATGTACCGCCGCACTGACCGGAGTTAGTGCGGGAGAAGCAGGGCACCTTTAATTCTTTTGTGGAATCCAAAAGTGCGGCTGTGGTGGTTAAATGGTCCTGGGCGTAGAAGTGGGCGGTATTTGCGGATGTGGTGCTGTTCTTTATCAGCGGCTCATCGATGTAATTGCCATAGGCATACCAGTAACTCAGGCTCTCGGTCTGGCCGTCGTAGCCGTATTCACACAACACCTGCCAGTTAGTGTTGTGGTAATAGTGGGAATTGGCATCGGCGACGTAATCTCTCTTTAGTATCCTTCTTCCCAGGGCATCGTATGCATATGCGGCTATATTGACACTGTCTTTAACTATTTTAACAATCCGGTTCTCGTAGTCGTATTCATACTCATAGCCGTCCTTGTCCCTGGTAAGGTTGCCAGCATTGTCATATCCGAGGCTGATAGAGCTTATTTCCTCATACCGGTTCGTCAGCTCATCGATGTCATAATGTCATTATTTATAAAATTTGTGGATTTGGCTATTTTCGTCAATTGATTGTATATTTTCGCCTTTTATAGCTTATAATAAGCCCTTTTTATTGACTTGCGGATTTGCTACAATATTGAATTCGTGATTGTACTAAAAAGTAAGCAAAGAGCGGGTGATTTGACGATATTTCTGTAAGCGGTTTTTTCAGCGGTAGTTACGTTAAATTCCGCTTGTCTTTGACCGCAATAACTTTACCGAAACTGAAGGTATTATCGGACAAAAATTCGGCGCAACCGACGGGGACGGAGTTTATCCTTTGTTATTTAATACAGCAATTGTTTAAAGTGAAATTTTAAGGTTAATTAATTAGGAGTGTGAACCATGGTTCAGCATTTGATTGAGCCCCACGGGGGAGAATTGATTGATTTACTGGTATCGGGCGAGCAAGCGAAGGAATTAAAGGCGCATTCGAGGGACTGGGCTTCGCATGACTTGACGCCGCGGCAGATTTGTGACCTTGAGCTTCTGATGAACGGTGGGTTTTCACCGCTTCGCGGGTTTATGTGTAAGGATGACTATGAGAGTGTCTGCGAGACGATGCGATTAGCGGACGGGACGATATGGCCGCTGCCGATTGTGCTTGATGTTGACGAAGAGACGGCAAAGGGATTAAAGGCGGGCGATAAGCTGGCGCTGCGCGACCTTGAGGGTGTGATGCCGGCCGTGATGGAGGTCGAGCAGGTCTGGCAGCCTGATTTGAAGGAGGAGGCAAAGAAGGTATTCGGAACAACCAATACAGAGCATCCCGGCGTTGCATATTTACTGCATGAAACGCAGCCCTTTTATGTCGGCGGCGAGGTGACGGGGGTCGAGATGCCGCATCATTATGATTATCTGGATGTTCGTCTGACACCAGTCCAGCTACGGGAGAAGTTTGCATCGAAAGGGTGGCGGAATGTCGTCGCTTTTCAGACGCGCAATCCGATGCATCGTGCTCACCAGGAGCTGACGTTTCGGGCGGCGAAAGAGCTGGAGGCGAATCTGCTGATTCATCCGGTGGTGGGAATGACGAAGCCGGGTGACGTGGACCACTTTACACGGGTGCGGTGTTACCAGGCGATATTGAGGCACTATCCGAAGGGGACGGTGATGCTGAGTCTTTTGCCTTTGGCGATGCGGATGGGCGGGCCGCGCGAGGCAATTTTACATGCGATAATCCGCAAGAACCACGGGTGTACGCATTTTATTGTCGGCCGTGACCATGCGGGGCCGGGCAAGGATTCGTCGGGCGAGTGGTTCTATGGTCCCTATGAGGCGCAGGAGCTGTTTAAAGAGCATGAAGAGGAGCTTGGAATAAAGATGGTGCCGTTTAAGATGATGGTGTATGTGGCTGAGGAAGACAGGTATGTGCCGATCGATGAAGTGCCGGAAGGGGTGAAGCCCAAGATGCTGTCGGGTACGGAATTACGGGAGCGGCTGGCGGACGGGCGGGAGATACCCGCGTGGTTTTCATTTGCCGATGTGGTCCAGGAGCTGCGGCGGACGTATCCGCCGAGAAGCAGGCAGGGATTTACCGTTTTCTTTACAGGACTGCCGAGTTCGGGGAAATCGACGCTGGCGAATGTGCTGATGAGCAAGCTGATGGAAATCGGGGGGAGGCCGATTACGCTTCTGGACGGGGACCTGGTGCGCAAGCATTTATCCAAGGAGCTCGGGTTTTCGAAGGAGCACCGTGACATTAATATACGGCGAATCGGATGGGTGGCATCGGAGATTACGAAGAACGGCGGCATCGCGATATGTGCGCCGATAGCACCGTATGAACGGATTCGCCGGGAGGTGCGGGATATGATTGCACCGAAAGGCGGGTATATCCTGGTTCACGTTTCAACGCCGGTCGAGGTATGTGAGCAGCGTGACCGAAAGGGATTGTACGCGAAGGCACGGGCAGGAATTATTAAAGAGTTTACCGGCATATCCGACCCGTATGAAGAGCCGAAGGATGCGGATATGACGTTTGACACGACGGACCTTGACCCGGAGGAGTGCGTGCAGCAAATCCTACTTCATCTTGAGAAAGAGGGTTACATCGGTCCTGAAGAAGGAGGAGCATAAATGATGGAAGCTGATGTTTTAAGAGAGCTGTTAGATACCGTAAAAGATATAGCAATCGCGGCCGGAGAGGCGATATTGAAAGTGTCCGCCGAGGGGACGGATGTTCAGACTAAAGAAGACGGTTCTCCACTGACGAGGGCCGATATGGCATCGCATAGAACGATTGAGTCTGGTTTGAAGCAACTGGAGCCGATGCTGCCTATTGTCTCCGAAGAGGGAAATCCCGAGAATATGGCCTTGGACAATCTAAAGACCTTCTGGCTGATTGACCCGCTGGACGGGACGAAGGAATTTGTGAAGGGACTGGATGAATATACGGTCAATATCGCTTTGGTTGAGGATGGTGAGCCGATTTTAGGTGTGATTTATGTGCCGGTGTCGGGGACATTATATTATGCGGCGAAAGGATTGGGCGTCTGGAAGGCAGAAAAGGATAAAGAAGCGCAGCGCATCAACGCAACAGACGCAGACAGGCCTTGTAAGGCTGTTGTCAGCCGTTCGCATTTATCGCATGAGACGGAGGAGTTTTTATCCAGGGTAGGTGTACAGGATGTGATACGTCACGGCAGTTCTTTGAAGATGTGCGCGGTGGCGGAAGGGGCGGCTGATATTTATCCGCGGTTCGGCCCGACGTGTTTGTGGGATACGGGGGCCGGGACGGCGATTGCCACAGAAGCAGGTTGTAGGGTGGTGGATTTGAAGGGTAAACCGTTAAGCTATAATCCGGTCGATGGCTTAAAACAATATGGGTTTATCGTATACCCGAAGAAGCAAACGGCGTTTTTAGAGCAGCTTATCTGAAAAGAAGGTTGCGAATCATCGGGTTGAGGATATAATTTTTTTATGCGAAAGATAGAAGAGATTATCGTAATCGGATCGGGGAACTGGGGACTGGCGCTTGCAAGCTTGTTTTGTAAAAATCTTCCAACCCGGGTGTGGGCCATCAATAAACAAATGGCTGAGCAGATAAATAAGCACCGTGACTGTCCGGGTGACTTTTTTAAGTTTGCGGTGCCATCATCGGTTGTCGTGGAGGCGAAATACAGCAGTACGTTTGATGAGGCCGAGACACTGTTTATTATGGCGGTTCCGTCGAGCCAGGTTGAAGCAGCCGCAAAAGAGTTGGGAAAAGCAGTAAAAGAGCCCTTGATTATGACGGTGTCGAAGGGGTTTGACGCCGAACGACAATGCACGATGAGTGAGCTTATCAAGCGTCAGATACCGGATGCGGCGGTGGTAGTCTTGACGGGGCCGACGATAGCGAATGAAGTGGCCGAAGGCAAGCCGACACGGGCGGTGCTGGCGAGTGACAATTTGATGTACCTGGCGATGGTCAAGGAAGCGCTTCGCAATGATGTGATATCGTTCGAGGTCAGCCGTAATCCGACTCATCATGAGATATGCGCGGCTCTGAAGGGGCTGGTGGCGATTTCCGTGGGTATGGCGGAGGGTCTCGATCTGGGCGCAAACATTCAGGGCGTATTAATGACGGAAGGTATCCGTGAGGTGGGGGTTGTAGCTTCGTTCTTTGGTATCCCTGAAACGGTTGCCTATGGTGTTTCCGGCGCGGGTGATTTAATCACGACGTGTATAAGCCCTGAAAGCCGAAACCGCCGCCTGGGGACATTGTTGGCGAAAGGATTGAGCCTGGAGAAAGCGACTAAACAGGTGGGCATGACCGTAGAAGGTGTGGCGATGTCGCAGGCCATCGAGACGCTTTGGGCGCTTGATGTGTCGATACCGCTTATCCATATGGTCAACCGGGTCTTGCTGGGACAGAGTAAAGATATCCGGGAGGAACTGAAACAGGTGCTGTTGTCATTATAATGAGATAATTTTATGAAGGGTGTAATTCTTGCCGCCGGTCGGGGAGAACGGCTGGCGCCGATGGGGTGGGATAAGCCGAAATGCCTGCTGGAGTTCGGCGGGCAGACGCTGCTGGATAATATCGTTGGTGCTTTGCTTGAGAATGGAATAAACAGGGTCGTGGTTGTGGTCGGTTATAAGCAGGAGGACGTCTTGAAAGCCCTGGAGAAACATCCGGTAACGGTTGAGACAGTCGTCAATGAAGATTACGCTGAAACGAATACGATACACTCTTTGTACTTAGCGAGGAAACATTTGAATGAGGATTTTATTTACTTTAACGCGGATGTGCTTTTCGAACGGGAACTGATTTCACATCTTGCCGGCCGTGACGGAAATGTGTTTGCGATAGAAGAAAAAAAATGCGGCGCGGAAGAGGTGAAGGTTATTGTGGGCGGGGACAGGCGCATCGTTCGAATCGGCAAGAAGCTTGAGCCCCAGGAGTGTCTTGGTGAATTCATCGGGGTCGGTAAGTTCAGTGAGTCCACGTGTGAGGCGATGGTGAAGTCGCTTTGCCGTTTTAACGAGGAGCTCGGGGAGCGGAATCTTTTTTTTGAGGCGGCGGTGGATGCGATACTGGATGAGCATTTTTTTTACGCGATGGGGCTGGACGGGCTCGGTGCGATAGAAGTTGATAATCCGGACGATTATAAACGAGCTAAAGCCTTATGGGAGAGGATTTCGAATACAAAGTAAAAACAGGTTATTATCCCGCCTTTGAATTCATTATCATTTTATAAGAGAGATCTGTGTCTGTTGGCAGAAACATTCTGAAGCTGATTTTCAGCCGAGTAGGCGCTCAGGTCATCACGTTACTGACCGCCCCGATATTGACACGGCTATTCGACGTCAGTGACTTCGGGGTTCGGCAGGTTTTTTCTTCTCTGCTTGCCGTACTTGTCGTATTATGCTGTCTGCGGTACGAATTATCGATTCCGCTGGGCAAAGACAGGCGAGAGGCAGTCTCAAGTTTTATATTAAGCATTCTGCTTACGGCGGTGTTTTCGGTTCTGCTGTTCGTGCTGGTGCCGATATTAAAGGGGAAGATAGCCGCATGGTACGAGATGCCGGAGCTGGAGGTGTTTTTATGGTTAATTCCCGCGTTTGTGTTGATCCAGGGGATTGATTTAGCACTTCGTAACTGGGCAGGCTATGAAAAGAAGTTCGGAGCCATTGCCTGGGCGAGCTTCGGAGCCGCATTGGGGCAACGGCCTGTTTCGCTGGTGTGGGCGCTGCTGCTCGGAGCAACTTTAACGGGTCTTTTTGTCGGCGCTTTCGGTCATATCGTGGTTCCTCTATTCGTTCTCTTGTATTTCTGCGGGCGGAGCATTAAGGAAACGATACGCAGCAATAAGATAGATTTCAAGGATTTGTGGACCACGGCGAAGGTTCATAAGAAGTTTCCGGTTTACAATAGTTGGGCCGCATTCTTAAACAGTTTTTCAAAACAACTTCCCGTATTTATCCTCGGTTTATATTTTACTGAGGAGGTGATTGGTTACTCTGTTCTGGGTTTATACTTTTTGGCGAGGAGTATTTTAACATTGCCGATACGCCTGATAACCATGTCGGTATCGCAGGTTTATTATCCCATGGCCGCGGCGGCATATGCCAAAACCGGAAGTATGTCCCAAATCACAAGCGACGTATTCAAGCGGCTGGTGCAGATTGGCGTGCTGCCGATGCTGGTGCTGGCTTTTCTGGGAGGGCCGCTGTTTCGATTCGTTTTTGGTGAAAAGTGGTACGAGGCGGGTATTTACGCCCAGATAATGGCGCCGTGGCTGCTTGTGAATTTTGTGAGTTCGCCACTGACAATCTATAATATTTTAAACCGGCAGGGAACCGGGTTGATAATTACAGTAATCGCTATGATTGGAAGAGCTGCGAGTCTACTTGTCGGCGGAATGTTTTTTACGCCTCGAATCGCTTTAGCGTTGTTCTCGGGATTTAATGTTTTAATTATGATGTGCAGCTTATTTTACAGATTATGGCTTGCGAAGGTGTCGGTTCTTTGGGCACTGGAAAAGTTAGTCAAATACTGTCTCGTGTGCAGTGCCCTCATCATTCCAGTTATGGTGTTAGCGAGATGGGTCCCTGACTGGGCAGTAGTAATTGGTGCTTTCTTAGTATGGATAATATATATTGCTGTCATTATGACGGCTGATGCTTCGTTGCGAAGATTTGTATTATCGATTTTGGAAAAATTCGCAATCATTAGAAATTCTGAGCGACAAGAGGACTAGTCCATAAGTATAAACCTGAAGCCTTTGGTCTCTTCAGAAATCGACTGTGAGATTTTAGGTATTTTCTCTTTAAGTACAAACTAATATGGATAAAACAAAGTTGTCTAAGGTTAAGAATCTTAGAAGAAAACTGAAGCGTTCAGCAAAAAAATGCTTTTCAAGATACGATCGTAGATGCCGTTTTTATGACCTTTCAAAAATTGAACCCTCTAAACGCGTACCCCGCAGCAAGATAATTCAGTTCTATTCATCCTTTGACAATGTTGGTAATTACCTACCTGTGCTTGGTATCAGAAAAACGATTTCCATAGATACTGATACCTGGTGTATGCATGATAAAAAGGTAGATTTCGATTTTATCAACCGCTCTTATAAGGGAATTATCATTGGAGGAGCCGGATTATTAAACAAATGTTTTCAACCGTTTTGGGAAATTATTGGCAGAGAATGCCAATTACCCATGATCGTTTGGGGAATAGGTGGTTGTTACAAGGATGTAGATAAAAACTCAGTGATTGACAAAGATATCGCTAATAAAGTATTCAATAAATGCGATTTAATTGACTTAAGAGACGACATCACAGCGAGTTTTTATGGTCTTTCAGATGCCCATCTTAGTCCATGTCCCACAGTTGGATATCTGGAAACATTAATGAATAAAGAGCAAGAAAGAACGAATATACTGTTCAGTTCTCACGAGAATCTCCTTACTGAAAGTGAAACCGCGAGAATCAAGGAATCGATAGGCCGATTTGACATTTCATTTAAGTATACGAATAATATTCAGACTTTTCGACGGGGTCTTAATGATATTTTAGAAAAATTTTACTGTAAAAGCAGACTCGTTATAACAACAAGACTTCACGGAGCCATTATTTCTTATGGGCTACATATTCCCTATGTAGCAATTCCTCGGGATGATAAAATCAGGGCTTTTCATCGAATGTATTCGAACGGCATTATTGTAGAAGATATTGATGACCTTGGTAATACGTTAAAAGAAGGCATAGAATTGAACAAATCAGTTCGAATTGACTTGATATATGAATTTGCAAGCAAAGCTAAAGAATGGCTAAACACCGTGAGTTGAGAAGTGTCAAAGACAACAACATGAAAATATTAATTTTACCCAACTGGTATCCAAGTCCAAAGAATCCTTTTATCGGTAATGCAATGAAGGAACAAGCTAAGGCGGTTTCTTTATATCATGAAGTAACTGTCTTGTATCATGAGGATTATGATAAACACTGTAAAGGTTTTTACCAAGTTGTTTACGATAAAGAAAAAGATGGAATTAGAACCATAATAATTCAATCCAAAAAGTTGTTAGGACCAATAATCTCATATTTCATTTCTCAATGGAGTATTTTTGATTGCTTTAAAAAACTATTGTTGAGAAAAGGGTGGAAACCTAACGTTGTTCATGCTCATTTTTTTCTTGCAGGAATGCCCGCAGTTCTTATTGGGAAAAGACAAAAAATACCGATTGTAATATCGGAGCATTTGTCAACTTTATCTCGCCATCGCCTAACAATCACAAGCAAATTAAAAGCGCGGTATGTCTTAAAAAAAGCAGATATCATACTCCCGGTAAGTCAAGCGTTAATGGAGGGGATAAAAAGTTATGGAATAAATAATAAATTCGACATTGTCCCCAATGTGGTAAATAATAAAATCTTTTATCCAGCAACCAACAATAAAGATAAAAGCATAACAAAAATGCTTTATGTTGGACGGTTAAGACATATAAAAGGCATTCAGTTTCTAATCGAGGCTGTCGCCGAACTTAAGAAGAAAAGAGAAGACTTTGTTTTGGATATCGTTGGACATGGACAACAACGGGAGTTTGAGAATCTGTCAAAAAACTTGGGACTTGATAAAATTATCACATTTCACGGTCCAAAAACGAAGGAGGAAGTTTCGGATTTCATGAGAAACTGCGACTTTCTCGTGCAACCGAGTTTGTATGAAACTTTTGGCGTGGTTTATATAGAAGCAATGGCATGCGGTAAACCTGTTATAGGTACCTCAGCAGGAGGTCCTAAAGAATTTATAACGAAAGATAGGGGTGTTTTAGTCCCTCCGGAAAATGTAAATACTTTAGTTGACGCAATAGATTATATGTTGGACAACTACCAAAATTACTCGCCTAGCAAAATCTCTCAATATATAAAAGAAAATTTTAGCTATGAAGCTGTAGGCAAAAAAATAGATAATATTTACAGGGATGTTTTAAAAAAGAAATAATAGCTGTGATAAAAGGAGAATATATTGCTATATATTACTGGTAAAATAGATTTCGTAACCGGTAAAAGTAAATCCCGCAAAATATTTATTCTTGGAACAGGACGGTCTGGTACGCACTGGATCGCGTATATACTTGATGCTCATCCTCAAATCAGAGCAACGATAGAGAAGAATCCTATGTTTGGATTAGTAAAGGAGATGGCCTTAGACCCTAGCAAAAGGGCACGGCTTTTTCCCAAATTAATCCGAAGATATAAATTAGAACATTTTATTTCAGCCCCTTTGCACTACTTAGATAAAAGTCATCCAAATATATGGTTGGCAGAAGATCTTTCGAAAGTTTTTAAAGACGCAGTTTTTATCGGAATGAAAAGAAATCCTTATGCTACAATTGCAAGCATGCTAAAGCATAAAGGAGTGAAAACATGGCATAAAGACTGGAAGCAGTATCCGATCCCAAATGCCTTTCTTGGAATCACAGAAGAAATCGCCACTCATTACGACAATTTACCCCTAGTTACTCAATTTGCTTTTAGATGGAAAGCTCATCAAGAGCAGATGAACAAATTACAGGAGAATTTACATAATCGATTGTTAGTCATCAACTATGAGGAGCTCATTTTTAATATCAGGGAAAATCTAAATAAATTAGAAGATTTTTTAGAATTGAAAGAACCGATTCCAATTCCTGAAATAAGAAGTGAGTCGTTGGACAAATGGAAGAAACAACTCGACGATTCCGAGATCAAACAGATTGCAGAAATTGTTGGATATTTACCCTCTGATGAGACTATGTTTTAGTTTATCAAATAAGAAAGAGCTTTTCGGAGACGAAGGATCAAATGGCGTTTTATTGTGTGTCTTGATGCATTTGAAAGTAACTATTTATTTAAATAATAAATTTACAAAGGTTTAAACTAAGATGTTTGTACCCAATACGAAGCGGTTCTTAGACACGACACCACGACACGTGCTCCGATATATTCACCGCAAGTTAGCGAAAAAAACGAAACCGAAAGTATCCGACTTTTCAAACTTATCCTGTATTTTTGTTTTGTCAACGGGACGTGCCGGGACACAAACACTGGCAGCCTTATGCGGTCTGGCAAAGAATTACTTTGTTTATCATGAACCGGAACCACGTCTTTTCGGGCTATCAAAACTGTCCTATGAAAAATACAATTTGGAGAATGATGTTATTTTCCAGGAAAGTTTTATAACCTGCCGCAGAGAGTTGTTCAAATACGCGTTATTGATGGAAAAGAACTACATGGAGACCGGTAATCACGTTACTTTTTTAGCTCCTATAATTTTAAAGACTCTTGCTCAAGTTCGCTTTATTCATCTTGTTCGAGATCCCCGTGACGTTGTGCGAAGCGGAATGCGACGGAAGTGGTATGATGGTGGTATTTTTGACAGAACACGGATCGTACCTCGTGAAGGGACAAAAGCTGATTCGGAATGGTCTTGCTACACTCCCTTTCAGAAAAATCTTTGGCTTTGGGATGAATCAAATCGATGGATACTGAATTTTCTTTCAAAGATTCCGGAACAACAACAGCTTTTGGTCCAATCCGAAGACGTATTCAACGGTCATAAAGACACTATAGAAAGTATATTTAAGTTTATGGATTCTCCGCTTCCGTCTGAACGACAGATTTCAAACGTGTTAGGTAAAAAGATGAATGTTCAAAAAGTCGGCAGATTTCCGAACCCGTCAGACTGGACAGAAGAAATGCAACAGCAGTTAGTGAATTTGGCGGGTGAGACTGCGAAAAGACTTGGTTATACTCTTGAATAAAAAAAGTTCATCAATTCAAACGATTAATGTATACCAACAACTAAATATTTTCCATCTTCTGTTATTGGTATGATTATAATAATTACAGGGCTGAATGCAGCGGGTGTTGTGAATGGGTAAGAGGGTCTTAATCATCACGTGTTATTTTCCTCCGAAGCAGAGCATCGCGTCGGTGCGTTTCCAGGGGCTTGCGAAATACCTTCCTGAGTTCGGCTGGGAGCCGGTGTTTCTAACCCCCCGGTTACCGGGAACGCCGGACGAACGGTTCAGGGTTATTCAAACGGAGTATCCTGAAAATGTAATCTGGTGGTTCAAGAAGAAATTCGGTCTTAACCAGGATAAAAGGATTCAGGAGCACCTCGGCATTCCCGCCGCGGTCAGAGAAAGCAAGAAATCCTTCAGTAACAGAGTGGAGACGTTTTTGAGAGGAGTTATTCTTTATCCGAATAAACGAAGGGGCTGGTGTCCCCATGGTATACGGGCCGGGACGGAGCTGATGCGGAATGAAAAAATCGACGCGATTATCAGCAGCTCCCCGCCTGAGATAACTCATATCACGGCTAAAGAGCTCAAACGGAGATTCAATGTTCCCTGGGTAGCGGATTTTCGCGACCTTTGGACACAATTTCACAATTATCGCTATGGTCCGATGCGAAAGTGGTTTGAAAAGAAACTGGAGAGGAGAACGCTGTGTGAAGCTGACGCTTTGGTTGCTGTTTCAGAACCCTGGGCCAAAAAGCTGGAGCGAATGCAGCCGGACAAGAAGACTTTCGTGATTCCGAACGGATTCGACCCGGAGAATGCTGAACCTTCCGCTTTGACAAAGGAATTTACCGTAACCTATACCGGCAGAGTCTATCATGGTAAACAGGATCCCCGCCCATTTTTCGAGGCGCTTGCGGAGCTTATCGACGATGGATTAATTGACAGGGAGCGTGTAAAGGTAAGGTTCTTCGGACGGTATCAGTATTTTTTAGATAACGATATAGAACGTTATCACCTGCAAGGCGTGGCTACTCAGGAAGGGATGGTGCCGCCGGAGGAAGCTGTTCAAAGGCAGCGTGAATCCCAGGTGGTGCTGCTGCTGGACTGGAATGATCCTGACGAAGAAGGTGTATATCCGGCCAAGGTTTTCGAATATTTAGCCGCGAAGCGTCCGATTTTGGCAGTCGGGGGCGGCGAGGGTGTAATCCATGATTTGATTACTGAAACCAAAGCGGGGGTGCATGCCGTTGACAAAAAGACACTCAAGCAGACTCTGAAACAGTATTATGATGAATATATATCAACCGGTGAAAGCAAGTATAGAGGGATGGAAGAGGAAGTTAGTAAGCATAATCAAGTTTCAATGAGCAGGAAATATTCTGACGTTCTGAATTCGGTGATAAGATAAAAGTAGGACCGATTTTCAAAAATGGGGGTAGGATGTAAAATGGGTGCGATATACATTTTGAAGGGAAATGCTTTCTATGGGATACCGTAACAATATATTCGTACAGATGTGGAAACAAAAGAAGATACCCGGCCTTAGACCGCTGGGTAGAATCAGACGGCTTGTGACAAAATACTATGGTCTTTTCGGTCCGGTTCCTGTGCCGGAGAAATGGGTATTTATTGTAGGCTGCGGAAGCTCCGGTTCAACTCTGCTGCAGAAGATACTTTCATCTCATCCTATGGTTGGGAGTATGCCGAAGGAAGGACAGTATTATACCGACCAGTTTAAGAACAGAACGTGCGAGCGGGGGCTGCTTCATCCAGTCAGACCTAACGAGAAGCGAATCGATGAGAACGATTTAGATAAAGCAGACCCGATTAAACTAAAGCGTCAATGGGGCGGCAGATTTAATGACCGGACCAGGCCGGTTTTGCTTGAAAAGACACCGGGTAATACCCGACGAATGCCCTGGCTGCAGGAACATTTTGAAAACGCTCACTTTATCGGGATTGTTCGCAACGGATACGCTGTGGCTGAGAGCATATGCAGGAAAAGAACGCATGACATCCGGGCGGCGGCGAAGCGGTGGGTTAAGGGTAATGAGATTATGCTGGCCAACCTGGAACATCTCGAGCGAACAAAGTTAATACGATATGAGGAGTTGGCGGAAAGAACGGAAGAATGCGTTCGTGAAGTTTGTGAGTTTATCGGCATTGACCCGAATGAAATCTCTTTAGGAGGTGAATGGAAGGTACTTAAGGAAAAATCAACTATCAGCAACAAGAACTATCGATGTATTGAAAGACTCAGTGAAGAGGACTTTAAGATTATAGAAGAAGAGGCCGGGGATATGCTTAAGAGACTAGGCTACTCGAGGCCGGAGCGGCCGTGACGATGAATATTTTCTCAGGGATTAGTCTCAATCAAGTACAGGGTAGTAAGAGATTAGGATGCATATTTGAAGATACAACATACCTAAATGAATGGACATTTGTTTCTAAACTTACCGGAACTACATTAGTAACTTAGTGATGTTGATTAGAGTAAATGTGCACGTTTAATCGGAAATAACGACTTAAAACACCTAATTTCCGGTTTTTTCGTGAATCTTCAAATTTTTCACTTGATTACATTCATACTTACAGGTATAATGTCATCGCTTTTTGAGGAAACATCGGAGATATTATGAAAGGGTGTTATTTCAATAAAACGCGCGATTTTAAAGCGGTACCGGTGTAATCTCATTTTTTTTGAAAGGAGAAAGGAAAATGAAAGTCAAAATTAATGGCATTATAATGTTATTATTATTTTCTGTTAGCACTCTTAACGGTCAGAGCATCCAGGTCTTCGACCATCAGAAGATAAGCGATACCGAAGGTGATTTTACAGGCAAAATAGATAGCGGAGATTCTTTCGGTCGTCATGTTTGTTCATTGGGTGACTTGGATGGCGATGGTGTTGAGGATATTGCCGTAGGTGCGGTGTATGATGATGATGGAGATACACATACCGGAGCAGTATGGATTCTGTTTCTCAATGAAGATGGGACCGTAAAGTTACATCAAAAGATTTCTGACACACATGGAGCTTTTATCGGCGACCTGGATGGGTGGGATTATTTCAACAGCGTTGAATTGTTAGGCGACTTTGACGGGGACGGAGTACCCGACCTGGCGGTTGGAGCGCCTGGAGATGATGACAGCGGAACGAATCGGGGAGCGTTATGGCTATTGTTTTTAAATACAGACGGGACAGTCAAAGATTATCAAAAAATCAGTGGTACCCAGGGAGATTTTGCTGGTATTTTGAGTAATGATGATTGGTTCGGTTTTGACATTGCAAATTTAGGTGATCTTGACGGTGATGATATAAATGATATTGCCGTGGGAGCCCGCTGGGATGATGATGGCGGGTATAATCGAGGTTCGGTATGGATATTGTTTTTAAATTCCAATGGTACAGTCAAAAGTCACCAAAAAATAAGTGATACCGAGGGCAATTTCACAGGCATTTTAAAAAATGAAGACAGTTTTGGATTTTCAGTTAGTACAGTAGGCGACCTTGACTCAGATGGTCTACCAGAACTGGCTGTGGGAGCTGAACGCGATGATGACGGGGGAAATAATCGAGGTGCAGTCTGGATATTATTTTTAAACAGTGACGGCACAGTTAAAGATTATCAAAAGATAAGTGACACCGCAGGAAGCTTTACAGGAATCTTGGATAACGGGGACTACTTTGGATATTCTGTCAGTGATCTTGGAGATTATGATAATGACGGCCTTCCGGATCTGGCTGTTGGGGCCCGTTGGGATGATGACGGCGGTTCGAAAAAGGGGGCAGTATGGCTGTTATTTCTGAATACTGATGGCACGGTCAAAGATCATGTGAAGATCAGTGAGACTGAGGGGAATTTTATCGGCGAATTAGACCCTGGTGACAGTTTTGGTAGTTCTGTATGTGTGTTGGAGGATTTGAATAAAGATGGCATGTCCGACATCGCTGTCGGTGCGCGTTGGGATGATGACGGCGGAACCGATACAGGTGCGGTCTGGGTCTTATTCTTATCGCGGACACAGTTTGTCAATGTGGACATCAAGCCCGGCTCGTGTCCGAATCCCTTGAATGTAAAAAGCAAAGGAAAGCTCCCTGTTGCAATTCTTGGCACCGAAACCTTGGATGTATATGATATTGACGCAGCGTCCTTAACCCTGTCGGGGGTACGGCCTATACGAAGCAGCTACGAAGATGTGGCTACGCCGGTTGCTGATCCTTGCGATTGTAACTGCACAGAAGAAGGTCCCGACGGTTATCTCGACCTGACTCTGAAGTTCTATACGCAGGATGTCGCAGATGCGCTCGGCGAAGTTGAGCACAAGGATGAAATAACATTATTCCTCGACGGCCTGCTTTATGACAACACCATCATCGAAGGATTCGATTGTATCAAGGCCGTAGGCAAACATAAACCGCCTAAGCAGAGCGACCTCAATAAGGATGATATTGTCAATATGGAAGATTTAGCAATTATGTCCTCCGAATGGCTTGAGTAGGTTTACATAAAAAAATATTTCGAATATATATTTGCTCATCCATAGTCTTTTTGTTAGGTCAGGAAGTATGTGTAAGGGGGAGGTAGTAATCGTCTTGAAATTTAACGTTTACCAAACATAAAAGGGGATTATTCAATATTCAACTTTAATATGACATTTCCATATGGGTTAACGGGAAATTTTTGATGCTGATTAGTGTTATTATCCCTGCTTTTAATGCCGGCGGGTTTATCCATCGGACCATAGAGAGCATACTGGCCCAGACATACAGCGACTATGAGATTATCGTAGTCGATGACGGTTCTACGGACAACACGGCTGAAGCGGTAAAAAGCTATGGGTCGAAAGTCAACTATATCTACCAGGAAAATTCAGGTCAGGGTGCCGCTCGGAACAGGGGTATCGCGGCGGCTCAAGGTGAATGGATTGCGCTGCTTGACCACGATGACGAATGGCTGCCTGAAAAGTTAAGGCTGCAGATGGAATTGCTGCAAAGAAATACCGATCTGAAATGGTGTGCAACCAACCGTTATCAGTCTGACGGAAGCAGACGTGCGGTGGTCGGCAATATCGAGGCGATTAAGAAAGGGCTGGAGGGTAAGGGTTATTTTGAAAATTATTTCGAGGCCGCGACGAAAGGGGTGTGTCCCGTCATTACATCTACCATGGTGATTCAAAAAAGGGTATTTTTAGAGTTAGGTGCTTTTGATGCCAGTCTGGTGCGATGTGATGACCTTGATATGTGGTGGCGGATTGCTTATCGTTATCCGGCGATTGGTTATCTGCCTCTGCCATTAGTGGTTGTGCATCTTGATGTGGAGGTAGCCGCATCAACGAAAACCCGTCTGGCAGCCAAACAGACTTTATGGACGGGAGAACTAATAACCAGACATATAAAGCTGGCCGCAGAAAAGGGAAGTCTGGAATCATTCAAACCATATGCCAAACAGCGGGTACGCAAAAAGCTGATTGAAATCATTTATCACGGCCATAAGAAGAATGCCCGCAGCATCGTTAAACAGTTCCGCGATTTTTTCCCATGGTACTGGCGCATCGGGATTTACCTTTTGACTGTTTTTCCGAAACTTACGTCTACAGCCGCGCGCACGGCAGCCTATCTGTGCTATAAGCTGGGGCTGGAAAGGCAGGCTTCACGAAGGTGGGGCTAGTTAAAATAAATCGATTATTTCCGAATAATCTTTGACTTCAGTTAAATCCCCTCTTTCAAAAAAAGATCCGGCTTCTTCACACCCTATTTTAATCCGGCACTTCATCGTATTTCCATTGTTTTACAAGGTCTATTCCGAGGAAATCGCTTATTTTCACAACTTCCGGCTTATATGCGCTCATAAGTTTCTGCCGCAGCAAAGGGTCAATCGGTTTAGGCTTTTTCCCATCAAATAAAAGTTTATTAAGTACCATTTTAATTTTCGCACGAAGGTTGACGGGAAAACAGACCAATGCCACCTTTGTAAAGCACGGATTTAACAGCCACTTATTGAATTTTACAAATCTGGCATTCCTGCTGACGTTGACTCGAGAAAAGTCGGGTTTAAAGGAAGTGTCAACACCAAGAAATTCTAAAACTTGTTTATACACAACATCATTTTGTTTCTTGAAATCTTCGTAAATGATTACTTTTATACCGGATGTATCAAAGACATCAAAATACCTTAAAACCTGCTCACTATATTTGATTTTTTCTGAGTAATACAAACGAGAAGGGGCCTCAATTGTGCCTGGAATATTTTGTCCCGCTCTTCTACGTTCCTCCAGGGCCAGAGCCAATTCAAAATTATCGGCAGTTTCCTGCAGGCGAGATACAAGGTAACAATACCATGAATACAGGAAACTTACAGGTTCTCTGAGCAGCATAATTATTTTTGCCTGGGGATTAAACTCATAAATTAGTTCTGCAGCAAGGTTAGAATACAGGTAGTTAGCTGTAGATTCGCCGATTATTTTTTCATTTTTAACACCGCTGAACAGCTTCAAGTAGTTCTCCTCACTTCTGTATTTTAGATAATACATTTTCTTTCGATAAAACGCATCGCTTTCTCGGATAATATCTTTACAGAAATGATGCGGTTCCTTATCAGGACTCATAAAGATTTCAGGGTGCTGAGCAAGAAAGTTATGTAAAGCCGTTGTTCCGGAACGCGGCTGACCAACGATAAACAGGTTTGGTTTTTGTACCGATGTTTCCATCATTCAAGAGAGATTCTTCTCTTCAGGAATCTCACACAATGTATACAAATATTTTCCACTTTTAGCGACTTGTATATCGTCTACATATTCAAATTCTACTTTGCAATCCGCCCCCATCACTTTTTTGATTGAGTTTATCAATTCCGGTTTATACTCATCAAACTTCTTTTTATCTGATATAACGATTCGAACAACAACAAGGTCATAGTCCTTCTGAACGACCTGGAATCTTTTCACAAAATCCTTGTTGTACACAACGCCGACAAAGTGGATAAAAAATTCTCCCGGTATGGTTCTTCCGTCTCTTGTTCTAAATGCTTCGACATGGCGTCCCACCACGTTCTTTATCAATGGAAAGGACCGGCCGCAAGAGCATTGTTCGTTGTGAGCAGGTATTGCCATGTCTCCTATATCGTATCTGATAAGAGGCATTGAGAAATTATTTAAGGTCGTGACTAAAACCTTTCCAGCTTGTCCAGGCTTGCAAGGACTCATATGCTCGTTAAGTATTTCGATTTTATTATGCAGAGGGAAAATATGAATGCCCTCTTTTTTTGTGCACTCACAGCCACCGATTCCAATCTCGCGGGAGCCATACTGGTTTAAAAGCGGGCATTCGAAAACCTCCTCCACCAAGGTTCTTACGTTTTCGGTCAAAGTTTCAGCTGTTGAAATAATTGAAGCCGGCTTGAATATTTTAATATTTTTCCTTTTAATGAATCTCGCCAATTCGCAGATTGAATTCATATATGCCCATACTATTTGGGGTTTGAAACGATTCCATTTTTTTACATACCGTGACATATTTATATCATCCATCATAAAGCTGTTCATTATCTTAAGGTGAAAGCCCCATCGTCTTATTCGGGTTGAGAGCTTATCGGCTTTTTCAAGCACATCCCTTTCTGATCCCCAGAGTTTTATTTCGGGCTGACCCACTTCTTTGCCCGCCCATTGGTTATATAAAAGCCGGTAGGCCAAGCCCCATGCTTTGTAGTCTTTATCCTGGATGAACTTTACAGGCTCTCCAGTCGAGCCGCCGGAAGTGTTACGGTAGGAACCGCGCTTTTTATGGTCCTTCGAAAGGAGGTTATCCCCCTGTTCTCTGAGTATCTTTTTTGTTAAGGGCGGAATTCTGTAAAAGTTATCGAGAATAACTTTTCCGTTTTTTAAAACTCCTGCTTCGACGAGAACTTTGTTATAGTACGGAACATTCTCATAGGCGTGTTTGAGCAGATGCTGAAGCTTTTGGTTTTGTAATTCCTGCAGTTCTTCCGGTGACTTATACTCGATGGATTTTAGATACCTAAAGTACCTAAAAACGGGGTAGCCGCTTAAAGCCAATGCCGTGTAAATCAGAGGTTTGCGCCAGTTCAACATTAGTGGTCCCTGCTTATTTCCGCCTTCATCAGATTTTCAAAAATTGTTTTATAGGTTTCGACAATCTTAACGATATCGTGTTTTTCTTCAACGTATTTTCTTGCGTTTCGTCCCAGTTCGATATATCGTTCGTTTTCGAGAAGGGATGCCAACGAGTCGATGAGTTTTTGCCACTTATCATCGGCGTATATCCCACAATGAAATTCATCCAGAAAACCGTCGGGATTAACATTCAGCGACAGGATTGGAGTTCCCGCGATGCAGGCCTGGATGAAGGTGTTGGGGAAACCTTCGGCTTCACTGGTATTGACAAAGATCTTCGAGCGTCGGAAGTAGCCGTCTATTTCATTGAAAGGAACCCGCTGGATAAACCGCAGATTCTTGATTTTATCGGCCTGGTTAACCAGATTCTCATAATTTTCATCGCCCGTGGCTCTTTGGCAAATCATAATAAATTTCTCCTGTGGGAATTGTTCTGCCAGTTGTAAAAACAGCTCTGGTCTCTTCACTTCTACGCTTCGTCCCACCCATATTATGGAATCTCTTGTCTGTTCAGACAAACCTGCTAAACGATGCGCATTTGGTATAGGCACAGATTGAACAGCCATGGTTTTCATGAAGTTTTTTTGATCTCTTATGTTTTGCACAAAGACAACTTCAGCTTTTCTTAAGGCAACCTTTGAAAACCATCCAACCAAGCGATGTCGTTTTAAATAGGAACCGTCACCTTCAGACTGAGACGCAGAACGATAGAGAAAAATTCTTTTATGCACCCGACAAAATAGAGCCACCAAAAACATACCCAACGAGTATGTTTTTATCATATATGCACCTGCATCAACTCTTTTAAGGGCCCGCCAGATTTTGACGGCGGCAGCCAGCGGATTTTCCTTAAACGTTAACGATTTAATTATCCTGACATTTTCAATTGTCTGTTCTTTTTCCTGTCCATAGTCAGCGGTAATAAAGCTAACCTTGAAATGTTCATCTTTAGCCAATTCCGTGGACAGATAATAGAGGTCAACCTCAGCACCTCCAAAGACACCTTCCTGATTTGGATTAAATAAAGGATATGCTTTGGGTGCAATGAAGCAGATTTTAATGCTTTTGTTTAACTTATTCATACTCATCCGCTCAAATTACGACGTCTTATTGACAAGAAAGATTTTATCTTATTTTAACGCCTAACCAGGACGTCTTACAAGGGGAAAATTTTGAAGTATGAACCTCATTTTTTTTGGTAGAAAAAATGGCTGGTACTTAGAAAATACCAGCCGTTGTCACTTGTAAAATTTTTACTAATTTATAAAGATTTTCTCTTTCGCAAGAGAAAAAATGACCCTAATCCCAAGAGGCAAAACGAGGCCGGTTCGGGAATGGGGGTAATTTTGCTGATAATTACCGTATCTGTCGCATCAATAAACTCTGAAACATACATAGCACCGTCATTTCCAAATGCATACGCTCTCATTGTGTACATTGAATCAGCAAATAGAGATGCTGTTTCGTCAGGCTGAACACGGTAAATACCACGTCCGGACACACCACTTAAAATACAATTGACGAACATATCGTCATGGAAATCTGAAAACGGGTCAAATTCGATCCCCCAGACGTGTGTCACATCATCAGAAAATCTCGTTGCATTTCCACTGATGTCCATGGCAAAAAGTCCCTCTGCGGGGGGGGTGCCACCAGAGTAAGCAGTGCCCACGTACATCGAACCACCGTAATCAGAACCGGGGTCAAAATTAATAGCAAAATAACCGCCATCAGAAACATCACCTGGGAAACTGCTGAATACCGATGACGAACCGCCCGTTGTTACTTCGTATAAAGAATCGTAACCCGTTGTACCGGAATAAAGCCTCTCGTTGTAATTCCCCTCTTTATCGATTTCCAAAGGTGCAGGAGAATCGTAAATAGAAGTGAAGTTGGAATATGAACCTGATGTACTAACCTTTATCACTTTATCAGCATCTCCAGCGAGGTTTACATAAAGGTAATCTTCATAATCGGTGCCGCCGCCCCAATCAATTCCACGTGGGCTGTCAAGTCCTGTCACCAAAGAGCTTACGCTGCTTGCAGTTGAGTCAACTTTCCAGATGATGCCGTTATCTCCCCTCTGTGTGATATAGAGATTATGATTGTCGTCAAAAGTCATATCATGCGGAATATCGACATTTGAACCTGAATAGGTTACATAGGTTTCAGCGGTATATCCTGAATCATAAAGATCCAGGCTGAAGCCAAGGCTGGAAAAACATAACACTAAAAGTAAAATTGTTAACTTTTTCATTTTCTTTCTCCTCTCTTGAGTATTTCAGAAAAAAAGCAAATTTATCACGATGTGCTAACTTTTTAGGGAGGTGGATTGGATAAATAAAGAAGTGATCTGAGCAAATTTATAAAGAAAATATTAACACAATCCACGCACAACTGCCTTACTTTAGGCGGGCAAGAAACTGTCCTCATCAAGTTACTTTTTCCTCTACTTTTCACCATCTTCTCCTTCTCTCTAAATAAAAGATGGAGCTCTAAGCATCTTTTCATTCAGAATGTAATCTTAATGTAGGACTATACCAAACTTTTGAGATTTTTTCAAACTGAAAATCAGTTTTTTAAGAGAAACTATAGAATTGTTAAGTTTATATACAAAAAAAACATGCTTTTTTTATGTAAATCGCATATTTCCTAATTAGAATGCGTTAATCCTTCATAAAAGAGAAGGTATTTATCGGCCACCTTTTTCCAGCTAAACTGCTGAGACTTTTCCCTCGCAGCCAGTGACATTTCATTATATCGCTGCGGCTCATGTGCCAGTTTTTTAACAGCCTCTGCAATGCTTTCGGCTGTCGACCGTTCAACAACAATACCGTTGTCCGTTATTAACTCCTCGACACCCTCACAGGGCGTGGTAACTATTGGCAGGCCGGAGGCCATGGCTTCCAGCATGGCGTTGCACATTCCTTCGTGTTCACTGCTCATCACAAAAAAATCATTGTCACGATATACGGCAGGCATCCGTTCAGATTCTACCCTTGCCAGAAAATTTACATATTCGGCAATTCCAATCTGGCTTGCACACGTTTTCAGGTCCTGCATTAAAGCGCCTTCTCCGGCGATGTTCAGCTCAGCTTCGATATTGTTTTCACGAAGTTTCTTCAAGGCTTCCATTAAAAGGTTTATCCGTTTTCTTTTTATCAGGCGGCTAACTGTTAACAATTTCACAGGTCTTCGAATGGTGCGGTCGTTTCGCGGATGGAACCGTTCGGTGTCTACGCCGTTGGGGATTACAGAGATTTCCAAGGCCGGCATAAATTCATTTGCCAGTTGCTTCAATCCTTTGCTGTTTGCAACAACCAACGCGGCTGAAGACCATATTTTCTTAAAAAGTGGTGCGAGAATTTTATAATCGAGTCCGAGTCTGACATTGTAACCCGGGACATCCGAGCCTCTGAGCGAGATTATATATGGTATTTTGTCAGCCGTTTTATAACAGAGCCAGCCGGTCGGAAAACCGAAGAATGCATGTACCAGGTCGTAGGAATTTTTCTTAAGTAATTGCCTATAGTAGCGGCGGGCTTTAAACAGCCACTCGATGACTTCGAGTTTTGTCCAGTAATGGAGATTTTTTTTGTGTATTCCTACTTTGATAATCCTAATATTTTCATCGAATTGCTCAGACACTAATCCTGGCTTCGGAGCAGAGGTCAAGACATCAACTTTCAGATTTTTAACAGCAGTGTATTCTTTGAGGATATGAAAATGTGCATTGGCAGCACCTCCGCCAATCGGCGGGAATTCATAGTTGAGCATTAAAATGTTCATCTTTATCGTAAACTGTCTTTAAAAATCACATTTTATTTTTTCCGTATAAAAACGCTTATTTAGTGGGATACATATTCATCTTATATGAAAAAGTACAAAAATAAAAGAACCTTTCCTGGAATAGCAAACGGGGTATTTATTTTGATAATTAACATTTTTATAAATATTTGGTGAAGCTTTCTAAACCACCAAGGTATTTTTTTCGAATCGCAAGATAAATATAACACGAATGATATTAAGGACATCGATAGCAAAATAATATAAACCCCTTAAGCATGGATATAAAAGGAGAAATTATAAACAGTTTCAAGATCCTAAGTGATGATCCAGAAGGCACAGAAGAAATACATTTCAGAGAAGTTTGAAGTAGCTTTTAAAATCGAAATTATGCTCTTAAGTTTATTCAAATTTTCCGTGCAATTACATAAAGATTTGTCTGAAGAGAAAGAGGCAGGCTCTCAAACTTTATGTACCTGAAGATATGTTTGAGAACTCCGAATTTTTCGAGTTTTTTAAGTGTAAATTCATTAACCGGATTCATTTTAATAAAATCCACGTTGAATCCATGCTTTTTTAATCTTCGACGAAGCTGCCGCGGGCTATGCAGTGACGGATGTGCCCGACGCCACTTCAAAGACTTGTGAGAGATCGTTGAAAACAACGCGTTGCTATACTTGTTAGGAGTCTGAAAAAGATAATAACCGCCGGGTTTGAGGACACGATAAACTTCACTTAGGTGTCTATCGACTTCTGCTATATGTTCAAACAAATCGAAACTCAGTACAAAACCAAAACTTTGGTCTTCGAAAGATAACCGCTCTGCTGCTTCAACCTGCAATTTAATATCACCGTACTTTTTACGTCCGTAGGAAATTGCTTCTCGCGAAATATCAGTGCCGGTCACGTCATATCGCTGTTTGCTGAGTGCAGAGACAACGCTGCCGATACCACACCCAATCTCAAGAATTTTTTCGTCTTTTTTCAGCAAGGCCGTTTTTTTTAGGAAATCAAGATTGGTCTTTAGGTTACCTCGTTGTTCCTTTCCTTTAGACAATCCTTTTTTCCAAACCTGGTCGTAAAGTTCCTTCTGTTGTTGAAGTTTATCTTTCAAGAACTTTTTCCTGAAAATAATAAGTTTCAAATCTATTTTCGGACAAAAAGAACATGCTGGCCGAATTCGTTTACAATTTGAAAATTATTCATAACATATTCTCTGAACGGCTGCATGGCTTTATATCTAAGGGCTTCATCTTTATTCACATTTTTGGCAAGCCAGTCCGAGTACATTTTATCGAATGTTTCCATTGTCCGTTTATTAGCCGGCAGAAATCCATTCTCGGTTTTGGCCCAGAGCTGTAGAGGGGGTCTATCCCAAGGGAAATGCGGTTTGCGTGTATCAACAATGAATTTAGGAGAGTGCTCCATGAAATCACTCAATATTTGTTCAATATTTTTCGATAGCTCATCAGGACTTAAGGTATGCATGCTTGCCATACCGGGTTTTCTGGTAGCGCTTAATCTCTGGGCCTCGACATATATACCCGGGTACCAGCCCCATACATAGATTCTATCTTCAGGCTGTGAGTTCATTCGTATATAACGCCCAACTATCTGCCAGTGACCAACCAAGTTTTTCGTGCGTTGATGATGTGCTTCTGAAAGTCTTTGAATATAGCCTCTTTGCTTAGCTCCGTAATTTGTGTTTGAATGAGGGCTTTTCTCAATCCCGAAAAAGATATGCCAAGTCAATACGATCATAAGCAACAATCCCACAGAGCCCACAGCAATGCAGGACATTTTATTGATTTTATTGACTGTCCAATCCCAATAAAGGGCTATGGTGTATCCACCGAGCATAGCTGCGGAAGCATTCAAAGGCAGATAATACTGTTCATAGGAACGCGGACTGACCCATACAAAGCACATATCAAGCAACCACCAGACAGCAAACAGGAGGACAAACTTTTCATAATTCTTTATGTTTTTGGCAGAAAGCATTCCGGTCAGGGACATTATCAATCTTATCAAGCGAGCGATTATAGAAGCTAAAGCCAAGGCTATCGGCAACAACAATAATTTATAATATCGAAGGACTCTTCGAACCACTTCCTTTCTCTGTTTAGTTTTAAGTGCTTCCCAGCTTCCGGTGACATATCTTGGCAGAAACTTTTGAATGAATCCTTTTTCATCAGTATCTTTCTTTTTCTGTGGATCCGAAACATCCTGGGTTTCGGGCTGGTTCTCCTTTTTAGTCTCTGGACTTTTCAAAATTGCTTTTATAGGCTTTAAGGCAAATGAATAGGGTCTCATACCACGATGGCCGCCGACTTCGAGCCATATGTATAACGGGGTTATAGCAATGATAAATCCCGCGAAAAGCAATAGGATATCAATGCCGGTTTGTTTTAACGTCCTGTTTTTTAAGAGGGGTTGCAGCGCTACAAAAAGACCTACTGCAGCAAGTGCAGAAGTCCCCGTTTCCTTAAACAAGGGAGCCCATGTTAGAAAAAACCCGGCCATTATGGCCCAATACCATTTACCTCTCAGCTGGTAAATTACAAAACTACTGATGCCGAGCATCATACACGCTATCATATATTGTTCTTTAACATTTCCAAATTTTGCGATAAGCGGAGCAGAAAGAAAGGTTGATGCCATTATCACACCGACAGCAGCTGGGAGGATGCCAAATAATTTACGCATCGCTATAAACACCAAGACCAAGGCAGATGCCTGCATGAGAGTCTGAATAATCTCAGGGCCGGTCTCACTATACCCGAAAAGCCAGACACCAAGCATGTTCACCAGCAGGGTTCCCAGTTTGGCGGATGGTCTTTCATCAACTCCAATAACCGCTCCTTCCAAAACATGTTTTGCTGAGTAAACATAACCACCGCTGTCATACGGGCCGGTAGTGTTGAACTCGATGTATTTACCCATAATAAACGGAATGGCCGCTAAAAGAACGATAAGACCATAAATAATACATTTTTTTACATTTATCGAATTAGTTGAGGGTGATATTTGCTTGTTCTTGCTTCTTCGGGAATGTCTTGATTTGTTCGGTTTAGTCATTCCTGTTCCTGGTTTTCTGAAGGAGTTTCGAGTATTTCACGAATCGTATAGGTCGGCTGATTTTGAGATTCGTGATATGTTCTAACGAGCAACTCAGCGAGCAATCCCATTAGAATAAATTGTATTGTTGCGGTAATTAATAATGCTGTTAGAACCAATAATGGATTCCTGTTCATAGAAAGAGGGTGCTTTGAGATAAATTTTTGGTAGAGCACAATAAGCCCGGAAAGGACTGATCCAATGGCGCTCAGCAAGCCCAGGCCGCCGAAGATATAAATCGGTTTCGTTGAAAAAGAGCCGAGAAATTTTACCGTGATTAAGTCCAACAATACCTTTAGGGTTCTGCCCAGTCCATATTTCGCTTTTCCGGCCGTTCTGGGCCGATGATTGACAACCATTTCACAAATTCGCGCTCCTCTCCAACTGGCCAAGGCCGGTATGAAACGGTGCATTTCACCATATAATTTGGTTTCTGTAATCAATTCTCTTCGATAGGCTTTGAGGGTACACCCAAAGTCATGAAGCTTAACGCCCGTAATTCGTGATATTAACCCGTTTGCAATTTTGGAAGGAATTCGTCTGGTAAGCGCTTTGTCATGTCTTTTCTTTCTCCAGCCGCTAACAACATCATATCCATCTTTGAGCTTTTTGACCATAGATGGGATATCCGCAGGGTCATTTTGCAAATCCGCATCAATAGCGATGATAATTTTCCCCTTCGCATGATGAAAACCGGCACTCAGTGCCGCGGTCTGGCCAAAATTTCTTCGGAAACGTATAACCTTTAGCCGGTTGTCGGATAAATGCAATTCCTTCATTTTTAAAAAGCTGTCATCGTCGCTGCCATCGTCAATGAATATTATCTCGTAACTATATCTGCCATCCAATGTCTTTGTGATCTGCTCATACAGAGGGACGACATTGTCTTGTTCATTAAATACAGGAGCGACAACTGTAATTTCAATATCCTGGTTTACCATACGCCTTTCCAAAAAACATAACGCAGCTAAATATCATACACTTGGTATGGCTTTTTTGCAACATCCTAAAAAGCTGTATTCATATCGGCCATATTCAGCTGTCCAGACAGAGAAAATCCCTCTTTTTCACATGGTTTTCTAAGTCTATGATCGCACAGAATTGTTTATTTATCGGAAGGTCAGGAGGAAATATTCTTATGATAAACATATCTTAAATTAACGGATAGAGGCTTTTTTGGAGTCTTTCCGATTAAAATGCAAACCAGGCTGAAACCTTTTCTTAATGGTGTTCGTATAACTGGACGAGCTAAAATTCTCTTGCGAAAAAAATATCTATATGTTAATATATAAGCTCTTTAGGACTGAAAAAGCAAATATATGAATGAAATGGAGGTTGAAAGCGATGCGATTTAGATACACACTGTTCATTGTACTGACCCTGTGTTTTGTAGTAATCTTTCAAACTACTGTCTTTTCAGACAAAACCGGTAATTCCAATGAGCAAGACCTAAACAATATTCCAGCAGCGGAAGCCACCAAGAGCAACGATAGAAAAACGGGCCCGCGAATACAATTTGATACTACGGTTCAGAATCTGGGTGAGGTTGCACCAAGTTCCAGAACCAATTGCGAATTCAAGTTTACCAATACGGGTGATGCAACGTTAAAAATTAGGAAGATAGACAAAACCTGCGGCTGCACAGCGACCAAGCTGTCAAAAAAAGAATATGCTCCCGGCGAGAGCGGCACGTTACAAATCACCTATCACGCGAGTTCGATGCCGGCTAATGTCCATAAAAAAGTCTATGTATCATCTAACGATAAAAGACATCCCAAAGTCACATTAGACATCAAGTGTAAAATCGTTTTAAAAATAGATTACGAACCCCAAAAATTGCAACTGAAGGTTCGCAAAGACAATACGACCTGTCCCGAAATCACTTTGAAAAGCAAGGACGGTAAGCCTTTTTCAATTACCCGCTTTATGGCAACATCTCAATCGATAAACGCTGACTTTGATGCTTCGGTAAAGAAAACCAATCATGTTATTAAACCAACAATAAACGGCGAAACAATAAGTAAACTCAAGAGAGGCCAAATTACAATCAATACCAACCACCCCGGATGTAAATATGTCAGAATTCCTTTTGAGATCATTCCTGAATTCAAGACAAAGCCCGCAGGCCTAACCCTATTGGACGTCAAACCTGAAGAACCGATAACTCGGGAGCTGTGGGTCCTGAGTAATTATGACGAAGATTTTGAAATCGAATCGGTTACTTCACAAAAAGGGTACGCGAAGGCGACAAATCAGGAAAAAAACGGCAACCGGTATAAAATTGACCTCGAAATAACACCCCCTGATCTTACCAGTTCAAAAAGGATGTTTCAGGACAAAATTATGGTAAAAATAAAGGACAAGGAAAATCTTGAGGTAAATTGTTTCGGAATATACCCCAGAAAGAAATAAATACGCTTCGTTCTGCTCAAGCACATAAAATGTTATATTAACGCTTATGAAAGCCTATTTAGATTTCCACTACGAAATGGAATGAGGGGCTTTTGCTGAGCTTTGTCCGAGTATTATCTGTCCATACTACATTTATGAAGGCCTTCTTCCTTTTTATCCCATTGTTACAACTTATTGTTAAATAGCGACTTACCAAGTATTTAGTGGATGTCAAACTCATTTATGCAAAATTTATCTTTGAAGGGAACTGATTTCAAATGACGATGTCAAATAATTAAAGGGAACAGAAACTTATGATAAAAACATTACATATTACGAGCATTGTCATCGGTATAGCGGCAGCAGTGCTAATCGTGTTTAGCAGCATGTTGGGCAGCCGAGATAGTGAAGATGTACAAGCAGCCCTTAAGTCTGCAAGCGCTATCGAGGAATTCAAGGCCTCCAAAGGTAAACCAGATTCTCGAAGGGATAGCCGCAGTTCTCCTTTAGTTGAGCAAGCCAAAGCGTTTGCCTTATATCTTAATCCTCCTCCAAAGCCAAAACCAGAACCTCCCAGGAGACCCGACCGTACAGGTTCTGAAAAGAGAAATGTTACACGCAAACCTACGGGGCCAGTTTCGGCAAAGTTTAAATTGATTGGGACGGCTTATTATCCAACCCGTCCCAATGACTCTATGGCCTTGATAGACCAACCCGGGGCAGGACTCAGCTGGGTAAAACAAGGTGAGAGTGTGCAACATTTATTATTCGAACAAATTAATGATGGCTTTGTGATGATTCGTGACGGTAAGAACATAAATAAAATAACAACACCTGCGCGAGACGAAGACCAAACGGTGCAACAATTGACAGCATCATATCTGGATGCTTTTAAGGCAACAGATTCCAGAACAACTTCGAACTATACACCAGCTTCCCGAGAATCTGATATTAGCCCTGAGGAAAAGAAAATCATTGACGAGATATTTTCGGAAGTAGAAACGGCCCTGATGCGCGGGGATTCAAAGCATTCTGACGATGAAGCTTTAGACGAATTGATTTCCTCACTTTCCAAGACTCGGATGGATGAGGATGAGACCGAACGCATCAGTAAGTTAGGGGAAGCCCTTGAAAACATTAGGGTATCTTCTCCTGACGAACCAGATTCCGAACAAAATTTCGAACCTAATTCAGAGCCAAACTCCGAGAAAACAAGACGTTCCATTCGACCTGGCGGACGTTAAACATTCTCAGAAACTATAAAACAAGGATAAAAGCTTAATTTTCTGTGTTTTATCTGGATGTGATTTTTAAAAGAGCTTCTTGACAGGTTCGATAACCTTTGATCCTTAAAAAAATCCGAAAGAGCACCAAAAATTATAATCACAACTATTTAAGAAAATAAATATAAAATCTTGCTCTAAGCCGCCATAACTCCTTTTTTTACAATAAGATATGTAAACATCCCGAATAGTTCATTTCCTGAGATATCAGCAAGGTAACAAATAGGGGAAAAACAAGGAACTTTTCGTCATTTTCTATGTCTGATTAGTATAGATGAAGGTCTATTTGGTCGAAGTTAATGAGCCTGATTATACTATTAAAACTGTCTAAGAAACGACTTTTAATGGAATCTTCGCACAAAAAACGTCCGATAAATTTGGTTAACAATGCTTTTGGAGACTGTATTGATTGTTATGAAACAAACAAGGCTCAGAATCCTGAATGTGATATCCAGAATCTAATTCTGATGCTCTAAAGCTTTACAATCCAAGTGGAGTTTGTAATGATAAACAGAACCAGGTTTTCCAAGACAATTTTCTTTAAGTTGTTTTTTTTTCTAAGCTTAACATTAATTATATTTAACAGTCAGCTTTTTGCTGAAGGTGAGGATTCTGCAAACCCAAATCGATATAGTGTCTTTTCACTGAAGCATATTTCCGCCAAGCAGGGCAAGGCCGTTCTTGAAGAGTTGGGTATCGGAACTGTGTCCCACCTTCCGAATTCAAATACCCTGCTGGTTACAGCTCCGGCTGAAGATTTAAACAAGGCCGGTTCAATTTTAGAGCTTATAGATTCCCAAGATAAATATATCATCGAAATTATAGGCTCTGCTGCTGAAGCCGCAGAACTCCCTACGAATGAACAGATAGAGAAAGCTCTTGGCGCCGATATATCTGTTGGGACATTTGACGATCCTTCTTCGCCTCTTGTATCTGAGAAAATTCTCATTGATATTCACAATGGCATGGTGTTGGCTTTCGTGCGAGAACGTTTTTCAGGCAATGTCCTTGATGTATTTGAAAGATTCTCATCTGCAAAGGAAACCACTGATACAACAGCGGAACCCAATATCGGGCCGTTAGCCTCAGAAACTACAGAAGTCAATGAAAACGATGAGTTTTTCAAGAATTTGCTCGATTCACTTGATGAAGCTGAACAAAAGGCCTCAGAACTTCAACTTGCACAACCCTCTTTGCCTACTATTAAGAATAAAATAGCAAGGTTTCAAAAGGATCACGCCCATTCAGCGGTTCCTCGCCCCGAGCCTGAAGATAAAGCTGATGTCAACCAACCTGCTCCTGACAACCAAGCACTTGAATCACTACTATCAAAAATTTCCGAGACAAGCTTAGTTGATGAACCCATGAAAGCTGCTCTGGAAGCAGACGGAAAAGAAAAGGAGCCCAAAAGCGGTGTGATTGAAATTAGAGACAGAAAGTCTGAACCTAAAATAGCTGAGGTCCGTGTCGATGAGAATTTATATCGACCTGAATTACCGGAAACAATGAAAGAAGAAGTCAAGATAGATTTACCTTCCAAATTAAATATCACGGATTTACTCACACTGGTTGGCGAATACCTCGAGCTCGACTTTATGTATGATCCCAAGAATGTCAAGGGAGAAGTGATGCTTAAATTCAGAGGTCCAATCCGGGTGAGGGATTTGTATCCTCTGATGGAATCGGTATTGAGGTTTAACGGCTTTGTAATGACACGAAAAGAATCCCTCGTTACGATTGTTCCCGTTGCTGAAGCATTAACATATGATCCTGAAATCTATTCAGCGCCGGGAAGTGTAAAAGTGGGAGATGTTATTATTACACGTATTTTTGGGCTTGAACATATAGACACTTCCAGCGCTAAAAATCTATTGGGGAGAATGAAGCTCGGCGCGAGCATTGAAGAAATCCCAGCTACAAAAACGCTTATCGTTACTGAATACGCCTATCGTATGCCGCGTATCGAAGAATTGATTAAAATGGTCGACCAACCGGGTGAACCAAAGAAATTCAGGTACAGACGATTGGAATACACGCTGGCGCAAAGCTTAGTGGATCAGGTCAAAGATTTGGCAGACAAACTTGGCACAGTGTCCATTTCGATTGGAGCGGCTAAGCAACCTCAGCCCAAGCAGCCCGTAAGGCGGGGAAGAGCACCGCAGCAGCAGCAACAAGCAGCTGCCGAACCAGAAATAGACTTATCTGAAACTGTCGAACGAGGTGTTTATCTGGTCGCTGATGAACGAACGAATCGTATATTGATGATAGGTTTAGATGAAGACCTAAATATCGTAGAAGACATTATTACCGCTCTGGATGTCGAAAAAGAGGACTTGCGAACGCTTCGACTATATGAAATCCGAAACGTTGGTGCAGGAGATGTAGCGAATAAGTTGTACGATCTGGGCATCATCAGCGTTTTACCAAGCTCGACCGGAGGTAGAACAGGAACGAGGACAGGTCGCGGGCGCATTACGGCTGCTCCAAGGCAAGCTCCCCAACGGCCCGGAACGCCGGCACAACAGCAACCCCAGACAACGGATGCCGCTTCTGTTGAAGAAATTCTGACAGGAGAACCCCAGATTGTCATCATAGAATCAACGAACTCGCTTTTAGTCAATGCTACGTCGGAACAGCACGCTCAGATAGCCCTTATTATCGGCTATGTCGATTCCGAAACGGAACGGGCGTCTATACCCTACGTTGTGTATCCCTTGGAAAATCAGGACCCGGCAGAGCTGGCACAAATACTAACCCAACTCATCACTGAAACAACTCAAACACAGGACCAGGAGGGCAAGATAGTTTCGAGCACCACAACCAAGCTTCTGGAAGATGATATCGTCATTATCCCAGACCCGGCGACTTATTCGCTGATCGTCTACGCCAGCAAAAAGAATCAGCAGTGGATTGGTAATATTATCAGGCAGCTCGATGAATATCGTGCCCAGGTATTGCTTGACGTCACATTGGTCGCGATAACCAAGGATGATGATTTTCAGTTCAGTCTGGATTTATTAACAAAATATCCAACCATAAGCACCGTTGACGAGATAGTCGGCGGCGACCCGGTGGCTTTAGGCGGCAGATTCTGGGAAGCAAGTTCAACCAGCGGCTCAGGCGAGTTTTTCTACAATGATGACCATGTTCAAGCGCTTCTGAAAGCCGTTAAAAACAGAAAGTGGGGGCGTATATTGTCACGACCCAAACTGCTGGTCAATGACAACCAGGAAGGTCAAATCATACAAAACAGAACCATCTACATTACAGAAACAGACGTTACAACGGTAGCTACCACTACTACACCCACAACTTCGACAGATGTAAAATTCACTCCTTATCAAACAGGAATTGACCTTAAGATAAAGCCTCATATAAGCAAAGGCAATCAACTTCGGCTGGAAATTACCTTGCAACGAGATGATTTTGACGGTGAACCAACAGAGGTCACTGTAGGACAAAATCTTACGGTGCAAAAGCCTGCTGACGAAAGGTCGAATCAGATTACCTCGGTGGTCACTGTTCCTGACGGTTATACCGTTATTCTTGGCGGTATCGAAACCTTATCTCAGCAAAAAGCAGGTTCGAAAGTCCCTATACTTGGAGATATCCCCTTGATAGGAGGATTGTTTAACAGTATCAATAACATAGACACACAATCCAGGCTCTATATATTTGTAAAGGCCCATATCCTGAGACCTTCAGAGACTGTCGACGACAGCACTGATATCGTGCGAGTTTCCAGAAGAAACCAGGCGGAATTTGAGGAACTTGAGCAACAATTTCAAGAAGCCCATGACTGGCCCGGTATTAAACCTGAACCATTGGATCCGGTAAAGGTGCTTGAAGAACAAGACTTATAATGATTACATATGTTAAACAGACATGAAAAATTTATTGTTACAAACTGCTGAACGGACGGGGATTGTTGATGCCGAAAAACTCAGCAAATATCTGGAAAACAATCAAGAAGAAAACGTCCGGCTGGATGAGCATCTGCTGAGATGTCCTTTTTTTACGGAAGAGTCTGTTTTAAAACTTTTTGCTGAAACATTTGATATTCCATTTCTTCAGGAGATCACAGCACAATCCGTTCCCTCTGAGTTCGTGGAGTCGGTTCCGGCCACCTATGCCCAGCACCACTATGTGATTGGAGTCCAAGACGAAGATGACGATGACAAATTAACGGTTGTCATCTCCAAACCCTTAGACCTTGATATTCTCGACAATGTCTCAAGGATGATAGGCAAACCTGTCAACTCAGCGGTTTCAACCCGTACCGTAATTACAGCCGCTATTGATGTTGCATACGAGCAAAGGACCACGGTATTGGAGGAAGTGGCTGAAGAACTCGATTCACAAAATCTGGATCAATTGGTTGATGAAGCTTCCAGTTCTGACGACCTGCTTGACGTGGTCAATCGCCCGCCGGTGATTCGGCTGGTTAATGACATTCTATTTCGAGCCCTGCAATTGCGGGCAAGTGATATTCATATTCATCCCTATGAAACAAAAATTCAGATACGATATCGCATAGACGGGATTTTATACGATACATTGAGTCTGAACAGAAATGTTCTGCCGCTAATTATATCACGTATAAAGGTGATGTCAGGAATGGATATCGCGGAGCGGCGTATGCCCCAGGACGGCCGATGCAGCGTTCGCATCGGTCAACGTGAAGTTGATCTTCGTATCAGTACGGTTCCTACCAGCTTCGGTGAACGATGCGTAACGCGGCTCCTTGACAAAAGTACGGGCCTGCTGGGCCTTAATGAATTAGGTCTTTGGAAAGATGACTTAAAACGATTCGACTCACTTTTAAATCGTTCTCACGGTGTTATTTTTGTAACGGGACCAACGGGAAGCGGTAAAAGCACAACACTTTACGCCTGTCTGAACAGAATTAACTCCGCGGAAAAGAATATCATGACTATTGAAGACCCAATCGAATATCAGCTTGAGGGCATCAGTCAAATGCAGGTAGCTGCCAAAAAGGGGATGAATTTTGCCAATTCACTCCGTCACGTGTTACGACAAGATCCGGATGTTATCATGGTCGGCGAGGTCCGCGATATTGAAACGGCAAGGATGGCTATTCAATCCTCACTGACCGGGCATCTTGTCTTCAGCACTCTGCACACAAACGATTCAGCGGGCGCGGTCACACGACTTCTGGACCTGGGGCTTGAGCCTTATCTGGTAAGTTCGTCACTGATAGCCGTTATGGCACAGAGGCTTGTCAGGAAAATTTGCCCCGATTGTAAACAAGAGTATGAACCCACTGCCCAGGAGTTAAGATCCATGGGTATTTATAATGACGCAGGCTCCGACAATAAGCAATCATCTCAAAAATTCTACAAGGGAGCCGGTTGTGAAAAGTGTTTTCAGACAGGCTATCGAGGCAGAACCGGCGTTTATGAGCTGATGCTGGTAGATGAGCATATCCAGGATTTGATTTACAAAAGGGAAACAGCAGGAAAAATCAAACGACAAGCTCTTGAAGAAGGCATGCAAACCCTTAGAATGGACGGAACAAGAAAAGTACAAAACGGGATGACAACGATTGCCGAGGTCCTTCGGGTTACTCAGGCTGATATTATATAAGGACAGCTGTAATGCCAAGATATCATTATATTGCTATTTCCGCCAACGGAAAGAAGATAAAGGGTGATTTAACAGCTGAAACCCCTTACGCAGCCAGGAAACAGCTTCGAATACGAAGTATTCACCCAACTAATATCAAGGAAATTAGCACAGGAGTTGACAAAAAATCGATACTTTCTTTCTTCTCAAAAAAATCGAAGGTTGAGGTCATCGAATTTACCAAACAAATGTCAACATTGTTAAATTCCGGTATCAAATTGACAGAAGCGCTTTCCGTTCTGACGATGCAGGTTTCAAATGAGCAGTTTAAGAATGCGATCTCGGATATTCGTGACCGATTGGTTACCGGAGAATCATTCGCGGAATCATTGAAAGACTACAGTGATTATTTTGATATTATCTACATCAGCATGATTCGTGTTGGCGAAGTCACGGGGTCATTGTCAGAAAGCCTCTCGACAATCGCCAATTTTATGGAGAAACGCAGGCGCGTAGAATCAAAAGTAGTTACCGCGATGGTTTATCCCGCCTTTTTAACGTTCATTTGTCTGATCGCCGTCACCATTTTAACAACGTTTGTTATTCCCAAGATTGGTAAACAAATCGAGAGCACCGGCCAGGAGCTTCCCTGGATCACCACCCAGTTAATGAACATCAGTTATGTGCTCCGGAGCTGGTGGCTTTTTTTGATTATCGGTATAATCGCCGGCTTGGTGTTCGCTTTTAAGCAGTTTACAAAAACACCCCGTGGAGCATTCCTACGTGACAAGTTTTTACTTTCTCTGCCTATGTTTGGTCCGCTTATCAAGCAGCGTGTGGTTGCGCGCTTTGCCTCGACGCTGTCGACCCTGTTGAATTCCGGATTGCCGATGGCAGAATCGCTTCGAGTCGTTTCTGAAGTAACGGGCAATGTGCTAATGAAAAAAGCTATTCAACAGGCACGAGAAAGGATTCTGGCAGGAGCAGACATAGCCACTCCCCTTCGAGACAGCGGCGTAATTAGTCCCGCGATTGCTCATATGGTCTCTGTTGGCGAACGAAGCGGTGAGTTGGAAACCATGCTTAAAAACATTAGTGAAGATCTGGAATCATCCACAGATATCGTTATAGAAAGGCTGGGTGCAGTCGTCGAACCAGTTATCATCATTCTGATGGCAGTGATTATTGGTATTATTGCTTATGCAACGCTTCTGCCTATCCTGGAGGTTTCTTCGCTTAACTTTTAAATATTTAGGGAGTACGAATATGAAACAAGAAAAGAAAAAACAAAGATTTAACGCCGGTTTTACCATGGTCGAGCTTATGGCGGTAATCGTTATTATCGGTCTGCTTGCAGGTGTCGTAGCCATTAATGTCATTGGCAAGATTGACAAGGCCAGAGTCACATCAACGAAAGCCAATCTAAAGATTCTGCACAGTGCGGTAAACAATTTCAAAATGGATACAGGACAATACCCCAGTGAAGAAGCCGGCCTGAATGAACTTGTTCAACAACCCATGGATGTAACAGGCTGGGATTCCAGCGGGTATCTTGAGACAACAGATATACCTAAAGATGCCTGGGGTAACGAATTTGTTTATCAACGATACACTGAGACCGGAAAACCGTTTGTGATTATCAGTTACGGTGCCGACGGCGAAGAGGGTGGTGAAGAATATGATGCTGATTTATACAGCACCGATGCCGACTAAGCGGTTCTTTTCGTGTCAAGGCGGCTGCCGTAAACACACCCGGTCTGGTTTTACCCTTACCGAATCAATGGTAGCGCTTATGATAGCTTCCCTGATTGTGCTTATGGCTACAATAAACCTCTCCGGTGTATTTATAAGAAACTCCTTTAAGGCAAAATTATATGATTTTGTATCCACGATGCAAATGGCAGCCGATTCAGCCGCTAAAACTGACAGAAGGTATGAAGTCATCATTGACCTGGACCTGCAGGGATACCTGCTTCGAGAAATTACAACGCCACAGCTATCACAAGTTCTTGAAGATGAAATTATTACCGAGCATTATCTTGGCGAGGACTGCTGGATTGACTATGTTATTTTCGATGACGGAGAATATACTTCCGACGGGCAAGCCAAGTTTCGCGCCGGTCATACCGGTTGGCAATATGGCGGAAAAATAGTTCTTTTGGATGACAATAACCAAGCGTATTCAATTGTAGTGAACCGGATGAACAGAATAATAGAACTAAAAGAAGGAGACGTCAACTTTCTGACGCCGAAAAGCAGTAATGAAATATTATTCTAAATACAATGTGTCTGGACGTATCTATCCGAGACAAGGATTTACCCTAACCGAAATATTAGCGGCGTTGATTATCCTGGCGCTCATCTGCTCCAGTGCTTTTATGATTATTGACCGCTGCGTAAAGGCAACGACTGACACTACCCTGAAGATGCAGGCGTTTAAAGTTGCCCGAGAAAACATGGAATCGCTCCTTTCCAAAAGGAGTGCCAAAGAAAAGGTGGATTACGGCAACAGCAAAACATATCCCCACATAAACTGGGAAACTGTTGTTGAAACATTCGACGAACCGGTTAAGTCTCAGATGTGGGTTCGTGCTGTCTGTTCGGCATATTACATCGATAGCAAAGGGCAAGAGCAAAAGGTCGAACTGAGTCACTGGCTGACCAATATCTCCCGGAGACAAATGGTGCAGATTCTCGAGCAAATGGAACAACGAAAAGAGATTTTGAAAGAACAACTTGTCCCATCCTCATCAGAAGCCGCTGCTTACGCTAATGTCTCCCCTGAAACAATACAGATGTGGCTTGATAATGGTATGCCAACAGCAAGCAATGGAACGTTCATCAAAGATGCGCTGGATCTCTACAAAAATTCTCAGGGCTACCCTTCAGGCAATAATGTATCGATGATAGAAAAGATGTATAAATTTATGATGGAATCAGCCGGCGAAGAAATCACAACCGCACCCCCTCAAGACGGTGAAGCTGATACATTCATGGCATCAAGCCGACAAGGAAATAAGGGGCAGATGGACATGCAAGGTCGGGTGGAACTTATACCGGGTTATACAGAACAGGAACTTAGCCAAATGAGCTTCGCGGAAGTATGGGAGCTTTTGATGGAATATCAAGATAGCATTCAATAAATCGGTTTTTTATATGACAAAAACAGTAAAAACAGTACGCTGCAAAAGCGGCTTTTCTTTAGCTGAAGTCATCGCGACCTTAACGATAGGCTCCATGCTACTGGTGGTGGTATTTAATCTTTATACCCGTGCTTCTAAATCTGCACAAGCGGTTATGAAGAACATGACACGTTCAGATAACGCTTCCGACATACTGCAGCAAATAGCTGAAGACCTCGACACCATCGTAGCTGCAGATTCTTCAGAGACGACACTATCAATCCATAATAAATATGAAGAAGGTTATCCAACCGCCAGAATGGTTATAGAGCAGAAATTTTACAATAGCGAGAACGAGCTTCAAACCTTCAGCAAAATTACCTGGCTAAGCAGTTACGACTTCGAAAGCTCTGTCCCCGGTCTTGTAATCTACCGCAGTCACAGCGGTATGGATGTTGAAGACAAGCTTCTTGATAAACAGAAACAGGACTGGGAAAGAGAATTATTCATTCCGCTTTGTGAAGGAGTGACATTCTTTAGGATAGAAGCAATATCTGGAAATGAAACGTACGACAAGTGGGAAACTCAGGAGTTGCCTCATGCAGTTGTTGTTACTCTTTCTTTTGCAGAGCCGTTTGAGACATTACAAGGCACACTCGACGTATTTGATGAAGATAAAACCAGCAGGACGGTAGCTATCGACAGAACTCGAAGAATGGGTTTTAGCTTTGTAACTCAGTACGACCTGGACATTCCTGAAGCCAATGATGTCAATCAAACACAGGGAGCTGTTCAAGATAGGAATGATGTAAATGACGTTAGTCCAATGAATGCAACGGAACCTTGATGATGATAATTCAAAACAAAATCTCAGGAAATCGCAGGCAACACGGAATTGTACTGATACTGACTCTGCTTGTTCTTGTGGTACTTTCGGTTATTGGTTATACGTTAACCGCCAAGGTGTCATCTTACAAAAAACGCTGCCAATATCTTATCGACTACCAATCTGCCAGATATGCCTGTGATGCCGGAACCAAATATGCACTTGTAAACCTGGCCGGTACTAACTCAAAACCAATTGAACGCACCGATATGCCCGATTTTTCAGACCTGTACATTCTAACCGACGAAGAATATCAGCTATTGCTGGACGAATGGAACCAGCAAAAAATGCAGGAGGAAATTATCAAGTCTGTGGAAAATACGGAATCGTATAATCTGAATTCGATTTTAGATGACTCCTCCTTAACAGACTCTATAGGTGTTAATGACAGCAATTTATTTGGTGATCTTTTTGACATTACCGGCTCAAACACACTAAATTTTGAAACGATGAAACAAAAAACCGAGGCGTCCTTTATTCCGGGTCCCTACGGTCCTGAATGGCCGTTGGTCAGCAAGCCTATAAATCTTGACATTGGCTCAGCGCAAGTACGCATTCAAATCGAAGATGAAAATGCCAAATATCCTTTAGGATGGGCATTGCTTTCAGATGAGGAGATAGAATTCGAGTCTCAAGCTTCCTTTAAAACATTTTGCGAATGGATGAACATCTACGGCCAAGATCTGTTAGTGTTTCAACAAGACCTTGCAAACATCGCCGATACAAAAACTTTCGAACTTGAATTCAAAAATGTTAATAAAAAACAAACCGTTACAGAAACAAAAACTATAAAGAGAGGCAATAGGACCTTCAAAGTGCCGAAGAAAACAACGAAAAAAGTGACTATACCTGCTTTGGCCCATACGAAAGCTTTTGCACAGCTATTCCACAGCGCGTTCACGGATTCTGATATCTTGACAAAACCAACCCTTACCAGCGAAACGCGAAATGAGTCAGCATTAAAATATATAGGACTCTGGGGGTCAAGCAAAGTAAATATTAATACAGCACCCAGGCATGTCCTTGAAGCAGCCTTTGTATTTGGAGGGGATGCGGCTATCATCGCTGAAGAAATCATACAGTTGAGGAGAACCAAGCCTTTTGAGGACATCGAGGAATTGAGAAACAAGTTATTCGGATACACCGATTCAATAGATAAATGCAGAGCCTACATTTCAACAACCAGCGACTTTTTTACGATACGAGTAGAGGCCAGAAGCGGCACTGCCACTGCTACCAATATAATAGCCTTTAAAAAAGCAAACAGAGGGATTGAGCAAATAGCCGTCGTGTCCGATTAATAATATTTACTAACTATAGACAGCATAATTTAAATAATATATTTGGAGTTCACCAAAAAAGTGGAAAAGAAGAACTTTTTAGGAATCTATATAAAAAAAGACGCGGCCTCAGTGGTTTGTATTGAGCAAGAGGAAAGCGAACCTTCCATCAAAGGAGCGTTTTCTGTTCATCTTGAAGAGCGTCAGGAGCCAAACATGCCGGTTTTAGCAAATCTTATATCAGATAAAATTTCTGAAAAGGGATTTCAATACTCGGAAGCCGCCTTGGCGTTGGACTGTTCGATGTTTATTCAACACAAAATTCACAGTGACTTTACAGACCTGAGGCAAATAGCCCAAACCATACGGTTTGATGCTGAAGAAACACTCGCCACAGACATATCTCATTTTGCCGTAGCCTTTGGAATCAATTCAAGCAGCGAAACCGGATCGGAGTTGAGCATTTTTACCGTAGAAAAGGACCTGTTAGCAGATATTATTTCTGCACTGCAATCGAATAAAATAGACCCCATAAACATAGAGCCTGATACCTACTGCCTCGAGCGATTTCTTCTGGAGCGGATGAATATCTCAGAGAATATAAATACATTGCTGGCAGTATTTTCCAGCCATAACGGGTATTTAATTCCAACAGGACCATCAGAGACTATTAAGCGAATCCCCTCTAGAGCTTTTCTTTTAGATCCTCACAAAGATAAAATGCATATGCTTCAGAGGGAAATCCTAATGACAATTGCCCTTTTACAAACAGATGGTATTGACTCTGTGAAAGTTTTTGACTCAAAGAACTCGTTGCAACCGCATCTGCTTGCAGAAAATTTACCGGTACCTGTTGAACCTGTTAAATTGCCTGAGATGATTAGCTCCGGGCAGGCAAGTTATGATACCGAAGAAGATCTAACTGAATTATCTATCGCAGCTGGGGCGGTTTTATCAATTTTGAAAAAAACAGATACGATTAACTTTCGAAGTGATTTTCTTCCGTATCAGGGTAAACAACAAAAGCTTGAGAAGGCGACACGCTTTTTGAGCATTTCGTGCACAATACTTTTCTTTGTACTCGGTGTATTTTTACAAACAAAATGGTTTCAAGTTAATAAACCGGTTAAAGAATGGCAAGCAGGGTTTAACACAGCTTTTTTTACCATTATGAGCAAAAAACCTGATAAACAGTCCAAACCCACAAGTCAACTGCGACGTCAATTAAATCGGATTAAAAACGAAAAAAGCGGACAATTCGGCGGCATGGGCTCAGAATCGTTAAGTGCAAGAATGACACGAATCTTAATAGCTTTTAATAAATGTGCCGCTCAAATAAATTTGAATATTGACTCAATCAATCTTACAACAAAAACGATTATTATTTCCGGGAGTACTTCAAACCGAAGAAATACCCTAAAACTAAGAAACGCATTAGAAGAAAACGGCCTTACAATCACTAAAGACAGCCTGGAGGAGAAAGGCGGACGAGACAATTTCAGAGTAACAATAGAAATCAAGTAAAAGAACTTAGCGAGGATTCAGAATGAAGGAACTGTTAAAAAACCCACTTTTTTATTATATTCTTGTTCCTGTGATAGTGGGATTATGGCCCCTGTTAGTCTTTACCCTATATATACCCCGAACAGAAAAAGAGCTAACAAAAATAAAACAAGAATATCTCGATGCTCAGGAAATCATAGGGGAGATTTTACGCCTTGATCCGGACCGTCTGGAGATTGCAGAATTCGGTAAATCCGAAGACGAATTTGATTACGCAACGGCTATCGAAAAAGTTGCAAGTATGCATCGCATCCCCCCAACCAAATACAAGTTAAATTCTAATCCCATCATCACTACACGCGACCAAAAAACCCAAAATGCCAGGATTTCCCTGCAAGAGATTGATATTTTAAAATTTGCCCAGTTCCTATCAACCATACAGCTCCAACCCGGTATTGAGTGCACAAATATCAAGCTGGTAAAAAAGAAGAACTCGCCAAACAGTTGGGATGTTGACTTACAGTTCAAATATTATTTCTAAAAACATAAGAATGAAGATCTTTCTTTGCCGTGTAATTTAATCCCAAAAGCAAAAGTTGTCTTTTTTTGAAATAACACAGAATCACAATATATAGTATATTGCCTAAGCTTCCTAAGTCCACTTTTTAACTCATTCCTGAAAGGATAAAAATTTAAATAAAAAATATGCTTATTTATATTGTTAGCTGGATTTTTTTATTATAATTTACCTAATTGATTATTAAAAAACGACTTATACAAAAAGGAAAGTTTTCTAAAGTTTTCTTGTTAGTCCTGTCGATATCAACACTGTAAATAAGGAATGCGTATCAGAATGGATTCTAACAGCATACAACATATAGTGGGTCAGAGATTGGGCAGGAAAAGGGATATTTCCGGTCCTACAAAAAGAGACAAGGTAGCAGTAATGAAGAAATCGAAAAAAAATGAACGTTTCCCAGATACGCTTCAAAACTTTGATGAGGATAATTCCTCCTATCAGCCTGAAGACGATGTGCTTATGGAACAAATACTCGAAAATATAAATTCAACTCCCATCGGACGTGTTTTGAAGAGAATATCAACATTGCCTGAAGTCCGAAAAAGAAAGGTTATGAATCTGAGACAACAAATTCATAACGGTGAATACCAGTTGAATGAACGGCTGGATAACGCTTTAGAAAAAGTTCTGAACGATTTGAAGATTTAACGTATTAGTAGATAACAACAGGATACTGAGATTTTTTTTTATTAACTACAAAAGAAAGCGTCTATAGAAAAACCCGCTTCCTAAGTTAGGCAGCGGGTTTATATATATACTCATTGTAAAAAACGTGTGATGTCTTATATCCTAAGAGACTACTTCGGGTACATCATCATCTGAATCTTCAATATCTTCCGGTGGTTTATAGTCCGGTTCTTTTGCCTTATTCATTTCCTCTTTGAACGCCACAATAATACTTTCCTGGATTTTTTTCCTGCACTCGGCATTAATAGGATGAGCGATATCGGCATGAAGTTTCATCCTACCTTTATTATCCTGCTTCGCCCGGCTTTCTGACAATTTTGTTCCGCAGTTATTACAGAATTTTGCTCTCAAATGGTTTTTTGCACCGCATTTTTCGCAGTGGTCGGTTAATTTTCGTGATGGCATAGCAACAAAATGACCACCTGTGCCTTCAATGACCTTGATATCACGCACGACGAATTCATTATCCAGGGTCATCGAGCAAAAGGCTTTCAACCTCTCGTCTCCGTTGCTGACTAACTTCACTCTTACTTCGCTGATTTCCATTTTCTTCCTCGCTTAAAAGTTACCACAAGTTGTTTCTGACAATCTTACATTTGCAACTGATATGTTCTTCAAGCATACACTTGGCTTGTTCTAATTTCTGCATATCACCATTTCTGTTTAGCCAAAAAAAAGCTGAACCGCTACCACTAAGAGCCAACGGCTCCTGAAGCAACGATTCTATTCTTTTCTTTATGTTTCCAAGGTCTCTGTACAATTGACAACAGCTTTCTTGCAACATATTTGCGCACATTTCGGCCGCTAAATCAATTCTGTTTTTATTAATGTGGTGGTTAATTCGGCTGCTAAGGGCATTAAAAAGATTTTTTTCACATTTATAATTATCATAAACCCTTTTCGTAGATACACTTACATCGGGAACGATAAGAAGGGCCAAAAATTCAAAATTTTTTTGTATTTTTCTTATTTTTTCACCTCTTCCCGTACATAAAGCAAGAGGTCCATCAAGAAAAAAGGGGACATCGCTTCCTATGCAGCCGGCTATTTTTGAAAGTTTCGTTTTCTGTAATCCTAATTTAAGATATTTATTAACTCCAACAAGGGCAGCGGCCGCATCACTGCTTGCTGAACCTAAGCCTGAACCAGCCGGGATGTTCTTACTCAAAGTGATTCTGATATCCGCGGTTTTACCCGTAATATCGGAAAGCTCGTTATACACTTTATAGATAAGGTTATCAGGACCCGTCGGTGCCCAATATTGCCCCTGACATATTAGCTCAATTCCTTCTTTTGTTCCATCTTCTACATAAATATCATCATACCAGTTGACCTTCGCCATAAGCGTTTCAATTTCGTGATAGCCGTCTTCGCGACGAGGGCCAACCAGCAAAGAGAGATTTATTTTAGCGGGGGCCAGAATATGCAAACCTTTGTCAATAACTTCGATCTGTTCCGTATGATTCATTTTCTTATCAGCGGTTTAAACAACCTGTAAAACACTGTCAATGTTTGTTGACATTATACCAAATTCGCTTTATTCTCATAGTCAAAAAATTGGTGACACAATGAAAGATACGCCGGTTTCCAATAACCAAGTAAAAGCTCTGCCCCGGTGGATGCTGCACAGAAAGTTATATAACTGGGTCGTTCACTGGGCTGATACTCGATATGGTATGCTTGCTTTGATTCTGCTTGCCCTTACCGAACCTATATGCGTTCCCATACCCGCGGATGTGATGGTCATCGGGATGTGCCTGGGCAAACCGAAACGGTCAATCAAGTACGGTCTGACGTGTGCACTTTTCTCAGTCCTCGGCGGGACTATCGCCTTCTCGCTCGGCTTGGCTATCGGACCGGAACGAGTGGTCCATTTTTTCGAACAAATCAACATCGGTCCGCTGCAATTAGGACACAGGGCCCGGCAGGCGCTCGATCTTTATCTTAAATATGACTTCTGGGCTATCGCCATATCCGCTCTGACGCCGGTGCCCTATATGATATTCAGTTGGGTTGGCGGTATGGCTGAAGTCTCACTGCTTAAGTTCATTGGCATAAGTGTTGTTTTTCGAACGATGAGATTTGGCAGCGAAGCGCTGTTGTTTTATTTCCTGGGTGAACGCGCCAAACGGCTGATAGATAAATACTTCAATACGGCAACATTTATTGTTATTATAGTGTTGGCGTTAATTTTTTACGGAATGAAACAGCTCGGACACCTATTAACAGGCTGATTTATGAACGAAGCACAAAAACATACGCTTTTGAAAACAGCCCGTGATACCGTTGCATCTGTCATCAAAGGCCGGGAACTGCAAAAGATTGATTCCGACGACCCGGAACTCAATGCCAAGTGCGGATGCTTTGTCACTTTAAAAAATGGTGAGCAGTTACGAGGCTGCATCGGTCAGTTCATTTCGGATAAAGCGCTCATTGAGTTAATTGTTGATATGGCGATAGCTTCCGCTACCAGTGACCCGCGCTTTCTTTCAAACCCCATCACAAAAGACGAGCTTGATGAACTCAACATCGAAATTTCCGTGCTCTCACCTTTGAAAAAAACTGACGATCCTCTAAGTTTGCGATTGGGCATTGATGGTATCTACATCAAAAAAGGACACGCCTCAGGATGTTTTCTACCTCAGGTTGCCACCGAAACCGGATGGAGCAGAGAAGAGTTTCTTTCGTATTGCTGTGCCCACAAGGCCGGTCTGGCGGCCGACGCCTGGAAAGATCCTGAAACCGAAGTTTACTTATTTACCGCCGAGGTCTTTGGTGCCGACTTCAACGATATTTAAACGGGGACCCACACGCTTAATGAAGACCCTCTTACTTATCCTTATAAACACACTTATGTTATTCGGCTGCTCGGGAAATACATCATCTACACAAACGGTTTCAAACCGCATTGATACTCCCGAGGGGATGACGGACTACCTGAACAAACAACGTCTGCCTGCGCTTGATTCCGTGATGCCATGGAAACATAAATATGTGACAGGATTAAAACTGACGACGGACCATTATGAGATTTATACCACCTTATTAGAGCCGTTAATGCTGCGACAGGTACCCGGCTTTATGGAATCAGCACACCGCGCATACAACAAGCAGCTTCTCGAACCGGTTGAAACCACAGCCAAGTTTAAGATTTATCTTTTTGCCGAACGTCAGCAATGGGAAGACTTCACCGATGATTTTACGGGGGCTCAGGCTCCCGTCTATAAAAAAATAAAGGCCGGTGCTTATTATCTCAAGGGGTCGTGCGTCGCATATAATATCGGCAGGGAGCGAACCTTTGCCGTGCTGGGCCATGAAGGGTGGCACCAATTCAACAAAAGACATTTCAAATATCGGCTGCCGAGCTGGCTGGATGAAGGCATCGCTATGCAATTTGAAACCAGCCGTTATGATAACGGTATGTTTTATTTTAATCCCGAACGCAACCATTATCGACTGGGTGCCTTGAAACTAAGCCTGCTCGAAAACAAAATCATACCCCTCAAACAGCTCATCGCTTTAAATCCGGGAGAAGTGCTGGTAGCGGATGATCCCGATGACGCTTTACGAGCATTTTATGCACAGGCTTATGCTTTAATCAGGTTTCTTCGGGAAGACGATTACGGAAAAAGACTTTCCAATTATCACCAACTATTAATAGACGGGCTTGAAGGCAAGTGGCCGCTTAATGCTGAAGACAGAAGGGCAGCGATGGATAGAAACATCCCATTGACGGTTCGCTGGAACCGGACCGTCGGCTCGCGGTTGTTCGAACAATATATCAGCGAAGATTTAAGTGAGATTGAGAAGGAATACCACAACTACTGCAGAAAGATAGTGTATCGCGTCAGAGTCAGAAGACAACAACGTGATTGATAAAAAGACCTTTAAGAACTTTTTGCTTTCAAAGAATTTTTTCTAATGAAACGAAACACACCACCTTTAATTTTGGCGTCATCCTCACCTCGCCGAAAAGAACTGCTCCAGGAAGCCGGATATACGTTTACCATCAAAATACCGGATGTCGATGAGGAAGCTTTCACTGAAGCGAACTTTACTCCGAAAAAGCATGCAGAGCAACTCGCACTCACCAAAGCGGACAGTATCGCTAAAGAGTGTCCCGACGCTTTGATTATTGGCGCCGATACCGTGGTGGACCTGAACGGCCGGATGATTGGTAAACCTAAAGATGCGGATGATGCCAGGAATATATTAAATAAATTATCAAGCTCTATTCACAAAGTCATCACCGGACTGGCATTAATTTGTGTATCAGGCGATATCAAAATAGTACGAAGCGACAGCACAACCATATATCCGAGGAAGATGACAGAGAGTCAAATCGACAAGGTCATAAAAAGCGGCCTCTGGCGGAATAAATCAGGTGCCTGCAGTATCGAGGACTTCGGTGCATTCGTTGAAAAAATAGAAGGCAGCCTGACCAACGTGATGGGGCTGCCCCTGGAGCTTTTACACCAATCGTTAAAAGAAATAAACTATCCTAAAGAGAGTTGACTACTCTTGCTGCATATAAGGATAGCGGAAGTCCCTCGGCGGCAGGAAGGTTTCCTTAATCGTGCGCGGCGAGACCCAGCGTTCGAGATTAAGCCAGCTTCCGGCTTTGTCGTTGGTGCCCGAGGCCCGCGAGCCGCCGAACGGCTGCTGACCGACTACGGCGCCCGTCGGCTTGTCATTGACATAGAAGTTGCCGGCCGCGTGCCTTAGCGTGTTCATCGCCTTGACAATCGCATCCCTGTCCAGGGCGAAAATCGAGCCGGTCAATGCGTAGGGTGACGTCGTATCGCACAGTTCGAGCGACTCGTCATATTCCGATTCCGGATAGACATAGATGGTCATCACGGGGCCGAAGATTTCCTCGACCATCAATTTGGATTTTGGGTCTTTCGAGACAACAACGGTCGGCTCGATAAAATATCCTTTCGAGTTGTCATAGCCCCCGCCGCAGATGATATCAAAATCAGGTGACTTCCTGGCGTATTCGATATATTCGACGATGGTATCAAACGACCTTTTGTCAATAACCGCACCCATAAAAGTGCTGAAGTCCGTGATGTCACCCATCTTTATATCCTTTATATCATCGAGCAGCCTGTCCTTGAACTGCGGCCAGAGGGAATCAGGGATATAGGCGCGGGAGGCGGCTGAGCATTTCTGTCCCTGGTATTCGAAGGCGCCCCTGACAACCGCCGCGACAAGCGCTTCGATGTCACAGCTTTTATGGGCAAAGATAAAGTCCTTGCCGCCGGTCTCTCCGACAATCCGCGGATACGAGACATACTTTCGAATATCCGAACCAATACGCAGCCAAATCGTCGAGAACACGTACGTGCTGCCCGTAAAGTGAATCCCGCCGAGCCTGACGTCATCCAGCGCAGGCGGGCCGACGACCGGACCGGGTCCCGGCACGAAATTTATGACTCCGTCAGGCATACCGGCTTCCTGCAAGACCTTCATCAGAAAATAGGCCGGCAGCACCGCAGCCGACGCAGGCTTCCAGACGACCGTGTTGCCCATCAACGCCGGTGCGGTCGGCAGGTTGCCCGCGATAGAGGTAAAGTTAAACGGCGTGATTGCAAATACGTAACCGTCGAGCGGACGGTGCTCCATATAGTTCAGGATGCCGGGTGACGAGAGCGGCTGGTCGCCGTAGACCTCCTCCATGAAGTGCGGATTAAACCGCCAGAAATCGATAAGCTCACAGGCCGAGTCGATTTCCGCCTGGTGGGGTGTCTTGCTCATATTCAGCATCGTCGCGGCGTTGAGCAGCATCCTGTATTTCCCTGCTAAGAGGTCCGCGGCCTTCAGAAGAACGACCGCCCGGGATTCCCAGGGCATCTCGCCCCATTCCTTCTTCATAACCTGGGCCGCATCGACCGCCTTGGTGACATGCTCCTCATCAGCCTGGTGATACTTACCGAGAAGATGCCCGTGGTCATGCGGGCAGCGGATGTCGGCGAGCTTGCCGTTGCGGACTTCTTTTCCGCCGATTATCATCGGCACTTCAAATTCTTCACCCAGCAGTTCCTTCAGCTTGGCTTTGAGTTGCTGCCGCGCGGGGCTGCCCGGCTCGTACTGCAGGCAGGGCTCGTTGCGGGGCTGAGGAATGCGAAATATACCGTTAAACATAAACGTCTCCTTTATAGTGTGGATATTATCCTGAGTTTAAAAGAAAAGGCATATTATGGCCATTCATCACCACAAGTCAAGAAAGAAACCATTCCAGTCCTGTATTTACCTTTCACTGAAACACCGCCCCGCCGCCCTGCATTAAACGACATGAATATGATGGCAATAATTACTCATTCACAGGTCGAAGAGTCGATATACTGGATAAAGGAATAGGGACCAGGTGATAGCTGAATATGATGCAGGCACTGATGACTTACTGAGGCTTTATGTATACGGTCCGGGAATAGATGAACCATTACTTATTTTTGATTACACAGTAGCGACTCCTCAGGTATACTACTACCATTACGATGCTCTCGGCAATATAGTTGCACTTTCGGATAACAATGGTGATATTGTGGAAAGATACGGCTACGACGCCTACGGCAATGTTTCGATTCATACAAGCGCTGGAGCAAACGGGATGTGGATGGATCCTGATGATGATGTAGCATATGCATCAGCAAAGGGAAATCCCTATCTGTTCACCGGCAGGCGATACGACAGCGATACCGCTTTATATTACTACAGGGCCAGATACTACAGTCCCGACCTTGGACGCTTCATCTCCGCCGACCCGATAGGCTATCTCGGCGGCCTGAATCTTTATTCCTACTGCGGGAATAATCCTATCAACTGGATCGATCCTTATGGCCTTCTTCCTTGGCAGCTTTATAATCCAGAAAGATCCGGAGAGCTTTTGGAATCTATTTCGAATATGCCGCCTTACCGGCGGGGCCCTTGGACATGGAGGAAGGTTCATAGTTACGAAGAGACTCAACGTATATTGAAACTCGGCCGCTCTCGTTCTGATTGGAATGAGATTTTACACTTCTTGCCTCCTTGGACGGGTGGATATGACTATAAGGGGTGGAACATGGCACTGTTAGAAATCGGATTGAATAGAAATGAGTTTTTTACTGTTGGAAATCCAGGAACACCTGGTGCGGTACTAACGGACTCTCAATTTGGGAATTACATTGCGGGTTATCTAACCCAATGGCATAGGGGGACAGTAGCTCATGTTCATTTCGCAGGAGATATAGAAGCAGGAGGAAAAGATGATTGTGAAAGTACGCGTGATATTAACAGAGGTGCAAAAGATGCTGCACAATTTCGAAAAGAATGGGATAGCAAACCTTGGTGGAGACGGTTGTTTTTCCTAGAATAAGAGAAACGGATATAAATTTGAGTGAATTATATGCCTTATTGGCTTTGTGTCGTATAGGTATGTCAAATTATATTTATAGTTTAGAGTCAATATTAAATTTATAAAAATATAAGGATTATGGATATGGAAGAAAATAATGTGGATCACAAGAAATTTGACAAATCTGCTTCAGCCAGTGAGCTATCAAACAAGGAAGACAAGTTTGAAACTATAAAGAAGACAAGCCGACTTGCCATAGTGTCATTGATTTTGGGATTTATTTCAGTTTTTTTGGGAGTTGCTACTCTTTTCATACCACCAATTTCTTGTTTTTTTACATACTCTGCCTATATTTATTTATCTATTACGACTTTTTTATTGGGCGTTTCATCTATCGTAGTAATTTCACTCGGTCGTCAAAGAATTAAGGGATATCAATATGCAATACAAGCAATTGGTTTGGCTTTTTTATGTGTTCTTTCATGGGGCATGGTTGCTCGTTTTGTGAATCATAAAAGTAGTATTAGCGAGTATAGATTAAAAAAGCTTGCTATAGCGATAGATGCATTCTGTCAATCTAATAAAGGTCATCTTCCTCTTGCGGCGGAATGGTGCGATTCGCTTTTGAGATATGATGATAGTATATCAAGAAGTGATTTCAGTGAGCACTTATTTTTAGGAAGTGGGAAGTGCCACTTTGCATTTAACAAGAACCTTTCAAATTTACTACTAAAAGAAATTCCCGGCAATACCGTTCTTATTTTTGAAGCTGATGGCGACTGGAACCTTTCAGGTGGCCCAGAACTGCTTGAAACCCGGAGACCCAAGTATGGTCATATTAAAGTATTGCTTGCTGACTTTAGTATCAGAGATTATTGGTTTTATGAAGATGGAATAAGAAGTGAAGACTCTTTTGCACACAAACCAGCTCGGTGGAAACCATAACCGTTGAGAAATATAAATATGATGTGTTTGGTAAACCGACTATTATGGAACTGAACGATACGGTGATAAGTTCGAGTGCTTATGACAATCCCTATCTGTTTACCGGCAGGCGATACGATGAGCAGACCGGCCTGTATTACTGCCGCGCCCGGTACTACTCGCCAGAAGCTCGGCCGTTTCATCTCCGCCGACCCGATTGGCTATCTCGGCGGTTTGAACCTCTATGCCTACGTAGGTAATAATCCCCTGAACTGGATAGACCCTTTGGGGTTGTGTAAAGAGTTGAGTCGCGACGAATTTTATTCAAGGATGAGCGATATGAGAGATATTGCAGAAGAAAGAGCATGGTGGGAGAGATGGAGATGGAAATCTTATGTTTTACATGATAGTTACTTTTTCCAGGGAGCAAATAATGACAGACTGTTCTGTTTCGAAGGAAGGAAAATGCTGGGCAGTGAAATTAATTATTATGCTATAGGGATGCTTTACAGGCGTTACTGGGGATTTCTC
>Ga0180433_10000834_pt1 | contig 52493 bp, 54 predicted proteins | sample SS_ome_8_FD_132980 | JGI IMG/M metagenome (GOLD analysis project Ga0180433, IMG submission 132980) | Hypersaline lake sediment archaeal communities from the Salton Sea, California, USA - SS_1_D_1 metaG | ecosystem: Environmental > Aquatic > Non-marine Saline and Alkaline > Hypersaline >...
AGTCAGATGTTGGAACCGTAGTACGGCTTGAATTCCCTCCTGAACTTCTCCTCCTTCTCCTTTTCCGTTACGAATTTTTCAAGCTCATCGGCGCTCTTGAAATTCTCCTGGAGGAGCTGCACGGTATCGAGGAGCCGTCTGAAGGGTTCTCTGAACTTCTCGTACCGGGGATCGTCCTGTATCTTCGCTATCTCCACGACGGCGGCGGAGAATTCCCCGTCCCTGAAGAGATCGATGATCCTCGCGACATTCCGGTCGTAGATGTTAAGCTCGAGATTCTTTTGTATCGTTTCGGTGAGGGCGTGTATGAACTTCCGGTTGAAGAGCTCGATCGGATCATCTTCATCGGGGTCGGGGAGCGATAGCCGGAGCTCCTCGTACAGCCTGTTGATCTCGATCTCCGAATGCATCACCTCTTCGTAGATCTCCGCGATGGTGCTCTCTATTATCATCTGCTCTTTCCTCTGCTATTCACTATATCGACCGATTGCCCGTTATAATTCATCTGAAATGGCGAATGTTTCGTCTCGGAATATCTTTCATTGAATCATAGTGGGAATTATTCCTTATCCAGAAATTCGATTATATGTGAGATATATTTTGTGAAATCGCTGAGTTTGTTCTTGAATATACCGTATACGATGGTGTCGTCTATTTTTTCATAGTAATGAACGAGAAGGTTTCTGAACATTGCTATTTTTTCGAATGTTTCTCGCTCATTCTCAGGAAGGATCCTGTTTTCAACAAGAACGGTAAAGGTGTCCCGGTATGATACCGGTTCTCTGAGGTTCTCATCTGCAATAATATGTTGCGCACTATCGATACAGGCCTCAATGATTACTTGTAATGATCGCTCGACGAATCGCCGTGATCGGATATCATCACTGTACTTTTCCCGGGTGATATCAGTTGCTCGCTGCAATTCTCGAACATTCTGCTCAATAGTCTCGAGTGCCTTTTCAATGATCTTTCTGTCGACCATATCGCTTCTTGAATCCTTTCATGTATATGGCATGAATGTGGTGATAGTCCTGAAATAATTTTCGCTGTAATACTTCGAAGGACTTTCTGTATTTTGGATCTCTATCGAAAATGAGAATGCCATGCTTGCGAACCTCGTGGGAGAGAAGAGGTGAAGCATTATTGAGAAAAACGACATCTGCATCTCTTTTCAGTATTCGTGAGATATCGGTAATGGTTTTCAACTTGTCGAGCTTTCTTAATGCTGATTCTTCGATCAGGAGAGCGATATCGACATCGCTTGTCGGGCTCGTGTCTTTTTTTGCCAATGAGCCGAAAACATATGCTGATACTATTTCATCAGTTCGGGCGAAATAATCCGAGAGCATTGCCTGCACGTTGTCTATGGTGAGACCCATCTTCAAACATCACCTCATTGTTGAAGTGTATAAAGAATTCGGGGATTACGTCAAGATTATTTGTTCTCAGAATTTGTATAAGAAGATCGCCGCTGAGCCGTATTATTACCCCATATATTGTTCCACCGCGGCGACAACGTGATCCGCGGTGAAGCCGAATTTCTCGGCGAGCACTTCCTGTGGCGCCGAGGCACCGAAGCGGTTCATCGTAATATAGAGACCGTTACTCCCCGCGTATCGCTCCCAGCCCATGGCAATGCCCGCCTCGATGACGATTCGGCGCTCGATGGCCGGCGGGAGTAGCTCTCTTTTATATGCATCATCCTGCATCTCGAAGAGCTCCCATGAGGGGAAGGAGATCACCCGGCAGGGTATCCCCCGTTTTTCCAGCTCCCCGGCAGCATCCACTGCGAGGTGCACTTCCGAGCCTGAGGAGAGGAGTATCGCCGCGGGATCGGCATTCGGCTCCCGTATCGTGTACGCGCCCCGGTGCAGGAGTGTCGCCTCGCTTCCGGGCGCCCTTTTGAGAATCGGGAGGTTCTGTCTGCTGAGGATGAGCGCCGTCGGACCGTCGGTTTTCGCGAGGGCGGCGAGCCATGCTTCTTTCGTCTCCTCGGCGTCGGCGGGCCGTATCACCGTGAGGTTCGGGATCGCCCGCGCCGCAGCGAGCTGCTCAACGGGCTGATGGGTCGGCCCGTCCTCGCCGACGAAGAACGAATCGTGCGTGAAGATATAGATGGTGTGGAGCCCGCTCAGGGCGGCGAGCCGTATCGGCGGGCGCATGTAGTCCATGAAGACGAGAAAAGTGGCCGCATAGGGGATAAGGTTGCCGTAATAGGCGATCCCGTTTTGAATGGCGCCCATGGCATGCTCGCGGATGCCGAAATGCACGTTTCTCCCCACGGCATGGCGGCCTGACTCCGGAAAGCCCCTGGCGAGGGACTTGTTGCTGGGGCCGAGGTCGGCAGAGCCGCCGATGATGCCCGGTATCAGCCCGAAGAGCTTTTCAAGCACTGAACCGCTGGCGCTCCTGGTGGCAATCGCCTTTCCGGGATCGAATGCGGGGAGCTCTCTCCTGAGCTGCTCGAGGTCGGGAATGTGCGAGAAGCGCTTCAGCCTCTCCGCGCCATTGAGCGCCGTGAAGCGATCCATCCACTCGTCGAAGTGTTTCTTCAGGGATCTTTTCCGTTCGGCGAAGATCTCGTAGACACGGTCGGATACGTGGAATTCGGTATCATCATCACACCCGAGCGCTTTCTTTGACGCTCGCACCTCGTCGGCGCCCAGGGGAGCACCGTGTGTTGCCTCGCTCCCCTCCATGGTGGCGCTTCCCATGGCGATTCTGGTTTTCGCAATGATGAGGGAGGGCTTTCCCTTCTCTCGCTGTGCTTCGATGAGCGCGTCTTCAATGGCGTCGTAATCGTGGCCGTCTATGCGCTGCACATGCCAGTTATATGAAAGAAATCGCTTCTCGACATCCTCGGAGAATGCCAGCCCGGTGCTCCCCTCGATGGAGATATCGTTGGAATCGTAGATGAATATGATATTCCCCAGCGCCCAGTGGCCGGCGAGTGAAGCCGCCTCGGAGGAGATCCCCTCCATGATATCGCCGTCGCTGATGAGTGCATAGATGAAGTGGGTGATGAGGTCGTTCCCCAGCTCTTCGGCCAGTAATCTGCTCGCCAGGGCCATTCCCACGGCATTGGCAAATCCCTGCCCCAGGGGGCCGGTGGTTGTCTCCACACCGGGCGTGTGCCGGTATTCCGGATGCCCCGGCATTGCGCTCCCCCACTGGCGGAAGCTCTTTATATCGTCCAGGGTGATAGAGTAGCCCGCGAGATGCAGTATGGCATAGAGGAGCATGGAACCGTGCCCTGCAGAGAGGATGAAGCGGTCACGGTTGAGCCAGTGAGGATCATCGGGATAATAGCGCAGTACCTTTGCCCAGAGTACTGCGGCGATGTCGGCACAGCCCATCGGCATGCCGGGGTGGCCCGAGTTTGCTTTCTGCACCGCGTCCATGGCGAGGGTTCGCACTGTCCGGGCGATGATTGTGAGATCGTCTGTGGTGATCATGCGATTCTCCTGATTCAATTCGTTGATGACTGAAGCGAGACACGCTCAGCGCCAGCGCTCTGGCACGGTTCGGTGAAGAATTCACTGCGCGTTCACGACGCTGCAAGAACAGAGCTTATGTCGCGCTCCATTTATTTCAAGGATTAATCGATGTATGATTCGCATAAAATCTATAGGTTTAAACGTTCAGTGGATGTATTGCAAAATGTGCTTGATTCAATTTCAACTGTTCTCTTCAATAAGCCCAGAGGCGACACGTCGAGCCCAGAGGCGACACGTTGACGTGTCGCCTCTGGGGTGAGGGCATCATGAGTCCACGATCGACTGGAATACGAAAGAAATTCCCGACTGATATGAAGACGCTGGAAAGAGAATGCACCGTCGACTATTTTACCGGGCGCGGGAGCGGCGGACAGCATCGAAACCGGCACTACTGCTGTGTTCGCCTTCACCACCCGCCGTCGGGGATAACGGTCGTGGCGACGGAGCACCGCTCGCAGTACCGCAACAGGAAACTCGCTTTCAAACAGGTTGCTGCACGGCTCAAGGAGCTCAACCGCGATCGCCGTGCGAGAGTACCGACTGCTGTTCCGAGAAGCGTGAAGGATCGGATCAGGGAGCGGAATATCCGGCACGCACGAAAGAAGTCCCTGCGAAAAAAGATAGGAACGGATTGATCAGCGCTCTCCCTTCTGCAGCTCACGGAGCACCTTTCTGACCTCTTCCACGTGTCCCTTCACTGAAACCTTTGGCCAGATATGCCTTATAACCCCTTTCGGATCGATTAAGAAAGTGCTCCTCATCACTCCCATGAATTCCTTGCCGTACATCTTCTTCAGCTTCCATGCGCCGTACTGATCGAGGACGCTGTGCTGTACATCGCTGAGGAGCGTAATCGTGAGATCGTGCTTGTCGGCGAATGTGCAGTGGCTCTCCGGCGAATCGGGACTGACCCCCATAATGACGGCGTTCAGCTTTTCGAGCTCCTTCTGATGAGCGGTAAAATCGACGGCTTCCTGCGTGCAACCGCTCGTATTGTCCTTCGGATAAAAATAGAGGATAACCCATTTCCCCTTGAAATCGGAGAGACGGACCTCGTTCTTATCCTTATCCATCAGGACGACTGCCGGTGCTTTTTCGCCGACGGCGAGCTCTCTTTCTGGTGACATGATCTTTTCCCCTTTCGTCTATGGTTCACCGGTTGTATTGCGGTGAATGGTTTCGAGATTCCTTTGGATGATTCTCCGGGGGACAATCGCACCGGATATCTCATTTCGATTTTCAGTCTATCAGCCGGTGGAAATATTTCAAAATTAAATGAGAGACGCCGGTTGGTGTCGATAGTTCAAGATTCAATGGGGGACGCCAGCAGGTGTAAAGCGGGGTGAAGCATCTCCGCTCTGCGCTGACAGAAAAAGAACTTGCCATTGCATGCGGATGTTTTTATTTTACCATGAAGTTTCCGTAAAGTGGAATATTCAGAAGGACGGCAATTATCCGCTCAATATGAAAAAGATCGCATATATCGGTCTCATCATGGTTCTCTGTATGGGTTTTCTGCGCGATGCCCGTGCTCTCAGCCACAGCGGGAGATCCCTGCTTCTTCTCGGTGATTCGGCGTCCTCGCTGGGAAGGGGGGGCACCGGTGTTTCAATGCAGTATTTCGATCTCTTCTATTTGAATCCTGCATCAATTGCTTCCCTTGATCGCCCCGGTTTGGGGATTCAATACGGGAGCTTCGAGAATAGCTTCAATAATCCGGATCTCAGCGCTGCCTTTCCGACATCCTACGGGGTATTCGGCACCAGCATCCGTTTTATGAGCATCGCCTCTCCGGAGGATATCAAGGAGGGATACCTGATCTCTCTGGGCGGTGCAAAGCTCTTGACCTCAAGATTTGCACTGGGAATTGCCTTTGAGATGTTTACCGGGGAGAACGATACGGATCTCTCCTATACCGGCGCTGCGTTCGGCTCCGTGTATCGGATACCCTTCAGGGGGCGATTGAAGAATGGGTTCGGGCTCTATGATCCGTCCCTTGGTTTCTCGATTCATGCGGGTGCGTACTCTGATGAATGCGCCGACTTCAATCAGATCACGATGGGATACCATTTTTATTTCTATCGCATGCACGGTATTTACATCGGATTCTTCAACGAAGTCACCGCGCTCAACAGTTATGAGGATTATCCGGTTAAGTTCGGCCTTCAATCCGAGATTGATCAGCTGACCTTCCGGGTTGGCGGTATTTATCCACAGACATACGATTACGGTGATATCACGCTGGGGATCGGCTATCAGCTTTTCCTCGGTGGACTGGACCTCTCGGCGAATTATGCGCTGGTTCACTACCGGGGAGGAAGCTTCGTGCACTATGGCGGCCTCACGATGATACTCGGCTTTCCGGATCGGGAACCGCCGAATATCGGGATTCAGGCCAGTGAGCGGTATTTCTCTCCCAATTATGACGGGAGGAAGGACTTTGTTCTCTTCAGAACATCGGTGAATGACAGGAGCCACATCAGGGGATGGTGGCTTCAGATTCTGAACTCGGATGAGCGTGTCGTCCGCGAGTTCAGATTTTCCGAACGGGAGATGGAAGCGGATCTCTCGGTGCTGGATTTTTTCTCCAGACTCGTGCAGAAAAAAGAATCGCTTGTTGTCCCCTCGAAGATTCTCTGGGATGGCACCGACGCAAAGGGAGTTCTGGTGCCTGATGGGTCCTACCGGTACTCCTTCGTGGTCTGGGATGAGCGCGATAACATCGCTGCTGCTCGAAGCGGTATACTGTTTGTTGATACGGGGAAACCGGAGGTAACGCTGAAGGTTGATGACCCCCTCTTTTCGCCCAACGGGGACGGCCGAAAAGATGTTATGTCTATCGACATGAAGGTTGTTACCGAACCGACCGATGTATGGCGTGCCGGTTTCTTCGATGCCGAGGGGAAGAGGGTTAAATCCTATCGGTGGACGGGAGCCTCGGTGCCGCGCACCATCCTCTGGGACGGGAAGACCGACGAGGGGCTCAATGCCCCGGAGGGGCTCTATCGCTGTGTCGTCGAGTCAACGGACAGGGCTGGCAACAGGGCGCGTGGAGAGATCAGGGGAATTTCGCTGACGCGCCGATATGAGGTTGCCGATGTGACGGTTTCCGAAGAGTACTTTTCTTTTCACCGGGAGAAGATAATCCGGTTCTTCCCGCGGCTCTCGAACACAGCCGGTCTGATGCGGTGGAGACTGGTGATTGAGGATGATTGGGATGATGCGGTGAAAGAGTTCACCGGCACAACGGAACTGCCGAAAGTAATCAGCTGGGATGTCATCGACGCCGACGGGGACAAACTCTCCGATGGAAGCTACTCGTTTTACCTCACTGCTGAATTCATCAATGGCAATATGCCCACATCCTTCCGGAAGGAGCTGATTGTTGACAGCGAGCCTCCTCAGTTGTCGTTGGATTACGCTCCCCGATCCTTTTCTCCCGACGGCGACGGGAAGAATGATATGTTGACACTCTACCCATCGATTCAGGACATGTCGGGTGTGCGTGAATGGCATCTGTCGATCTACACTCCCTGGGGTACCATTTTCAAGATCTTTCACGGGAAGGGAATCCCCGCCGAGGAGATAAAGTGGGACGGCAGGAATCATGAGAACAAGCTCGTTGAGTCGGCGGTTGAATATTATCTGGAATTGATGGCCATTGATCGGGCAGGCAATATCTCGAAGACGAAACGGCTGCCGCTCCCTATCGATATTCTCGTCATGGAGGCTGCGGGTGCATTGCGCATTCGAGTGAGCAATATCGAATTTGCCTTCAACAGCGATAAGCTTCGGGGACAGGCATTTCAGGTTCTTGACCGGGTTGTTGAAGTTCTCAAGAGATACCGGAGCTATCATGTCAAGATTGAGGGGCACACCGATGATGTCGGTGAAGATCAATTCAACCTGGATCTGTCCGAGCGGAGAGCGAAAGCGGTCATGGATTACCTCGTCGATTGCGGTGTCGATCCGGAGCGCCTTACTTTTCAGGGAATGGGGGAAACGGAGCCCTATCTGCCGAACAGCTCTGAAGAGAATCGCGTTCGGAACCGGCGGGTTGAATTTATTCTCATGAGGAGCGATGAGAGAGAATCCCCGTAGTATGCATATTGTGTTCAGCGATCTCGACGGGACCCTGCTTGATCACCACACCTACAGCCATGAGGGATCGCGCAGAGGAATCGAGCTCCTCAGAGAGCGGCGCATTCCCCTCGTTCTCGTCTCGAGCAAAACCGTTCGTGAGATGGAGCATATTCATCGTGAGCTGCGGCTCGATGCGCCCCTGATATTTGAAAATGGCGGTGGCATTGCACTCCCGGCGGAGCAGTCACCTGCTGGGACGACCTTTGCGATTGAGTACATCGGTGCCCGGGCGGATCAGCTCCGGCAAAGCCTTGACCTGCTCGGGGAATGCATCGATCGGCCCATCAGAACGCTCCCCGATATGACCGTTGACGAGATAATCGAGCGGACAGGGCTTGCCCGTGATGATGCACTCCTCGCACGGGATCGGGCAACCTCCATACCGTTTGTCATCCTTTCAGGAGAGGATCTCGATCGTGATGCGGTGAAGCGGATCAACGGGGAGCTTGAAGCACATGACCTCGCTCTTACGAAGGGAGGGCGATTTTATCATCTCTGTTCGAGGAATGCAAACAAGGGGAGCGCTGTGCCGAGAATAGTGCAGTACTATCGCCGAACCGGGCAGGTTGAGCGGATTGTATCGGTGGGAATAGGCGATAGCGAGAATGATATTTCCCTGCTGAAAGCTGTTGACAGAGCTTTCCTCGTGAAGCGGGGGGATGGGACATCGCTTGCCGTTGATTTCGAGGTGCACAGGACAGAGGGGATCGGCCCGGAGGGATTTACCGAGGCGATAGAATCGGTATTCGGAGAGCTCAGTCGCTAATCTCCACATGCTCCTCGATATATTTATCGAATTCTGCTCTGTTCATTTTCTGCTGATAGAGTGGCCACAGGCTCTCCTTTAATTCCTCCATGGTGGTGAATTTTGCGCCATCGATCTTGTATGCCATTGCTCGGGACCTCCGAAGTGTCAAACCGTTTCAGGAAGTGAACACATAAGTGTGTGCGGTGGCAGAAAACAGCTCTGCATTATGGAACTCCTCTTCGCCGGTACCCATGATCGGCGTTCGGTTTCTTTTGTCCATAATATTTTTTGCTGGACGATATCGGTGCCATCGTTCATCCTGAGTCTCCGGAGTTTCGGCGGGAGAAGAAACAGACAACCGTTCACTGATAACTGCAATTGAGGGACGCATGAAGATCGTTGAGGTTTTTGTCGATGCGATTGGATATCTCATACTCAGGGTGAAGGATCTCATCCGCCTTATCGTGGATCTGGTGATTGAGATGCTCCGCCATCTGTATGAGAAATTTTATGAGGTAAATTTCGCTGAAAAGGTGATTTTTCTGAATATCATACCCGCCTTTTTAGCGATTATCCTGCCGGTTGCGAGATTTTATATCTTCGATATCTATTTTTACATTAACAATCCTCTCGCCGTGTACATGATCGGGATTGTGATTATAATGTTTGGCTCTCTCTACTTTCCGGGCCTGTTCGTATTCATCGCTCGTTTGTTGATAAACGGCTATTATCTCTTCTGGATCATATATCTCCCCCTGGCGGGCGAGCTGACAAAGGCGCATCCCCATGAGATCACCTTCGGGTACTACCTTAACATAGCGGTGCCTTTTATCTATTTTGTTTTTTCGGCAGTGAGTTATTTTCTGTTCAATGAGCGATAGGCGGGCAGGGTGGATTAATTCTCGAGCTTGTCAATGTCGGGAAGGGCGAATACGTTAATACCCTCTTCTCTGAGCTCGGAGACCTCCTCATGGGTCGATTCCCCGTAGATGTTCTTCTCCTCTTCGAGGCCATAGTACATGGCCCGTGACACCTCGGAAAAATCCTTTCCGACGTTTTCAAAGTTCTCCTTCACATACGTCTCAAAAGCTCGCAAAACCTCGAAGATGTTCGGGACTGCCTTTGACTTCAACTCGGGTTGAGAAGGTTTTGCTTGAATTGAGCATCCGGTGTAGAGTCTCTTTATCGAAGTTGAATCGCAGATTGGGCAGGTGATGAGCCCATTTCTCAACTGTTCGTCAAATGAGCTATAATCCTTGAAGATACCTTCGAATCGGTGTCCTGCTGTGCACTCGAGGTCGAATGAAATCATCGCTTCTCACCTCCCCGTACGGGAAACCCCTCTCTTCTCGAGAAGATTTTCAATTCACGTTCCTGTACAAATATATACCGGATCCGTCGAGAAAATGCAAGTAATAATGCGTTTAATTATCTGCGCGGAATCAATTTTCGATTGAGCCCCGTGTCTCGGTCTCGATACGTAAACAATTGCGGCCGTATGCGTTATCAGCCGTTTCTCACGGCAGCTTCGCGAGGCTCCCGTCGAGCTTCTGTAAGAGCTCCTTGAGCTCATCCCTTTTTTCTCTCTCTTTTTCGGTGATGGATTCGGGGGCCTTCTTCAAGAAGTTTTCATTGGCGAGCTTCTTCTCCACCCGGTCGAGATCGGAGGTCGTTTTTATTATCTCCTTCTCCAGGCGTGCTCGTTCCTTCTCGATGTCGATGACGCCCTCGAGGGGAACGAGTATCTCAAGGTCCTTCAGGACGGCTGAAGCATCCGTTTTCGCCGGCGTATAGTCGGGATCGATGGTTATCTGATCGACTTTGGCGAGCGCTCTGATGTTTTCCATTTCCCGTTCAATCAGTGACCGCAGTGCCTGATTCCCGGTTTTGAAAACGGCGTGTGCCTTTTTGTTGGGAGGGATGTTCATCTCCCCTCTGATGTTTCTTATCTTGTAGACTATCTCTTTGAAGAACTCCGTTTCGCTCGCCGCTTCGGGGAAGGAGAACCGCCTGTCAGGCTCCGGCCATGATGAGCCTATCAGCCGCTCGGGTGCTCCCATCGAGATGATGCTCCATATCTCCTCGGTTATGAAGGGCATAAAGGGGTGCAGCAGTTTCAGCGATTGTTTGAGCACATGATAGAGGACGTTCTTTGCGCAGCGAACTGAGTTTTCCTTCGTTTCATCCTTCGCGTACAATCGCTGTTTGCTGAGTTCGAGATACCAGTCACAGAACTCATGCCAGAGGAATTCGTAGATCCCGTGAGCCGCTTCGTTGAAACGGTACTCCTGCAGGGAGACGGTTATCTCGCCGATGACCTGATTCAGCCGGTGCAGAATCCATTGATCGGCCTGCTCGAGGTCATCGGAGATGATCTCGCCGGGAGCAAAGGAAGGACCCAGGTTGAGGATGATAAATCTCGAAGCGTTCCATATCTTGTTGCAGAAGGATCGATAACCGACAATTCGTTTCTCGGAAAGGATGATATCCCTTCCCTGTGCGGCGAGACTTGCCAGGGTGAACCTGAACGCATCGGTTCCGTAGCTGTCCATAACGAGCAGGGGGTCGACAACATTTCCCCGGGATTTGCTCATCTTCTGTCCCGCTTCATCCCGCACCAGCGCATGTATGTAAACGTCCCTGAAGGGGATATCCTTCATAAATTTAAGCCCCATCATGATCATTCTGGCAACCCAGAAGAAGATGATGTCGAAACCGGTGACGAGCACGCTGGTCGGATAGTACTTCTTGAGCGTATCGGTTATATCGGGCCATCCCATCGTCGAGAAGGGCCAGAGCGCCGAGGAAAACCAGGTATCGAGCACGTCCTCATCCTGTCGAATGGCCGCCGAGCCACACGATTCGCATTTGACAGGGTCCTCCATCGAAACGGTGATGTGATTGCAGTCATCGCAGAAGAAGGCAGGTATGCGGTGTCCCCACCAGAGCTGTCTCGAAATACACCAGTCTCTGATATTGTACATCCAGTCGAAATAGGTTTTTTCCCAGTTTTCCGGGACGAATCTGATTCTCTTCTCCTTGACTGCTTTGATCGCCTCGTCGGCGATCGGTTGAATCCTGACGAACCACTGCTTCGACAGATACGGTTCGATAATGGTATGACAGCGGTAGCAGTGTCCGACGGAGTGATCGTGATCTTCGATTTTTACCAGCAGGTCCTGTGCGGCGAGATCCTCGATGATGCGCTCACGGGCGTCGAAACGGGACATCCCTTGGTATGCGCCGCCATTCTCATTGACGTATCCCCGCTCATCGAGAATGATAATCTCTTCGAGGTTGTGTCGCTTCCCCATTTCGAAGTCGTTGGGGTCGTGCGCGGGGGTGACCTTGACGAGTCCCGTGGCGAATTCCTTATCGACAAAGCTGTCAGCAAATACCGGTATCTCCCGGTTCATAAGCGGCAGGATTACTTTCCTGCCGATCAGGCTCCGGTACCGATCGTCATCGGGATTGACCGCGATGCCGGTGTCTCCCAGCATCGTCTCGGGTCTGGTTGTTGCGACGGTGATGAATGCGTTGTTGTTCGCAATGGGATACTTGATATAGTACAGCTTCCCGTTGATATCCCGATATTCGGTCTCGATATCGGAAAGGGCTGTTTCGCAGCGGGGGCACCAGTTGATAATGCGGTACCCCTGATAGATGAGCCCCTCCTGATAGAGGGAGACGAATACTTTTCGGACGGCCCGGGAGAGCCCCTCATCCAGGGTAAAGCGCTCCCGCTCCCAGTCGAGGGAGCAGCCCAGTCTTCGGAGCTGACTCTGTATCTGTCCACCGGAGTGTTCTTTCCACTCCCAGACGCGTTTCACAAAGCCTTCCCGCCCGATATCGCTCTTCGTTTTCCCCTCCTCCTGCAGGAGCCGCTCGACTACATTCTGGGTGGCTATTCCGGCATGATCCATGCCGGGCATCCAGAGCGCCGATTTATTCAGCATCCGCTGCCAGCGGATGAGGATGTCCTGCAGGGTATTGTTGAGCGCATGTCCCATGTGGAGATTTCCGGTGACGTTTGGCGGGGGGATGACGATTGAATAGGGCTCCTTATTGTCGTGCTCGACAGCGTGAAAGAGCCCCTCTTCCTCCCAGATTGCGTACCATTTCTTCTCCACCGTGGCGGGATTGTAAGTCGACGGGATATCCATACTTGAGCCATTTATTATCGGAGTGGGCGCGTGTCAATTAATTTTTAGAGAGGGAGGGGCGGGGAGGGTGATGATGACCGGCGCTATTTTTTCTTTTCCCGCTGTTTGAAGAATCCTTCGAAGAGGTTCTTATCGAGCTTGATCAGTCGATTTCGAATCTCGGCAATGCTCTCGAAGTCGTAGTTCTGTTCCTCGAAGTAGTCGAGCATCCACAGGTACTTGTTGATCAGGCGGGGCACGATATTGGTGCTCTCACGGTGCTCGCTGCTCATTGTCTGATAGCTCTTCTCCATCGTGTATATCTCTCTCTTGATGGACTCAACCTGCTGAGAATTGAGCTGCCGCTTGACATAGAAGAGATCCTCGAGATATCCGAAAATGGGGATCCATTCACGGACATCCGGACATCCCATCTTCCTTTCGTGTACGATCTCTATGAGCCTGTTCATCGGTTTTGAGTGTAACAGATCGAGTTCAATTTCAGAGGGATTCAACAGGAAGGCTTCCCGGAAATAGAGCAGGCTCCGCGGGATTTCATTATGCTGAAAGTATGCCTCGCCGAGAAGAGCGAGCAGTTTCGCGCTGGTCTTGTATGAGATACGGGCATACTCGAAGGTTTCGATAGCTTTTCCGTATTCACCGATTTTCAGGAAACAGATGCCGAGGTTGAGCAGGAGGTCAAAGTTATCGGCAGTGCTCTCCTGCTGCTGGAAGGCAATTTTGTAGTGTTCGGATGCAGCGTAGAAGACATATTTCTGGGCGGCCCTGTAGGCAGATGAGTCGCTGAGATGTTTTTCCACGGCATATCGTTGAAACTCGCTCCACTGCCGCATCAGGTAGTCCGCTTTTTTCTTTCCCTTAATGTACGTTTCGATTTCTTCTTTCCGGTTGTTCCAGAACTTGGCCGTTCGATATCCCTCGGTTAAACCCGGATAGTCGGGGTTGATGTTCATCAGTTCATCGATAATATGTGCCGCTTCACTGAAATCTCCGTCTTCTATGAGCTGATAGGCTTCGTTGATGCGAGGGAGAAGCGGATCATCCGAGAAGGTCAGCTGTCCGTCGTGATCCATGTTATAGCTCTATATACCTGCCCCAGTCTTTGAGGGTATTGTTATGGGTAAATATTATAATCTGTCGGAAGCGCGAAATGTCATTCAGCAGTGTTCTCAGTGTTTCCGTCCTGACATCATCCATGTAAATAAAGGGATCGTCAATAATAAGCGGAAAGGGGATATCCAGGTCAATCAGAAAATCGGTCAGGGCAATCTTAATCGCCAGAACCAGGAGATGGGTCAGTGACGGATTGACCTGTTCTCCGGCATTCTGATTCTGAAGAATTCCCCGGATGTGATCCTGATCAATCGTTGAGCGATGTTGATTGTTCGTTATGATATTGAATTTATCGAGAGCGGTTTTGATGAGCTTCTCGAGCTGCTTTTTCTCTCTTTTTGCAATGGCTTCAGAGCAAATTGACAAAATGTAGTTCATGGAATCGGTGTGCATCTGTATCTCGTTGAGCTTGCTGTTTATGGTGTTTCTTTTTTCTAACAGGTGCCGTTTTTCTTCACTGGTATCGTTATGCTGTTGTATCTCATCGGTAATCTGTTCCAGGATATTCTCTTTGTTTTTAACTGTTTCCTTCAGGATTTGTATATTCCTGTTAATGCTGAGTATGGTGTTGTTCACGGTTGTCTGGTCTCTTTCGGTTGTGCTCATGTCAATGGATTGCATATCGGCATGTATGCTCTTCTGTAATGCTGCTTGACTGCTCTCCAACTCCGCAAGCTCTTTTTTGAGCGACCGGAGCTGTGTTCCGTCGATGAACTCATCTTTCAATTTAAAGAGTTCGAGCTGCTTCTCCGTGTACTCGCTGAATTCCTCGAAGTACTGGAGAAGGAACTCGTAGAGTGATTCCAGTCTGAAATCGTCGAAGGATATGTTGTTTTCCTCAAGTATTCGCTTGAGGGTGTTCTCGATATTTTTCTTATCCTCACGATGCTTTTCCAGTTCCTTGCTTTTGCGGCTCAGGAGGTGGATCAGGGTCAGTATCAGCGTGCTCAGGAGCGAGAGGGCCAGCAATCCAATTATGAATATGTGCTGCTCCTTTTTGGACAGCTTTATGAAGAGATCGTTAATGGAGAGAAGAATGGCAATTGCTGATGAGAGGAATATTGATATCACGAGGTTCTTCAGCTTCCTCCGCTTGCTCTGTATGGCGGTGGAGCAGATCTCAATGGTATCGTTTATATCCCGTATCTCGCGATAGCAGCGGTGTATCTTTTTGAGATTTTGACGTTTCGTTTCGCTGAAGTTTCTGAACTGGGGGAAGGATTCCTCTATCTCCTTCTGCAGTTTGTGTACCTCTTCCCTTTTCCGGTTTTCGGACTGGATGGCATTTGCAATGGTCTCTATCTGATTCCGGAGCTCTTCACTCTCCTTCAGGTTATTGAGGATCTTCGTCAGGGTATTTTTACGATCCCGAAGCTGTTCGAGTTCCTGCCTGTTCTCCTCAATCTGATGCTCAATTATTTCTTTCTCCCGCTTTAATTTATCATATTTTGAATTCTGGATATCGATGATCTGTATCTTCTTTTCAAATTCCCTGGCCTCATGTTCCGATCGGAGTATTGTGCTGAATATATCGTTGGATTGCTTGCTGATATTGTCGCGATTAAACACCCCCTTCATTTCTCTGCTCAGTGCATAGAACCCGGATTGGTCATCGAGGAAGAGGTATTTCACTGATTCGTAATTGAGGGTCCCGTCCCGGTGTATATCGATTGGCGCCGGCAGGAAGGAGAGGGTCAGAATCGACCTGAAGTCCCTGTCATAAAACAATCCTGCCAGCTCGTCCCCATTGCGTGCGGTGAGTTCCGCGAGGATCTTCTCCCTGCTCTCCTTTGAGTCTCTCCATTGATTCCGATTGAAGATCTCTGTTTCACTGGTGCCCTGCAGCATTTTAATCGTATAATAGTTGTCGCCACTCCGGGTAAATTGGAATCTGCTCCTGGAATTGGTCAGGGTAATTTCGAGGTAGAGATTCTCCCATATCTGCTTTTCGAGGAGCGGCTTTTCGTTGATGAGCTCCCAGATAACCTCAAGCATGGCGCGGGCGAGAAGGCTCTTCCCCGAGTTGTTTCTCCCGTGGATGATGGTGAGGCAATTATCCAGGTCTATTTTCTTATTTTCGAAAAGGCCTGGTTTCGATGCTATGCACTGGTTTATATGCATAGCCACTCCTCCGGGATATAGGTGCCCGCTCTGATAATGCTATTGATGATAAAGGAGAGATTATTCGTGTTGATGGTTGCTGGGATATTCCCCTCATCGATTTTTTCCTTCAGTATTGAAAAGAACTCTCCGCGAAGCGAATCTTCATCCTTGTATTCCTCGATAAGAACTTCAATCCGGGGAATGGAGCGATCGTCAATGATAAGCTTGAGATAATTGTTCCGGTAGATTTGCAATTCGTTATAATCGAGGGAGAAGTTCCGTTCTCCGGTAAGCGTGAGCACGAGTATGTCCTTCGGTGAGCGGTTTTTGATGAGCTGCTCAATGATGTGGCTGTCATCCTTGTGCTTGTCGCATTCTATCCGAAGGTCGTTAATCGTTGTGGTGTTCACGTTGAGTCGTTTGAGCTGATAGAGCTCGTTGTCTTTGATGGTGAGCGACAGCACGTACCTGTCGCCGGTTTCATCTCTCCCGGTTGCCTCGGGAGTTCCCGGATATGCGCCGATGAGCTTGTTGAGATACTTGATGAGCTTGAAGTGATGATTGTGCCCGAGCGCGTAAAAGTTGAACTGCAATCGCTTTATGTCGCCGCTGGTAAGAACGGGGACGGCATCCCGGGTGCCCTCCTCTGAATTAAAATGGAGATGGAAGAGGCCGAGATGAAATCCTTCCTCGCCGGCTCGCGTGATGCCGTCGAGGGTGCTATCGGATTGTGCCGGCATTCCGTAAAGGTGTATCGTCTCATCGTCACGTGAAAGGGTATAGGGGATGGTGCAGTTCGACTCGGTAAAAATATGTGAAATATTGAGATTGTAAAAGTATGAGGGGAGCTTCCCCCTTTCATCGAGATCGGCTTCACCGGGCGTGAATACGATGTCGATACCGTTTTTCCTGAGATTGCCAAATATCTGTGAAATGATATCCAGAGTCTCCCTCGTTACGGTTTTCGATTCAATGAGATCACCGGCAATGAGGAGGAGATGATGATTCCGTGCGAGAGCGGCGATTTTCTTGAAGGTGGCAAGGCGCAATACATCGGGTATGGGAACACTATTTGTAATGCCGAGATGCAGGTCTGATGTTAACAGTATTTTCATTATGGTGTTTGCCCGGTTCTCATGTGCTCTCATGCGGCCAGTGCCCGGTGTGTTCTTTTACTCCGCTGATCTCCCATGATTTTTCGGCCGCCGTGATGGGATAGCACTTTTATGACACGTGATTTGAGTACAATATACCAATTGCGATAGTTACACTTCTAATAATTATTTCCCGTAACGAGAATTTCTTGTGTGGTTGGAATCCACACAAGCATGCTCCGGGCATGAGAGCCGAAATGGTCGTGCCATACAGGCCCCCACTTCTATTTTCGATTATTTTTTGTCAATTCTTGAACATCTTGTTCGTGTATTTCGATTGCAACACGGTCCGGGAATTATCACCGGTGAATTCACCTTATTTCTGAACAATATATCCCTTACAGAAGAGATGCCTCTTATTGAGCATCGATTGTGATCCTGTATCGTGCTGTCTGTGTCAGGGCGCTGCAGTAATAAATTCTCTTCAAAGGCCGGTCTGTTGTCACGAGTGGTAAAACTGATCATCGCTGATAAGTTGAAGCATGAATGTGGAGGTCGTGTCATTGAGAAGCTGACAGCTCTTTTCGAGTTTACGGAGCGTCGAATAAAGATTCTGTGTTTTGGCATGAAATCTCTCTGAGAGGCGGAGGAGTTTTTCGAAATCCTGAGCCATGTGCGTTTCGCTTTTTTTGAGAAGCGCCTCGCGTTCACGGCACGTATCGATGAGCTCGCTGAATTGCTCTCGTTCATCGTCGTTAAGGGTATTGATGATGTCTTCAACAGATTTCATAACTTCCTCGTTCACGGCCCTGTTGTCCATGCGATGGCGCTTGTCTCTTTGAAGAGACGGTTTTGCCATTCGCAAAGGGTGCTTCGCCCTTCGTATCAACTGGCAGGGATCAAAGCAAGAACAGTGCATAGTTCAATGGCAAATTATTGTTGTCAAATTATTATTTACAACACATCTGTTTTTTTGGTATACTTAAGCGGGAGGAACACAGGGAATCATTTCTGGATGGTGACGGTGCGGCTTTGTTTATTTGATTCGCAGGAGCGCTTTCGTTCTTCAGAGGAAGAGCGCGGTAGAGCTCCCTCCCGGGGAGTCGGGGTGAAGAGGATATGGGACGCATTTTTATAATTATCGGTATTGTTATCGTGGTGATAGGTCTCCTTCTCCAGTACGGGAACAAGATACCAATCGGGGAATTGCCCGGTGATTTTGTCATCAGGAGAGAGAATATCACCATTTATTTTCCCCTGACAACGGGTATCATCCTGAGCATAATTGTAACGGTTATTATTAATGTGATATTTCGCTTTTTTAAGTGACTCGCGGTACAGTGGGTAATGCGGTGTCTTCGCTGCATGTATTGTCCTGAAGACGCATGAGTGAGTAAAAGAAATTCCCCAGAGGAGGGATTATTCTGTGTTTTAGGCGTGTCAGTGCCGCAATAACCGTTTTAATCAGCAGCATGACTGAGGAGAGAAAGAATTAATAATAGTACTTGACGTGTTAGCGGTTCTTCTGTTCGGTGTAACATTCGAGCAGTATACGTTCCCCCGGTCACGGGATTAACGATGAGACTGGTACAATACGGTTATGGACATGAAGGATAAAGGTGTACGTGATAAAAAAGAGGATAAAACGAGAGAGCAGGACCTGCGCTTTCATTACTTCAGGACATTTGGCCGAATTGCCTTCATACTCTTTATAGGGTTCTCCGTCTACTTTTTCATTTCAACGCTGGTAATCGTCTTCCTGACAAAGCCGGTGAAGGAGGTGAAGGTCCCGTATGTGGTGGGGAAACAGTTTGTCGAGGTGTACAACAGTTTAGTCAGACAGGGGCTCAAGCCGGAGATACGATTTCTCGACGTGTATGATCTCGAAAATGGAGTTGTGCTCAATCAGTACCCGGAGGGGGGCGTTATCGTATCTGAGGGTGATCTGATAAAGCTCATGGTCAGCCGGAGCAGCCTGTTCATCGATGTCCCGAACCTGGTCGGCGTTGAGCTCCCCTTTGCGATTAACAAGCTGAAGAACCTCCATATGCATAAGCGGGCGATTTCAATAGGGGCCGGGATAATATCATACATCCCCTCCGAAAAGAACGCCGACAATATTGTCATCGATCAGAATCCGAAACCGGGCGAGAGGATAACGCCTGACCGGAAAGTAAATCTTCTCGTCTCCGCGGGTAAAATTGATGCAGACGATACCATGGTCGATGTTGTCAGCCAATCGATCGATCTCTGTTTTGATCTCTTCCTCGCAAAAGGCCTTGTCATCGTTGAGGAGATCGTTCCGGTTCCCGACAGAGCGAAGAGTGGCATTGTTCTCTCGCAGAGCCCATCGAAGGGTGCGAACGTGAAGAAGGGGGATGCTGTTCGTCTCAGGATCGGCTACTACCCGCTCCGAGAACACCCCTATAGAGCATATGAAAAGATACACTATGTAATACCCGCCGAGGAGAAGAGCGGGCTTTATGAGGCGACTGTCGATGATGACAGCTCCAGGCGGTTGCGTTTTTCTCGACAGATGAACGGGGGGGGCAGGATGGAGTTCATCTTTCATCGCACGGGAAATGCAAAGGTGAGCATTCTCTGCGACAAGCGGGTCATCGATATTATAAAAATTGAAGTTGATGAATTTGAATAAAACGGTATTAATTTCACCATCGATCATTGCCGCGGATCTCTCAATACTGGGAAGCATCGTGGGTGAGTTCGACCCTGCGATTGTCAATCTGCTGCATATGGATGTCATGGATGGTGTCTATGTTCCCAACCTGACCATCGGTTCGGGGTATATAGAGAATCTCAAACGCCATACGAGCATCCCCCTTGACATCCACCTGATGATTGAAAAACCCGAGAACACCATCGAGCGGTATAGCGCAGTTGCTCCCTGGTCGCTGACCATTCACTATGAGAGCACACGGTTTCCCGCGCGTCTCCTGAAAGAGATTCGGGAACAGGGTATCCGGGCGGGCATCTCAATCAATCCTGCGACTCCTGTCGAGATGATCTACGATCTGCTCCCCTACATCGATGTTGTTCTCATCATGTCGGTTGATCCGGGTTTTTATGGGCAGTCATTCATGGAGATATCGGTGAATCGCATACGCAAACTCCATACCCGTATTATCGAAGAGGGATGGGGAGACCGGATTGTCATTGAGGTTGACGGGGGAATAACGGAAGATAATATCGGGCAGGTTGCCGAAGCCGGTGCACGGATTTTCGTGGCGGGAAGTGCGACATTCAGGAAGGGCACGGTTAATGAGAATGTCACGCGTCTCAAAGAGAAAGCTCTGGCAGCGCTCGCGTAGAGAAATATATATATGGCGTCACTGCAAAAGTAAATTATAAAAAATTTAGTTTTCGCAGGATATCCATTTATCTATTGACAAATGAATATCTTTTTTGTATAATTTTATACTTAATCAAATAAGGAGGTAAACAGTTCGTGGCGGTAAGGATTCGATTACAGAGAGTAGGCAAGAAGAAGAAACCATATTACCGGATTGTTGCTGTTGACAGCAGGAAGAAACGGGATGGTGCGGTCATTGAGAACCTGGGGCAGTATCAGCCAATAGCTGAGAGAGAACAATTTCGGATTGATGAGGAGAAGCTTGTCGACTGGTTGAATAAAGGAGCGCAACCAACGGAAACCATAGAGAGTCTTTTGAAGAAAGCTGGGATTTGGCAAAAACTTAAGAGTGCTAAATAATTCCTCGGGAGGCGAAAATGAATTACAAGGATCTAGTGGAGTATATGGTAAAATCTCTCGTTGACCATCCTGACCAGGTAGAGATCAGGGAAATTGAGGGTGAGAAATCGACGATACTGGAGTTGAAGGTCACCAAAGAGGACATTGGAAAGGTTATCGGGAAACATGGAAGGATTGCAAGAGCTATCAGGACGATTATAAATGCCTCTGCAACAAAATCGGGGAAAAGGGTTGTTTTGGAAATTCTTGATTGAGAATTAATGACACATTTATTAGAATTGGGAAAATTATTGGCGCCCATGGTTTGCATGGGCGCCTGAAAATTATAGCCATTACCGATATTGAGGAGCGATTTGCCGTTGGGAATTGGATTTATTTGAAAGAGGGCGATGACTACAGGAAATATCAGGTTGTCGATTTTGTGCTGCAGAGAGATCGACGGTGTATCCTGAACCTGAAAGAGATTTCTGACCGGGATGAAGCTCTCTCTTTCAAGGGAATCGATATTTTTATTCAGAGGGATGAAGCAGAGAGAACCAGGCATTTACTTGAAGAGGAAGCGTATTACTATTATGATATTATCGGGTGCAGCGTTTTTCGTGAGGGTGAGCTCTTCGGCGAGGTGATAGATATTCTTGAAGCAGGTGCAGGTGAGATTCTGATCATCAGAGACGCTGCAGGGAACGTTCACCGGATTCCCTTCGTTCAGTCAATGGTTGACACCAGTGAAATCGCGCTGAGAAGGATTGATATTTATCCGATTGAAGGACTGATTGAGTGAAATCTTTGCTGGCGTTTTATCCGAAATGCCCGCTGGAAGCGTATTCGTGCTTCAGGTGCCATCGTTTACGATAATAACGCTCTTCCCGGAATTCTTCACCAGTCCGCTCCGATGCGGGCTCCTCGGGAAGGCGGTAGCAGCGGGTATTGTCGATATTGACATCGTCGACCTGAGGACATTCAGTGATGATGCGTACGGCCGCTGCGATGATGCTCCCTATGGCGGAGGGAGCGGCATGGTTCTGAAGCCTGAGCCGCTCTTTAAGGCAATTGATGCGTGTCGTCGCAGAGATACCGTTGTGATATCAACGGCGCCGGGGGGAAAACGGTTACATCAGAATCTGGTAAAGGAGCTTTCCGGAGAAGAGGAGCTCTGTATCATCTGCGGCAACTATGAGGGTATCGATCAGCGGGTTATAGACCGATATGTGGACCTCGAAGTCTCTGTGGGGGACTATGTCCTGTCAGGGGGAGAATTCGCAGCCCTGATTATCGTTGACGCGATCACGAGATACGTTCCGGGGTTCATGTCGAACTGTCGTTCGCTCGACGAGGAGAGTTTTGAAGATGATCTGCTTGAGTACCCACAGTATACCAGGCCCATCGAGATCGACGGCTTGCGGGTCCCTGAAGTTCTCATGAGCGGCAATCATGAACGGATCAGGTTATGGCGTTTGCGGAAGAGCGTTGAGAAAACCAGAAGAGAGCGGCCCGATCTCTATCGGAAACATTTATTCAGAAGGATGAGAGGAGAAGAGACATGAATATCATCGAAACGATAAAAAAGGAGATAGTCCCTGTTCAGAGAGATCTCAACTTCGAGGTTGGCGATACGGTCAAGGTTCATTATAAGATAGTTGAGGGGAATCGGGAGAGGATTCAGGTATTTGAAGGTGTCGTTATCGCCATTGGTAATAAGAGTGTCGGCAGAACCTTTACCGTACGGAGAATATCCTACGATATCGGTGTTGAGAGAATATTCCCCTTCTATTCTTCCCGGATAGAGAAAGTAGAGGTGGTGCGTAAGGGGAAGAAACGGAGATCCAAGCTCTATTTTCTCAGACAGCGGACGGGAAAATCGGTGAAGTTGAAGGAACGGAGATTCAAGACCAAGGCGGCGGGTGCCGCTCCCATGCAGGAAACTGACAAACAACCGCTGCCGGATGGCGGCACCAAGAGTGAAGCTGAGGAAGGTCGTGCTGAAGAGAAAACTTGAACCGCCCCGATAAACAGATCATACCCTCCTTTCTGCTCGAGCGGGAACTCCTTGCGAGAGGATACCGGCGTATTGCGGGGATTGATGAAGCGGGAAGGGGCGCGCTCGCCGGTCCTCTGGCAGTCGGGATGGTTGCCTATAACAGTGGGTTCTTCTCAGGCGTTTTCCCCGAAGCCCTGTGTGAGATAAAAGATTCCAAACAGCTGCTCCCGAAAAAACGATCTGACCTTCGGCATGTTGTCGAGGCGTATTCGGAAGAGGCGCTGGTCTCGATGATATCGCATACCCTTATTGACCGGTTGAATCCGAACCGTGCAACGGAGTATGCCATCAGAGAGCTCGTTGAGCGTTCGGCAGCTCCTCCTGATGTGATTCTCCTGGATGGCAACTATTCGTTTGATGTTGGTGTTCCCTGCGTTTCCGTCATACGCGGGGATCAGCGGTCGATATCCATCGCATCGGCGTCAATCATCTCCAAGGTTGCGCGTGATGCGCTCATGGAAGATTATGGTGATGAATTTCCCGCCTATGGATTCAGGAAGAATAAGGGGTATGGAACGAGAACGCACCGGGAGGCGCTCGTTCAGTTCGGCCCCTCGCCGATTCATCGGTGGAGCTATGAGCCCCTGAAGAGCAGTGAGATGCGTGGCGATGAAGATCGATAGGGAGAACACTATACGGATAAGCGGCCGGATCCCCTCTTCCAGTGCCCTGAAGAATCTGAAGATGGGCGCGAAGATTGCAGGGAGAATAATTGAGCGGGTCGGGGACCGGGAGGCGGTTCTCGATATGGGTGGCGTGCGAATTCGTGCTGAATTTCTCAGGGGCGTTCCATCGAACAAGCGAATACCGCTTATCTTCAGGGGGAGGGATGGCGGTACCCTTATATTTCAAATTGCCGGGGAACGCTCATCGAAGCTGGATGAGATCTTTGCCTATTCCCTCTTCGAGCGGAATACGCTCGGCACGGGCGAGATCATGGCAATACGGAAATACATACAGGAGGGACCGGGAGGAATCTTCGCGCTCAACCGGTTTATCCTGCGGCTCCGTGCCGGGGTGCAGTTGCGAGAGGGGCTGTTCGCGGAAGTGCTCAATAAACTCCTCACGGCCGGCGTGTCAAAGGATGATCTCCTTTTTTTGTCTTATCTTCTGCTCGCTTCCCGTGGTCTGAAAAGCAGTGTAATCGAAATACTTTCCGTGCTCGCGGGGGGAGAATCGGCGATTCAGCTTATCAGGCGATTTCGTGACGAGAAGACGCTCAGGGATTATAGCGAGAAATTCTCCGAGAAGCTTAAGGCGCTCTTGAAGACGGAGCAGGGAGTTGAGTTATTCAAGGATCTTCTGTCGGTTTTTATGAGTCGAGAGGACTCTCCGTATCGGGAGTTTCAGATGCCCTTCTGGAATGAGGATCGCTTCGAGAGTATTACCGGCATTGTCACTCCCGGAGGTATGGTGCTCACGCTGGAGCTTTCGCAACTCGGGGTGCTTGATATTATCATACGAGAGCACGGCTCATCCCTTCATATTAATCTCTTCTGTGAACGTGAGGAGACGCTGCATGAGCTTGAACATACTGTCGATGAATTGCGAACGAAGCTCAAAAGTGTTCATAAAGGGGCGGTGAACATCGGTTTCTTTCTGACGGGCGATGCAATGAAAAAAATAATTGAAATTAATTCTTCATTGCTGTCAAATAGCATACTCGATTTCAAGGCCTGAAATGCAGAGAGAAGAAAAAGCGGTTGCCGTAGGCTATTCAGGGAAGGGAGAAGCGCCAAAAATCCTTGCCGTTGCGCGGGGGATGCTCGTCGGGCGGTTGTTGGAGATTGCGGAGGAGCATGATATTACCATTTACCGCAATTCGGATCTTGCCGAGGTGCTCGCGGCGCTTGAGGTGGGGAGCGAAATACCGGAAGAGCTCTTCAACGCTGTTGCTGAGGTTTTAGCATACTGTTATGCGGTAAATGAACGATTTAAGGAAAAGATAGAGCAACTGGATACGTAAATCATGTCCGAAATGAGAAAAATATATGTTGATGATTTAAAGCCCGGCATGCGCTTCGACAAGCCGCTGTATATAGACAACAACAACATGCTCGTTGGCGCAAATGTCTCCATAAAAGAATCCGATATCAAAAAACTGATGAAGTGGGGAATTGTTGAGCTGGAGACAGCGGGCAAGGTTATCTCATCAGTGACCGAAATCCAGCTTGCCGAGAAGATCTCCTCCACCCTAAAAGAGGATGCGGATAAGATAATTAAAGAGTACAATCAGCTCCTGAAGAAACGGAAGGATCTCATTGAGATCCACAAAAATGCGTGCAGTGCGGTTGAAAAGATATATGGAGCCATAAGGCGGGGTGAGGAATTTGCCATCGATACGCTTGAGAGGGAGCTCCATAACATCATCGAAATATTGCAGGAGAATTACAATATATTCCTGTTTCTCTACGGCCTGGATGAGGGGAAAGATTATCTGGTTGTTCACTCGGTGAACGTAACCTTTTACGCGCTGCTCATCGCGATGGCGCTCAAGTACGATCATAAAAAGCTCACGGAGCTCGGAATCGGAACGCTTTTGATTGATGCCGGCATGGTGAAGATTCCGAGCTATATTACTCATAAACAGTCCAACTTGACCGATCAGGAGATGAATCTCGTTAAGACGCATCCCCTGCACGGCTATAAGGCGCTGCGGCAGCTCGGCAACCTCGAGGAGGAGTTGGCAATGGTGGTGCTCCAGCATCACGAGCAGTACGACGGGAAGGGATACCCCCGGGGTCTGAAGGGGAATCAGATAAGTGAATATGCGCGAATTGCCGCCATTGCCGATTCCTATGAAGCGCTCATCTCGAACAGGAGTTATCGGAAGAAACAGTTTTTCTATCATGCCATGAAAAATCTCCTCGCCACCGGCATCAATAAGCATGATCCTGTAATCCTGCGGGTATTCCTGTCGAGGATGTCGGTTTATCCTATCGGTTCGATTGTTGAGCTCAATGACGGCCGGACAGGACTGGTAATTGGATCCGATCCCCAGAAGCCGCTGCGACCCATCGTGAAGCTTATCTTCGACGGGAATAAGAAGCGTATTGAGGGGACGGAGATAATCAATCTTCTCGAGGAGACCACGCTCTATATTACCAGAGCGCTCGATGAGGATGAAGCCGGCGTAAACTTCCTCGAGGTTTTGTAATCCTGTTTTCACATGGATAAAAAGGAATACGGAAGGCAGGGCGAAAGCCGTGCGGTTGCATTTCTCGGGGAGCGGGGTTTTGAGATCGTTGAGAGGAATTTTCGATATCGACGCGCCGGAGAGATTGATATTGTCGCCATGAAGGGCGATCTCCTCATTTTTGTTGAAGTGAAGAGCAGAAGCGGCTCCTCTTATGGCGGTCCCCTCTATTCAATCAGCGCAAAGAAAAAAAAGACGCTCAGGTTTATTGCACAACAGTTCCTCACCGCACATCCCGAGTATCACAGCAGAGATATAACCTGCCGATTTGATTTTATTTCAATAGAGGGCGACAGGATAGAGTGGGTGGAGGATATGTTTCGATAAGTCCCTCCTGTTTTTCAGGGGGGCGGGTAATGGGAGTCCATTATTGAGAAAACTGAATGAGTCCGCCGGCAGACCAATTTTGCAACCGGTTGCAAAATTCATTTAGTTTCATGAAATGATGAGCTGTGGCGGGATTCCCCAGTATATTTGCCAGCATATTGCTCCTCCATAAGTTTTTTTAATAAATAAATAATTTGTGAAGTAATACTTATCGGTACTTTTATTCCGATCGAGCAGTTCATCCATATATTTCAAAACTGCATAAGCGAGGATAAGAGAAACGGACATTTTGCATAGCTTTCGGAGGTCTATATAATATTCGTACTCATATTCGTTCAAAGTGATATGAATCCTGAACCAGTTCTCTTTCAAGTCCCTTTCCTGATATTTTACTCTAGAATTTATTTTGATCATCTTTTGATTATCTTTCATAACTCTCTGAATGAGTAACTTTATGATGGAGGTTCTAGATCTCCCCGTTCTTACCACTTCCTTATCCAGTTTGTCTAGAATTCTTTTATGAATATGTAAGGTAGTTTCTATCAGCATAGTATTCTCCTTTTATTAATTATCAATAAGTAGTACGTTTACAAATTATTAATGGGAATTTTTTATTTTCTTAATCCTATAAAAATTATGGAAGCTGCTACGCAATGTTCATTTGACTTTTTTCTGATTATAAAAAGTGCCAATTTATTGTCTTTCAAAAGAAAAGATTCTTTATGAAATCGAGTATAATACCGATTCATTAATTAGGTCTGTGAGCCTGTTCACGGAAGAACAGAAGACCACTGAGAGGTATGCATATGAGACATCTCATGAACATGGAGGATCGTGAGATAAAAAAGGGCAAGATCACCGGTAATCGGAAAAAGATAGAAGAATACCGGAAAAAAATATCAGATAGCGACTATTTGGATCATGCTATTAGAAGGATAGCAACTGATTTATCTCACTACCTTACCCGATAAACCATCACGAGCAGAAAAGAATATGCTTTTCTACCATATGAAACGATGCCATGAAAGCACAGAGCTCGCCGACTCGATGGTGTTATGTCTCACGCTCATGGCAGGGTACAGAAATGGTTAAACGAGAAGAATCATACTTCACCATCAAAGAGAACAGGAAACTCAAGGTTCTCTTTCTGCTCGTTTTTTCAGTGGTGCTCATTCTCCTCGGATATATATACCATTACTATTTCTGGCCCTTCATCTTTGCCTTCATACTGTATGTTGCGCTCAGACCTGTCTGTGAATTTCTAAATCGCCTGGTGAGAAAGCGCTTTATCAGCTCCATCCTTGTTATCATGCTCCTCTTTCTGCTTGTTCTCATCCCCCTGTTTTTCCTTCTCCTCATGCTTGCACAGGAGGCCTATGCTTTCTATACCTATATACAGGAACAGTATACTGCGGGAGTGTTTGAGCAGTTTGTGATCGAGAGTGATATTTTCAGAACCATCTACGGCTATCTGAACATCGAGAAGGGTGAGTCGCTCAAGAATATTGCGGATCTCCTGAAGAGTACCTCGTTATCCCTCTTCTCAAATTTAACGGGGATTCTCTCCTTCTCCCTGAACTTTTCACTGAATTTCTTATTCATGCTTCTAATCCTCTTCTTTCTCTTCAAGGATGGCTATCGACTGGAGAAACCGTTTTATCGAATACTCCCCTTTCCCGATGAAATTGAGAAGGATGTGGTTCAGCGGATGATGGAGGTCATAAAGGTATTGCTGGCAGGGAATCTCTTTATAATGGTGCTGCAGGGAACGATGGTCGGTCTCGGATTCATCATCTTTAGTGTGGGCATGCCCTTTCTCTGGGGGAGCGTCGCTGCCGTCCTTTCACTCATTCCGGTTATCGGGACCGCCTTTATCTGGCTGCCTGCCGTGATATATCTCGCGGCACTGGGGGAATACCTGAGCGCGCTTCTCCTGGGATTGTGGTGTCTCTTTTTCTATCTCATACTGGAAAACTTTGTGAAACCTGCCCTCTTCGGCAAGAGATTGCACTTTCACCCCCTCATGTTCTTCTTCCTTCTTCTCGGGAGCCTTAAGAGTTTCGGCCTTGCCGGGGTGATTATCGGCCCCATCCTGCTGACGTTCTCCTTCTCGCTCTGGGAGATTTACAAGCTGCTCGAAGATTATAATGTAGAAGCCTGATCTACCCGTTTCCCGGTACAAAAAAAGTTATATTATTATTGACAATTTTATCATATGCTTAAAGCATGAAACAAAGTTCTTCGAGTCTCTATGCCTACGGCATTAGCTATGGCGAGAGGCCGCTGGGTAAAGTGAGAAATCGCTTTGCCTCCCGTGCTTGGAAAGAAGAAGCAATGGCTCCTGTGCCTCTGCTTTTAGTGCTTGCTGTCACAGGGGTAGGAGGTTGAACAGTGCGTTTTCTTTCCATGAACAGTTCATCAGAAAGATTTTCCAACCTTCTTCATACCGTATTCGATGAGAGATTATCTGTCAAAACTCATCGAGAGAGTCTTCTGATTCTTACCACTCCTCACCATACCTTTTATTCATCTATTTATCGGATTCTCCTGAACGGATATGTCGGGAGAATGATTATAATATATTACGTGAACAAATCGTAAATTTAATTACGGGAGGATTTGTATGCCTATTACCAGAAGAGATTTCCTGAAGCTGTCGGGGATTACGACAGCCGGTGCTTTCTTTGGTGGGGTATCATTCCTTTCAGGCTGCAAGAAGACACCCGATAAATTAAAAGGAGCAACGGAGAGTACCACCGTTTGTCCTTATTGCGGTGTCGGGTGCGGAATGATTGTGTCCGCACGGGATGGAAAGGTGATCAACATCGAAGGAGACCCTGATCATCCTATCAATCAGGGTGCGCTCTGTGCCAAGGGAAGCGCTCTGCAGCAGGTCGCTGTTAATCCTCTGCAGAGGAGACTGGACAAGGTTCAGTATCGAAAACCCGGTGGCACCGAGTGGGAGGTGATTTCCTGGGATAAGGCAATCACGATGATTGCCGAGCGAATTAAGGATGTCCGTGATACAACTTTTGTTGAGAAAGAGGGTGAGTTCATCGTCAATCGGACAGCCGGTCTTGTCGGGCTTGGCGGTGCCGCACTCGACAGCGAAGAGTGCTATGCCCTCTCGAAATTCTCGCGCATTCTCGGGATCAGCTATCTCGAACACCAGGCACGTATATGACACTCCGCAACCGTCGCCAGTTTGGCGAATACCTTCGGCCGGGGAGCAATGACCAATCACTGGATTGATCTCCAGCATGCGGATGTCGTTTTGATCATCGGGAGCAATGCTGCTGAGAATCACCCCATATCCTTCAAGTGGGTCCAGAAGGCTCGCGATAAGGGTGGCAAACTCATCAGCGTTGACCCGCGATTTACCCGTTCCTCTTCAATAGCGGATCTCTATTCACCCATACGTCCGGGAACCGATATCGTTTTCATGAACGGTATTATCAACTATGCTCTTCAGAACGATAGGATACAGAAGGAGTACGTGGTTGAGTACACCAATGCAGCATTGCTGGTCGATCCGAAATTTGGTTTTCGAGACGGGCTGTTCACCGGATATAATGCGGGAAAGCGAGCATATGATAAGAAAACGTGGGTATATCAGCTCGATGACAAGGGGATCCCGAAGAAGGACAGGTCCCTTCAGGATCCGAACTGTGTCTATCAGCTCTTGAAGAAGCACGTTTCGAGATATACCCCTGAGAAGGTATCGGCGATTACCGGCTCGCCGAAAGAGACCTTCCTGAAAATAGCGGAGATCTATACCTCAACCCATAAGCCGGACAGGGTGGCTACTATCATGTACGCGATGGGAACGACCCAGCACACGGTAGGAACGCAGAACATCAGAACCTACGCGATGCTACAGCTCCTCATGGGGAATATCGGGATGGCCGGCGGCGGCATCAATGCGCTGAGAGGCGAGTCGAATGTACAGGGTTCGACGGATCACTGTCTGCTCTGGCACATTCTGCCGGGATATCTCGGCATTCCGATGACCAAGAAAGACGTGAATCTTGAAACCTATCTCAAGAACAACACGCCAAAAACAAATGACCCCATGAGCGCGAACTGGTGGCAGCATAAGCCGAAGTATCTCATCAGCCTTTTGAAGGCGTGGTTTGGCGATAATGCGACCAAGGAGAATGACTTCGGCTATGACTGGATTCCCAAGGCGAGCAAGCCCTATCCGCATATTGTTCTCTTCGAGGATATGTATGCGGGGATGCACAAGGGTGCAATTCTCATGGGTACCAATCCGGTCGTCGGTGGTCCGGATGCGAAGCGGGAAGCCAAGGCGCTCGAGCGGCTCGAGTGGCTCGTCTGTGCCGACATCTGGGAAACGGATACGTCGGTCTTCTGGAAGAGGCCGGGCGTCAATCCCGGTACGATTAAAACAGAGGTGTTTCTCCTCCCCATGGCAGCATCGGTCGAGAAGGAGGGGAGCGTATCCAATTCCGGACGATGGGCACAGTGGCGCTATAAAGCCGTTGAGCCGCCCGGAGACGCAAAACCCGACCTGTGGCTGATCGACAAGCTCTTCAGGGAGGTGAAAAAGCTCTACGAGGCGGATGTGAAGGCAGGAAAGAGGGTCGCCCTGCCGGATCCTATTCTCAAAGCGTATTGGAACTTTACGCCTGAAGGCGAGGATGAGCCCTGCCCTCATATGGTTGCCAGGGAGATAAATGGATTCAACTGGAAGAGCAGGGATTTGGTTCAGAACTTCACCAAGCTGGCCGATGACGGCTCAACCGCATGCGGCAACTGGCTCTACAGCGGAAGCTACAATGAAGATGGGAACATGATGGCCCGACGGGACAGCAAAGATGCTCCCAATGAGCTCGGCATGTACCCCGGATGGGCATGGACCTGGCCGGTGAACCGGCGGATCATCTACAACCGGGCGAGCGTGAACCGGAAGGGGGAGCCCTGGAATAAGGACAAGTGGGTTGTCAAATGGGATGGAAGCAAGTGGCTCGGTGATGTCATCGATGGCGGTCCTACGGCCTCGCCCGAAAAGATGAATCCCTTTATTATGCTTCCCGAAGGTGTCGGGAGGCTCTTCGCGTCGGGCCTTGCCGACGGTCCCTTTCCCGAGCACTATGAGCCGATGGAAAGCCCGGTCAGAAACTTCATGAACAGCCAGAAGGTCAATCCGGCGACGGTTATCCTCTCCAGTGTTAAAGGTGAGTTTGGCAGCGCTGCTCAGTATCCCTATGTCGGAACGTCCTATCGGGTCACCGAGCACTGGCAGGCAGGTGCAATGACCAGAAATCTCCCGTGGCTGACTGAGCTCGTTCCTGATATGTTCTGCGAAATCAGTCCCGAACTGGCTGCGAAGAAGGGTATCGCAAACGGAGATAAGGTTGAGATCATCTCAAAACGCGGGACCATTGAAGCACGTGCGCTCGTGACGAACAGAGTACAGGCCTGGAACATCAATGGGAAGAAGGTGGAGATGGTTGGCATGGTCTGGCACTTTGGTCACGGCTGTGCGGCCTCGGGTGATAGCTGCAATCAGCTTACTCCGCATATCGGGGATGCCAATACCATGATACCCGAGTTCAAGGCATTTCTCGTAGATATCAGGAAGGCGTAAGGAGGTGAGCTATGGCAGAAAAAGCGTTTTTGGTTGATACCACAAAGTGTCAGGGATGCAGGGCCTGTCAGGTGGCATGTAAGCAGTGGAATGATAATCCGGGAGAAAAAACGGAGTTCTTCGCAGGGCCTGAATTCACCAATCCGGGAGAGCTGTCAGCAATCACCTGGAATCACGTGAGGTTCTACGAAGTCGACCGGAGCAATCCGAGCAGGCCGGTATGGTCTATACGGCATACCAAATGCTATCACTGCAAAGAGGCAAACTGTTTGCACGTCTGTCCGGTGAAGGCAATTTCCAAGGTTGACGGCTGGACGGTTATCGATCAGGATAAGTGCATCGGATGCGGATCCTGTGTCGAGGCGTGTATCTATAAAGTACCGCACCTCGCCGAACAGGAGTATGAAGGGTATGTGCAGATCAAGAAGGATAAGTCTTACAAATGTCACGCCTGTGTGAAAAATCCGCGTGAGATTCCTGCCTGCGTGAATGCCTGTCCGAGCGGTGCGCTGACCTATGATTACCGGCACAAGGTTGTTGAAACAGCGAAGGAGCGGTTGAAAGAGTATAAGAAGATATTCCCCAATGCGAGCATATACGGCATTGATCAGTTCGGTGGGCTTAATGTGATCACCATACTCAAGGATAAACCGGAACAATTCGGCCTCGAGGTGGCACCGAAGCCCATTGACATGACAAAGGTTGAAGCGATTCACGATCTCTATGCGATATTGTCTCTCTTCACCATCGGTCTCACGTCGTTGAAGCGGGCGGCGTTTCGTATTGCACGGTCGATAGTAACCGGCGGGAACGGTTTTGCCTGAGAGAGGGGGGTATCACCCCTCTCCCGGGGGGTTCTTGCGATTGGAGCATAATTTTTTAGAGCAAGCTTCAGCTCTTTTATGATCGCGCGCGTGATCTCCGGCCGGGTGGCGGAGTATATCGTCACGAAACCACCCGGCGGAGCAAACGCTCTTCCTCCGATTTTCGTGATCTCTTAAGAATCATCCCGTCAGATGTATCGGCAGCGTGTATCGCCTTCCGTTCCCTCCCCTCTCCTCTGTCGTTCTTCGGGTCATGATGATTTGATGCAGAACCCCGGTATAAGAAATGCTGATGCAGGTTACCCGCCCGCGCAGGAGCAGTGATCTGCGAGAGACGCATAACGCGGCTTGATCAGCATGATATTTTCATGGTCCTCACAAAATACCCGATGCGAATAAAAGTTTATTTGACAAAATAAAAATGTTTTAGTATTGATAATTGCCGTTCATCTTCTTCGAGGATTCGAAGAGCTCTTTTTCTCTTCAGCTTTCCTGCGGTGCCTTTGCGGAGGAGTATTCCCGTAACCGATGGCGGCACACAGCTCGCGGTCAGAAACTGAGGGAACCGGATAGAGGCCATGAAGAAAGCACTTGTAATTGCTATCATCTTTTGCACAGCCCTCTCGTGTAAGAGCATAAAAAAACTGCGGTATATCTATGTACCCAAAATGGATGTTCGGGAAGTCATTGCCCGGAAGGAGAAGATCGACAGCGCCAGAAATCCAGCGTATAAATTTCTCATTTCGCGGGATCTCGGTAAATATCGTATTGAGATGAGCGACGTGCTCGTGAAGGATATTATCCCCTCGTCGAACATTGACTACAATTTTTGTATCATCGTGGGCGTTCCACACGAGAAGGGCGAGGTTCAATGCTATATATACGCGCGCGATTTCTACGGCAAGGAGGATATAGAAACGCTGGCGAGATTAACGAAAGGGAAGAGCAGGGTTAATGCCGTGGGTGATTTTGGACGGTTCTTCACCCTGCTTGATGAGACGTATATGAAGATTGAAATTCTCAATGCCATTGTGACCATTGTGGAGGAATAGGGAACAGGATGGACTCGTACATTCAGGATCTCTTTGCTGAGCGAATCGGGGGAAACCGGTTCGGCAGAGAGGACAAGATCTATAAGTTTGAGAAGATCAAGCGGGCGAAGCGGGAAGCACAGAAGATGAATCCCGGCGTATCGCTCATTGATCTGGGTGTCGGCGAGCCCGATGAGCGGGCCTTTGATAGTGTTATACAAACCCTTCAGCGGGAGGCGGAAAATCCTGCGAACAGGGGGTATGCGGATAACGGAATACCAGAGTTCAAGCGAGCGGCCGCGCAGTATCTCTCGAAGGCTTTTGGCGTTACGGGAATCGATCCTGAGTGTGAGATAAATCATGCGATTGGAGCGAAATCCGCTCTGTCCATGCTCCCCTCGGCATTCGTTAATCCCGGCGATATCACCCTCATGACCGTTCCCGGTTATCCGGTACTCGGCACGCATAGCGTCTGGTACGGTGGTGAGGTCTACAATCTTCCCCTGAAAAAAGAGAATGGTTTCCTTCCGGATCTCGAAGAGCTGCCGGCTGCTGTTGCCGGGCGCGCGAAAATGCTTGTGCTCAACTATCCGAACAATCCAACCGGAGCGAATGCAACGGAAGACTTCTATCGGAAGGTTGTCGATTTTGCCCGGGAGAACAGGATCGTTGTCATCCAGGATGCCGCCTATGCGGCACTGACCTTCGAGGCGAAACCGATCTCGCTCCTCGCTATTCCGGGAGCGAAGGATGTTGCTGTTGAGATTCACTCCCTCTCCAAGGGCTTTAACATGACCGGGTGGCGAATTGCCTTCGTGGCGGGAAACGAGCTCATTGTCAGGGCTTTCGCCACCATAAAGGACAATTACGATTCGGGTCAGTTTATTGCAATTCAGAAGGCGGCTATTGCCGCGCTTGAGCATCCCGAGCTCACCGATGGGATTCGGGAGAAGTATCAGCGCCGATTGCAGGGGCTCGTCGATCTCCTCAACCGGCTCGGCTTCACGGCCCGGATGCCCGATGGCACCTTCTATCTCTACGTGGAGATACCCCGCGGCCTCAAGGAGGGGAGAGAATTCGAGAGTGCCGAGGATTTTTCACAGTTCCTTATCAGGGAAAAGCTCATCTCCACGGTGCCCTGGGATGATGTCGGCCATTTCGTTCGGTTCTCGGCAACCTTTGTTGCGCCGAGCATCGATGATGAAAACAGAATTCTCGGAGAGATAGAGGAGCGATTGAGCAGTCTTGCGTTTTTATTCTAGATAATCGCACGGTTACGCACCGTTTACTCGCATGTTCGGGCACAATTGTTTTATTCAATACACGGATAGAATGCATTTGATATGAAGAGGAAAATAAAGATAGTCATGGCTCTTGTTCTGCTCGGCGCGCTCGTCGGAGCAGCCCTCATTGTTCTTTTCTGTTTCATGTGCACGGTGAGCTATAGGGGGATAATAAAAGGGGATGTGCTCGATGAAGTGCTGATTGAGCGTGATAAGCGCGGAATGCCGTTGATACGCGCCGGGAGACTCGAGGATGTCTATTTCGCGCTCGGGTATCTTCATGCGCAGGATCGACTCCTGCAAATCGAATATCAACGGGCACTTGCGAGGGGGAGAATCTCCGAGATCATTGGCCTCCGCGGTGTCATGATCGATAAACTTTCACGAACAGTCGGATTTTTTCAGCGGGCTGAACGAATAGTGGGTGAGCTGTCAAGTCCGTACCGGGAATATCTCGATGCTTACGTCAGCGGCATTAACCGTTTCCGGGATACCGGAGAAAATGAGCTGCTTACGGGATATCTCCCCGAGGAAGCGTGGAAGGCCGTTGATGTTCTGTCAGTTCTGCTCTTCTTTGAGTGGTCCCACTCATACGAAAGCAATCACGAGCTCCTGTTCCCGCTGCCGGAAGGATTCGAGGGGCCCCTGTGGGAGCTCGTTCCTGAAAAATTGCAGTATCGCTACGGGAAGGAGGATAGAGAAAATATTCTCTTCCTCAAAGAAATGAGGAAGATGCTCCGTGAGTTCGTCGGATCATACCTGAACGGATTTGCCGTGTACCTTTCCGGCACGCGCACAAAAACCGGAAATTCAATTCTTTTTTCCAGCCTCGACAGCGGCATCGGGACCTATCCTCTGTGGTATCCTGTCTCGGTTATTGTTGAACCTCTCAGCGTGAATGGTTGCACGATAGCAGGTCTCCCCTTCATCGTGGTGGGGAAAAACAACTACATTTCGTTTTGTGGATTTACTCTGCAGGCTGACACCCAGCGTTTCTTCAGGGAGGAGGTTCGTGAGCTTGAGGGCCGCATGCAGTATCTCTCCCGGGGTGCATGGATGGATCTTGCCGAAATTGATGAGGCGGTACAGATTGGGAGAGAGAGGGGAAGGGAGGTCATCTCCTTTGCGGTGCGGAGTACCGAGCGGGGGCCGGTGATAAGCGATCTCTTTCGGGACAGGATGAAGACCGATGTTATCTCGATGCAATCACTCTGGCCTGATGCCAGCTATATTGTGTCTCTCTTTGAGATCCCCCTTTCCGCTTCAATGGAGAATGCACTAAATCTGGTACAGCGTGTTTCATCGGCACCACGAGTATATCTCTTCGCAACCGATGAAGAAGCGGAATACTGCTATTCGGGCATGCTGCCGGTGAAGAGCTTTGAACGGGAAATCCTCAGTGACGGTTCATGGCATCTCGATCGGGGGCAGGTGGATATATCGACCTATCGCCGCAGGGTGGACCGGGAGAACGCGATCATCGGCACCGCCATCCTGGAGCAGGAGCCGTCTGTTATCGGGGAGCAGGTCGTGTATAATGATATGAACCGGTATTATCGGATAAAGGAGCTCATCGAGCAGGAAAGCGTCTTCGACCGGGAAGCGGTTCAGAAGATACTGACGGATACCTATTCCGTTCTGGCAGAGCGATTTGTCCCGCTGTATCTCATTATCATGGAAAAGATACCGATAACCTCTGCCCGCTTAAGTCGAATATATTTTCACAACTGGGATCTCCGAATGGAGCGAGACTCGGTGGCGGCTTCAATCTTCCAGACCCTCATGGTCAGGATGCTTGCTGAAACCATTGGTGATGAGCTGAAGGATGAATCATCTGCATTTATGGAGAGCTACTATATCCTTCTGGATAATTACTATACCCTCATCTCCGAGGATCGATCCCTTCTCTTCGATGATATAAGCACCGATAAACGGGTTGAGACGCGGGACATGATATTTGATCGGGCATTTTTGAAGGCAATGAGATTTTTGAACAAGGCCAAAGGTCCCATCATGGAGAAATGGAGATGGGGAGGCGTTCATCGGGGTCGGTATCATCTGCCGCTGGTGGACGATTCCGTTATTATCGACTCTTTTCAGGAGCTGGACGAAAAGGAGATACGGGGAGGCAATTCTACCATCTGGAAGGGCGCTCTTATGCCGGAATCCATGAGGCCGGCTGAAATCACGGCGCTTTCGATCATAATGAGCGAGCAAGAGGTTTCCTTCGCCTCCTCATACGGTCTCTCTCTCGATCCCCGTTCTGAGTACTTTTCCGTTTTTTCTGGAGAGCATAGCTTCAGTAGCTTTACCCCATCGGACGAGAACTATATTCTCAAAATCCAGCCGAAAGAGTGATCTCTCTTGAGCTCACGCGCAGTTCGGTTCTCTGTACTCTTTCTCTTTTCATGATGCAGTCATCGGACCGGTGTGGCAGATCGATCCATTCCCCCTGTTCAACAGCGACAGCACCTCGTTACTCCCTTTTTTCCGTGAACAGCAAAACATCGGGGGAACGGGGAATCGATAGCAATCAGCCGGTCGAAGGAGAGGAAATAGTCTTTGACTGCTCAAGGAGATTTCTTTACAATACTTGGAATATGGTATACTCATTCGGGGGATATCTCAAAATATAGTCTGGAGGATATGTGCCGGAGTGTCTGCGCGAGAGTTTTCGAATTTAAAAACGCATGACTAAAATCAAATTGCAGTGAATAGTGAAAAGCGGACATTGAACATTTTTGAGGCATCGGAACGCATTGTTGCTTTCTGAGGGCAGATAGAACTTATTGTATAGTGGAGAAACGGCATGAAAACGACAAGAGCGTATACAATTGCACTTCTCATAGGGATGATTGCAATGATCTGTGCGTGCAGCTCGACCGGAGGAACTGAACGGAAATTTGCGCCCGATACAGAGTGGCTTGATGGCGTCTGGACCGGTACCGGTTATCAGATGGATGACAAGACGACCTGGTCGATACGGTTGATCGTCAGGGGTTCTGATAATGTGTACAGGATTGAGTATCCCTCGCTGGCCTGCGGGGGTGAGTGGAGATTGGTTTCCTCCAGTTCTCACTCGGGAAAATTTGTTGAAAATATTCGGGTTGGAAGAGACCGATGTGCGGACAACGGAACGGTAGTAATAACCAGGGTGGATAGCAATCACATCAGCTTTACCTATTTCTATGAGAATGGCGTGATGATTGCCTTCTCAACACTCACGCGATCTCGTTAGGCGTGTCGTCGCAGTCGATTTATGCTCTCTCGTTCAACGGGAAGCGGAAGGCGCTTCTCAGGTGTACTCCCATCACTTTTTATACCTTGACTTTTCCGTCTCGGCGGATATGCTCATCGGAAAGAAAGAGTATGGAGGGCTCTCATGAAAGCAAGAGGATTTTCTGCAAAAATTCCGGTTCTGATGACAGTCGTTTTTTTACTCGGAATCGGGTGCATGTCCTGGGAGGAGGGATGGAAAAAAATAGGTGAACCCTCCGTGGAAGGTGATGTGTCGGTACTCATTGCCAGAGCGAATAGACAGATGCAGGAAGCAGACAGCAAGGAGAAGATCCTGCAGTTGATTGAAACCTATGAGAATGTCTTAAAGATTGAACCCCGAAACACCGAGGCACTGCGTCGACTCGGCAGCTTCTGCTTTCTCATCGGGTACGGCTATGCCGAGAGCAGGGATGAGCGGGAAATCTACTGCCGCAAGGCTATCAAATACAGCGAACAGGTTCTGTATTCCAACCCTGACTTTCGGCAGTTGGTTGATGGAGGTGAAAAGGTCTGGGAGGCGTGCCGGGCTCTCTCGAAGCGGGAGATGGACGCAATGTGGTGGTGGTATCTGGCTGCGGGTGCGTACTGGAAGGAGTGTTTCAGTGTTGTGGGGAGATTGGTGAACTTCCGCTGGCCGATGCGGGTGAGGAAGGTTCTCGATGCGATGATGGAGATCGATCCCGCCTGGCAGAATGGATCCCCCTACTACGCGTGGGCTAATTTCTATGCGGTTGCTCCCGGATTTCTCGGCGGTGACCTCAAAAAGGCCGCGGAATATTACGAGAAAGCTGTCGAGCTGGGTCCGAACATGCTCAACTTTCGGAGATCACGGGCATGGTTCCTTCACATTAAAACCGGAGATCGGAAAGCGTTTAGAGAAGATATGGAGTGGGTCATCGCCCAGGATCCGCATAGGGCCGGTCTCACCTATCCGTGGAATGTCTTCATTCAGCGCGATGCGCAGCGGGGTCTTGATACTATCGATGAATATTTTGAGTAGTGGTCTCATAGAGCTCATAGGGATACTGCTCTCAACACGGCACGATATGCTCATAAAAGAGGAGAGAGGGGGATGATTACTCCTTCTCTCTATTGAAGGTAAGAGTAAAGCGCGTACCATTATTTCGATGCAGGTCAATGGTGCCCTGGAGTTGACGTTCGGACATGCTTTGCACAAGTTGCAGGCCGAGTGAGCGGGCCTGGGCGAGATTGAAACCGTTCGGCATCCCCGCGCCGTTATCGCTGACGACCAGTTCAATTTGAGTCGGGCCACGTTGATGAAGTGAAATAGTTACTTCCGCAGATTCGGTCCACCCGCCCGGGAAAGCGTGTCTAAAGGCATTCGTCAGGAGCTCGTTTAATATCAAACCGCAGGGGATTGCCTGCTCGATGCTCAGCAGTATCGGTTCGAGTTCGAGATTGAGCTGGATGTCGGTTTCGCCGATATACATGCGATGCACTTCTTTTGATATCATCTGTATGTAGTGAGAAAAATCCATCTCTTCGTAATTCTTTAACTCATAGATAGTTTCGTAGAGGAGGGATATTGTCCAGATGCGATCCTTGATGTCTCGGAGAATAGCAACTGATTCCGTATCGGAAATAGTACGCAGCTTGAGTGATATGAGGCTTATAATTATCTGGAAATTATTTTTTACCCGATTCTGAATCTCGTTCAGGAGGATCTCCTTTTCCCTGATCGAATCTTTGAGGAGCTCTTCAAGGTATTTCCGCTCGTCGATCTCGCGTTCTAATGCTTCCTTTTTCCTGGAGAGCTCCTTCGTCAGGGTGCTCATCTCATCTGAAATGCCGGTCTTCTTTTCGAGAAGATCGGTTGTTTCGCTCTTCTCCTTACAGAGGAGGATGAGCTCTCCGCGGTGTGCATACATATGACAGTTGTAGTCCCGATGCGAGGAAATGGTGGTGATGGGGATACTGAGCGATGCAGGATGTTCACTCGCTGCTGCCATGTGCAGACTCCCTATTCCGGGTATGTCAAAGAAGATGAGAATATTTTCGCCGACCGGTTTTTCTTTTCGCCCTGATAGTTTGGTGAAGCTGGTGCTGCAGTCTACTATTTTATCCTGGGAATCGCATCGAATGAAAATGATATCATCGTTTTCCTCAAGGAAGGTGGTCATAACATTCGGGTACCTGTGAAGCAGATAGTCTATCATACTCTGGTCTCTTCCCGCCAGCGCAGATCGAGCTGTACAGCCTTCACGCAGTTGGGTGCATAATCGGCATGTGCCGTCGATGTGTGGTGTTTCTCGTTGCGGGATCGCATCGCATGCCGTGATGCGCTGCTCATGAGTGGTTGCAGCGGAAGATGTGTCATCATGTGCCTGTCGACAAAATCGATGATCACGCTTTTCTTCTCCAGGTATTCTGAAACGGCTTCGAGTTTTCCTGCATTGTTAATTCGATGGTCAACCATAAAAGCATTCATTCCCGGACTGTAATGAGGAATGATGAAGGAAGTAACGCCGTTAATCGGAATATTCAGCGATTACATACAGGTAATTAATCGCACGGTGATAACTTTTCAATTTTTACGTGGATTTTTTTATTTACTTTTTTATTTGCTCTTTAAGCGAAATTTCCGGCAGGGTGTAGACACTGTTTTTCTTCATATCGAGCATGCCCCTTTTCAATGAAAATGGTGTTCGGGAACCTCTGCAAAATTCATGATTAATTTCGTTTTGTTATGTGATGGCAAGGAGCGGCCTCGTTGAGATGATTTTGCCATTAACACGAGAGCAGTTATGCCTCTGTTAATGCAGTTGATTTTGCGGTGCTCTTTCTGAAAGTTATTGTATTACTGTGTTTTAAAATTTGACAGGATTAAAAGGATAACTGGATTGGTAACTAAAATTTAATTGTGATAATTAGTACGATAGAGGATAGCCGGTAATTTCACGATCGACTGCAGGGTGAGCCCGAAAGACGAGAAGTATACACCACCGGGTTTCAACTCCTTTTCGAAAATGGCGTCGAGGCTCTTCGGGTGAATGGATCATGCCTTCTGCGCCGTTTCCCTCCCCAACTGAAAGGCTCTCCTGTTGGTCGCGAAGTCGGGGAATTCCTCTTTAATAATCAGAAGGAGTGATTTTTCGGAAACGGGCAGCTCTCCCAGCGCGCTGGCAATCCCGAGTGAGATAGTGTTCACCTGGCGAAGCGAATTGAATCGCTCTCTGGAAAGGTTGTCGATATCGAAAGGGTAAATATGCTCGGTGAATTCTCTCAGCCGGGAGTAGATTACCGTTCGGTCCGGATAGTCGTGCTCACCGATTTTTACTGAGACGGGCATAAGGGGGAAGTCGTTTACGATCACCACGCTGTTTTCATTGAGATACTGCGCATGCCGAAGCGCCTCGAGCGGTTCCATGGCGATCATCATATCGGCACCGGCAACGGGGATAAGTCCGGATGTTGCCATCGCACGCTCGTCCAGTGTCTCGCCCTTGTCGGGCCCGCGGTATCTGACGTTCGAGGTTACGACCCCCTCCCGCTGCGCGCCGCCCCGCCGCTCTGCACCGATGACGGTGAAGCCTTCATGTATTGCGGCGAGCTTGAGCACGGTGCCCAGTGAGATAACCCCCTGCCCACCAATACCAGTGATGAGAATATCGTACTTGATCATTTTCTTTTAATATAAAAAATATGCATTATCATTTTGGCCTGTTTTTTTCGTTTATCCCGTCATTCGCCTGATCTCGGTCCTCACGATTGCCGAGTTGAGACAGAGATCGTGACAGGCGCCGCACCGGGTACACGCCACTTCTTCAATGTAATAGTAGAAATCCGTCTCCTGCTCAACTTTTCGTATTGCCGGGCAGCCGTATTCAACATAGCATTCGTTGCACTTCTGACATCGCTCGGGATCGATCTGATAGTATACCTCAGAGGTCGACGGGGTAAGCTTTCCCCGACGCTCCTGCTGCAAGGCACACTCCTGATCGGCAATGATGACTCTGACGCCCTCTCCCGCGCGCAGTGCATCTTTGATGGCAACAATGGATGCCTTGATGTTGTGCGGATTGATCGTCCGTATGAAGGTGATGCCGATGGATCGCAGTAATCCTCTGAGATCAATCGGCTTGCACGGCTCACCGGTCACTGTTTGAGCTGTCGTGGGGGTCGGTTGATGTCCGGTCATGGCTACCCATTTGTTGTCCAGAATCACGAGGACCAGGTTGGCATGCTGTTCGACGGCATTGATGAGATTGGGGAGCCCCGAGTGGAAGAGGGTTGAGTCTCCCACATAGGCGAGCACGGCATCGCCGTCGAGCTTCTGCAACATCCCCTGGGCGATGCCCACCCCGCAGTTCATGCAGGTGACCCAGTCGAACGCTCTGAAGGGGGGGAGGCATGAGAGGGTATAGCACCCGATATCTCCGGCGAATATAACATTTCGCTCGGTTGCCTTCACGATGGCGTACAGGGTCGATCGATGCGGGCACCCGATGCAGAATGATCCCTGGCGGGGCGGGATGTCCGTGGTGAGTTTCTCTGCGAGGGAGCGGGATCGCTTCATCTGAGCGGGGAGCTCCCTCTTGAGCTCATCGGCGAGCAGGGCGGTTATTGAATCGACGTCGAGCTCTCCGTAATCGGGGAAGATCTCCTTGCCGATGATGGGGACTCTCGTATCGGTATCATAGAGCATCCCCTTGATCTGAAATTCAAGAAACCCCTCGAGATCCTCCACAATATACACCCGCTGAAGCGATCGGATGAAGGAGAGGACCTGATTCCGGTTCAGGGGATAGCTCATGCCGATTTTCAGCATCGGTGCTTCCTGAAGGCCGAGCAGGGAGAGCGCTTCGATCAGGGACAGGTAGTTAATGCTGGACGATATGAAGCCGACGGGTCCCGCCCCCGGAAGAATGCGGTTTACCGCCAGTGATGGAATGTCTTCGGAGAGCTTCCCGACACTTTCCAGAGCCCGGCGGTGATTGGCCACCGAGCCGGCGAAGAGGTTGACATACCTGGTCGGGTTTCGGTGAAAGGTGCCGTGGGCGGGGAAGCGCTCGGGAAGGCTTCCGAGCCTGAGTGAGCCGATGTTATGGCAGAGCTTTGACGGAGCGTTCAGAATCACCGGGAGGTTGTACCGCTCACTCAGATCGAATGCCTGCACGGTGAAGTCTTTTGCCTCCTGTATCGAGGCGGGCTCCAGGACGGGGAGATGCGTGTGCAGGGAGTACCATCGATCATCCTGCTCCGAAGTTGAGCTCGTTGCTCCCGGATCCGAGCCGATGACGATAACGAAACCGGCCCCGACGCCGGTATACCCGGCGAAGTGGAGAACCTCCGCCGCAACGTTCATCCCGACATGCTTCATCGCCGTCATGGAGCGAACCTGCGCCCAGCTTGCTCCCTGTGCGCCGTGAGCCGCAACGTGCTCGTTGACGCTGAACTCCGTGTGCAGATGGGGGAACACGCTGCGCAGGCTGGCAAATCCCTCGCCGATTTCGGATGCCGGGGTTCCGGGGTAGGTGCTGAAGTATCCGATACCGGCCTCCAGACCGCCCCGCACAATTGCATCATTGCCCATGGCGAGTATGATCGTGTCTGCTTCTTTTGATGCCAGCGATTTCATGCTTGTATGCTCACTTCCTCTATGAGAACGGCATGATCCCGCAGATCGTCGGTGACAGGATCTTCGGTAACAGCGATGAAGTCCGCCCCCTCCCTGAGGAGAAATCGTGCCCGCGCTGCCGGTGCACCGTCCCCGATCGCAGCCCGTATGCCGATGCTGAAGGATTGGTCTATCTTCCCGTCGGATCGCAGCGTAAGAGCGAGCTTGAGCATCTGTGTCGGATCGAGATCGTACACCGGCTTTCCCATCCCCGCTTCCCTGTTGAAAGAGCCTGATGCGATAATAACACCGTCGAAGCCCGCGGCAGCACCGGTGTGCAGACTGGATCGGATGAGTTCCCTGTTCCTGTTCCGTGCTGTGATCTCGATAAATTTTTTCTGACAGATGAGCTCACCTATTGCGCTGGCGAGGGAGAGCGGATTGAACACGCCGTATTCACCGAAGAGCACCATGTCCTCGGACTGTATGATCTCTTTGAGATCATCAATGAGATGCAGGCGTTCGATTGCCGGTATGTACTTGACTATTTTCATACTCATTCTCTCTCCCAGATGTGCTTCTGCGGGGAGTGGCACGCCGACCACTCGATGGGTTCATGATAGGTGGTGAACGTGTCGAGAATATCACGCTCCTTCAGCCGTTCGTAGATGGTGTGCCAGACGCACTCGGTATCTTCATCAACCTCGCATCTGGTTCCCCGTATTCCTTCACAGGGACCGTTTCGTATCCCCTTGGGGCAGCGGGTGACGGGGCAGATGCCAGCGGTGTCATTGAGGATGCAGTCACCGCAGTGGGAGCACTGTTCAAAGAACCTCCCGAGCCGCTCCACGGTGCCCAGGAAGTGGGTATCCAGGGCGGCAATGACCGGCTTTTCGCTGATCTCCTGTACTGCCTGAACGCCGCTTCCGCAGGCGAGAACCACGATGGCATCGGTTTTCTCGAGCTCCTCTGCGATGCGACGAAAGTCCCGGGAGGTTATTCTCATGTCACAGGGGGAATCGATGGAGATGGTCGCGAGGATGCTTTTATCGCCGAGAAGCTCGGCCATCTCCTTTACCTGTTCCGATCCGCCGGTCTGACAGATAGCGGCGCATTCAGAGCAGCCGACAATAACAATATTCTGAACACCCTTGAGATGCGATCTGATCTGTTCGATATTTTTTTTCTTCGTCACAATCATGGTTATTCACCTGTAGTATGACCCAGAATAATTCATTCGACTTTAAAATCAATTTATTTTCAAGATAATTGTTATCGCACGGCGGTCCCTCATCTGATATGGACACTAGAAGGTAAAGTTGTACTGGCAGTGAATTCGTATTCTGTGACAGCGGGAAATGGATGTTTCCCCGATTTTTCTCCAGGGGCATAGCAGGTTGATTTTTTCTGTTTTTTTTAATTCTTTACAAATAAAGCGGTAACATATGATAATTTTATCATGTTTCTATGACGGGGGATAATAGCCTTTCTCTTTGGGAGTAAGAGATGAAATCACTTTCTGAAACCGTATCTGATGTGAAAGACAGCGATCTCGGCAGACCTGAGATAGAGGCTGTTCGGGAAAAGTTGCTGAAACGCATGATGTATGTGTTAATGGCAATCGGCTTCCCCGCTGTCATAGTCGGAGCGACTCAGGCCTATCAGCAGGGGCAGTGGCAATTCTCTCTCATCTACCTATGCACCTATACCGTCGTTCTGTTGTGCACCCTTTTCCCCGAGAAGATACTATTTGCCTTCAGGGTTATCCTGCTGCTTATAATGCTTTATGCCATTGCAAGCGCCGTTCTGCTGCGGATCGGCCTCAGCGGCACCGGCATCGTCCTTCTCATGGCCTTCTGTGTCATTGTTGCCGTAATGTTTGGCACTCGCTATGGACTTATCGCCATCGCTCTGAGCCTCCTCACCATGGGATTTGTCGGTACCGGGATGATTACCGGTTTTATTCCCGTCAGTATAAAAAACATGCTGACCTCGATCTCCGTGCTTGCCTGGATTACCTATGGTTCCGTGTTTGCCATGGTGAGCATGCTCATGGTCATTGCCCCGAACATGTTTCAGAATCGACTGATCCACTCGATGGAGCGTTTAAAGCATCATGCGGAGAAGCTTGAATCGATGAATCAGAAGCTGCAGAGGGAGATGCAGTACCGGGAACGGGCTGAGCATGCCCTCCGCGAGAGCGAGGAGAAGTATCGCTTCATTGCCGATAATATGCTCGATCTGGTGGCCATATGCGATCCCGATATCAATTTCACCTTTGTCAGCCCCTCATATGAGCGGGTACTGGGATACCGGCCCGCTGATTTAATGGGGAAACCGATTTACGAGCTGGTGCATCAGGATGATCTTGCCGACATTCTGCAGATCATTGAAAATCATCGTCTGAGCCTGGAGCCGGCAACAGCGGTGTATCGCATGCGACACCGGGAGGGGTTTTATCTCTGGTTTGAGACCTATGGCAAGGTTCTCTTCTCTCCCGAAGGGGGCAACATCGGGGCGGTCTTCAACACTCGCGAGGTGACCGATAGGAAGATGATGGATGATGCGCTCCGGGAGAACGAGGAGAAATACCGGACCCTCGTTGAAAATGTCAACGATATCATCTTCTCCGTTGATACTGCCGGTGTCATCACCTATGTCAATCCGGTGGTCAGGCGGTACGGGTATCAACCCGAGGAGCTCGTGGGAACCATGGCTGCCGATCTGGTTCACACGGAGGATCGGGAACGTATCGCCCGGCGGTTTAATTATGCACTGTGGGGAGTGAGCGAGTCCGGGGTCTTTCGCTTTCTGACAAGGGACGGCGAGGTTCGATGGGCATCCTTCAATGAGAGCGCTATCCGCGAGGGGGAAACGGTCAGGGGATTGCGCGGTGTGCTGAACGATATCACCGATCGGGTGCAGGCGGAGGAACTGGTCAGGGCCTCCCTCAGGGAAAAGGAGGTCATGCTGCAGGAGATTCATCACCGCGTGAAGAACAACATGCAGATTATCTCGAGTCTTATCAGCCTGCAGTCGAAAAGTGTCAGCGATGAAAGGGATATCGAGCTGTTCAACGATACCGTGTATCGTGTTCGGTCGATGGCGCTGGTTCATGAGAAGCTCTATCAGTCCGATGATCTTGCGAGCATAGATTTTGTCGAGTATATCCGGAGTCTCGCAAATGAGCTCTTCGCCTCATATCAGAAAAACCCGAATCAGGTCGAGCTGTCGATTGCCGGTGAGGGCGTTCGGCTCGATGTTAATAGTGCCATCCCCTGTGCCCTGATCATTAATGAGCTCATCTCCAATGCCCTCAAGCACGCTTTTCCCGACGACAGAGCTGGATCAATCGAGGTTTCGATTCGAATAGATGATGCCATGAGCTGTTCCATCAGCGTTGCGGATGATGGCGTGGGGATCCGGGATGATATTGATATCGAGAACAGCGAAACGCTCGGTTTGCAGCTGGTGAAAGTGCTTATACGACAGCTGAACGGAACAGTGCAGCTGGAGCGCGAGCAGGGATCCCGGTTTCTTCTGAGCTTCCCCCTTGCGGACCGATCGAGGTAACGCCGAGTGTTTGCTCTCTCCGTTCACCCGGCAGTGCGGCATGCCTGCGAGCGGCAGGGAACCGCATCAGGGGGGAATTGGAGAGAATGCAGGAAGCGTGTCGATAGGGGGTGCTGTTTATCCCGACCTTTCGCAAAATGAAAACCTTTCAACTGAAATAAATCCTCCAATCCCATCTTCAGATAAACAGGATTTAAAAAATATATACCGATTGTCCTGTTATCCTGTCTGATTTTTTAAATGTATAAAGAAAATAAAACATAAAAGATTTCAGTATCGTTCGATAATAGTGATAGAACCCGTTCCCGTATATAAGCGTAATGAGAGGTGTGGAGTATGATGAAGTACTGTAACGTGATACTGCTGTCGCTGCTCGTGCCGGCAGTGCTCCTTTCGAGTGATTTCTATACCGATCAGCACCGGAGAGATCGGCAAATGCTGAAAGAGCAGCAGGAGGATAACCTGAAACGGAGGGAGGAGGTCCTCAGAAGGGTTCGATCCTTCATCGGCGACATCAACAGGAGGCTCGGGAAGGAAACCCGAACGAAAATCATCAATCCGGTTCAGCCTGAACATATCGATGACGCACACGAGACCGATCACTTTCACACTTCACGTAAGGTGCCCGAACGGCAATTTGCTTACATCGATGGAAATGGTGTTAACCTGCGCACCGACAGAAGTCAGCGGAGTAAGATAATCGGAAAGCTCCGTTCCGGAGAACGGGTTGAGATTCTTGGAAGATCCGAGGAGAGCGAGCCGATTGCCGGTTTTCGGGATTACTGGTATGTCGTTCGACGACAAAGCAGCGAGGGATGGGTTTTCGGGAGATACCTCCGGCGGGACAGGCTTCCCCGTCATAAGAGTGAGGAGCGGGAACGAGAACCATCACGGACAGCCTTGCTGGTCCCGGTGATCGGCACAATGACGAGCGGATTTGGATGGAGAATCGATCCGATAACCCGGAAGCGGCGCTCTTTTCACAAGGGTATTGATATCGCAGCGCCTACGGGAACACCGGTACGGGCCTGTTCGGCCGGCGTGGTGCGGATTGCACAGTATATGCGAAACGGCTACGGGAAGCTGATTGTTGTTGAGCATGAAAAGGAGCTCTCATCGTATTACGGTCATCTCTCTGAGATTCTGGTGCGAAAAGGCGACCGCATCAGCAGGGGGCAGCTCATCGGGAAAGTCGGTGCAACGGGACGGGCAACCGGGCCGCATCTTCACTTTGAAATCCGTAGAGGGGGGACCGCACTGGATCCCGATGCCTTTTTGCGATAATCTATCTCCCCCGCTCATCGTGCGAGGGACAGGGGAGATAGAGCTGTCTGGTTCTTCGAGATTCTGATAATTCCTACGCCTGATACTTGAAGGAGAGGTTAATCTTGGCGCGGTAGGCTGCAACCTTTCCATCTTCAATCTTTACATCGAGCTCTGTAATTTCGGCGACCCGTGTGTCGCTCAGCGACTTGGATGCGGTTTCAACAGCGTTCCTGACCGCTTCTTCCCACGAGGTTGGGCTTGAGCCGATAATCTCAATTATCTTATAAACGCTTTCCATGGCGTCCTCCTCTTTTTGGTAGATGTTTTTTTGGGGGATGTAACAAATAAAATACAGAGGGTTGCCTGATAAGTCAACCAAATGTATCTGCCGGTGGGAATATACACTTCTTCCGAATTTCGGTGGAGCGCTCCGATCTGCTTTTATTCTTGACACCCCCCTCTCTGCGCACTATATACAGGTGTCCGTAACCATTCTCGTTTTTTTCGCTTTGAACACGATAGCAGATGGCCGCTACGGAAACAGGCTTCGGCTGCGCTCAGCGGCAGGAAAATCCGCTTCGGGAGGAAATCATGAAAAAGAATCTCTTGAAAGAGCGGTTGAAGAAGGGGAGTATCGCAACTGGTGTCGTGGTGCAGGAGGCTGCGGTTCAGAGTGTCGAGATCCTCGGGCTTATGGGATTTGATTTTATCATTATAGACTGCCAGAACTTTCCGGTAGGAATCGAGAGCATCGTTGATGTTGTCAGGGCGGCTGAGCTTCGCGGAATGACGCCGCTCGTTCGGCTCTCACGGCAGTTCCCTGAGGCGATACCCCGCTATCTCAATACCGGTATTATGGGTGTTGTCGTTGACTGTTTTTCCGCTGCTGAGGAGGTGCAGGATACAGTCAGGGTGGTGAAGTATCCACCTGCCGGCGAGCGAATCCTTTCGAGTGTTCGTGCTGCCGATTTCGGTATGCGAATACCGCTCGACGAATACACACAGATTGCAAACCGGGAAACGGCAATTATCGGGATGGTTAAAAACAGGGAGGGAATAGAAGAGATTGATGCAATCATCTCTGTGGAGGGACTTGATGCCGTCTTGGTGGATGGAGGAGAGCTGGCGAGCTCGCTGGGTGTGCCGGGACAGAAGAGTCATCCCTGGATTGCGGATGCGCTGACTGCCGTAATCGCTGCCGGTAAGAGTGCGGGGAAGGCGGTTGGCACTGCCGTTCGGTTCGGCGAGATGCCGAAGGAGTATATCGAACAGGGCTTTCAGATGGTAACCACAAGCCTTCCCGGATTGCTCGTCGGTGCTGCAACAAGGTTTCTGGAGAACGCACGGGGGTAACGGCGCAGCAAAAAATATATTGTTTGATCTTTTATTTTTAATTGTGTATACTTGCAGTTCCTATCATATAACTTTATGGAGAAGATATCATGTTCCACGAAGAGAAGTGTACGCTCTGCGGCAAATGCCTCATGGAGTGTCCTTATCTGGCATATCCCGAGGAGAAGGCAAAGAGCGAGTTCAAGAAGCTGATCGACGGTGAAGCGACACCGGTGACCTCGGAGTGCATCACCTGTGTTGCCTGCAACATGATCTGTCCCGAAGGCGCCAATCCCTTTGACCTCATCAATGAGCGGCAGGAGGAGACCGGCACCTTCAAGGTAAAGGATCAGGCGCTGAACATGATGGGAATGGCTTCCCTGATCCCGACGGAGATCATCAGGGGCGAACCGGGCAAGCCGGTCATGAATCTCTGCTCCGTGGGCGATCTCGTCCCCGGCGTTTTCGAGGGTGAGCTTTTCGAGGGATTGACCCTCCTCAAGGGGGGAGATTACTTCTGCTATATCGGCTGGGTGCATGTCGGACAGCCGAGCAGGGTTCGGGAAAATGCGCAGCAATTTGTTGACAATCTCGCTCAGACCGGCGCCAAGGCGATAATCTGCTATCACGACGACTGCTACGCCCTGCTTGCGAATAAGACCGAGGAGCTGGGAATTCGGGTTCCCTTCAAGCCGGTTCACCTCATCGAGTACCTGCGGGACTATGTGAAGGAAAACAGCGACAGGGTGAAGAAGCTCGGGATGAAGATAGCCTATCAGCAGCCCTGTGCCTCGCGGTACACCTTCGATAAGGATGAGATGCTCGATGAGCTCTTTCAGTTGATTGGCGTTGAGCGGGTTGACCGGAAATACGATAAGGAGAATGCGCTCTGCTGCAGCGGTGCGATGGGTGCCATGGTGGATGTACCGAAGGAAACGGTAAACGAGTGGCGGATGAAGAATGTCATGGACGCGAAGGATCACGGCGCCGAGGCGATGGTCTTCCTCTGTCCCCTTTGCGTGCTGAGCCTGCGGAGCCGAGCGAAGGAGCAGGGGCTGGAGCCCTATCTTCTCAGCAACCTGGTCCGACTCTCCCTCGGCGAAAAGCTCTCGATGGGGGGAGCGGGAAAGATATATTAATTTTTTTCTTGACAGTTATAACATTGTTATATAGTATAACAACGTTATAACTGTCTTATGAAAGGTATGCGTAATTTTTAATTTTTTTACCGGCATTAATATATTAACTTTTGAATATCTAAAAAAATGTGAAAGTATAAAATTTTATGTGTATATCAAATGAGTGTTATTGAGAAGCGAAAACAGGCCGAGCGGCAGGAACGCATCGAGCGGATACTGAAGGCGGGGAGGAAGCTCTTCCTCGAGAAGGGCTATCTGGGCGCAACGGTTCGGGACATCGCCCGGGCGGCTGAGATGTCCACCGGAGTCATCTATTTTTATTTCGAGGGGAAGGACGATATTTACGGGCGGATTTGCGAGGAGGCGTTCCACCTGCTGATAAAGCTTCTCGAGGAGGCTTCAGCGAGCGGGAAAACGACCATGGAGAGGCTGGACGCGATCGCGCGGGCCTATCTGAAATTCTACACCGATTTTCCCGATTACTTTGACATACTCACCTTCAGGGATATGGGCTTCAAAAAGGTGGGCCTTCCCGATGAGCTTCTTGAAAAGCTCGATAAGCTTTCAGCGCAGTCGCTCTCCATTCTCGATGAGGTGGTCGGGAAGGGGATCGGGGAGGGAATTATCGTTCACCGGGGAGAGAGCTGGGAGATGACCTTTGCACTCTGGGCCGTCATTGAGGGGCTCATCTCCATTCACAAGAGGGGCTATATGGATGCCTTCGGCATGAATTTGGAGGAGCTTCTGAATCACAATCTCAGAATTATTCTGAAGGGGATACTGGTAAAATAACCAGAGTAAAATAGAGAAAGAGAGGAGGTTCATATGTTTCAGGAGATAATCAAGTCAGAGAGCAAAAAATGGGAGACCATACCGTTAAGCGAGTATCAGCTTCGCACTGCCCGGGCACGGGAGCTCATGGAAAAACACGAGATGGACGCCATGATTCTCTTCTCGCCGGTCAACTGGTGGTACTACGGCGGATGGACCGATGTCGCGCAGATGCACAACTGGGTCTGGCGCTCCTGCATGATTGTCCCGCAGGATCGCGATCCGGTGGTTCTGATTCACGGCGCCTTCTTCTGGCAGGTTGCCCTGACCACCTACGTCCGGGATATCCGGATATGGAGCGAGACGGAGGGGGGGAGGCTGCTCGGCGCCGTGCTCCTCGGCCTGCAGCAGATACCGGAGGAGTTCTGGTCGACGCTGCTTGATACCCTGAAGGATCTGAAGCTGGACAAAGGGGTCCTGGGGATCGAGAAGGGGCCCGATATCGACACCTATCTCTCCTTTGAGGAGTACGATCTCCTCGGCACGCGCATACCGGGGGCGAAAATCGTCTCCGCCGATCCGGTCATCTGGGAGCAGCGCACGGTGAAAACCCCCTATGAGATTGAAATCATCAGGGAGGGATGCAGGCGGGCC